>Ga0272442_10003458_pt1 | contig 22148 bp, 16 predicted proteins | sample SSMForm2O_FD_200262 | JGI IMG/M metagenome (GOLD analysis project Ga0272442, IMG submission 200262) | Marine sediment archaeal communities from Little Sippewissett salt marsh, Falmouth, MA, United States - SSM-Form-2O | ecosystem: Environmental > Aquatic > Marine > Wetlands > Sediment ...
CCGACAAGGTGCTGGCTGTGCTGGAGCGCGACGCGGTGTTCCGGCGGCGCCTGTTCGGCGTGCTGGGGATGTCTGCCGGGATCGGCGACCACCTCGCCCGCCATCCTGACCAGTGGACGGCTCTGGCCGACCTCCCGCTACCGGCACCCCGACGCGAGCCCGAGGCGGTCCGGGCAGACCTGCTGCTCGCCGTCGGTGCCGACCCGGCCGACGACGCCCCCACCGCGACCGCCGCGGACGCGGTCGACGCCCTTCGCTCGGCCTACCGACGTGAGCTCATGCTGCTGGCCGCGCGCGACCTGGCCGACTCGACGGACGTCGGCATCGTCGCCGGCGAGCTGGCGGCCCTGGCCGGCGCCGCGCTCGATGCGGGCCTCGCGGTGGCGCGAGCCCAGGTCGGGGATGCCGCCCAGACGGCGCGGCTGTCGGTGCTGGGCATGGGCAAGTGCGGTGGTCTCGAGCTCAACTACGTCAGCGACGTCGACGTCGTGTTCGTCGCCGACGGGGACCTCGACGTGGCCACGTCCTTGGCCACCGGCCTCATGCGTGCCTGCGCCGAGCCCAGCGGCGAACCGCCGCTGTGGGTCGTGGACGCGGCGCTGCGGCCCGAGGGCAAGAACGGACCGCTCGTGCGCACCGTGGCGAGCCACCGCGAGTACTACGAGCGCTGGGCGAAGACATGGGAGTTCCAGGCGCTGCTCAAGGCGCGACCCGTCGCCGGCGACCCGGCGCTCGGCGAGGAGTACATCGACGCCATCCGACCGCTGGTGTGGAAGGCGTCGGAGCGGGACGGCTTCGTCACCGACGTCCAGGCGATGCGCCGTCGCGTCGAGGACCACGTGCCGCGCAAGGAGGCCGAGCGCAACCTCAAGCTCGGTCCGGGTGGCCTGCGCGACATCGAGTTCGCCGTCCAGATGCTGCAGCTGGTGCACGGTCGGGCCGACGACTCACTGCGCAGCCGGTCCACCCTCGGCGGGCTCGCCGCGCTGACCTCGGGTGGGTACGTCGGGCGCGAGGACGGGTCGACACTGGCCGCGTCCTACCGGTTCCTGCGCACGCTGGAGCACCGCATCCAGCTGTACAAGCTGCGGCGCACCCACCTGCTCCCGACCGCCGAGGTCGACCGCCGCCGCCTCGGACGGTCGCTGGGCTACGTGCGCGACCCCGCGGGGCTGCTGGACATCCAGCTGCGCCGACACCGCACCGACGTCCGGCGGCTGCACGAGAAGATCTTCTACCGACCGCTGCTGCAGGCCGTCGCCCGACTGCCGAGCGAGGAGGTACGCCTCACCCCGGACGCGGCACGCACCCGCCTGGCAGCGCTGGGCTACCGCGACCCCGCCGGTGCGTTGCGGCACATCCAGGCGCTGACGACTGGCGTGTCCCGGCGCGCAGCCATCCAACGCACCCTGCTGCCCGTGCTCCTTGGCTGGTTCGCCGACGGGGTGGACGCCGACGCCGGGCTGCGCGGCTTCCGCGAGGTCAGTGATGCGCTGGGGGACACCCACTGGTACCTGTCGCTGCTGCGGGACGAGCAGGCCGCGGCCGAGCGGATGGCTCGAGTGCTCGCCTCGAGCCGCTACGCCACCGAGCTGCTGCTGCGCGCTCCCGAGGCGGTGCAGATGCTCAGTCTCGAGGCCGGCTGGCACGTGCGCGCGAGCGAGGAGCTCGTGGAGGAGGTGCGGGCCGTCGCCGCCCGGCACACCGACCCCGAGGCCGCCATCGCGGCCATCCGCGCGATGCGACGCCGGGAGCTGTTCGGCATCGCCGTCGCCGACCTGGGAGCTGAGGTGGGCGTCGGCCAGGAGACCAACGCGGCGCTGCCGGTCGAGCGCATCGGCGCCGCCGTCACCTCGGTCGCGCAGGCCACCGTCGTCGGAGCGCTGGAGGTGGCGCGGTCGTCGGTCGCAGCCACCCGTGGTGGCGAGACCGATGCCGAGGTCGCCGTGATCGCCATGGGCCGGTTGGGTGGGCACGAGATGGCCTACTCCTCCGACGCCGACGTCATGCACGTCTACCGCGCGGGGGACGGCGTGGACGAGTCCGACGCAGCGAGGTTCGCCCTCGACGTCGCCCAGGAGCTCCACCGCCTGCTCGCGCTGCCCTCGCCCGAGCCGCCGCTGCTGCTCGACGCCGACCTGCGTCCGGAAGGCCGGTCGGGGCCGCTCACGCGCAGCCTCGGCTCGTACCGGGCCTACTACGAGCGCTGGGGCGAGGTGTGGGAGCGCCAGGCGCTGCTGCGCGCGGAGCCGCTGGCCGGCTCGCCGCGGCTGATGGCAGACATGACTGCGCTCATCGACCCTCTGCGGTGGTCACCGGAGGGGCTGAGCGCTGCCGAGCTGCGGGAGGTACGACGCATCAAGGCGCGGGTCGAGTCCGAGCGGCTGCCGCGCGGCATCGAGCGGTCGCGCCACCTCAAGCTCGGGCCGGGTGGACTGGCCGACGTCGAGTGGACGGTGCAGACCCTGCAGCTGCAGCACGCCCATCGGGTGCCCGGTCTTCGCACCACCGAGACGGTGGCCGCGCTGCGGGCGGCCGTGCAGGCCGGGCTCGTCGATACGCAGGACGCCGACGTGCTGGTCGACTCGTGGCGGCTGGTCGGTGAGATGCGCAACGCGCTGGTGCACGTCGCGGGACGGGCCTCGGACGTCGTGCCCACCGACGCCCGCGTGCTCGAGAGCCTCTCCCGCGTGCTCGGGTACGAACCGGGCCAGGCAGCCCAGATGAGCGAGGACCATGCCCGCATCACCCGCCGTGCCCGCAACGTGGTGATGCGGCTGTTCTACGGGGAAGGCTGAGGCCGCAGCCGACCGTTCGCCGTCGGCGTCCGGGCGCATCGCCGCTACGGTCGGCTCATGCCCCACTACGTCTCGCTGCGCGACATGCCCGCGGACGCCCGACGGCGAACGGTCGACGGGCTCGGCCGCCTGCGCGCCGCGCTTCGCAAGCAGCTGCCGCCGAAGACCCTCGACCGCACCCTGCTGCTCGCCACGTGGAACATCCGCGAGCTCGACTCCAACAAGTACGGCCGTCGCGGCGACGAGGCGTACCTGTATCTGGCCGAGGTCATCAGCCACTTCGACCTCGTCGCGGTGCAGGAGGTGAAGGAAGACCTCGAGGGCCTGTCACGACTGCGTCGCGTGCTGGGGCAGCACTGGAGCTCGATCGTCACCGACGTCACCGAGGGCCGCGCCGGCAACGGCGAGCGCATGGCCTTTCTCTACGACACCCGCACCGTGACCTTCGGCGGGTTGGCCGGTGAGCTGGTGCTCCCGCCGCTGGCGGACGGGTCGTCGCCCGTCCAGGTGGCCCGCACCCCGTTCGTCGCCGGGTTCGAGGCCGGTTGGGCACGCTTCCAGCTGGCAACGGTGCACGTCATCTACGGCAGCGACCGCGCCGAGGACGAGCGCCGCGTCGCCGAGATCGCCGAGATCGCGGGCTTCCTCAAGCGTCGCACGAGAGACCGCCACGCCTGGTCGCAAGACCTCGTGCTTCTCGGTGACTTCAACATCTACGCCCCCGACGACGCCACGATGCAGGCGCTGACGGACGAGGGCTGGGTCGTGCCCGAGGAGCTGCAGTCGATCCCGGGCAGCAACGTGCCGAAGGACAAGGCGTACGACCAGATCGCCCTGCGCGCGGAGAAGGAGCGGACGCGACGCTTCGAGACCACCGGTCGCGCCGGCGTCTTCGACGTGTTCGAGTCGGTCTACCTGCTCGAGCAGGAGGACGACTACACCGGTGAGATGGGCGGCGGCTACACGGTGAGCCGTTCAGGCAAGCAGCGCACCGAGGCCCAGCGGCACCGGTACTACCGCGACTGGCGCACCCACCAGCTGTCGGACCACCTGCCGATGTGGCTGGAGATCCGCACCGACTACACCGACGAGTACCTGGCGGCCCGACGCCGGAGGGCCTGACGGCGCCCGCCGGGTCGCTTCTCGCCTACGACAGGTAGCGTCCCGGCCGGTGGAGACGACCCGGCGCGCCCTCGTGGCGCTTCCCGAGGCGTCCGCGCTCGTCGTGCTGGCGCTCGCCGTCCCGGTGTCGCTGCTCGTCACGGTGGGCGCGTTCCGGCCGTGGCTGGCGCTCGCTGCCACCGTGCCGGTGCTGGGGCTGCTGTGGTGGCTGGCACCGCCCCGCGCATCCAGCACGACTCCGCTCGTGCTCCCGACGCTCCTGGCGGTCGCGGGCGCGCTGGTCTGGACCGTCGTCAATGTCCGCTACGCGGGGGAGAACATCGGCGTCGACCGTGACGCGGCGGTGTACGCCCTGGCGGGGCACTGGTTGATCGACCACCCGACGGTCAACGTCCCGACCGACGGGGCGGCCTCGGTTGCGGCGGGTATCGACCACGCGAGCACGGCAGGACTGGGTTTCGGCCGCACCATGACGTCGCTGTCGCCGGAGTTCGTCCACACGACCTCCGGCATCGTCGCTGTTGCCGGCTGGGCAGGTGGAACCTCCGCGTTGCTGGCCGCCAACGTCGTCATCGGGGGCGTCGCCCTGCTTGCCCTCTTCGCACTCGCCCGGGCCGTGGTGGGGGATTGGTGGGCGCTCCTGCCGCCTCTGGCTGTGGGCCTGGCGATGCCGATGGCCAACTTCGCCCGCAGCACCTACTCCGAGCCGCTGTCGTTGGTGATGATCGCCATGGGCAGTGCGCTCCTGCTGACGCTGCTGGCAGGCACGTCTGCGACGCCGCACCGCACAGCACTGATGGCCGGCACCTTCCTCGGCGCGGTCGGTATCGCGCGCGTGGACGGCGCCCTCGTAGCGGCCAGCGCCATGGTCGGCCTCGCGCTCTGGTTCGTGCTGCAGCCGGCCTCCCGCCGGGAGGGACGACAGGTCGTGGTGAGGGTCGCTCTGCCTGCGGCTGGTCTGCTGGCGCTCGGTATCGCCGACATGGCGCGCAACTCCGGCAACTACCTCGTCAGGCTGTCCGGCGAGGTCGGCGCCCTGGTCAGCGCGTTCGCGCTGGCCGCCGTGCTGGCATGGGTGGCGGTGGTCACAGGCCCACGCGTGCACGCGTGGCTCCGGCCGCGACAGCGGCGCGTGGCCACCGGTGCGGCCGTCGGGGTGGCCGTCGTCTCCGCGGTGCTGCTGAGCCGACCGTGGTGGATGCTCGCACGGAGCTACGCCGACAACGAGATCCTGGTGCGCGACATCGAGCGGCATCAGGCCCGAGCCGGTGTGCCGATCGACGGGACACGGAGCTACGACGAGCTGTCGCTGGAGTGGGTGTCCTGGTACCAGGGATGGCCGGCCGTCCTTCTCGGGCTGGCCGGGCTGGCCGTGCTCGCCTACCGGGCGGTGAGCGGGCGGCGGCCGGGCCTGGTGGCGCTGTTGCCTCTCGCGGCGCTGGCGCTGCTGTACCTCGTGCGACCGTCGATCACCCCGGACCAGGTCTGGGCCATGCGACGGCTGCTCACCGGGGCCGTTCCCCTGCTGCTGATCGCGGCGACGGCCCTGCTCGCCCTGCTGGCCAGGCGTGGACGTGCCGGCACCGGCGTGGCTGTCGTGGCAGCGCTGGCGGTGGGACTGTGGCCCCTGTCGACGTGGTCCGGGATGTTCGACGTCCGCGACCGGGTCGGTCAGGTTCCCGAGCTGGAGGCTGCCTGCGACAGCATCGACGCCGACCTGGTCGTGCTGGCCAACGGTGCGCCCGGGGTCGACTACCTGCCCCCGCTGCGCATCGTCTGCGACGTCCAGGTGGTGCGGCTGAACCCCGCCACTCAGCAGTCGCTGGCCGCCATCCGCGACGCGTGGGGAGGCGAGCCGGTCAGCCTCATCACGTTCGACGAGGACGGCCTGCCCTGGACCCGCCAGCCCGACGAACCCGTCCACCGGGCGCGCATCGAGATGTGGGAGCGCTCGGTCGTCGGCGCGCCCAGCGTTCCGACCGTCTGGCGACGGGCGATGTGGGCCGGAACGGTCCTTCCGGACGGCCGGGTCGAGCCGAGGCCGCCATCGTCGGAGGCGACGGACTGAGGGGATCAGCCTCCACGGGCTGCAGGATCAGCGCGAACGGAGGCGACCGCCCGCTCCAGCGCGGCCAGGGTGCGTTCCACGTGCTCGTCGTCGGTGCGCCAGTTGCTCACAGCGATGCGCAGAACCTGTCGGCCCCGCCACGTCGACCCCGTCATCCAGGCGTCGCCCTCAGCGATGAGCGCCGCCTCGACCGCACGCGTGGTGGCGTCGTCCCCCCAGGCGGTCGACACCTGGGTGAACACGACGTCGTTGAGCACCTCACCGCCGAGCCGGCGAACGCCGTCGGCCAGAGCCACGGCGTGCCGGTGAAGGCCGCTCACCAGCTCGGCCACCCCGGACCGTCCCAGCGCCTGCAGCGTCGCCCACAGCGCGAACGCACGGCCGCGTTGGGAGAACTCCGGCGTCAGGTCGAACGGGTCGGGGAGCCCGCCGCTCTGGGTGAGGTACGGCGCGGTGACAGCCATGGCCCCCCGGTGCGAGGTGGAGTCGGCGACGACGACCAGCCCCGAGTCGTACGGGACGTTGAGGGTCTTGTGCGCATCCGTCGCCCACGAGTCGGCGTCGGCGTACCCGGCGACCAGGGGCGCGGTGTCCGGGCAGGCAGCGGCCCACAGGCCGAACGCGCCGTCCACGTGCACCCAGGCACCGTGCTCGTGCGCGAGCGGGACCGCCGCAGTGAAGTCGTCGAACGCGCCGGAGTGGATGTTGCCGGCTGCCAGAGCCACCAGTGTCGGCATCGGCTCGCCGGTCGGCGGGGTGCGCAGGGCCTGCGCCAGGGCGTCGACCCTGATCCGGCCCTGATCGTCTGCGGGCACTGTCTCCGGTGCGCCGAGGCCGAGGTAGCGAAGCGCAAGATCGATGGTGCTGTGCCGCTCCTGTCCGGCGAGCACGCGCACGCGCGGTGCCCCCTGCAGGCCATCGGCCTCCACGTCCCACCCGGCACGCGACAGGACGGCATGCCGTCCGGCGGCCAGACCGGTGAAGTTGGCCATCATCCCGCCGGTCACCGTGCCGAGGGTGGCGTCGGCCGGCAGACCCAGCAGGTCGAGCACCCACGCCTGCACGGCCTCCCGCGCAGCGCTGTGGGCGGTGGTCACCTCGCGCAGACCCACGTTCTGGTCCCAGGCGGTGGCCAGCCAGTCAGCGGCGATGGCCACGGGGTAGGCCCCGCCGATGACGAAACCGAAGAATCGGGGCGAGCCGAGCGTCGCGATGCCCGGTTCTGCCGCCTCGACGAGCTGCTCGATCACCGTGCGAGGGTCGGTGGGCTCGTCCGCCAGCGGGACGGCGAAGGCATCGACGAGCTCGTCCGCCGTGGCGCGGGCAGGCACACGGCGGTCGGGGACGGCGTCGAGGTAGGCCTGGGCGTGTGCGGCGGCGGCCGACAGCACGGCGCGAGTCTCGTGGTCGGTCACGTCCCCGCCTCCGGCGACGGCGGCTGGGCCAGATGAGCGACGACCTCGGCGTTGGGCAGCGCAGTCAGCACCGACGGCGGCGCCACGACCTTGCACGACCGGCTGCCCCCTCCCAGCACGATCGTCTCCCGCGACATCACGCGGCTGTCGATCCACAACGGCATGTCGGGCGGCAACGCGAACGGGGTGACCCCGCCGATCTGCATGCCGGTGAGCTCGCGGGTCGCTTCCGCGGGGGCGAACGACGCGCGTCGCAGCCCGAGCCGCTTGCGGACGGCCTTGTTGACGTCGAGGCGGGTGTGCGCCAGCACGATGCACGCCGCATGCCTGGGCGGGTCCCCCTTGCCGACGACGACGATGCAGTTGGCCGAGTCCTCCAGCGAGTAGCCGTAGGCGGCCACGAAGTCCGCCGTGTCGGCCAGCGCAGGGTCGCAGTCGATCACCTCGGCGGGGGCGTCCATCGCCGCGACGACCGTTCGCACCTGCTGCTCGATCGGGTCCATCGCGGGCCGAGTCTAGGCAGGCTCACCACGCCCGGGGAGTGGCAGGCGGGAGACGACCACCGGCCCTGGACCCGCGGCGTGCGGGTCCAGGGCCGGTGCGCTGCCTGGTCGTCCGTCCCTCCGGGACGGGTGATCGCAGGCCCGGACGACCTCTCGGCGCGTCCTAGATGTCGTAGTAGAGCTCGAACTCGTGCGGGGTGGGCCGCAGGCGGAACGGGTCCACCTCGTTCGCGCGCTTCCAGTCGACCCAGGTCTCGATCAGGTCCTCGGTGAAGACGTCACCCTCGGTGAGGTAGTCGTGGTCGGCCTCGAGGGCGTCGAGGACGTCCGGCAGCGACGACGGCACCGTGGCGATGTCGGCGGCCTCCTCGGGCGGAAGCTCGTAGAGGTCCTTGTCGACCGGCTCCGGCGGCTCGATCTTGTTCTTGATGCCGTCCAGGCCGGCCATGAGCAGTGCCGAGAACGCCAGGTACGGGTTGCTCGAGGGGTCGGGCACCCGGTACTCGATGCGCTTGGCCTTGCGCGACGTGCCCGTCACCGGGATACGCACGGCTGCCGAGCGGTTGCGCTGGCTGTAGACCAGGTTGACCGGCGCCTCGAAGCCGGGCACGAGACGGCGGTAGGAGTTGACCGTCGGGTTCGTGAAGGCCAGCAGCGACGGCGCGTGGCGCAGAAGCCCACCGACGTACCAGCGGGCAGTGTCCGACAGCCCGGCGTAGCCCATCTCGTCGTAGAAGAGCGGCTCGCCGCCCTTCCACAGCGACTGGTGGCAGTGCATGCCCGAGCCGTTGTCACCGAAGACCGGCTTCGGCATGAACGTCGCGCTCTTGCCGGCGGCCCAGGCGACGTTCTTGACCACGTACTTGAACAGCATGAGCCGGTCGCCGGCGTGCTGCAGCGAGTCGAACGTGTAGTTGATCTCGGCCTGGCCGGCGCTACCCACCTCGTGGTGGGCCCGCTCGACCTGCATGCCGAGCGCGTTGAGCACCTGCACCATCTCGTCGCGCAGGTCGGCGTAGTGGTCGGTGGGGGAGACGGGGAAGTAGCCGCCCTTGTAGCGGGTCTTGTAGCCCCGGTTGCCACCCTCCTCCTCACGGCCGGTGTTCCACGCGCCCTCGATGGAGTCGATGTAGTAGTAGCCGGCGTTCGCCTTGGTCTCGAAGCGAACGTCGTCGAAGACGTAGAACTCCGCCTCGGGGCCGAAGTAGGCGGTGTCGGCGATGCCGGTCGACGCGAGGTGAGCCTCGGCCTTCGCCGCGATCTGACGCGGGTCACGGCTGTACGGCTCGTCGGTGAACGGGTCGACGATCGAGAAGTTCATCGCGACTGTCTTGGCCTTGCGGAAGGGGTCCACGAACGCGGTGGCGAAGTCGGGCACCAACTTCATGTCCGACTCGTGGATGGCCTGGAAGCCACGGATCGACGACCCGTCGAACATCAGGCCCGCCGCGGCCGCGTCGGCGTCGAACGCCGCGACCGGAAGGGTGAAGTGCTGCATGATGCCGGGAAGGTCGCAGAACCGGACATCGATGAACTCGACGCTGTCGTCCTTGATGTACTTCTGCAGCTCGTCTCCGTTGCTGAACATCCGTCCTCCTGTCCCGGCCGTCCGCCGGGTCGCGCGAGACAACATGGCGGCAACGCGGCGCGGCCTGCGCTGCCGGGAAAGACCCTAGGCAGCAGCAGTTTCTCGGCAGTGTCGCGGCTGTTTCCCCTGTGTTACGACCCGCGGGGGTCGACAGATCGGCCCCGTCCACCTCAGTAGCCGACCGCCATCGATGCCGTCGGGTGCTCGCGTGGCCGACTGTGCCTAGCCTGGACGCATGAAGCCAGCCGACCCAGGTGCCACACCTCCGCCCGGGGTGGGCGTCCCGGGGGAGCGGCTCGGCCTTCCCGCGCTCGGACCCGGATCGGTGGCGGGCTGGGGGCGTCGCATCGCGGCACTGTTCATCGACTGGTTCGCCGCCAGCCTCGTCGTCCTGCTCATCGCTCGAGGAACGGACCCGTGGACACCGGGGTCGCTCGCGCAGCTGTGGCCGCTCGTCGCCTGGCTCGTGATCGTCACGGTCGCGACGGGGCTGACCGGGGCGAGCCCCGCGCAGCACCTGCTGAACCTGCGTGTCATCCGTCTCGACCGCCGCCCCGTCGGGCTGTGGAACTCCTTCATCCGCACCGCTCTCATCGCCCTCGTCGTCCCGCCTCTCGTGGCCGACGTCGACCGTCGTGGCTGGCATGACCTCGCGGCGGGAACCATCGTCGTCAACGGACCCCGCGGCTAGTAGCGGGAATCGGACGCGCCTCCTCGGCGTTAGCACTCGTGAAGACCGAGTGCTAATCGGTCTGCAGACCGACACGAGAAGGAGGCATCACATGGCAGTCATCCGTTGGGACCCGTTCACAGCCCTCAGCCGCATCGACAACGAGTTCGACGACCTCGTGCGGCGCACGTGGGGCGGCACGACGCCGTCCGGCTTCGTCCCGTCCGTCGACATGGTTCGAGAAGGCGACGACGTGCTCATCACGCTCGAGCTTCCGGGCGTCGACATCTCCTCCGACGTCGACATCGAGGTCGCCCCGCGCCGGCTCAGCATCTCCGGTGCGCGCAGCACCTCCTCGGAGTCGACCGAGGGCCGCGTCATGGTGCGCGAGATGCGCTCCGGGTCGTTCCGGCGCGAGTTCGCACTTCCCGAGCACGTGACGGCCGACGACGTGTCCGCTGACTACGACCGCGGCATGCTCACCGTGCGCGTGAGCAACGTGGCCCGTCCGCAGCCGGAGCCGACCAAGATCGCGATCGCATCCGGTGGCACCGCTGACCCCGCGGCCGTCCAGGCGGCGGCAGAGTCCGACTCGGAGCCGGCCGCCGAGTCCGCCGGCCAGTAGTCCGCGCGGGCGCGGGCTCGCACGCATCGTCGTCGGGTCCGCGCCCGTCGTCATGCGTGACGTCGACGGGTGCCCGCCTCAGCGCGGCGGCATGTTGCCCTTCGGCAGCTTCACGTTCTTCGGCAGCGGACCCTTCGGGATGGGCAGCTGGTTCGCCCCCGACGGCATGGCCCGCAGCCGGTTGCGCACCTCCGTCATCTCCGCCGGGCTGATCGCCTTGGGCAGCTTCTGCACAGCGCGGGACAGCTTGCGTAGCTCGACCTGGTCCTCGCCCTTGCCTGCCACGATCTCGTGGATGGGCACCTCGCCGGCGATCCGGGCGTGGCGCTTGCGTTCCTGGCCGAGCAGGTTGCGCACCCGTGACGGGCTCGACCCCTCGCCCACCAGAACGATCCCGGGCCGTCCGACGACCCGGTGGACGACGTCCTGCTGGCGGTTCACCGCGATGGCCTGCTCGACGAACCATCCGCGCCGCAGCGTCTGCAGCGCAGATGCCGCCGCGCCGGGCTGGCCTTCGATCTGGGAGTACACGGCCCGCTCGGCGCGTCGCGTGAAGATGATCGTGCCGACCAGCAGCGCGGCCGTCAGGCCGATGAGCACCCAGAACCACCACGGCCCCACGAAGATGCCGAGCAGCACGAAGACGAGCAGCGTGAGTCCCGCCGAGCCGAACGTGTAGAGGCCCAGCCGCTTGTCGGTGCGCGACGCGAGTCGGTACGCCTGACCGATCTGCCGGAACCGAGCGAAGCGCGGCTTCTTCTCTGCGGGAGCGCTGGCGTCACCGCCGGATTTCGAACCTCGTGCCACGGGGTTGCAGGGTAGTCGCCGCTGACTCCGGCGGTGGTCGTCGCCTGCCGGCGGTCGATCCGCGCGATCCGTAGGAGCCAGGCGAACGGTCCACGCGACGTCGGTCGGTGACGAGGCTCAGGCCGGTGCCGCCGCAGCCTCACGGCGGTCGGCGTCCCGGGCCTCGAGGGCCTGGCGGTAGAGCCGGCCGGCGCGGTAGGACGAGCGCACGAGGGGGCCGGACATCACCCCGGCGAAGCCGATGTCCTCGGCCTGCGCGGCGAGCGCAGCGAACTCGTCCGGGTGCACCCACCGTTCGACCGGGTGGTGGCGCGAGGTCGGACGCAGGTACTGAGTGATGGTGACCAGGTCGCAGCCGGCGTCGTGAAGGTCGTGCAGAGCAGCCACCACCTCGTCCGGCTCCTCGCCCATGCCCAGGATGAGGTTCGACTTCGTGACCATGCCCGCGGCCCGTCCCTGGGCGAGCACGTCCAGCGAGCGCTCGTAGGTGAACGCCGGTCGGATGCGGCGGAACAGCCGCGGAACCGTCTCGACGTTGTGGGCGAAGACCTCCGGCCCGGCGCCGAAGACCTGGCCGAGAAGCTCGGGGTTGCCGGAGAAGTCCGGCACGAGGATCTCCACGCCGGTGTCGGGGTTGAGCTCGTGGATGGCCCGGATCGTCTCCGCGTACAGCCACGCGCCCTCGTCGGGCAGGTCGTCGCGGGCGACACCGGTGACCGTGGCGTAGCGCAACCCCATCGTGCGCACCGACTCGGCGACGCGTCGGGGCTCGTCGCGGTCCAGCGGGAAGGGCTTGCCGGTGTCGATCTGGCAGAAGTCGCAGCGACGCGTGCACTGGTCACCGCCGATGAGAAACGTGGCCTCGCGGTCCTCCCAGCACTCGTAGATGTTGGGGCAGCCGGCCTCCTGGCACACGGTGTGCAGGTTCTCGTCCTGCACGAGCGCGCGGATCTCGCGGTACTCCGGGCCGAAGCGTGCCCGGGTGCGAATCCACTCGGGCTTCTTCTCGATGGGCACCTCGGCGTTGCGCACCTCGAGGCGCAGAAGCCGGCGGCCCTGCGGGGCGACGGTCACGAGATCCAGCCTAGGTGGGCCTCGACGAGGTCGGCCACCGCGAGCACACCCACGCGGCGGCCCAGCTCGGCCGACAGCGACGTCACCCCGGCATCGGCGATGCCGCAGGGCACGATCGCGGAGAACCAGGACAGGTCGCAGTCGGCATTGATCGCGAAGCCGTGCATGGTGACCCCGCGCGAGACGCGGATCCCGATCGCGGCCACCTTGCGCTCGGGCCCACTCTCGTCGGCGGGTACCCAGACCCCGCTGCGCCCGTCCACCCGCTCGGCCGTGACACCGAGGTCGGCGCAGACGTCGATGAGCATCCCTTCGACCCGGCGGACGAAGTCGACCACGTCCAGCGGCTCGGCGAGCCGCACGACCGGGTAGCCGACGAGCTGACCCGGGCCGTGCCAGGTGATCTTGCCGCCCCTGTCGACGTCCACGACGTCCGCCCCGCGGGTCGTGCCGGGCAGCGGGCGCTCGAACGCCTCGGTTCGTCGCCCGGCGGTGTACACGGGTTCGTGCTCCAGCAGCAGGACGGTGTCGGGGGCGTCGTCGGCGACGCGGCGGGCGTGGATGTCGCGCTGCAGGTCCCAGGTCTCCCGGTAGGGCTGGCGGGCCACACCGAGGTCGAGCCGGCGAACCTGCGGCGTGCGCACGCGCGGTCCGAGCTCGGTCGTCACTCGTGCGAGCGTACGCCGCCGTCAGGGAGGTGGCTCGGGCTCAGGTGCTCCACGATCGCGACGAGCTGGCGACGAAGCTCGGGCAGGTCGACGACCTCGCCGAGCAGGACGGGCTCGGCGTCGGACATGTCCGCGGCCCGGGCGTACACGGCGACGCCGGCCTCGGTGCGGGTGACGTCGAGCCGGCGGCGGTCGCTCGACGTGCGCTCGCGCTGCACGAGCCCGTCACGCTCGAGCCGGTCGAGCGTCCTGGTCATGGTCTGCGGCGTCACCTGGCAGCGGGACGCCAGCTCCAGCACCGGAAGGGGCTCGTTCTGGCCGAGCTCGTGCAGGGCCATGAGACCGGCGTGGGTGAGGCCCTGCCCGGCCAGCCGGGCCGACCATGCTCCCTCGACCAGCCGCGCGGCCGTGGACAGGAGTCGGCCGGTGGGCCAGTGCGTCAGGTCGTCTGTCGCCTGCACGGCGACGGACTCGACCTCGGCGGACGCGGCCGGTGTCGCCGGGTCGACTGCGGTTGCATGCGCGGACATCGCCCACCATGCTGATGGTCCGCTGACGAACCTTCAACTCGACAACAATCTGGAGCGCTCATGGCCGCCCCCGACGCCGCGTCGACCGGCACGGCAGACACGTCTGGCACGACCGATCGTCCCGCGAAGACTCGTCGCCTGCGGTGGCTCGCCCCCGCACTGGTTCTGCTCGCCTGGTTGATGCTGGGTGGCCCCCTCGGCCAGTTCGCTGGACAGCTCACCGAGGTGCAGGAGAACGACTCCGCGTCGTTCCTGCCCGCGTCCGCAGAGTCCACGCAGGTGGCCGAGCTGGAGGCGGCGTTCGCCAGCGAGGAGGTCATCCCGGCCGTCGTCGTCTACGAGCTGGACGGCCGCACAGCGACCCCGCAGGACATCGCCGCAGTGGCCGAGGACGTCGCCGAGATCGCCGCGATCGACGGCGTCGTCGGTGAGGTCGTCGGGCCGATCCCGTCCGAGAGCGGGCAGGCCGTGCAGGTCATCGTCCCTCTCGACGCCTCCGAGGCCAGCGACACCCAGGAGTACGTCGATCAGATCCGTGAGATCGTCGGCACCGACGGCTCCCTGACGATCGAGGACGCGTCCAGCTACGTCACCGGGCCGGCAGGGTTTCTCGCCGACCTGGGGGAGGCCTTCGGGGAGATCGACGGCATCCTTCTCGTCGTCACGTTGTCGGTGGTGCTGGTCATCTTGCTGATCGTCTACCGCAGCCCCATCCTGCCGTTCCTCGTGCTCTTCGCCTCGGTGCTCGCGCTCGGGGTCGCCTCGGCGGTGATCTACGCGCTGGCCGACAACGACGTGCTGACGCTGAACGGCCAGAGCCAAGGCATCCTCTTCATCCTGGTGGTCGGTGCCGCCACGGACTACTCGTTGCTCATCGTGTCCCGCTACCGGGAGGAGCTGCGCCGTCACCAGAGCAAGTACGACGCGATGCGCACCACGTTGCGCGGGACCTACGAGGCGATCCTCGCCTCGGGAGGCACCGTCGTGCTCGGCGTCATGGCGCTGCTGCTCAGTGAGCTGAACTCCACGCAGGGCCTCGGGCCGGTGGCTGCCGTCGGCATCGTGTTCGCGATGCTGTCGGCCCTGACCTTCCTGCCCGCCGCCCTGGTGCTCGCCGGGCGCGGCATCTTCTGGCCGTTCCGCCCCGCCTACGGGTCCGCGCCGACCGAGGTACGCGGCGTGTGGGGCCGGGTCGCGCGCTTCGTCGGACGACGTCACCGTCCGATCTGGATCGTGGTCACCGTCGGCCTGCTCGGCCTGGCGGCGTTCCTGCCGACGTTCAAGGCCGACGGCGTCGCCCAGTCGGACTTCCTGCTGGCCGAGGTCGAGTCCACGGCAGGGCAGGAGGCGCTGGCGCGGCACTTCCCGGCCGGCTCCGGCAGCCCGGCGACCGTGATCGGCCCGGCGGACACGCTCGAGGAGATGAGCGACGCCATCAGCGGCACCGATGGCGTCGCGTCGGTGGTCCCGGTGCCCGACCCGGCCACCGGCGACGTCGCCGTCGTGGACGGCCAGGTGCAGCTGGCGGTGACGCTGTCCGATGCGGCCGACTCCGACGCTGCCGAGCAGACCGTCACCGAGCTGCGCACGGCATTGGACGAGGTGTCCGAGGATGCGCTCGTCGGCGGCCCCACGGCCGTCCAGCTCGACACCCAGCAGGCCGCGCAGCGGGACCTCTTCGTGATCATCCCGGTGGTGCTCGTGGTGATCCTGCTCGTGCTCATGGCGCTGCTGCGCTCGGTGCTGCTGCCGGTACTGCTGATCGGCACCGTCATCGTGTCGTTCTTCGCCACCCTGGGCCTCGGTGCGCTCGTGTTCAACTACCTGTTCGACTTCCCCGGAGCAGACCCGAGCGTGCCGCTGTTCGCGTTCGTGTTCCTCGCCGCACTCGGCATCGACTACAACATCTTCCTCATGACCCGGGCCCGCGAGGAGTCCCTGGCCATCGGCACGAGGCGCGGCATCCTGAAGTCGCTGGCGGTGACCGGTGGGGTCATCACCAGCGCCGGCATCGTGCTGGCGGCCACATTCGGCGCGCTGTTCGTGCTCCCCATCCTGTTCCTGGCCCAGATCGCTTTCCTCGTCGCGGCCGGCGTGCTCATCGACGCCCTCATCGTGCGGTCCCTGCTGGTGCCGGCGCTCGTCTACGACATCGGTCCGACGGTCTGGTGGCCCAGCAGGCTCGCCCGCACACCGGAGCCGGAGGTGGACGACCCGGGCGACGCCCGCACCCTGGTGCCGGCCCGCTCGTAGGCGTGCCCGCGGGACCGGGGCTGCCGCCTACGGGTGGGTGCTGAGCCGGCGCGGTGCGATGGTCGTCTCGACGGCCGAGCCGTCCGGCGCGCGCTCGACGCGGTAGGCGGCGGCGTCCGGGCGGTCGGCAACGGCTTCGTGCAGGCGGGTGCCGCGGTACAGCAGCCCGACACCGTCGTCGGTCGCGTACGAGGTCGGGAGGACGCCGTCGGCCACCAGTCGCTGCAGCAGCGGGCGCCGCTCGGCCTCGGTGTCGTAGTGCACGCCGTTGCCGTACGGCAGCAGCCCGAGCCCGTTGGTCACCTCGCGCAGCGACGGGCCGAACGAGTCGGTCGTCCCCCCGACGTGCCAGCAGATCGAGCCGGCCGACACACCGGTGAGCACGACTCCCTGCTGCCAGGCATCGCGCATGACGGGGCCCAGGTCGTGCACCGACCAGACCGCCAGCAGGTTCGCCACGGACCCTCCGCCGACCCAGATCACGTCCTGGCCGAGCAGGTGCGCCGGCAGGTCGTCGACGTTGGGCATGGGGAACAGCGACACGACGGTCAGATCGACGTCGTCCCGGCCGTAGAAGGCCTCGTGCAGACGGGCCTGCCAGACGGTCTGGTCGCCGCCGGCGGTACCGAGCGCGGCGACACGCAGTCGCCTGCCGTCCCCGTCCGGGTCGGCGAGGTCGAGCGCGAGCTCGATGAGGGGCCCCGGACGCAGAAAGGTTCGTCGGCCGGGCACGAAGCCCCCGGACGTCGCCAGGATGGTCGGCTCGGTCGCCGTCACGGTGCGCCGAGATCGTTGCGGACCGCGGTGGCGGCCCGCCGTCCGGAGACGAGTGCCCCCTGGATGGATCCGGTGTCGCGGTGGTCGCCACAGACGTAGATGCCCTCGACCACGCGCACCGGCTTGCGCATGTTGAGCGGGGGAGGCATCGCCGGCAGGGCTGCGGGCACCTCCACCCGCTCGACGAGCTCCCACCGTGCGGTGCTGCGCCCGTACAGCAGGTCGAGGTGGGCGCGCACGGCCGACTCGTCGGCTGCCGGGCCGTGCGTGCCCAGCACCGACGACGACACCAACGTGGCGCCCGGGCGGGCGTACGTGGGGGTGAGCGTGCTCATGACGGCCGTGTTGACGACCGGCCCGCGGCGCTGCCCGTCGACGACGAGCACCGGCCGCCCGCCGGCGAGCGCGGAGGCCGGGGTGTCGGGTGTGGTGTGGTACCAGGTGGTGACCGCGCGCATCCTCGGGGCCTCGAACCCCGGAAGCAGAGTGCTCACCGAGCCGCCGTCGACGGCGACCACCACCGCGCGAGCGGTGACGGTGCCGGCTGCGGTCTCGACGCGGCCCTCCGTGACCGCCTCGGCCGGGACACCAGTGCGGATGGTTCCCGGTGGCAGCGGACGAGCCACCTCGTGCGGCAGCGCCTGCATGCCGGCGGCCGGCACCCCGGGTGAGCCGAGGGCGAACGAGCGCAGCACGACGTCGAAGAAGCGCGACGACGTCGCCAGCTCGTCCTCGAGGAACACCCCGGAGAGGAACGGGCGCAGCAGGCGGTCCACCGACTGCGCCTCGATGCCCCGGCGCCGCAGCATGTCTGCCGTGGTGGTCTCTGACAGACCGAGGTCGTCGGAGGCGTCGCGTCGGGCCACGCGCAGCGCCATGGCCCCGAGACGAGCCTTGCCGGCCGGGCTGCCCACGGGGGCGCGCACGGTCGAGATCAGGCCGCGCGGGTACCGACGGGGGTCGGCGACCAGGTGCCGGCGATCGTCGAGCGCGACCATGACGCCGGGGATGAACGAGCGCAGGTCGAGTCGCGGCATCTCCACGGTGTGCTCGAGTGCTGGGTAGGACGGATTGAGCACCTGGAAGCCACGGTCGAGCCGGAAGCCGTCGACGACGTCCGTGCGTACCCGGCCGCCGATCTGCTCCGACGCCTCCAGTACCGCCACGGCGTACCCCATCTCGACCAGGCGACGCGCGCAGGCGAGTCCGGCGAGACCGGCTCCGACCACGACGACGTCGGTGTCGTGCTGTCCGCCGGAGGTCTCGGGCACGGGTCCGACCGTACCCAGTGCGCGCCGGCACGACAGCGACGGGACGCGGTGGACGAGGGCGTCGCTGGGCGCAGCGCCTCTGCCACCATGGGCACATGTCCGACGAGCCGTGGCCCGAGGTGCCCGGCTACGTCGTTCTCCCCGGCGCCGCTCCTCCGGACGACCCTGACGTCGCGCCCGCCGTCGAGCAGGGCACCCGACGCCGGGTGCTGCTGCGCCGGCTTCCCGAGCTGCGGGCCGACGAGCGCCCCGCGATGACGCAGGTGCTCGGCCGCTACGCCGACGTGTCCAGCGACGACATGACCGAGCCGGCCACCCTTGCCGAGGGAGCCGACGTGCTCGTGCTCGCCGCGGCCCCGCGCACGCTCGCGGACACCTCGGTCGCTCCGCGGACGACCGGCCAGCTGGTGACGGCGCTCGTGCCGGTCGCGTCCGCGCTGGAGGCCATCCACGCCGCCGGTCTCGGGCACGGCGTCATCGATCGGCGGGCGGTCGCGGTGGACGACACCGGCCGGCCTCGCCTGGCCGACACGGGAGTCGCCGCAGCACTTCACGTGCTCGCACCACGCGAGATCCCCGAACCCAGTGCCCGAGCAGATCTGGCCGACCTGCGCCGGCTCGCACTGCGCCTCGCGGAGCGGGTAGCCGACCCCGCGGTCGCCGAGGCCTTCGCCGATCCCGCCGTGCCGGCGACGGCCCAGGACGCGGTCGAGCTGCTGCTCGATCTGGCGCGGCCCGAGCCTCTGCCCGGGACGGTTGCCGCCGCCGACGTCCCGGTCGAGACGGACACGTATCCCGTGCCGCTCGAGTCTCCCGTGCCGGTCGAGTCGGACACCGGCGAGGCTGAGGCGCCGCCCGCCGTCGAGGAGCCGGCCGAGCCGGCGCCCTCGGGTCGGCGCCAGGTGGATGGGCGATGGGTCTTCGTCACGGTGGTCGCCGTGCTGGCACTGGTCGTGGTGGTGCTGCTCGCCCGGCCCGAACCGGACCCGGCGGCCAGCAGAGCAGCTCCTCCCGTGCCGGCGGAGCCCACCGGTTCGACCCCAGGCACCGACGCCTCGCCGGCGACGACCGAGCAGCCGACAGGAGACGCAGCAGGCGATGATGCCGGTGACGAGCCCAGCCCCGCCGCCACAACCGACGTCACGGCTGAGGCTGCGGCCGCCGCCGGGGTGGCGCTGTGCGGGGCTCCCGTTCCTGCACCGGAGGCGACACCGCCCGCGCCGGACGACTGGGCCGACGTCGTCGCCGAGCTCTACCTGCGCCGCTCGGCCGCCCTGGTCACTGGACAGACCTCGCTGCTCTGCGAGGTGTACGACCCCCGCAGCCCTGGGCTGGCTGCCGACATCGAGCTGGACGACGCGTACAGCGACCAGCGGGTGCGCCCCGACGGACTGGACTTCGTCGTCGAGTCGGCCGAGCAGGTGCAGGAGGACGGGGCCGCGGTGATCCTCGAGGTCACCGACCGGCTGGAGCCGTACCGGCTCGTGACACCGTCCGGCGACGTGGTGGCCGAGCTGCCGGGTGTCCCGAGCGAGACCTGGCTGGCGCGGGTGGTGGTCGACGCGACGGGCACCGACTGGCGGTTCGGCTGAGACGACGCGGCTCGACCCTCGGCGCCCTCAGCGCACGGCCACCTCGACGACGGACTGCGCGTCGGGGTGCTCGAAGGAGAAGCCGCTGTCGATGAGCTTCGTCGGGTCGACGTTGAAGTCGGCCAGCACATCGTCGGCGAACTTGCCGAGGTAGATCTTGAGGCCGAACTTGGGAACGGGGAGCACGGTCGGGCGGTGCACCGCCTGCCCGATCAGCCGGGTGAACTCCGCGTTCGTGGTCGTCTCCGGGGCCGAGACGTTGTAGGGGCCCGATATCTCCGCGTTGGCGAGCATGTGCTCGATGGCCCGCGCCGTGTCCGGCAAGGACACGACGCTCCAGATCGTGCGCCCACCGGCCAGAGGGCCGAGCAGCCCGGCCTTGGCCAGCGGCAGGAGGCGCCGCCCGAAGGTGCTACCGCTGGCGTCCATCACGAGACTCAGGCGGGGAAGCACCACCCGCACCCCGGCCTCGGCGGCCGGGCCGGTGGCCCGCTCCTTGTCCACGATGATGCGTGCGGCGAAGTCGTGCCCCGCCGGGGAGTCCTCGACGAGGCGCCTGCCGCCGGTGTCGTTGCCGTAGTAGCCCATCGCCCCCACGTTGACCAGGGTCGTCATGGTCGGCACCAGCTCCGCGGCCGCCCGCGCCAGCACCCGGGACGTGGCGACGTGCGAGTCGTACAGGGTCTGCCTGTACGACTCCGTCCACCGCTTGTCACCGATCCCGGCCCCCGCGAGATTCACGATCGCCTCGACATCCTCGAGCTTGGTGATGTCGACCGTTCCCGTGTCCGGGCTCCAGCTCACTTCGTCCGGTGCCTGCGGTGCCCTGCGCACGAGGCGCACGACGTCGTGCCCACCCGAGGCCAGCAGGGGCACCAGCCTTCTGCCGACGAAGCCCGACGAGCCTGCGACGGCGACTTTCACAGGCCCAGGTCGCCCTCGAACGCGCCCTCCTCGAGCCGCTGCTTCACTGCTGAGAGGAAGCGGGCGGCGTCCGCGCCGTCCACCAGCCGGTGGTCGTAGGTGAGGGCGAGGAACATCATCGCCCGGATCGCGATGGAGTCACCACCGAGCGCGTCGGGGACGACGACGGGGCGCTTGACGATCGCGCCCGTGCCGAGGATGCCCGTCTGAGGCTGGTTGATGATCGGGGTGTCGAACAGCGCGCCCCGGCTGCCGGTGTTGGTGAGCGTGAACGTGCCACCGGACAGGTCGTCCGGGGTGATCTTGTTCGTGCGGGTGCGCTCGGCCAGGTCGGCGATCTTGCGCGCCAGGCCCGCGATGTTCAGGTCGCCGGCGTCCTTGATCACGGGCACGAGGAGTCCGCGCTCGGTGTCGACCGCGACCCCGAGATGCTCGGCCTCGGAGTAGGTGACCTCCTTGGTCTCGGCGTCGATGGACGCGTTGAGCTCGGGGTAGACGGTCAAGGCCTCGAGCGCGGCCTTGGCCATGAACGGCAGGAACGACAGCTTGACGCCCTCACGGGCCTCGAAGTCGGCCTTCGCCCGGGCACGCAGCCGGGCGATGGGCGTCATGTCGACCTCGACGACGGTCGTGAGCTGCGCCGACACCTGCAGCGACTCGACCATCCGGTCGGCGATCACCTGGCGCAGCCGCGACATCTTCTTCGTCTGGCCGCGCAGCGGAGACGGTGCGGCCGGGGCCGCCAGCGGGGCCGCCGGCGGGGCCGCCCCTGCCGGGGCAGCCGGTGCTGCGGGAGGGGTCGACGCGGGCGCCGGTGGCGCCGGAGTCTCGGCCTTCGTCTGCTCGGCGGCGGCCAGCACGTCCTGCTTGCGGATGCGACCGCCCACCCCCGTGCCGGTGACGCCGGAGAGGTCGACGCCGTGCTCGGCAGCCAGCTTGCGCACCAACGGGGTGACGTACGGCGACGGGCCGTCACCCGCCGCCGCTGGTGCCGGTGCCTGAGCAGGCGCGGCCGCCGGCGGCTGGGCGGGCGGCTGGGCGGGCGGCTGGGGTGGTGGTGTGGGGGCGGACTGAGCCGGTGGGGCCGGGGCCTCCTGCGCGGCGGGCGCCGCCTCGGCCTGCGGCTGCGCGGCCGGCGGCTCGCTCGACGGGGCCGACCCTGGCTCGCCGATGACGGCGAGGGCGACACCCACCTCGACGGTCTCGTCCTCGGGCACCTTGATCTCGAGCAGCACACCGGCAGCGGGCGAGGGGATCTCGGTGTCGACCTTGTCGGTGGACACCTCGAGCAGTGGCTCGTCCGCGTCGACCGTGTCGCCCACCTGCTTGAGCCACCGGGTGACCGTGCCCTCGGTGACGCTCTCACCGAGCTGCGGCAGCGTGACCTCCTGCCCGACGGCGCCGCCTCCCCCGGAGGGCGGGGCAGCGGGGGCCTGCGCCGGAGGCGCCGGCTCCGGGGCGGG
>Ga0272442_10003459_pt1 | contig 22145 bp, 13 predicted proteins | sample SSMForm2O_FD_200262 | JGI IMG/M metagenome (GOLD analysis project Ga0272442, IMG submission 200262) | Marine sediment archaeal communities from Little Sippewissett salt marsh, Falmouth, MA, United States - SSM-Form-2O | ecosystem: Environmental > Aquatic > Marine > Wetlands > Sediment ...
AATTATCATATGCCTGGTGGGATGACCATTAAACCGGATAAGGATGCGCATTCTGATTTTATTCCTTGGTATAAGGTAGTGGTAGCTGATGTTGGTGCTATGTATCCTACGATTTTAAAGGCATTAAATATTGGTGCGGACACGGTGCGTCTTTGTTCAAATAGTGAGGAAGCAGATATGTGGGTGTGGTTTAAACGGTTACCACAGCAGTTTTTTGATAAGGTTGATGTGAAATGGCGTAAGATCACGGAAAAGGAGAGTTTTGCTGATAAGGGATTCATGGTTGGGGTGAAGATCAATAAAAAACCAGGTGTGGTGAATTGTGCCATGACCGGTATTATGAGTATGATTCAGCAGATCAAAAATGAGCTGCATTCAGTGCAATCCTCTGGTAACAGTGAAGAGTTGAAACGATTGAAGATGATGTATCAGAGTGTGAAGGGTGCTCGTAATGCGGGCACCCATGGAATTTTAGCTGCTCCTAATGTGTCTGGTCGGCAGTTTAATCTATGGGGTGCCTGTGCGATTACGACAAAGGGTCAGGTTATTCTTGATGAAACTTTGAAGGATTTGGAAAAAAAGAATATCCGGGTTACCTATGGAGATACAGACGGTCTATATTTGGGTTGTTCTCGATCAGCGAGTAAGCTTCCAGATTTTGCGAAAGCACTTGGAATAAATACAGAAGAGGATGATGATGTTGATTGGTTGACTTCTCCAGATGATGCAGTGGCTGCTATTGATGAATGTAACCGTCGATGGCAGGAGGAATTAAATTATGCTGAGTTTGAGTTGGAACCGGAGTATCATGATGCAATGGTGTTTGTGAAACATAAGAATTATTTGATTTTTGATGCCTATGATGATGCTGTGGAGATGATTACGAAGGGCAATAATTTTAAGGGTTCTGATAAGGCAAATATTGCTCGTCGTGTCCTTGAGACAATTATGATGCAGGTGTTACGTGATAATCCGGTGTGGGAGGATGAAGCAAAGGCTCGTGAGGAGGTTCGTCAGAGTATCAAGAATATTACTCGTGAGATTCTTGCGACGCTTGATCTTTCAAAGGTATCATTGTATGAGTTAACTTTGGTGCAATCGGTACAACCATCGAAGAGGTATAAGACTAATATGGATGGTTCGATGTCGACGTTTGGGAAACGAGCACAGGCTCTTGAAAAAGTGATTGGTGATCGTATTCATTCTCGTGTGAAGATGAAATTTGTGGTGACAAAGCATGCGCTTCCCGGTCTTCAGAATCCCTCCAAGAGTGGTGTGAAACCTATTGATTACATGTATCCCATTGATTATTTGAAGAATAAAGATGACATTGATCTGAAATGGTATAAAGAAATGATTGAAAACTATATCAAGGGTGCCTTTGGTCTTTCTGATATTGCTTCCACTGAGCAGAAAGGATTAGATGCTTGGATGTAAAAAAAGGTAGAAGGTTAGATGATATTCACCCAGATAATTGGAATATCATCAGGTACATTTTGAGTATGTTGTTCGTCCATCTCTAAGGCCATCCCGACATTGTTGATAGCAAGTTTCGTGCTATCACGAAACATAATAGTATGGTTCTATAAATACTTTGCTATTCCTTTTTCATCAGGTTCTCTCCAAAAAACACAAATAGGGGGCATTCTTACGTTTCCTTGGGATTTTTACAAATGAACGAGAATAATCTAGCAATGAAAGCCTATCATCTTGCCTACCGCTATGAAGCAGAAATAGGAAGTTGCCCTCAATGTGTCCTTAGTGCTGTCAAAGAAACGCTTGGCATCATTGATGAACATACCATTCAGGCTTCTGATGCACTTGCAGGAGGCACTGCTCTGTCGTCTCAAGGAACTTGTGGTGCATTAGTAGGTGGTCTTATGGCCATTAGTTCAGTGGTAGGAAGAACCTATGGTGATTTTACAGATGGGAAGCGGAAACGGCGGGTCTTTTCTTATGCTCAAAAACTCTATCATCGTTTTGTAAAAGAATATGGTTCTCCTCTTTGTTGCAATGTGCAAAAGCAACTCTTTGGTCGATCGTTTGTTCTCTCTGATAAAGATGAGTATCAGGCTTTTGAAGAAGCCGGGGCTCATGTGGATAAATGCCCCTCTGTTTCAGGTAACGTAGCACAGTGGACTATTGAGATTTTAATACACGATTTGAAACTGATGAATACGATCAAAAAATGAAAAGAATTATATTTTTTCTTCCCTTGAGTATTCTCATTCTGTCATTTTGTCACCACAGGTTTAAATAGATGATAAAAGAAAGATGAACGTGCTATTTCATAGCACGAGGTGAATATTGTATGAAGCACTCTAAAATTGGGGAATATGGGATGACCTATCGACCTGTAGAAGGGTATAAACGAAAAGACGGAATCTATATACCTCCTCACTGGAAAGTAGTGAAGTTTCGTTGGAAAGAACGACCCGCGTCATAGGTAAAAAAAAAAACAACTACCTACCCCATTTCATTTCTACCTAAAAAAGCCTCATTATATTATATGTTGGCGAACAATAGTAGTATTAGGAGGATTCCTGGGTTTTCTCTATAGTTATTTTTGATGACTCTAAAGAGCCATTAGACTGCAACATATCAACAAGGAGACCTTCAACATCTCGTACAAGAATAGATGATTCATCCTCGTTATAATCCATGGTAAAAAGCTTCCCATTCCGATACACTACGCCATCTTCAGAGTTAAAAACAGGCTCTTTGCCTAGCATCAACTCTGCATCATATTCACGGATACCCTCAAGACGTTTGAGCTGATAGGCATCCTCTGCCATCCCAATCATGGTACGAAACATACGGATACGAGTAGGATCATCTTCATTTTTAAGATGAACCTTTAACGTTGAAATAATACCAGGGATATCCTGAAGTTCATTTTCTAAAAGAATGCGTTGCCAAAACCAGTTATAGGTTTTACTAGCTCGAGCATTGACATGCTCCGGGGGTTTTTCAGGATAAAGAATAATACGTCCATTGAGTGTGCGATGTGTTCGTCTCCATTCGGTCCGTTTACGGTCCAACTCTTGTTTTCTTGTCTTTCGAGATGACGCTGACATAACAATTCCTCTTGGAGACTATCCATGCCCCCATCGAGTTTTGTCTTCACTGAGTAGTAGAGTTCCATGGGTTTAAAAATGTTACTCACAAACAGCAGATTTATAAATATATACTTGATTCAAAAATGGGGGAGAGTTGGTAATAAATTCACCATAAGGTTACATTTCCATCCTTTCTCCCAATTCCTTCCCCCATGCATTCTCTCATTTTTGATGATAGTACTAGATATAAAGGAGGAATAAAAAGAGCACCTTACTGATAGCCACCAATCTCAAGACTTGGGTCTCCTAATAGTGCCCATTGTTGTACCATCTTGACATCCATTTTATCATCATTACCAAGGAATCGAATCAGATATTCAGTCAGACTATCTCCATGGTTCATCCCAAGATTGGTTTGATGATCTATCCCGTATTTTTCTAAAAACCGCAATTCTAACCATCCATCAAGGACTTCAAGATAATCAGCAATGCCATTGTTATCCATATCATTTTCACCATGGGTTCCCAATCCCGTGTTAGCAATCGTAGCAATCGCTCCGCCACCTTGTTTGCTGGTCAGCATCCATGCCCAACTGTTAGGAACCCACTCATTATACCAGTATGCACCAAAGGGTTGTTGCATGCTAAAATACCCAAGTCGTTGGGTTAGAATTCCTTTGATGAAATTAGCAAAGGTGACATTGAATTGTGCATTATGACACCCACCGACGACAGTGACAGGTAGTTTTTCCTTGTTCCGTAAGAACACCATATCCTCGATGTCATACCCAGTTGTCCAATTGTTTCCATCAGGTGGATAATGGGTGTTCCATCCCCGTGGACTTCCATGACCACAGAAATAAGCAAACCCTGCTCCAGGGTTCATTGCATCATTGACAGTCTGTCGGTTGATATCTTGCTCTGAAGCATAGACTGGTACTGGTGTAAAATCGGGCATAAGTTCAACTGATTTTTCTCCTATCAATTCTCCTTCATTAAACCCAGATTCATCAGGATATGAATCTCCTGCAACAATGACATAGTTATTGAACCAATCTGTATTGTCTACTGCTGATTCGTAGGAGATGATTTTATTGACCATAATGCGGACTTCACGGAGGTTTCTACACGCAAGCCGTCCTAGATACACATCTGGATAATAATCTATTATTTCTTTTGTGGAACCAATCCATTCAGCAAAAACATCATTGTCGTTTGGATCCCAACTCGAGAAAGATCCATCTGAATCATAGATATCAGCATAATAGAGATCACTGATGAATTGTGGTTCTGCATATTCCTGGTCATCCCAGGGGACAACACGACTATAACGAACAGGAAGATGCCAGTCAAAGGTTTGACCTTTCATTCCTCCTACAAGAAGAACATGACGAATACCCCATTCTTCAATAGCTTGTTTAATAAAATATTTAATTTTTTCCGCGTCATCCCGTCCATGCCAATACATTTGATCATAGACTTCATCAAGAGTTACCATACGTGTTCGCATATTATTCATGTTCTTATGGTCAACAAGAGGTTGTAAAGCTGATTCAAAATAGGAAGGAGTTATAAGCAGGAGATCATAGATTGAAGGCATCTCATCGTCAGATTCGGAAGCTGTCTCGTAAAAAATAACAACTGTGATACTCGTGGTATATTCCAGTTCTTGAGTATCATTCAAATAGCGGACTGGATGAACACGAAGAGACAATGATACTTGGTCTTCCCCTTGATAGATACCTCTCCCCGTGTGATAGGTACTCCAATCATCTGGGTATGGAGAGATAATAATTCCTAAATCTTCCATATTTTTATTTTGTAAACGAGGTGAGAGAGAATCAATACCATATGAGAGGCTTTGTGATAACGAAGTATTCAATGGAATCGTTTCAATCGTTCCAGGGATAGCAAAAACGTCTAAGATATGATCATTAATAGAAAAAGTAAAGGTTGAAATATTAATTGGTAGTACAGGTTTTCCCTCTGATAATATGTTCATATTTGTTCCATTGACTCTCACATAGAATTGACCATTTTCTTCTGTGATTTCAGGTGTTGAAAAATAATAATGCTCAAATTTCACATGAAAAAATGCCAACTCTTCTTCTTCAGCTGAAAGTGGATGCTGATACATAAGTAGAGTACTGCTGCTTATTAGTAGTATGATGATGAGTGGTACTGTTAACCAACGATGATGGATGTTTTTCATAACGTCCCCCATTTTTATATTATATATGAATATATTATCTACATTAAAAAAGTTTCTTATGCATTTAAAAAAAACATAGTATTCTACTTAAAAATCTTTCATAGAAAAGTATTTATAAATTGCCTGCTATTGTTTTGGTAACAATTGTGAACCTTGGGGAGGAAAACACATGAATGAGAAGAACCATCAACAAAGTGTAAAAGGACTAAGTGTTTTGATAATTTTATTTTTAACCACGAGTGTACTTTCAGGGGTTTTTTTACCAGTATATTCAGCTGAACAAGGGGAAAATGAACCACTTGATGATGACTGGTATGAAGTTATCGTTGAAGTGGATCAAGGCTCTTATTACCTTGGGGAAACAGTGTATTTAAGTATACTTTTACTTGATAATGGGACGGCTCATGAGGGCCAAGTATGTCCAAAAGTATTGAATCCTAATGATGATCAAGTGTATGGTGGTTTTTGTGGATTTACTAATGAATTTGGATATTTCAATGATTCCTTTGTCCTTGATCCATTTGATCCGTTTTTCATTTTAGGGACGTATCTTGTAAATGTAGAAGGTCATTTTGGCACCTATGGTGAGATCATTATTACAACAAATATCACGTTTGACGTTGTATCTGATACACTTGAAATAGATGCTCATGGACCCTATAATGGCGTTCCTTTCAATCCAATTGAGTTTCAAGGCTCTGCTGAAGGTGGGAAACCACCCTATACCTGGCTATGGGACTTCGGTGATGGAAATACCTCAGATGAGCAAAATCCTGTGCATTCCTATGATGATTATGGAGTGTATACTGTCAATCTAACTGTTGAGGATAGTGGAGATTTAGTGGCTGAGGATTCAACCATGTCCATTATCAGTAATTATACACTCACTGTTGAAACTGATCAGTATTATTACTACACAGGTGAAATCGTAATAATCTCTGGTACGCTTAAGTTAGATGGTGTAGGAATACCAGGTGTACCTCTGCTTATTTCGTTGTATTTACCTGATGATAATGTTTCCACCATTATCACTCCTCCTACTGATGGCGAAGGTAGATTTCAAGTGCGTATGATGCTGCCTCTAGCGTCTCCTCTTGGTCTCTATGATGTTGAAGCTCTCTTTCAAGGAGTTGACGTCCCTGCCTATACTTCTTTTGAGGTTGTCTCCTCTGAAGTGATCGTTACAGCCAATGGCCCCTATGAGGAAACACTTGGAGAATCCATATCATTTCAAGGTGATGCTGAAGGTGGAAAACCACCCTATACCTGGCAGTGGGACTTCGGAGACGGAAACACCTCAGATGAGCAAAATCCCGAGCATACCTATGAAATGGTTGATACCTATGAGGTAACCTTAACGGTGTATGATAATGGAAGTTATGAGGGAAATGATTCGACAACAGCTACGATCACGCAACCCTCAGAGCGAACCCATACCGTTCTTGTAGAATATGGATCTTATACGACATGTGAACCCTGTGTTACTGCATCAGATCAACTTGAAGCAATCTATGATGATGAGGAAGGATCATTTTATTATGTTTCCCTGGTAATTGATGAAAACACTGAAGCCGAAGATCGAGCAGATGACCTTGGGATTGATGAAACACCGGATGTCTATTTTGATGGTGGCTATACGCATATTTTTGGTGAACAATCCTCAAGTACTCCGTATCGAAATGCATTAGAAGACACAGCAACACGTAATGTGTGGGATATCGATCTAGATATCAATGTCTCATGGTTAGAAGGTGCAGAAGTCGGGATGAATCTCACCATTGTTAATAATGATGATGACGCCTACAATGGGACTGTCCGATTCTACATTGTTGAACCATTATCACGATGGAATAACTATGATGGAGAACCGTATCATTATGCAGTATTGGATATCGTAAGTCAACAGATTAGTGTAGATGCTGAAAAAGAGGTTAAAAAAACATGGGATGGTGACGACCATGATTTCGGTGATGTCTGTGAAAATAACATCATGATTATCGCTGCTGTCTTTCATGAGGATAACGAGTATGCTGATGAAACTGTTAGTGGCATGTCAAGTTCATCATTTGCAATACAAATCACCAAACCACTTACTGGATTCTACATTAGAGATATGAAACTACGAGAGTATCTGTTTAGACAAAATCCTTTTATCCTTGGAAAACTCACCATAGAAGTCGAGGTTCTTTCCTGTGGATCAGAAGTGGAGAGTGTTGAATTCTATATTGATGATGAAGAACAAGAAACTGATACCTCATCACCATATGATTGGTTATGGGAGCAACGATACTTCCTTCTTTCAAGACATACAATCAAAGTAGTCGCAACTGATACATTAGACAATACCGCTAGTGATGAACTCACAGTTTGGAAATTATTCTAAAAATAACTTTATTGAAAAGCAACAATTTAACCCATACTAGCAGTATTTGTTCGAATCTCTTAAAAAAAGATATTAATTTTTAAAAGAATATTTATATAGTATTACATTAATAAAGATGAAAAATGGGTGGAAATAATGAAGAACAACCAAATTATTAATATTTGTATAGAGAAGCTAGTCATTATCGGTATTGCATTTTTTCTTTTATTTTCAACAGTTGCTCTTGCAAAACAATCAATCAAACAAGAATCAGTGCTTCATAGCAATCAAATAGAAATTTTTACCATTATTTATGTAGATGATGATGCGCCTCCAGAATGGTATGATGAAACGCATGTTCATACTATTGGGGAAGCCATACTAAACGCAAGTGCAGGTGACAGTATATTTGTATATAGTGGGCATTATCAAGAAAATCTCATCATTGATAAGACACTTACCCTCACGGGTGAAGATAAAAATACAACATGTATTGAAGGATCAGGTACTAGTGATGTTGTCCTTGTGACAGCAGAGGGAGTAACAATTGCAGGTTTTACCATATGTAATAGTGTTGATGGCTATGGTATTTATGTTAATGGTGGAGATGAAATCACAATTGAAGATAATGTCATTACAACTACTGCAACGGCTATCTATGTGGAGGTGTCATATGGTCAAGGATTTATTTGTGATAATCTTATCACTGGAAATGATGATGGTATCTATGATCGTGGATGGACTCAGGAATTTCTTATCTCTGGAAATATTGTCACAGAAAACAATGGCCGAGGGATTTCCACACGTGGTGGATATAAAACTATTACCGACAATATTGTCACCTACAATCATTATGAAGGGATTTTTTTAGATAGTTGGCATAATCATGTAGAAGGTAACACCATTATTGGTAATGATCGAGATGGTATCCAAGTAGGTGGTCAAGATAACGTTATTGTGAGAAACACTATCCATGAGAATGATGGGGATGGTATTGATGTCTTTGGAGGATGGGATGCTCATGACACCATTATTGAAGAAAACATCATTACTAACAGTCGCTATCATGGTATTGATTTGGACGAAGCCCATAATACGGTGATCACGAATAATTACATTGCTCATAATCCAGATTATGGCATCCAAATAGAAGATGGATGTAGTGGTAGTCTTGTTACTGGTAATAATTTATCTTTTAATTATTACGGAATTTACGTTGAAACTAACTCAAATGATAACACCATCTATCACAATATCTTCCAAGGCAACGGAGCCTATGATGAATGTCTAAACACGTGGCATAATGGGTATCCCTCTGGAGGAAATGCCTGGGATAGTCATCCAGATCCAGAAGATGAGTTCTCTGGCCCAAATCAGGATATACCAGGTAGTGATGGCATCATCGATACGCCTTACTTAATTCCTGGAGGAAACAACACTGATTCCTATCCTCTCTACCTATTTGAGGATAACGAGTTAAATGTTGCCATTCTTGGACCTGATGAAGTCATCATTGGTGATCGTGTTGAATATGAGAGAGAAATCACTGGTGGAATGCCACCATATCCCTATCAAATGTGGCGATGGGGAGATGGCAGTGGTGGCACCAGCAATGGCCATGCGTACCCTGGAAATCAACAAACGACATATAATATGGCTTTTGTCGTACAGGATACTGCCGATACCATTGGAGTAGGTATCAAACAAATTACTGCACAATTAGGCTCTGACAATAACGTCTTTATTGATAAATTCATTAAGCATGATTCTTCTTCATCGTGGAGTAAATATCTCTACGGCCGTGTAGGTGATATCCTTGATGTTAAAATCGTTGCTCATACTGTTGGTAGTGACCTATTAGATATCCATATCTCTGATCAACATACTCATGAATTTGCTTACGTTAATGACAGTCTCAATATCGATCCTTATTTTTATTATCCTGGTGAAGGGCAATTTGGTCCAGCATTTGTCTGGTTAATGAATAATACTGCTCCAGGTTCTATCATCGAAATTACCTATCAAGTTGAAATCATTGATAATGTTTGTATATCACCTGCCCTTGAAGGTCATGGCTTCGATAGTGTCTATATCATCGGTTATTATAGTGAAGAACAGCGAGAAGGCCCAAGTGATTTTGTCGCCACTGACACTGATTTTGTCTTAGTTCGTATCAAACAACCTCATGGGATGGTTCATTTTGTTGATGATAGCGGTTGGTTTGAATTTACCTCAATTCAAGAAGCAATTGATGCAGCAGCTGATGGAGATGTGATTATTGTTTTCCCAGGTCTATACCAAGAATCCCTTACTATTGAGAAATCACTTACAATAACGGGTAGAAATCCTCGAACAACCATTATTGATGGTGATGTTAACCTAACAGAATCCTCATGTGCAGTAAACATCTTTGCTGAAAATGTTACTATCCAAGGATTTACGATTAAAAATGCGATGAAATCAGGTATCTATGTTGATGCAACATTAACAACCATTCAACAAAACCGTCTAATAGACAATGGACAAGAAGGAATCTACGTTCACAATGGTGATTATACTCTGATCAAAGGAAATAGCATTGTACGATGTTTTCGAGGTATCATCATCATGAGTGATTACAATCATATCAAAGGGAATATCATCAGACACAATGACATTGGATGCATGATTGAACATGAAAATGTCGGCACAAGTGTGACACAGAATATCTTCCTTAATAATGAGTACAATGGGCTAGATTTCAATCTTCATGCAAACAGTTGGTATGGTATGTCCTTACTTACGAAAACCTATGTTGGAAACTACTGGGATGACCATTCTGAGGGAGCACTTCCCTATGTTTCAGTCAATCCATTTTACCCAGGCCTCATCCTTGATTTGTATCCGTTACATAGAGCTGTTGGAGAACCAGATCAAATCGAAGAGGTTGTCACAGAGAGCCCACATCAAGTTAATGCACTTGCTACGACCATAGTTTCCTAGTAGCTCCTTTTTCTTTTTTTTATTCGTTAGTATTTAAAATTAAAAAAAGTAGTGTTATATCGAGTGATATATCTCTATTCAATACGAATAACACCAAAGGAATCAGTACCGCCAAGATCTCGAGCAAACCTTCGTTGAGTAAGCAGTACAATATCACCTTGTTTAACAAGATCCTGTTCTTTGATATAACGAAGAATACGCTCATGCCAGCTTTTCTCAGGGTTCTCCAGATGAAAGGGTATTACACCATAGGAAAAAGGTAGCATGCGGCAGGTATCAACATTTCGACTAAATGCTAAGATCCAACACGTTGGTTTAAACCGCGAAATTCGACGAGCAGTGTTCCCCGAAGCAGTCGTAACAAGAATAAATCGTGGTTCAAGAATCGTATGAGCTTCTATTACATTCAAGGAAATTACATCAGCAACAGAGAGGTTTTTATGATTTCCTGATAGAGCTATCTCATCTCGTAACGTACACGATATTCCATTTTCAATCTTGTTTTTTTCTGTCGTTGCTGCAATTGTGGCCATCATCTTCACAGTTTCAAGAGGGTATTGTCCAATAGCTGTTTCTTCTGAAAGCATCACAGCATCACTTCCATCAAGGATGGCATTTGCCACATCAGTCGCCTCTGCACGAGTGGGGCGAGTGTGTTGGGTCATTGATTTTAACATTTGTGTAGCAGTAATCACTGGTTTTCCTGCTGCATTTGCTTTTCTAATTAGACGTTTCTGTATTGAGGGAACGTCTTCAATGGGTACTTCTACTCCAAGATCTCCACGAGCTATCATGATGCCATCAGCTGTTTCAAGGATTTCATCAAAATGATCGAGGGCCCCCCTACATTCAATTTTGGCTATTACAGCAATGGGTATTCCTTTATCTTGTGCATAATCTCGAACTTTTTCTATATCATGTTTCCCTTGTACATACGATACAGAGAAGATACGAATCCCTTGTGCTAACGCAAAATCAATAAGTTCAAGATCATGTTGGGTAACAGATTCCTCAAATAATCGAATATCTGGAATGTTCATCCCTTTTTTTGAGCGGATTTTTCCCCCAATTATTACTTTAGTTTTCACCGTCGTCGGTGTTCTTTCTTCCACAAGAAGTTCGATGAATCCATCGTTTAAGTACAGTCTTGTTCCTTTTGTTACCTTTTGGTAAAATTCTGGATAGTCAATGGTGATAAGAGATGAGGTTCCTTTTGTAATTTCAGAAGTAAATGTAACATAATCATCTTGTTTAAATTCCAAGGGTTCCTGTTCTAATTCCCCTATGCGTAGTTTTACCCCAGGTAAATCAACAAGAATGGGAATAATTCTGTTATGTGTTTTCGCAAGCTTCTGTAAAAGTGCAATATCTTGTGTATGATCTTCAAGAGATCCATGAGAAAAATTTAGCCGAGCAACACTCATCCCAAAAGATGCCATTTTACTCAGTGTTTCTGATGATCGACTAGCGGGTCCAATAGTACAGATTATTTTTGTTTTTTGATGAGGTAATATACTTTTTTGTTGTTTCTGGCTCATGTTTAGAGAGTACTCCATATATTTTTAGTGTATTGTATGTCTCACATGTTTAAATGTTATCTCTATAAATTCTTTACTTTATATGCAAAGAAGACTTTAAATAATGTAATAAGATAGAAGCGGAAAAATGAAATTTACGTAGGAAGGACAAGTATGACTATTAAGATTCTTATAACTGGTGGCACGTTTGACAAAGAATATATGGAGTTAACTGGTGAGTTACTCTTTAAAAACACTCATATTCATGATATGTTAAAGTTAGGACGATGTAAACTGGATGTGAAAATCCGAACCTTATTCATGATTGATAGTCTCGATATGAATGATGAACATCGAGCACGTATTCTTGAAAAATGTTTGAATTCTACTGAAAAACGTATCATTATCACCCATGGAACAGATACAATGGATAAAACAGCTCGATTTCTAGGTGAAAAAGTCAAAGACAAAGTAATCGTTCTTACAGGGGCAATGATTCCTTATGCGTTTGGAAGTTCAGATGGTCTCTTTAATTTAGGGAGCGCGCTTGCCTTTGCTCAAATTCTGGAACCCGGAGTTTACGTCTCTATGAATGGGAAGATCTTTCAGTGGGATAATGTACGAAAAAATAAAATCACTGGTGATTTCGAAGAGATACATTAAACTGTTACTGTAAGAACTTATCATTTATTTTTTTCAAAAAAGGACAAGTTATGTTGCTTTATTATTTTAATATATAGAAAAATATAAAAATAATTAAAGATAATATTAAAAGAATAAACCATTAAGAGATTTAGACTACCAAAAGAATTAAATCCCATGTTGAAATTCGAGTGATGCTCATATTAGCCACAATGTAATGAGATTATTCTTTTTGGTGTTCATTCACCTTTGGGCGGGTAACAAAGTGGCCATGTGGGGGACTGCAGATCCTCATACGGGGGTTCAAATCCCTCCCCGCCCTCTCTAATTGGTATGGGGGCACATGTCGTTTAAACATATCTATCATAAAATCCTATGCTTTATTTTTATTTTATTTTTAATATTTAATTATTATAATGTAATAAGTACAGCAACAGATCATCCTGAGTATATTCTTATCAATGAGGTCATGTTCAACCCATTCGAACCTGATCCGTACAATGAGTATGTAGAACTTTATAACCCAACGAATACATCAATTAATATCTCCGGTTGGACGATCACCGATAATTATGCTGAAGATACTCTTGTTGGTGATGTTGATCATGGAAATGGTACCATGATAATTCCTCCCTACAGCTATGCTATTATCACTGATAATGTTACCACCATTGATTATCATTATAATGTATCATCTACAGCTATCCGTCTCTACGTTGATGATGCCGCTATTGGAAATGGTCTCAGTAATTCCAAGGATATGCTGCTTTTAAAAAATGCATCTGGTGTGCTGATTGATGCTATGGAATATGGAGATGATTATGATGAAGTTCCTGGTTCACCTGCTGATGTAAGCCAAGAAAATCATAGTCTCTGTCGGTATTATCTCCAAGATCACAATGATTCAAGTCTTGATTTTTATGAGGCACTTTCTGCAACCCCCGGTTCACTCAATAGTGAAGGGGTTACAGCACAAATTAGGCTTACAGAGTATCCATTGACGGTACCAAAAGTAGCTGAAGCAAATGACTATAGTCACCCTTTTTTTATCCATGTTAGTGTAACCAATTTTTCAGAGAACACAAGCTATAAGTTCAAAGCTTTTGTAAGCGAGGGATCAGATAATCCCATGAATCAAATGTGGTGGAACAACTCCTGGGTGTACCCAAATAATTATGAAGATATTATTACCGATTGTCATGGGAATTGGTCTAGTTGGATACCATTACGTTTTAACAAAGAATACACCCGTTATCAACAATATATTGAACACAATAGCACTGCGTATCTGAAAGTGAAGCTGAAAACTAATGAGTATACCTATGAAGAGAGTGCTCTTGTACGTCTTCTTGATGTTGATGAGTCGACTACTAATGGAACAACTGGCGGGTATCTCGTAGGAATCGCAGAAGAAGATGCACCTTATAAAAATGTGCTCTTGGTTTTACGTAATAGTACTAATCATAGTACAGGAATCACCTTTACTGAATCAAATACCATTGATGAAGGAGTGCCTTCTGAACCAGGGTTTTATAAAATTTACTCTCCTGTAGGAGAGAAGTACACTCTTGAGCTTGTAGATGAAAACAACACAATCATACAAAGAAGAGAGAATCTTACGATTAGTTCAGGTCAATACAAAGTTCATCTTACAAGTGATCAACAACATTTTGAAATCGGACCACATGAAAATATCGTCATTCCTTTTTCTGTGTACAACAACGGTGATTTTCAAGATACATTACAGGTATCGATCATTGATATAACACCTGGTTGGTCAGCATCTCTTGATCAAGAACGATTTACCATTACAGGGCATAATTATTCAAATACAACTGTAAGAGTTGTTCCTTGTTATCAGGGTGATTGCACTCACTGCTCTCTTGAACTTCAAGTATCATCAGAGACAGATATCACCCAGGTTGATACTATTTCATTTTCTATTTCTCGTGTCGGCCCTGATCTCACCATTCCAAAGATAAAACAATATTCAGAAAATGAGGAGATTACCCGCTGTGGTCAAGGTGAACTAGTAAGAATAAAAGCATATCTTAAAAATCAAGGATCGGAAACAGCAAAGAACGTAGATATCAATTTTTATTATGATAGTATTTCTCCTCTCACCTTTTTAGGGTCGCGTCACTATGATTCCATTGAAAACTACCAGAAATATCCCTCTGTCATTTTTGATACCACACATATTACCCCTGGCAATCATACTCTTATTGCTATTGTAGATCCTGATGATACTATTGATGAACTAGATGAATCCAATAACAAACAAATCACATATCTCACAATTTACCCAACAGCAACAGCTGATACTACTCTCCTCACCGAGGTCTATTATCACACTCACTCTGGAATCTCTAATGAGTTCATCACCATCACAAATCCAACTAATACTAGTGTAAATCTTACAGAATGGTATCTTACAACACAACCATTTCAACGACATGATACACAAGCAAAACTGTTGTTACCCCACAAGGATTTACCTCCTTATCAAAGTCTTACCCTCACCCAAAATGCAAGTGCTTATTATTGGGAGATAGGAGCCTTTCCAGATTATGAATATAAAGACGATAGTACACCGGCAATACCACAACTTCTCACTACCAAAGCAATCGTGTTGAGTAATAATGGAGGAAAGATAGCCCTGAAAGATGGATATAACCATACCATTGATTTCCTTGTCTATGGAGACCACAACATCTCCACATGTGATTGGAATGGAACAGCAGTTCCCTCATCAGGATCAGGAGTTATTTTACATAGAAATCATTTTGACACTCTCTGGGTTGACACCAATACTTCCAGTGATTGGATACAACCCCGCAGATATGGCATTGGGCAATCCCAGTTCCCTTACCAACATCTTGAGCTCGACGCAACAATCACTACCTTTGTGTCCCCAGATTGCAGCTATGACACTATTAGAAGAGAACTTGAGAATGCAACTGATACTATATTGTTTAACATCTATGAATTTACCAATCCTTTTCTCTGCGATATGCTTGTAAATGCGTTAAAAAGAAATGTCAACGTCTGTATCTTCGTCGAAGGATCGCCTATTGGTGGCATTGACGATCGGGAGGCATTTATTCTTAATAGACTGCACAACCATGGTGCCCAGATTCGAAGTATTTCTCAGGATACCAATCAGAAAATCTATGCAAGGTATACGTATGATCATGGCAAATATCTCATCATTGATAGTAAAACCGTTATCGTAGAAAGTTGTAACTGGGCAAAGACAGGTATCCCTCTTGATCCATCTTTTGGGAATCGGGAATGGGGGGTTGTAATTCGAAATAAAATAGTTGCTTCCTATTTCACCCAGGTATTCCAAGATGACTGGAACCCTCAACGATGCGACAGCTGGAATTTTACTCAGATGAATCTGTCTATCCCGCCAGATTTCACTCTTGATACAACCATTTATAGTGGTGACTATGAACCTAGTTTCCCAAGCCTAACAATAAGAAGTAATTGTACCGTAACACCTGTGTTTTCTCCAGATACAAGTTACCAAGCAATATGCGACCTTATTGATTCAGCACAAGAAAATATTCTCATTGAGCAGTTGTATATCTACAAGGATTGGGGAAATAACATCAGTCCGTTTGTAGAACGTCTTATCACAAAAGCTCAACAGGGAGTTGATATTAATATCATCCTCAATTTTAACCCTGAGTATGATGCAACCAATATCAAATGTCAAGAAACAAAAACCTATCTTGAGCAGTATAATATATCAGTTCGATTTCTGTATACAAACTGGTCGATTTTTACCAATATGCATAACAAAGGGATGGTTGTAGATAATCGATCTGTTCTGATTTCTAGTGTAAATTGGAACGAAAATTCTGTCACAAGAAACAGAGAAGCAGGAGTTATTATTCATCAAAAAGAAGTAGCTCAATATTATGCAAATGTCTTCTGGTATGACTGGACGCTACAACCTATGCAGGAGGAAAATCTGCGTATTCTTGGTAATGATATTAACGAGACACAGACGTTTTATATAGTAATTGTGTTCTCCCTCACGTTTGCCATCATCATTCGTGACTGGAGAAACCGAAAATGGACATAATTATCAACTCGCTACATCCGCTCTCTGTTATTGCTTTAGCCGTCATGATCGTTTCTTTACTCATTGCATATTTGAAAAAAACAATGATAACTTATGCAATCATTATCGCAAATATTATCGTTTTTGTGTTCACGATCCTTTCTTCTGTTGTTATTGAAGACTTAGGATTTCGACCTATTTACTTATCTGTATCAAATATTCCTCAGCTGTATACCTTGTTTTCCTCCATGTTTCTACATGGTGGTTTTGCCCATATTTTTGGAAATATGCTTGTGTTTTTCTTTATGGGTATGGCTTTTGAGCAACGAATTGGAAGAAAGAATTTTCTTATGATTTATCTAGTGACAGGGGTTTGTGGTGCTCTTGCACACTCCATGATAGATTTGAATTCATCAGTTCCACTAGTGGGTGCCTCTGGGGCTATCTTTGGCATTCTTGGTTCTTTTGCTTTTTTGTACCCCTATGATGAAGTCGTGATGCCCATCCCCATTGGCATTATGATAATAACAAAAATTAAGGTGATTTACGCAGCGGCGATTTTTGCAGGTATGGAAACTATCATTGTCTGGTGGGAATCAACACAGGGTGTCCAGAGTAGTACAGCTCATTTTGCGCATGTAGGTGGACTGGTGAGCGGGGTCATTATTGCAGGTTTATTGTTTCGAAGACAGAAAAAGAAGGGAGAAACAATTCAACAACCTGTACAAAAACGACTTAGATATGATTCGTTTCAACCAGAGAAACCATCACCTGTCAATTATGAGGAATTACAAAAACTAGCTCAAACAACGGAGCTAAAGGAGATGCTTGAAAAGATTAAACAGGAGACTGTTCCTCAAGTTCGTGATATATGGTTAGAGCATTTTCTTGAAAAAACAGTATGCCCTAAATGCGGTAAACCCTTACAACATATTCATAAAAAGATCTGGTGTGATCATTGTGGGTTTAAGACAAAATTCTAGCAGTTTAAAAGGGCAAGGTTAACCCTATTAATTCTCCGAATAACAAATAACTTCCTATGAGATAGCCAGCGATAGCCCCTCCGCATAGAAGAGGTAATCCTGCTTGTGGTTTTCCTTTGACGACAAAGAACATAAGGAATGCAAAGCCGATGAGTGTCCCAAGCATCACACCACCAGCTGCTCGAATACATCCTGTTGCTTGATAAACGGCAATGACTAGGATCCCTGGCATGACAACATCACCGAGTCCCATGAAAAAAGCATCTCGTTGTTCATCAGATTCTAATTGTTCTTTTAATCTCTTTGTTTCTTTGATAAGTGAGTAATTCCATATTTTAGGTACTACCAACAGTACTGGTAATTTTAAGTCCATCACAGTGTCAGCTAGATCAATCATGTGTTTTGTTTTATAGACAGAGATGGCATCGTATATTGCTAATCCTATGAGAAATAGAAGGATGTAAAAAATTCCAAGGGAGATACCAAAGATTGCGATGGCACCTGCTCCAATGATAATACCGCTTAAATCGATGATGTACCATTCAGGATATTTGTATAAAACAGTGACAAGAACAATAGCCAGAGCTATTGCTATAATAAGGGGCCACCACCATCCAATGATGAGACCAAGAAGAGGTAAAAACACATAAAAAGCAGTGTAACCAACAGCAAATAAAATAAGTATCTTCACGAAGTATTTTCTGAATTTTGCAAGCAAGAGTATCACCAGTGTCATAGCCGCTATGATGACAAATAGATATACAATATTCAATGGGTCATCAGGGTTTTCAAAGGCTTCCATCCCTGCTTCTTCAAATGGTGAGGACACTACAAGTGCAAGACTATGAATGTTGATAAAAAGAAACGCCATCACAAGGATTGGAATGAAAAGTGATTCATGCTCTTCTGGTGAAGATGTCATCCAAGCTGGTGAATGTTGAACATGTATTTATGGGCTTTGCTCTTACCAAACTGGAGAGATATAAAGAATAAAAATCGCGTATAAAATAAGGAGGAACGCACCCTCCCATCTGGATATAATTTTTTTTGTATAAATCAGAGGGAATATCAATAGAGTTACTGCTACAAGGATAAGTGAGAGATCTAATTCTGCCATAGCTCCAAGTGGAAGAAACACAGCAGCAACACCTAGAATGAGTAAAATGTTAAACACATTGGAACCAAGCACGTTTCCTACTGCAATATCAGATTCTTTTTTATACGATGCAACAACAGATACAACAAGCTCTGGAAGGGAGGTACCAACGGCAACAAGAGTAAGCCCTATGAAAATAGGTGCAATGTCAAATAAAGTAGCTAATGATACTGCAGATTGGATAAGCAACCAAGCTCCAAAAACAACCCCTGCGATACCAAGAATAATGAAAAGTAAATTCTTTTTCATATCATTTTTCTCATAGATGATTCCTTTGATTCTTTCTTGTCTAGCGCATCTGACAAAATAGTAGAGAAAGAGAGCAAAAAAGATGATAAACAGGATTCCTCCAATAAGGTGATATTGATCCAATAACCCAACAAAGGAAGCCCCTACTAGAATTAATGTTGCCAAGAGAACAATAGGAGCTTCTCTTTTTATAATGCCCTGATGAACTTGTATGGGACGAATCACTGCTGCAAGCCCTAATACTAATAGGATGTTAGCAATACAGGATCCAAGAATATTTCCCAGGGAGATATCAGGGTTGTTCGTTGCTGCTGCTCCTACAGAGATAGCAAATTCTGGTGCAGAGGTCCCAAATCCTACGAGGACCACTGATATAATTAATGATGAAATACCAAGTTGAGCTGCTGCTTTTGATGTTCCATCAACAAGGATATCAGATCCTTTATAGAGAAAGATGATTCCCAGGATGAATTCTACAAGAGCCAGAGGAAGCAGCATCGCATCCATGCTGGTAGGTAATTCCATACAATGTTAAAAAGATACTGGGGGATGCCCCCGGTATAAAAACATGAGATTATTCTTTAAGGTATTTTTTCACGAGTTCAATTGCACAGAGATTTCCACACATTGAACAGGTTTGTGTATCTTCTGATGGTAACCTCTTCTCCCGGTAATTCTTGGCTTTTTTTGGGTCAATACAAAGCTTAATCATTGTGTCCCAATCAAGGCTTTCACGGGCATGACTAAAGGTATTGTCAACATCATTATCGATACCTCGAGCGAGATCAGCAGCATGAGCAGCGATACGTGTTGCAATTACACCTTGTTCCACATCTTTTTTATCAGGGAGACATAAATGTTCTGCAGGGGTAATATAACAAAGGAAATCAGCACCATGCATCCCAGCTAGAGCTCCCCCTATTCCACCAACAAAATGATCATACCCCGGAGCAATATCTGTCACAAGAGGACCTAAGACAAAATAGGGTGCTTCTTTTGTCACGGTTTTCATAATCTGCATGTTTGCACCAATATCTTGTAATGGCATATGACCTGGGCCTTCTACCATTGCTTGAACACCAGCAGCTCGTGCTCGTTCTACAAGTTCACCTATTAAAAGGAGCTCCTGGAATTTAGCACGATCATTTGAATCATAGATAGCACCTGATCGCATACCATCACCAAGGCTCAAGGTGACATTATATTGTTTTGCTAGATCTAAAAGAGCATCATAATTTGCATAGAGTGGATTTTCTTGCTCATGATGAAGTATCCATGCCATATGAAAGGATCCCCCACGAGAAACCATTGGAATCAGACGATGTTGCTGCTTTAACCTTTCTACACTTGTTTTTGTGACACCAACATGAACAACCGTGAAATCCACGCCTTGTTTAGCCTGGTGCTCAAAGGTATTAAACATATCATCTTCAGTCATATCGATGATAGCTCCATGTTTTTTAATTGCATCAATACCGGTTTGATAGATAGGAACTGTTCCAAAAGGAACATTCACTTGTTCAAGTAATGTTGTGCGAATAGTATCAAGATCTCCCCCAGTTGAGAGATCCATAATTGCATGTGCACCTGCATCAACAGCTGCATGTGCTTTTGCACATTCTTCATCGGGATGACAATATTCTCGTGATGTCCCAATGTTTGCATTCACTTTCACTCGTAGTCCTTTCCCAATGCCTAGCGCTTGTGGATGATGCCGTGGATTCCAGGGTATCACAATTTTACCTTGTTCAACTCGTCTTTTAACAATTGATGGATCAAGATTTTCGTTGTGAGCAATAGATTTGATAAGTTGTGAGAAATCAGCTTGGAGAATCTGTTGTGTTTTACCCATACATTTTCCACATATACAGAGGGTGTTATTAACTCTTTAGCTTGAACATGAACTGTAACAAAACGTTTTACTAGAGAGATACATTAATATAAGGGACCAAGTTACGGCCTCAAAAGGTGATCAATCATGATAAATGCCTATATCCTCATCACCATGAAAGCAGGATATGCAGATAAAGCAATCAAAGATATGCGAAAGATCGAAAAAATTGCGAAAATTTCTGTTGTCGCTGGTGAATATGATATTGTGGTTCGGACACAAGTAAAAAATCTTGAAGAATTACTAAAAGTGACAAATAAAATTCATATGACTGAAGGCGTTGAAAAAACAACAACACAGGTTATTGAAAAAGAAATTGCCTTATGAGAATACGAAAGAAGTATCTATTTTACGTTATTGCGTTTACCTCAGCGATCATCGCAGCAGTAGTGTCAGGTATAGATGCCTATGTTACTCGAGAAATCATACCTGATCCATGGGCATTTGGTCTGGCGATTTTTCTTACAGGTATCGTGATCACCCTTCTTTTAGGATTATTTCTCTCGCTTCCTTTTAAAAACCGGTCTCTTGGTAGTATTATCGATCCCTCGTTCCGACGATTACGGATGGTCCATCGAAGTGAAGTCAAATATCATGTCATGGCTGGACTTGGAAATGCAGGGATGACGATTGCGTATTTTTATCTCCTAGAGCTCATAGGTGACCCAGCAGTTGTACTTCCTTTTTCTCAGATGGCAATATTATATTTGATTATTGTTGAAGCATTTTCAGAGAAAAATATTCCCACCCTTGTGGAAATTCAATCCGCAGTTATTGTGACATTTGGTGCAGTACTTGGTTCATTAAGTCTTTCAGGTTCATTGAATCTTGATGCATTACTTGTTGTGTTTATAGTGATTAACCCCTGTTGGGTTCTGCTTTCAATATATCAAAGGAAATTGAAAATATTAAAGGTGAAAAACCAATCAAATGATGCCATTAATATTCGATTTTGGAATGTTGTCTTTAGTTTAGGGTTTACTGCAGCAATTATACTTGTCTATGATTTCTTGTTTC
>Ga0272442_10003460_pt1 | contig 22143 bp, 14 predicted proteins | sample SSMForm2O_FD_200262 | JGI IMG/M metagenome (GOLD analysis project Ga0272442, IMG submission 200262) | Marine sediment archaeal communities from Little Sippewissett salt marsh, Falmouth, MA, United States - SSM-Form-2O | ecosystem: Environmental > Aquatic > Marine > Wetlands > Sediment ...
GTAAATAGGTAAATAGGGACAGCTGTCCCTATTTTCTATTTACCGCGCTTGTCAGTCATGTCGGGCAAGCAAGGCCAAGCTGGTGATGTTTGTTCCCAGCTTCGTGGGCCAGGGCAGTGTGCCAAACGGCAAAGCGCAGATCCCGGCATTCTCATGTGCAAGTCGCTGACAACCAAGAAAAGGGCCGGGAATAACAGATTGATGGATCATTGAGCCCCGTACTTGTTCTCCTGGCCACAGTGGTTCGAGATTTGGGAAAAAGTCATGTAACAGGATACTGCCGCCTTCCGACAGACGCTCCAGAGCAAGGGGGATCTCGCGGTAGACAGCGGCGGCACTGTGGTCTCCATCGAGAAAAATGAAATCATACGTACCGGTAGCATGTTTGAGGAACTCGACTGAATCCGACACATGAAACGTCACAAGCCGGCTCGCGTCTGCAATCTCCAGCATCTCTCGTGGTGAGTGGCGCGATCCAAATTTCAACCAGGGTTTAAGGTCGGTATCATTGACATCCTTGATATCCACTGTGGTGAGCATGCCGTGCTCGCCGGCATTCATGTACCGCAGTGCGGCCGCAATATACAACGTCGAGGCTCCGATATGCGTGCCGATTTCGAGAACATTTTTGGGCTGCAGATACTGGATGAGATGAAAAATCAGCCGCTGGTCACCCGGATTGACGCCTCCGGAAGTCTCCGGGATTGTAATGGATGCCAGTTTGTCCTTTAGTGCGGCCCACTCCTGGCCTCTTTCCGGGGCCGAAATAAAATCAGTGAATACATTCGCGTCCCAGCGGCGGAGCCTGGATAGCGAACAGGACTCTGTGGGCAGTGCCGCAAGCGACTGATATTCCCGCAGCAGTCTTGTGTTCAATTGAAACGTCGTCTCGCGCTCATTCCATAAGCGCTTGCGCCCAAAAAACACTACCGTGAGAATGTCTTTCACAAAGCTCTTCATTGTAATGTTCCTTTGCTGTGATGACTGGCTAACATATAGTATAGGGGCCTGTATGTGCTGGAATTGCCCGAAAAAATTTATTACAAAAGACAATAATTTTGTCAAATAGATAAGTGTAAATTCTACATTCACCCGCTAATACCGTGATTATATAGATGTCTATATTATCGGAAGTTTGGCGGATGCATGCTTCCCCTCAGCCCTGCAGCACGTATCGGTGCGCACGGCGCACCCTACCCACGTGAAGTGTCACCCATACTTGATACGGGGAATGTCACCCCGCACTTGATGCGGGGTCCATCAAAAACTCTTGGATTCCGGCTATCCGCTTTCCATCCTCCGTAGCAGGCTACTGCGAAGGACGGACGCTGCTGCCGGAATAACAAGCTTTAGCTTTTAAGGGTTTTGACTTTGACCCCATCGTAGCGCAGCCGAGCCGGGTGCATGAGAGCGGATACGGTCGCCACGCTGTCTGAGCGCCCAAATGTGCGAGTTCGTGGCGACCCCGCGATCATGTGCCCGGCGAGGGAATCCCGACTTCAGTCGGAACGCGATACGCAGGGTGCCCTTTCTTGGGGGCACCCCTTCTTTGGGCACGCAAAGAAGGGGTGCGAAAAAATTCTTGATTCCTGGATTCCGGCTGGAGCACATTCACACGGCTGCGGCGGAGCGCCGCCCTCCCAAAAAGCGTACGGCACACCCTACGGGCTTTGTCCTTCAGCGCAGGCGATCAGCGCCCCGGCAGCGCGGGCAGCCCCATCAACAGGGGCAAGCTGCCCGGCCACGCTGCGCGCCGCATCAGCATACTCCGACGAAGCAAGCAGCGCTGAAAGCTCGGCCGCGAGCCTGTCTGCCGTCACCTTGCGGAACGGAATGCTCCGCGCAAGACCCAGGGAACGGGCCCGCATCGCATTATCGGGCTGGTCAAACGCCACGGGCACGATAAGCTGCGGACATCCGGCGCGCAGGGCCTGCGAAAGCGTGCCGATGCCCGCCTGGTGCACAACCACCGCGGCGCGCGGAAACACGATTGAATAGGGCAGGTAGGAATAGGCCCGCACCGTGTCGGGAAGCGACTGCGGCACATGCGGACCGGTCAGCAGAACCGCGCGCCGTCCGAGCTGCTGTGCAGCGGCAACGGCCTTGTCCCAGAAATCGCCCGCTATCCACACCGCAGACGAGCCGAGAGCGAACACGACCGGGGCCTCGCCCCCGGCAGCGAAGCGTTCAAAATCATCAGCGTCAGCCGGGTCAGCGGGTTTGCCGTCATAGAGCGCGCTGCCGCAGACAAACGTGCGCTCGGGCCAGTCCGGCTGGGGCCGGGCCAGGGGCGGATCGAACATGGCCAGGGTGCAAGCTGCGCAAAACTGGCCGTCAAACATCTCGAAAAAACGCCCCGGGGGAAGTCCGAGGTCTCTGCGAAGGTCCCGCAAGGGCGCATCCCAGCTCCGCACCGACATCTTAGCCGCTGCGAAAATGAATCGGTGAAACGCCGGCCCCAGGCCGCGCATCCTGTGCAGCCAGGGCGCATCGGGGATAACCGGCGGATCATAAGCCGAGAGAAAAAGCATGGGTGACAGGACAGTGGCAACACGGGGGATCTTCAACTTTTCCCCGACAAGGCACAGCGCCATGGCAAGGGGGTGGGAGACCAGCACGTCCGCGCCGACAGCTACCCTGAGCAGGCGGTCATAGGCTGAACGCAGATTCGCCATGACCATATGGCGTATGAGAAGCTCGGGGCCGCCCCGCACCTCGAACAGGCGCTTTAACAGGGCCTGGTACTCATCCTGCACCGCCATGGCCGGATACACTGGTGCGAATTCGACCCCCGCACCTTCTATCACCTCACGATGGTCCTCGGATGTTGCTATGACGGCGTCATGCCCCATGGCAATAAGAAAGCGCGCCACCGCGATGTACGGGTGCACATCGCCAAGAGACCCCAGTGTACTGAATACAAACCTGCTCATGGGTGCTCAGCGCATAAAAATCACTCTACTACCATGTAACCGGCTCATGCAGCCTGTAGTATCGTCACCATGGTGCCGGTTACATGCCGGCAGCACTCCTCTCAACACTGTTGAGCAATCGCCCAAACAGCACAGCACGAATTCGCCTATTTTGAAGACGACGTCTTGAGGGGCCGGTCCTTATGCGGCCCGGCAACCGGCTGCAGGTGCCGGCTGAAGATCGCCTTGCCCCGGTTGATGCCGTCATAGACGATGCTCGACGTGATCGTTGCCCCTGTTACAGCGTCGAGGCCCGCATTGAATGGAAATGTATCAAAAATGCTTTTGTCCGCAAAGGCCGTGCGAAAGCGGGCGATCTCTTCGTCGCTCCAGATCACATTGCCCCGCTTGGGGAGCCAGACCGGAATGAAGGCAACAATGCTTCCCCCGGCATCGATGCTGTAAATGAAGTGGCTGTCGTGGCACAGATCACACAGGCTCGGGCTGCTTTCGAGGCGCGAATAGTAAAATCGCTCCGGCGAATTCGTGCGCGTTCGAAAAACCGCGCTGCCGTTAAGCTCGGTCTTCACCGTGTCGATCACGCTCACGTCACGCGCGCGCAGCGTACGGGTGATAAGGCTGATAATGTCGGCCTCAGCCATGTCAGGCTCGGCGCGGTAGCGGCCGTCGACCATTGACTGCAGGGCCGGAAAGGTAAGCGCTTGACCCTTAAACACGGCACTGCCGCCTGCATCGATATAATACACGGTCGGATGGTCCGGCTGGGCGAGCCGGTCGAACAGGGCCTGGTCTCCTGTGGCGCGCGTAATACCTTGCGGCAGCCCGATACCCTGCAAAATGTTTCGCCCGGTTCCTTCAGGCTCCACCACAATGACCTTGATATCAGGATGCAGCTCGAGCACGCGGCGCAGCACCGCGACCTGCCGGGCGGTGTTACGGGTGTCGGAGGCATGGGGGTAGGTTTTTGCGTGCGGGAAATACAGCACCACGCGCGAACCTGCAAACTGTTTTTCAGTATGCTTCACGCCGTCTATCATAAAGCAGTAGGCGAACGCCTGCGCAGACGCACCTTTACTGTAGGCGCTGAGCATGGCAAGATATTCATCCCTGCCGGCCGCGCTGCGAGAAAAATGCCGTATCACGTAGCGACCGTCTTGGCGCTGCAGCACAAATGTCTGCGGCGCGCCGCGCACGCTGCCGGTCAGTTCGAGGATATCCCGTTCCGTATCAAGCAGTATCGGGTAGCGCACAACCAGCTCATCACTGAACTGCATGATCTCCTCAAAGGAGTTCCCCACAGCGATGCCCAGCACCGCGAAGCCGCCGCCCGGTGCCGACTCGCCTCGGCTGATATCGTAGAGCTCATTATACAGCTCGACATCCTCGCGGCACACGTCGCAGAAAACATTCATAAACTCGAGGATGACCAGATCCTGGCTGAGCGAGCCGAGGTGAAAATCGTCATCCGGATCGATACCGAGATAGGCGCATTCCTCAGCGGTAAGATTATTGACATGGCTGAAATCAGGGAAAAGATCGCCGGGCCCGGGCGGCTGGGAGCATACAATCCCCGGCAGGAAACAGAGCGCATATGCTGCAGCGATACACCAATAAAGAAATCGCATAATAAAAAAAAACGCCATGTGTCAGGGTCCGGCCCCGGCTGCTTCTGAAAGGGGCGTCAAATAATAAGATTACCATATCTGCCTGAAAATGTGCAGTTTTTTCATTCGGTTGGCAATGGTACAGACGGTGGGCCGCATGAATTTTCCGCTTTTTACCTTTGCACCGCGCTTGAAATACATATAAGATTGCGCCTTGCGGGACTGCGCCGACGCGTTCGGGACTCTATCGCGGACTTGTTATTCTCCTGCGTACATGCTACCGTATGCTAGCAGGCGCCGACAGGTGCACCCGCAACATATCAGCGGTACTGAACAGCCGTGCTGAATACATATCTTGTCTGTGTTCGCACTCACATGCGCGGCAGCCCCGGAAAACGGTTTGCTGCGGCAGGCGACACATAAAAAACACGGCTAAAAAACATGCACAAAAAAGCAACAGGCAACTCATGGAGGAACCGAGAATGTACGGCAGAAAGCAGACGTTTTTGCGATGGTTCATAACGGTAATAATTTTTTCGGCGTGCGTGGTGCCCGCTCACGAATCCCGGGCCGATTCCGGCGAATGGACCTGGGTGAACGGTTCTGATACGCTCCTTCAGCCGGGCATCTACGGCGAACAGGGCATACCCGATGCGGCCAATGTGCCGGGCGCACGCTACGGAAGTTTCTCCTGGACGGACACCGTCGGCGATTTCTGGCTGTTCGGTGGGTATGGCCCGGACAGCGCCGGCATAGAAGACCTGCTGAATGACCTGTGGCGCTATGACCCTGATAATAATACCTGGACATGGATAAACGGCTCCGACACAGTTCTTCAGCCAGGCACCTACGGCGAACAGGGCATACCCGATGCGGCCAATGTGCCGGGCGCACGCTACGGTGGTGTCTCTTGGACGGACACCGCCGGCGATCTGTGGCTCTTCGCGGGTTTCGGCCTTGACAGCACCGGGGGAAGGGATTACCTGAACGACCTGTGGCGCTATGACCCTGATAATAATACCTGGACCTGGATAAACGGCTCTGAAACGGTTATGCAGCCGGGCACCTACGGCGAGCAGGGCATACCCAATGCGGCCAATGTGCCGGGCGCACGCTATGAAAGTGCAGCCTGGACAGACAACGGCACCGGCGACCTGTTGCTCTTCGGAGGATACGGCCTGGACAATGGCACCAGAGAAGACATCCTGAATGACCTGTGGCGCTATGACCCCGATAATAATACCTGGACCTGGATAAACGGCTCTGACGACGTCATTGAGGAGGGCATCTACGGCGAACAGGGCATACCCGATGCGGACAATATGCCGGGCTCACGCTATAACCCGGCTTCCTGGACCGACCGCAACGGCGATCTGTGGCTCTTCGGGGGCTATGGCATGGGCAGGGACTACATGGGCTATCTGAACGACCTGTGGCGCTATGATCCCGATAATAATACCTGGACCTGGATAAACGGCTCTAAAAAACCCAACAAGTCGGGCATCTACGGCGCACAGGGCATGCCCGCAGAGCGCAACATGCCGGGCTCACGCTACGACGCGGTTTCCTGGACCGACCACACCGGAGATCTGTGGCTTTTCGGGGGCTATGGCTATGCCAGCTCCGGCAGGGACAACCTGAATGACCTGTGGCGCTATGACCCCGACACTGACACGTGGACCTGGATAAGCGGCTCTGACAGACCCGAAAAGTTTGGCATCTACGGCACACAGGGCATACCCTCTGCAGCCAATATGCCGGGCGCACGCAATGGAAGTGCAGCCTGGGTGGGCAGCGCCGGCGACCTGTGGCTCTTCGGGGGCTATAATTATTTCAGTTCCAAGTTCCTGGACTATGCGAACGACCTGTGGAGCTTTGAGCTGCCCGCAGATATGAATATGCGCATCGACACATGCAGCATTAAGGCCGGCACGACCGACGCTATCAAATTCTCCGGCTTCATTGATGCCGGGGAACCCTACATGAACGCGGCCATGGGCGCTGAGATCGTTATTTCACTGTGGACCGACAGGGTGCCCGATCCCGATGCCACCACGTTCAGGTTCCCGATCAATGCGGACACTTACACCGGCGGCAAATACAAAAGCCCGAAAATTAAACCCGCAGACAAGAGCGATCCCGTGCTGTCGTTTTCCTATGACAGCGCCAAGGGCGCGATGACCTTCTCCGGCAAAAACGTTGATCTTACCGGATTGTACTGCCCGATAACCCTGACGATTGAAATAGGCAGCTTCTTCGTCCAGAGAACGCTTCAGGAAGACATTGTCAACGGCCCAAAAAAACCCTGCCCCCTGCCGCTTATAATGGGCGTGCTGGACAGCTTGGATGTAGCGAAATTCAAGGCAAAAAAAGGCTCGCGTGTCGAGACCGACTCGTTTCTGGTCTCGGGTACATTCACCGTGGACGGCTCCTTTGACTTTGACACCTTACAGCCCGTTGATATTACGCTCGGGCCTGATATGTTCAGCGTGCCGGGCGGGGTGTTTGTTGAAAAAAAAGGTGCGTACACCTGCAAAAATGCCGACAGCGGCACCGGACTCGTCACTGCCAAATTCGATACGGTAAAATGCACCTACTCAATCAAAATAAAAAATGCGTCCCTGAACGGCACCGGGGATGTCGGCTTCGGTGTTGATCTTTTCGGGTATGCACTGCAGGCACCGGGCCCGGTAACGCTGCCGGATGCATTCTAAGCACAGGCGGTTGCGCCGGCAAACAGTCCTGCTTACATAGCTGTGCGCATCGGACAATACCCGTCTGGTATCGTCCGATGCGCATGCTGCAGCTGATACCCTATGAACGGCCGCAGGGGAAAACGCTCTCAAACAAAAACACCGCGCACAGAGGCTGAGGTGCGCCGCGCGACAGTATACAAGGACCGCCGGGATATTCTCAAAAAAGTACCCAGACTGAGAAAAATAAAAAGCGGGTGCAGATAGCAGAAACCTGCACGGCCGACGTTCGCTCCTGCCGTGGTATCCACAGCCATGAAGATCGCACTTGTCAGTCCCTATACCCTGCCGGTGTGCCGCGGCAACAGCCTGACGGTCCAGCGCCTGTTCGAGGGCCTGAGCTCCCGCGGGCACCGCGTGAGCCTGTTCAACTGCACGACCGATGCGCCCGAAGACCTGGCATCCTTTGCCCCCGATGTGGTTCACAGCCTGCACGCAGTGCATCCGCATGCCTGGCTGCTGCGCAGCGGCGCGCTCGGAAACATCCCGTGGATCGTGACCATGACCGGCACGGATTACACCGCCGATGTCACGACGGGTGCGCCGCAGACTATTACAGAGGCGCAGGCCCTGATAGTGTTTCACGCCGAAGGGGCGCAGAAGGTGCGCCTTCGCTGGCCTGAGCTTTCCGGCAGGGTATATATCATTCCCCAGGCAGTGCGCCTGCCGGAACCTGCCGGCCGTCGCAACAGCCTCCGTCACGACGCGGGGATCGCGCCTGAGGACTGTGTTGTCTTCATGGCCGCAGGCCTGCGGCCTGTAAAAAATATCGGCTATGCGCTCGATTCATTTGCCCGTTTTTGTCAGAAGCATCGGCGATCCCGTTTGCTTCTGGCGGGCGCGCCGCTTCACGAGGCTGAAAGCAGCCGGGTGCTGGCGGCGCTCGAACCCATTCCCGGATCGACCTATCTGGGCGAACTGCCGCACGAACGTGTGCTTGAGCTGATGCAGGCGGCCGATATCTTTTTGAACACATCCCTGCAGGAAGGCATGTCGGGCGCTGTCATGGAAGCCATGGCCACGGGGCTGGCAATTATCGCAACCGACATTGCGGGCAACCGCGCGCTCATCACGCACGAGCACAACGGCATCCTTGTGCCGCTGCATGCGCCCGACGCCCTGGCTGAGGCCATACGGGCGCTCGCCGAAGATCCGTCGCTGCGCAAACACCTCGGCGACAGGGCACGGCAGGATACGATCGACCGTTTCGGCTGCGGAGCCGAGCTGCAGGCGCATGAAACACTCTATAGAAAAATTCTTTCCGGATAGTGCGGCGTCAGGTCCCGCGTTGCCATATGGCGTGAAAAACGGTCTTCATGGTTGCGGCTATCTCCGGGCTCACGATGGAAAGGCCCGTTGCCCTGCCGGCGGTTTTCATGAAAAACACGACCGTGTCGTCATGCACCATGAATGAATGCCGGAAGTCGACGTCCGGCGGCATGCAGCGTGTTTCGCGCACCTGCTTCTCATCATTGTCGCGATAGCGCCGCATCATGGGAGTGTCCTCAACCAGCATCCTGACCTTTATGCCGCGCTCCAGGCGGGTAGGTATATAGTGATCGTCTTCATAGGCCTGCGCGTAGGCATCCATCAGGATCTCAGCGCGGCCAAGGTAATAAAGGACCTTCTCCGCGCTGTCAAGCGAACGCTCGGCCGCCGCGGTAAAGCCTTCCGGCGTGGTGATGAACTCGACGCGGGGCGTGTTCAGAAGTTCGTCCATGGCATCAGATCCTTTCTCGCTACGTAGCGTCATTCCTGAAAAAAACCAGTTCCGGTTCTGCCTCAAGCGCATCGATATTCCGGGCAAGCGTATAAAAATGCAGCAGCCCCTGCTGCAGGTCGGACTCGAAATCAAATTGCAGCGTTTCAAAGTACTGCTTCAAAAAGGCAGGGGTAAAGGGCTCCCATCGCGCGATCTCGGCGGCGATTACGTCAATGCCCGCAATGCTTTCGCGCTGCGATTCCTGAAAGGCCTGCTGCACGCGCCTGACCGCGTCGGGATGCTCGCGGGCGAAATCCCTGCGCACGGCCCACAGCGCATAGACCATGCTGTGGCCCGTCATGTCGGACCATTCCCGCCCGAGGTCGAACACATGGTACGGGCAGGGTGCTGCAACGATCCGCAGGGCGTCATCGCCGATCAGCAGGGCGGCATCGGCCTCGCGGAACATTTCGGGCAGGTCCGGCGGGCTTTCAAAATATGCCGGGCTCACGCCGTAGTGCCGCTCGAGCACGAGACGGGCCAGCACCTGCGACGTGCGCGAATTGTTGGCCAGTGCCACCGTTCGGCCGCCCAGCTCGCCAAGGGGCACCTTGCTCACCAGCACAATGCTCATGACATCTCCCCGGGAGCTGACCGCTATGCCGGGCAGCAGAAGCAATTCGCGCGCATGACGTGCAAACTCTATCGACGGCACCGGGCTGATGTCGAGCCGTCCGTCCAGCAGGCGCGCGCACAGCTGCGCCGGGGTGTCCTTATACAGGTCGATATCGAGCAGCAGCCCCTTCTTGACCAGCATATAATACAGCGGCAGGCAGTTGAGAAACTGAATATGTCCGACCCGTGGACGCATTGAAGGACTCCGGTCGCAGTTAGTATATTTTTTCCAGCGCCATGCCGGCGTAATAAAATTTCAGGATCTCGAGCATACTGTATCCCTCCAGGGCCATGCCGCAGGCTCCCTGCTGGCACATGCCCACGCCATGTCCCCAGCCATGCCCGATCAGATCAAAATAATAGCCCTGCATCACGACCTCAAACTTGGTGCTGCGCACCACATCCGGCCCCATCAGCGCGCGGAACTCCACACCCGGCAGCTCCAGGGTGGCGTTATCGCTGTCCAGAAATCGAAGGCGTACGGCACGTCCGCTCGGGCTTCGCTCCGCCACCTCTATATCCCTGATCTCGCCGATCGCATACCCCCGGCTGTTAAGCAGCTCCTGGACGGCCCGGGTATGGAAGTTGCGCTTCCATGCATAGCCCGGGCGATCCTTGCAGTACGGGCAGATTGTACTGTGCAGCACCTCGGAATCAAGGCCCCATACTGACATGGAATCTTCGGTCTGCCCGCCGCAGCTGGCATGAAAAAAAGCGGGCACGATCTCGTCGCGGTACACGAGCGCCGTGCCCCGGGTCCGCTTGATCGCCCGGTTCGTGCGCCACCGCTCGGCATCGCGGCCGCCGTACACCTGGGAAAAAACATCGGCGCTCACGTCGTAGGGCATGCCCGCGGCCTGCTGCATGCGAAACAGGGCATAGGTCCGTGATGCCACGGCCTGGGCCTGCAGGGCCGCCATGGGCCAGTCCGAAGAGACCTCGCGCGGCAAAACGCCGCGCAGATAGTCCTCAAGGTCGAGTCGGTTCACCGCGCTCAGGCGCCCGTATTCATCAGCCAGGACATCGAGCTCGCCGCGATACCATATCAGGTCGTCATCCGACTGTACGCCAAGGCCGCGCGAGGCCTGTATGCGGATCGCAGCACTGTCTGTCGGACGTGTGTCGATACAAAGGCGCTGCCCGCACACGCTGAGCCCTGCACGAAGACCACCGCGGCCCGCAAGCAGCTTTTCTCCGGTCGCGAGATCCGTCATGGCGTATGAACCTTCAAGATTCAGGCGCACGGTATCGGTGTCTGTTTTGACCGCCACGCGTATGACCGGCTGCTGTCGGGCGCACGCGGCGGCACAGACCGCCATGCACATGAAAACAACTATGCGTTTCAGCATATGACCAGGCACTCACCGTATACGGAAGGCCCCGGACGGGGGTCTGCGTGCAAAAATAAACAGCACGAAATTCAGCCTCAGCAGCGCTTCAGTTTATATTGTTCACCTTGCAAGTCAAGACTTAAAACCCGTGTGCGCGCCCGCAGCGAAGGGCCCGCTGCCTTCCCGGAGCCGAAAAAAGACAAGAAACGCTTGACGAGCGCAGGCGCTTATTTTAAGCTTGCCCGATCAACGGCACCCCGGACAACGACGCCCGCCGTCGTCACTGATTATGATAGCTGCCCCAAAGGGCCCGGCACGCACCCCTGCGGCCGATCTGAAAGGAAAACCGCCATGAAGGTACCATTGCTCGACTTGAAAGCGCAGCTCCTGCCGCTTGAATCTGAAATCAAGGCCGCGCTGAATGCGGTTGTCGACTCAACCGCCTATATCAACGGGCCGGCTGTGGCGAAGCTCGAACACGACATCGCCGCCTACTGCGGCGCGGTCTGCAGCGTCGGGGTAAGCTCCGGAACGGACGCGCTGCTTGTGAGCCTGATGGCACTCGATATCGGCCCGGGAGATATCGTACTCACCACCCCGTATTCATTTTTCGCTACCGCCGGCACGATCGCGCGGCTAGGCGCCGAGGTCGCCATGGTCGATATCGACCCCGTCTCCTACACTCTCGATCCTGCAGCTTTACAGACATGGTTTAAACGCGAAACCACAAAAGCCGGCCGCGTCAAGGCGGTCATACCGGTGCACCTCTACGGCCAGTGCGCTGACATGGACACGATCATGCAGGTCGCACGCAACCGCGGTATAGCCGTCATTGAAGACGCGGCCCAGGCCATCGGCGCCGTATACCCGTCGGCTGACGGACTGAAGAAGGCGGGTTCCATAGGAACCGTCGGCTGCTTTTCCTTCTTCCCCAGCAAGAACCTGGGCGGTATCGGTGACGGCGGCATGGTGGTGACAAACGACGAGGCACTGGCTGAAAAAGTGCGCCTGCTGCGCAATCACGGGGCCCACCCCAAGTATTATCACTCGCTGATAGGCGGCAACTTCAGGCTCGACACGGTGCAGGCAGCCGTGCTGCTGGTCAAGCTCCCGCACCTCGAGCGCTGGCACGCCATGCGCCGCGAAAACGCGGCCTATTATGACGAGCTGCTGGCCGGAACCGGCATCCGTGTGCCGCAGGCGGTCTATGGCCGCGAGCACCATATTTACAACCAGTATGTGATCTCGGTGCCCGAAAAGCGCGACGACCTGCGCGCATGGCTCGCCGAACACGATATCGGCAATGAAGTCTACTATCCGGTGGCGTTCCACGAACAGGAATGCTTCCGCAGCCTGGGGTACAAAAAAGGGGATTTTCCAAACAGCGAATACGCGGCAAAGCACACGCTTGCCCTGCCGGTCTATCCGGAACTCACCCGGCCGATGCAGGAACGGGTAGTGGAAATGATCCACCAGTTTTACCGCTAGATCCAAAATCCTGATCAGGGCCGGCTGCCGCCCTCGCGGCCGACGATCCACCTGGCAGCGTCATACAGGTCATCGCAGACCATGTGCGGAGGCTTGAAGTCCGGGGGATAGCTCTCCAGATGCTGGCGCCCCTCTCCGGTCAGCACCAGTATGCCGGTCGTGTGCGTATTGTGCGCAAGCTGCACATCGCTGGCCTTGTCCCCAATGACATAGGAACGCTCCAGGTCGAGCTCGAGCTCACGCGCGGCCTGCAGCACAAGTCCGGGTGCAGGCTTGCGGCACTCGCACACGCGCCGGTATTCGGCGACAATGCCCTCAGGGTGATGCGGGCAGCAATAGTACCCGGCCACAGGTATGGCATGCGAGCGCATCAGCCGCAGGAACGCCCGCTGGATCACGCTCAGGCGCTCGGGCGGTATCAGTCCCCGCGCAACCCCGGCCTGATTTGTTATGATGACCAGCGCCAGGCCGTGGTCGTGCAGCAGGCGCAGGCCCTCGACCGCGTTCGACAGCAGGGTGATCTGGTCGGGATGGCACAGATAACCCACATCGACATTGATGGTCCCGTCCCGATCGAGAAAAACCGCCGGCTTCATGTAGTGAACACCCGCTTGAAAATGTCGTCCACGTGCGCGGTGAAAAATGCACTCGAGCAAAAGGACTCTATCTCTTGAGGGCTGATGACGAAGGTAATCTCGCTGTCATGCAGCACCATATCCTTGAAATCTTTTTTCCGGTCCCAGGCCGCCAGCGCATTGCGCTGGACGATCCGGTAGGCATCCTCCCTGGACACGCCGCGCAGGGTCAGCTCCAGCAGGATTTTCTGGGAATAATAAAGCCCCCGGGACAGCTCGAGGTTTTTTTGCATCGCCTCGGGATACACGATCAGGGAACGCATCAGGCCGGTGAAGCGCACAAGCATGAAATCAAGCAGGATGGTACTGTCGGGACCGATCACGCGCTCGACCGAGGAATGACTGATGTCGCGTTCGTGCCACAAAGCCACGTTTTCGATGGCCGCCAGCGCGTTGCCGCGCAACAGGCGCGCCAGCCCCGAAATATTTTCGGACAGGATCGGATTTTTCTTGTGCGGCATGGCCGAGGACCCCTTCTGTCCGGCTGAAAAATATTCCGACACCTCGGAAACCTCTGTGCGCTGAAGGTGACGGATCTCAACGGCGAATTTTTCAATGGACGCGCCGATAACGGCGATCGTCGTAAAAAACTCGGCATATACATCGCGCTGAATGACCTGGGTCGCCACGGGCGCGGGCCTCAAGCCCAACTCCCTGCACACGTACTCCTCCACAAACGGCGGATTGTGCGCAAATGTACCCACGGCCCCCGAAAGCTTGCCCACGCTGACCGCGTCCATGGCGCGCTGCATGCGCTCACGCTGACGCTTCATTTCGTCATACCAGAGGGCCATCTTGATTCCGAACGTGACCGGTTCGGCATGAATGCCGTGGCTGCGCCCGATCATGACGGTCATCCGGTGCTCCATGGCGCGCTCCTTGAGCACGGCAAGCAGATCGTCAATATCTTGAAGAATAATATTCGAGGCTTCCCGCAGGAGCATGCTGAAGCTGGTGTCGAGAATATCCGACGAGGTCAACCCCCAGTGAATGTAGCGCGCATCTTCGCCCACGTATTCAGCCACGCACGTGGTGAAGGCAATAACGTCATGGCGTGTTGTTTCCTCGATCTCCTCGATACGCCTGACATCAAACGCGGCTTTTTTCTTGATATTCGCCAGGGCCGCTGCCGGAACGGTCCCCAGTTCGCACAGCGCCTCGCAGGCCTTGATCTCGATATCGAGCCATGTCCTGTACTTGTTCTCCTGCGACCAGATGTCGCGCATGCATTCGCGTGAGTAACGGTCTATCATAGGGGCCTCCTCCAACGTGCATAAAAAGGCAAGCCCCACGGTTGCGTGGGGCTTTTAACTGACTATAGCAAAAACGGCCCGTTTTTGAAAGCCTATTTCAAGGCGCAGGCCGCGGGCCGGGCGGCTGCAGCCTAGGTCATCCATTGATAATACCACAATTGAAACATGAACGCCTTCCATATGAACAGTCCCAGGTCGTCATTGCCATTGAGGAATTCCCGCACACGCGCTGCGACGAACCCTCGGTCAAGCATGCCGCTGCGCACGATCATGGCGTCATTCATGCAGGCCAGCATAAACTCCCGCAGGTCGGTCCTCAGCCAGGCATAGATGGGCAGCCCGAATCCGTGCTTGGGGCGCTGCATCAGGTCGCGGGGAAGATATTCATGGACGATATCCTTGAGTATCCTCTTCAAGTGCCCGTTCTGCACCTTGAACGCGGCAGGCAGACGGGCCGCGAATTCAAAAATGCGATGATCGAGCAGGGGGTCACGGGCTTCCAATGAAGCGGCCATGGCGGCCCGGTCGACCTTTGTCAGGATATCCGAGGGCAGATAATTGAGGTACTCCAGGCACAGCATCAGCTCGGTAGTATCTTCCAGGCAGTCAAGGCGCTCATCGTCAAAGTGCGCGGGGGGCAGTTCCTGCAGGCCCGGCAGAAGTGCGACAATGTCTTCATCAAATTCATTATAAATGCAGAGTTCGATGTTTTTGCGGCGGCTCATACCCGCGGCAAGCAGGCGCATGTACTTCCGCTTGAACTCAAGCATTGAGCCGGGTCGTGAAAAAGGGCGCAGGGCCGCCAGTGCCGCACAGGGCGCGTGCCATGCGAAACGCGGCACCGCTGCCGCGACCGCCGTGTTCCTCAATGCGCGATGCAGGCGGGTATACCCCCCGAAAAGCTCATCGCCGCCGTCAGCCGAAAGGGCGACGGTTACCTCGCGGCGCGCAAGACGGCTCACAAGATGGGTCGGGATCGCCGACGGATCGGCAAAGGGCTCATCATGGATGCGGGGCAGCTCGGGCAGTATGGCCATGGCATCCCGGTGCGTGCAGATGTACTCCGTATGGTCAGTGCCGAGATGGTCGGCAACCCTGCGCGCATGGCCCGCCTCGTTGTAGGCATCCTCGTGGAACCCGATGGTAAATGTTTTCAGCCTGCCCGACATGCCGGTCTGGAGCACGGCAGCGACAAGCGAGCTGTCGTAGCCGCCGCTCAGAAACAGGCCCAGCGGCACATCGCTGACCATGCGGTAGGTGAAGGCGGAGGTGAAAAGCTCCTTGAGCCGTGCGCAGGCGTCAGTGTAGTCGATATCCAGCCTGGACATGCGCCAGTACGCAAGCGGGTCCCAGTACACATGCTCGCATGTCGTATGTGTCCCCAGGTCGTATTCAATCCAGCTGCCGGGGCGGACTTTGGCCGTGTTTTTAAAAATAGCGCGGGGTTCGGGAACACAGGCATACTTGAAATACTGCCCGAGGCTGCCAAGGTCGATCTCCCTGGCAAAGCCGGGGTGTTCGTGAAAGCTTTTCAGTTCGGACGCGAACAGGAAAAGCCCCCCGGCCTTATAATAATACAGGGGTTTAATTCCTGTACGATCGCGCAGCAAAAACAGTTTCTGTTGTGTGCGGTCGTAGAGTGCGCAGGCGAACATCCCGATAAAGCGATCTACGGCCTGCATGCCCCAGCGCATGTAGGCGCGCAGGACTACTTCAGTGTCGCTGCTGCTGAAGAACCGCACCCCCTCCTGCTCGAGTTGGGCGCGCAACTCGGCAAAGTTGTAGATCTCACCGTTAAAAACAATGCCGACACTGCCGCACTCGCTGAACATCGGCTGATGCGCGGCCGGAGACAGATCGATGACTGCCAGGCGGCGGTGCGCCAGGCCCAGCGTGCAGCCGCATTCCTGGAAAAAGGCCTGCCCTTCGTCGTCGGGCCCGCGGTGCGCGATCACCGCCGACATTTTACCGAGAAGCCCGGTGTCCGAGGTGCATGTTGTATCGACAAACCCTGCTATACCGCACATGGTTGAGTCCTCAAAAAATTCTGCTGGGCGCTACCGCCCGTCCGCTCCGCGCCGTTGCCGGAGCCGCCTGAGGTTGACGCGCGCGGATGCGAAGCCGGGATCGATCTCCAGTGCCCGCAGAAAAAAATCTTCGGCCGATTGCAGGTCGTCCTGCATTGCTGCAGCGACCCCCAGCAAATTGTATACGGCCTGGGGCTGACCAGTGCCGTTGAGCGCCGCGTTGAGATGCGGCTGTACCTCGTCCGTTCGACCCTGTTCCAAATACAGCTCTGCCAGGGCCTGATGGCACTCGGCAGCATAGCGCGGATCGAAATAGGCGGTGCTATAGTCAAGCGCACGCAAAAACCACTGCTCCGCGGCGGCAGGATTATTTTTCTCAACAAACAGATAGCCCAAATTGCGGCAGGTCGTGAACCAGTTTTTGGCCCCCTCGAAATAATGTGTATTCTCGAGCGCATCCGGCGGCAGCGGCCGCATTGTACGCACGGCGCTCAACAGGTACAGGGCCGGATCACGGTAATCGAGCGAACGCAGGCACAGCTGCATGCTGTAGAGCAGCGCAACCGCGCTCAGCAGAACGGCGGCGGTCCTGCCCGTCACATAGCGGCGCACTTTGTCGACGGCGAGCGCCCCCAGCAGACAAAAGCCCACGGAAGGCAAATACAGATAGTTTTCCTTGGCGAGCACCGGAAGCGCAATGATATTGAGTACCGGCAGAAGCGTGATGCCGATCCATGCGAGAGCCAGTCCGGCAATGCCGCGGCGCCACAGCAGAATGATGAGCGTCGCACACAGCAGACCACACGCAACAAGCGCGATGTCGACGGCGGCCATACCGGAATGCGGCACAACCAGATTCGAATAATAACACAGGTCAACCGGCAACAGCAGCTTTGCGCAATAAAAGCCGAGCGTCATGAATACCAGCAAAGCCCGTTGCCAGAGCGCATAGGCGACACCGACTCCCGGGCCGGCTCCCGGGCCGACCGCCTGGATGCGCATAAACAAATACATTGCCAGCGCGGCGCCAAGAAGCAGGCCCGCACGGCGCACCTGCGCCATGGCCGGCCGGCCCGATGGCGCGGCACGGCAATACAAGGCATACAGCAGCGGCAGGGTTACGGCAATCTCCTTGCACAGCAGCGACGCCAGAAAACACAGGGCGCCGAGACCATGCTGCGCGCCGCTGCAGCGGGGCCGGCACAGCAGCAGCAACGCCAGCATGCAGAACAGCGTGGCAAGCACGTCGGTTCTGCCCATCACGTAGATCACCGAATGCGTGTGGACCGGATGCAGCCCGAACAGCAGGGCTCCCGCACAGCACACCGCCGTGCGCCCGGGCAACAGGCGCAGAAAAAATGCGAAGACCAGCAGGGTAGCAATCGTATGCAGCACGATGTTGACGGCATGATGGCCGGCCGGATCACGTCCCCAGACATTGGTATCAATACAGTGCGTCAGCACTGTCAGCGGGCGGTAGTAGACAAACGACTCGCCGCCGAGCGCGCCCCAGTAGTCAGCGACAAAGGATTGCAGCGCTGTCGGAACATCGGCTACCTGCTCATTGTTGAGGATGAACTGGCGGTCTCCGGCCACGAAATCAGAACGCAGGGCGGGGACATATACGGCGACGGTTATAAGTGCCAGTACAATGGCGAGCCTGAACGTCATGGATTGTTCGCTCACGAAAAGACAGTTGCGCATGTGGCCTGTATATAGGGTAATGTCGCCGGCATGTCAAGCTGCGCCGCCGAAAGAACCGGTGCAACGGAGCACACCACCACAACGCCGATAATCGTGTAATGGGTTCACGTTCATAGTGATGCAACCCTGCGCCCGCAGGCGTTATATTCCGGGCAACAGCCGTGGAACATACCAGTAGCGTATCAGGGGCGAGTATACCGGATTCCGGGTATACTGCCGACTCAAGGCATAGTTCAATTCGATATCGCGCTCGAACGCGCCGAAAGGCCGGTCAAGCACAATTGCCGCAAACCGTTTGGTGCGGATTGCAGTGCCGATCTGCATAAGCAGGCGGTCACGCACCGCGTCCGGGCCCGCAAAGATAATATCATTGATGCAGGAAATGTGCGCGGAATGCGGCTTGCCCGCCAGGACGGGAAGATAGCCGTTCGCAGGGGCAAACACCTCGCCGTCGATGTCTTTCACCGCAGCCACAGCCGAGCGGACGATTTCTGCACTGCCTGCCGGGGGAATAACCCGCAGCGGGTTATAACACAGCAGGGCGAATTGAACGCATGTAGCGGCAAGCAGCAGCCGTCGAAACCGGATCAGGCGCGGAGACAATACCGCAAAGCCGACCCCGATCGCAAGCGCCGCATGGGCAGGCATGAGAACATTTTTATATGCGGCGATTTTCATCCAGTGCATGCATGTTGCCGCATATATCGCGGCAAAGGAACACCCGTAGAGTACGGCTGCGGCCCGTTGTTTTTTAAGGGGTGTTACAACAAACCAGCCAACTGCCATGCCGGCTGCGATCCCCAGAGGCCGGATAATCTGTTCAACCCAGAACGGCCCCATTTTATCCCAGAGTATGGCATGCCGGCCGGGCACGGAGAATACGTAAAAAAAATACCAGCCCTGCGTGGCGACATTAAGCCCGGCATACAGCAGGCCGGTCAGTATAAAAAAAATGCCGGCACAACAAAACGCCTGGTTTCTCGGTCGAAACAAAAAAACGTATGCCAGCAACGGGACACACAGAACAAAGCCCGTCTGTTTCGTCAATGTTGCGCATGCAAGCAGTATCGCGGCAAGCCCCGCACCCGCGATGCCCGGAGCAAAGCGGATTGCGGCCAGCGAACCCAGAAACAAAAAAAGGAACAGGGAGTCGACCCGGGCGACATCAAAGTAGGTTGCACTCAATGTATAGGTGGCGGCAAAAAGGCCCGCGGCCCATAGGCCGGCGGAACGTCTGGAGCTTTCGCGAAAAACAATGTATCCGATAAGTGCCATGGAGCCCAGTGCGCACACAAACGACACCAGCCGCAAGGGCAGAAACCCGGCACCGGTCATGTCTGCAACCAGGGCGCTGAGATAACAGTACAACGGGGGGTAGGGGAAAGGAACATATTCCAGGGACGGTTCGACATACAGGGGCTGGTCGGCCGTCACCCGCAGAACCTGATAGTACATATTGCTTTCAAGCCATTCCAGTGCGCCCGGGAACGGCATGCGCAGCACACCGGCAACGCAGAAGGCCGCCAGGTAATAACAGGCGCATACGGTCAGGACTTTTTGCAGCGCATTCTCGAGGGTCTTCATGGCCTGTTATCCAGCCTAGCCTATCAGTTCCTTTCAGGCAAGCACCTGAGCGGGCCTCGGCCTTCCGGCAGCAAGGATGCCCAGCAGCACAAGCAGTACCGCACCGGAAATGACAAGGCCGGCAAAAAATGAACGCGGCCGGTACACGAACGCAACCCGGCTGATGCCCGGTTCGAGCGCTACACCGCGCAGCGTATGATTAACGCGCAGCAGGGGCCGCTCTTGCCCGTTGACCTCCACGACCCAGCCCGGAAACCATGTATCTGCCAGCACCAGGATCCCCGCGTTGCCTGTTGCGGCCCGAATGTCGACCCGATTGGCCGCGGAGCGCACGATGCTCACGTCGTTCCCGTCACCCTTCCGGAGGCCGTCAGCAACTACAGCCCGCAGTTCCATAGACAGTTTGCCGAGTTCGGCGTCAGATACAAAAACGGTTTTCGGCCCGAAATCCCCCGTATGCAGAGAACGCAGAACTTCGGCATCATCCTCGCAGGCAATGACCCGGGCCGCCACGAATGCACGGGGCCAGACATCACGGTTACGGTATATCTGTACCTGACCGTCATGCACGCATTCAAAGCCAAGCTCCGGAAGCCTTCGCGGGCTGATGACATATTTGACGTTCAGCATTGAAAACATTTTCCTGCTGTAGTGAATGTCTGCAGGATCGTTCAGGCGGCCGGCAAGATACAGCAGCACCCGGCCGAACAGCTCATAGTAGCGCACGTTCAGAAGTTCGCTGTATTCATCGGCCGATGCCAGACCGTGGTACATGTGCAGATTGGGCGGAAGCGACTTTCTGAGCACACGGTATACCCGGTCGAAAGGCAGATGCGGCGTATGCGAATAACTCATGCCTCCGGCAATGCGCGACAGCGAAAATATCCGGTACACGCTGTCATCGCGCTGCAGCGCGGTCACGACCGGACTGGGGCGGCAGACCTCCTGGTGCGCAAGCCAGGGATCGCGGGGGCTTCCGAGGAAAAAAAGATCAGCGCACACAACGGCCGCCACAAGCAGTACCGTCAATGACGGCCTGTGCCTGAAGCGGACGGCAAACCAGGCAAGCGCGGCAAAGCCCGCGAACAGAACGGCCGCGAAAAAGGTGCCGCGGTACAGCCCGTAAAAAAGCGAATCACGCAGCGGCGCAAAGTACGCGCTGTCGGGATACGCCCGGGTAAACAGCTCGAAGATCCGCCCGCGGAAGACGGCTGCCGCCAGCAGTATCGCCAGCAGCACACAAACCGGAAGCAGCAGCGGCTTGAGCATGCCGCGTATGCCCGCCCTGCGGCGCATTCGCTCCAGGAACATATCGGCGCCCAGTGCGCTCATGGCTGCCAGCGCGAAGGCGCTCAGCAAAAAAAACTTAACCGGATACTGCATAAGGCGCAGCGCGGGCACCTTGTCCATGGCGTAGAAAAGTACCGGGTTGTATGCGCCCAGTGCGAAGAACAGGCCTGTGGCGGCAGCAGCCGCCAGAAACGCCTTATGGGCGCAGCGGCAGCGCGCTAGGTAGAAAACCGACAGGCACAGGGGCACTATGCCGATATACACGGTATCAAGCCAGCGCTGGCCAAACCAGCGCACATCAGGAACCAACGTGCCGAATATATACGGATGAATGAGCTGCAGCAGTTCGAGCGGATGCAGCGACCAGCGCAGGGACTCCTCCATTGCCAGACCCGCAGCCCGGTCCGAGAGCCGGACAAACTCAAAAAACGGCACCAGCACAACCGCAGCCAGCAGCACACCGCCGAGCCATACCGACATAAACACTGCGGCGCGTGTCCCCGCAGGTGCCGCGGCAACCCTGCGGGGCGAGCACAGCGCGTACAGACCGGTACACAGGGCGGTTGATACCAGACAAAACGATGCGTCGCCGGCGAGAACCTGCATCCCGATCAGGACACTGGTCGCGACCACCCATCTGCGCGTTCGTTCCTGCAGCGCCCTGCTGAAGCACAGCACGACAAGCGGCATCCAGGCCGCCGAGGTCACAAAGGCCAGATTGTCATTGATCGACTGCATGTAGCCGCCGAAAGCGAACACCACCCCTGCAATAAACGCTGCCGTGGGGCTGCATTTCCAGTGGCGCATCAGGGCATACATACAGCATGCGGCCAGAATGTAGTGGGCAACCACAAATACGCTGTAGCCTGCCGGGAACGGCAGCAGGTACACCAGCGCACTGAGCGGATAAAAGACCGAACTTTGCACGTTAGCCAGAAACGGCACCCCGCAGGCATTGAGCGGGTTCCACAGCGGCAAGGTTCCGTCACGCAGCATTTCAAGGGCGAAAAAACGGCGCGGCATAAAAAACAGGTAATGGTCCCGGGCCGCAAAAACTCTTCCCTGAAAAACGACCTCGTTGAAAAAAAGGACTGCTGTCAGTATGAATGCACAGAGCGCTGGCAGGGCGCGCACTGCACGAAACGGCTGTGTGTGCGGGAGGCT
>Ga0272442_10003461_pt1 | contig 22143 bp, 20 predicted proteins | sample SSMForm2O_FD_200262 | JGI IMG/M metagenome (GOLD analysis project Ga0272442, IMG submission 200262) | Marine sediment archaeal communities from Little Sippewissett salt marsh, Falmouth, MA, United States - SSM-Form-2O | ecosystem: Environmental > Aquatic > Marine > Wetlands > Sediment ...
CTTCCGTAAGCGCTGAAAGAACCAGATCAGGGTCCCAGTTATCCAGATGATGATTATTAATGTCATCCAAAATTTCTCGGAGGTGGGGCACCGCAAGCCGTGCTTTCTGGGCATTCGTAAGCAGCCTGACAAGAACAATTCTCCACAGAAATCGAGATTGTTGTGATGTTCCACCTGACAACTTTTCCTGGATAAGTTCCACGGCTTTTTCTAATTTTTTCTTTTTCATCAAGGCTTTCGCTTGGTTATAAACCTTAGAAATCTCTGTTTCTTCAGAATCCGCGGGTATAGTGCCGGAAATAACGAAGGAACCTTCGCTCCCACCGCTGTTATCGATGGCAATATTTTTTAACCACCTTTTTGTATCCTCATCAGCAAAAGGGGTTCCGTCCGAGAAAGACAGTTCTTCAATCCCCGACAGACGACTGACATATGCTGCCGTTTCCTGTACAACAACATTATGCGCTTCCGTATAATCCAGTTCTTCAAGAGCTTCAGCAACATAATGACTCAGATCAAGCCAGAACAGGAATTGGCCGATGCGACCTTCGGCAGATTCCAGGAGGCCTTCATTTTTCTTTTGTTGACGCAGATTCTTCATGGCCTTTATAAGGTCCTGCATCGGCGGTGGTATACGTGTTTTTCCATCCTCGGCAGGAGGAAGCATTTTCACGGGTAGCCATGCAGCCAGTCTTGTCAATCGATAACTCATTGCACTGGACGGATCGTTCTTCATAAAGATCGTCGCGGCCTGACTGAGCAGGTTTAGTCCATTACTCAATACTTTGTCCGCATCCTGCACCGGTATTACGTCGGTACTTTCTTCCTGCTTAATACCCGTCTCAGGCGGTGGTGATGGTGGAGAATCTGTCTCCGGAGCGGTACCCGCCTCCTGCTGTTCCGTCGTCTCAGGCTCTGATTCGGGTTGATACGCCGCAATGCTATCCTGTAATTGAAGCAGTGACGGAGGATCATCCACATGTTCATCGAAAAACAAGCCGATTGCCCCAACGGTTTCAGTGAGATCATTAATTTTTTCTTCGGTCAGCGACAGACCCGGAGGAAGAGACTTAATAGCCGATATGATACCGTCTTTCCACCATTCAATCGCGTTCTGGCGCCCTCTCATTCTTTTCATCGGAGGGAAAAGGGTGTCCCAAAACGTGTCCAGCAACTCATAATAGATGACCAGACCTGTTTCCAGCCCTTCCAATCCCCTTGATCGCACAAGGGCAACACTAAGATAGCTTGCAACCAGAAGATCCTTTGATTTTTCCGCAATAATCGTTGTACCGAGTTTAACAACTTTATTCCAGTCAATACCCCCTTCCGATGTGGGAGAGGTGAGCTTATCGATCTCGCTCTGCAACTCATCGTATTCAGGTTCAAAGCGAACGTCGTCACCTGCAGGAGTGTCCTGATTTATCGGTGTTTTTCCGAGTTCAATGAGTTCCATAATTTTCTGAGAATTCAGGAGTCAGAATTCAGGATGAGAATAATATATTATTCCTTTCAACTCTACTTTCTGACTATTGCCTACTGCCTCCTGTTTTTTTATCGGCTCCAACAGTCTGCAATCACCGTCGGTGTCTGCCGGGGTACTTTTTTAACCAGTTTAATAACTGGTTTACTATCGGTAATTTCGTACGACACCTTAATCTCGGAGACATTCAATTCTTTCAATATTCCTTTAGCCTGAGGAAAATCTTCAGGTGTAAAGGTTTTGCTGCCGTCCTTGAAGTCGGCAAGAAAGAGAGGAAATCCGTCGTGCCCGGAATATTTCTTCGTCAAGGTCAAACCTTCAAAGTATATCCGAAGTGTCACAGCACCACAATCTCCCGGAGACCAGGTAAACATTTTGCTGGCCGGATGGTTGAAATTGTCCAAACGTGTCTTCCCTTTTACACACCACAGTTCAATCGACGTTTGATAGGGTTCCTTTTTTGCATCATCATTCACGTCAATGGGCAGCGTCCTGATCTGAACATTATAGTCAGGCTTCAGCGATGTGCTGACTTCGGCTCCCCTCGTTACGAAGGAAAAAAAACTATTCTCGAATGGTATATGCGCCCCTCTTGCTTTCTTTACAAAATATCCGTGTTGATTTCGACCCAGGAAGGGAGACGCCGGTCCATTGACGAATTTCCATACCACCCCTTTTTCACTGAAGAGCACCTCAGGCAAGTTTTCTGAGGCAACACCCTGAATGCCACCGAGAACAATATCTTCCCAGTCATGCTGCAGAGAGCATGCGGTTTCCATGCTGACATAGAAGAGCAGGAAACGAACCGGGCCCGAAATAAGATTCATCGGAAGGGAAAAATCGCTTCCCGATGAAAGATAATTTTCAAATTTCTGAACCTCTCCGAAGGCAGAAAAAAATGGAGACTTGCTTTCCGAGGGCTTCAAACTGTATGGGAAGAACTCCGATGCCGCCTTGTATGCCTGACTCCTCGCAGTCGAAACGGGCAGAAGCTCCTCCAATTCAGCAAGATAGGCATTAAATGCCTTTGCCGCGTAGAGACGCCGTTCTTCACGATCTTTATCCGTGAGGGCTTTTGCCTCTTTCACCACTTCATGAACCAGTTTTCCACTTTTCTCGACGGCCTTGGTCAGGATTGATTCTTCCTTCTGACTACCCTTCTCTTTAGCGGCGAAATCAATTATGGACTGTACTTCAATGAGTTGTTTCACCCATGCAGGAACATTTTTTCCGTCTGCAAATGGTTTTAACTCCTTGCTCATCGATTCGATGAGATCAAAATAGGGATTATGCGGTGTTGTCATTTCCGAGGCCATGTTCTGCCAATCATCAGGATCGCCAAGATTGAATTGTCCCTTTGAAAATAACTTCGCAAAAGATTTCCAAGCCTGGAAATACTCTTTTTGATACCACTGAAAAAACTTTTTCTCCTCCTCGGCAATATCGATGTAACCGGGTAATGCACCTTCAAGATAGCTGACAAACTCCTTAATTTCTTTAAAACCTTTTACGGTGTATGCCCCGTCCACAATAATCTTGTCACCTGATTTTTGAGAATTATCGGAACCCCAGTAGTCATTCAATGTTATATCGCGAATCGTCACGTCATTATTGGCCCACTTAACGAGCCAATTCAAATGTTCGCTTTTCTTATAAATCAACTGAACAAGTTCAGTCTGCAGTCTCTTTATGTTTGATTGAGCTGTTTTTTTATTGATACCACGGTCGAGGTAATACAGGTAAATTCCCCTGAATTTATCAGCCGTTCCCGGCAGCACATTATGATCGAGCAGCATGAGAATATCGGACAAAGCATTAATCAGATCCTGTGACTTCTTTAAGTGGCCCCCCGCTATATATGCTTGTGTGAGTTTTATTCTTCCCACAAGATGCTGTGCATACACCATAATGTCGTTTTCCGGAGTATCTGCTGTTATTTCCGCGGTTTTTTCTTGCAGCATTCGATCCATCGGCTTGACAAAGCCCGTCTCAAAGAGATTGACATATTGTTTCGTAAGCCTTTTTTCAACATCCAGCGTGTCTCTCAAGCTGAATCGTGGAATCCACCAGTTCTGGTTGGCATCATGCAGTTCCAGCAATTCACTTCGAAACTTGTCCATCAGCATCAGGTTGTCGGATATGTTGTTCGTAAGAGAAGGAGGTTTTGAAAAATCCTGTGTAAAGCCTTGTAATACGTTGATATTTTTTATAAAAGAGAAGCTAAGCAAGCCGCAGACGGCCAACCATACCGCAACCCATGACAGGAGGCCCAGATTTCTGGTCAACTGACGCCATTTGAGAAATTCAAGTATCGGTGTAAATAAATTTCTGTCCCCGGGTAAAATACGGCGGAAAAAATCATGGAGAAAAAATCCTTTATTTGCCCCCATTTACAATATCCTTTGATTCGTTCAGAAGTAAATCCTGGTATAATGCCGGATGAGGTGTACCTTCCTGATGCCCGCTGCTGAAGAAAATCCCCCGTAAGAGTGGTGTCTCCTGATACGTACTTTCCTTGAATGCACCTCTCGCAAAAGCCAGGAGTCCGGGCTGTAGCCGCTCCAATTCATCAGGGAAAATCAGCACTCTCGGATCGATACTCTTGATATGGTTGATAAGTTCCAGCCTGATATCTTTGAGACGATCCGACACGGTATGCATTGCCTCGTCGAGGAATTCCTCGCAATCGTTCGTTAAGGTTTCGTTGAGATGGCCCATTGCCTGGTTCAAGGTACCTTCCGGTAACAGTAAACTGAAGTCTACCATCCCATAGATCAGATCCGACTTGGATACCATCAAATAGACGGGAAATCTTGCACCGAGGATTCGCATCAGTGCGTCGATACGCTTCCGTATACTTTGACCTTCGTCCGTCAGGACATCCACATCGCCATCCATAATTTTATCGGCACTGACAACAACGATCAGCCCGTTTATCGGTTCACGCTTGCGATATTTTACCAGAAGGGTCAGAAACCGTTCCCACTCCTCTCTATCGGGCCCCTCATCTATGGGGATGGTATAACGGCCAGCCGTATCAAGAACGATTGCTTCCTCGAAAAACCACCAGTCGCAATTTTTGGTTGAAGATATGCCCGGCGTACTGGCAACCTCCGTAAGAGGTGAGGTCAACCGGGAACTTTTAATCGCCGTGGTTTTTCCGGCACCTGATTCTCCTATCACCAGATACCAGGGCAGAACATACAGGGGATTGCCTTTCTTCCTCAGATACGAGTTACGCAAGAGATCTATTGATTCCTGCCATCGTCGTTGCAGGTCCTTAAGCTTTTGACGTTCGTGGACGGGGGCACCCTCTATGGCTGATTCATCCTGATCAATTATTTGTTTGACGAAGCGCTGCTCCCGGCGTCTGAAAAAATATTTTTTCAGGAACAAAAAACCCATCCATAACCCGAATAATCCGACCACTATGGCCAAACCGACCCACCAGGGCCAGCTTTTTTTCAATACAAACCAGAAAATAGCGGTGGCAAGAACGCCGATAATTAAAACATACAGGAGTATTTTAAAAATTTTATGCGCTATATCCTTCATTAATTCCTTACACCTGATGTTTGTATTTTAATACTCTACGAGAGCCGGTCCCAAAAAGCTTAGCACTCTACAAAAAAAATTATGGTTTATTATTTTCCAAAGAAATCGGTAATAAGTTTCTGTAAGATATTCTGGTATATCAATAATAAGATCCCGAAGAGTACCGGCGGACAGATCAAGAATAATAGATTAAAGAAGGTCAATGGACTTCTTAATCGGTGCACTTCACTATCGCCCGATGGCGATGTATAAGCTCTCGGGAAAAGGCTCTCACTTTCTGACAATGCTTTTTCAATCACGCTTTCATCGGGTACATATTTAAAGTTCGATTCCCTGATGGCTTCCAGACGAGCTTCATCCTCTCTTTTGAAGTAGCGACCTTTAAATCCCATGGCAAGACAATAGGCATAGACCTCTCGAACTGATTTTGCTTCAGGAGCGAGCTCGCCGAGCCTATCAAAGAATTCTTCCCCTCCATTCGTCGTGCCATAATACATTCGCTGCAGTTGCTCGTGGATCCATCGAGTTTTTCCTTCCCATGATGAACACAGTATGGATTCATCAACCCACGAACAGACGGCAAATCGTGCATCCTCCCATTCTTCTGCAGAGATATTCCCTTGTTTCAGTCGCTCTTCAGCAAGATTAAAAAGGGTCGTGTAATTATCGTGCACTTTCTCAAAAGCGGGCTGTTCCCTCCCCCCTGTCCGGAGCAAATCAGTCGTATATGTCATAATGTCAATAAAACAATCAATTAAACGCATGTACTTTCCTTTTGAAACAGTCCACCCTTCAAGAACGCTGCATTGAAAGCATGATCATCTATCTTTTCAGAATTTCGACACAATGAACTTGAACTTTAAATCTTTACACTTTTAATTTTTATTCTTAATCTCAAATTTTTGCCTACGTTCCTCTCAAAATCACAATATCAGCGAGAAGATCGTCCGGTGCCGTATCCCAATAGAGTGAAATGTTCTGCGAACGCTGAACATCAGACCATTGCGAGCCATAATGGTCAATTTTGAAGTAAAAAGAGTTGGGACGTCTCGGGAGACCCGGCGGCGGAACGAGGCTTTGTTCCAAACTGACTCCGTGAAGTGCACGAGAAATGAGGGTACCGATGTGATCAGAACTGCTTAGTTTAGCTATAGTTTGAATGATCTCAGGGACACTGTCCGGATCAATATTTGTTCTGATAACAAGATAAAAAATATTACGACTATCAAAGGCATTGGCAGGAATTTCGGCTGCAAAATAATCTCCATCACGTTTCAATCGAATGATATGTTCAGGGCCGATGATAATCCGGTTGAGCAAACTTCCTACGAGGTTATGAGCCGACGAGAAACAAGCCCATAAGTCCTCGTGATCGTAGTTCGGCACCACCTGTGTCCCGTCGAGTAATTCCCCCGTTGCGCTCACTTGCTCTGCAAATGTACTTAACTCACCAATGAGTTGTCTGAAGACACCATAAAAAGCCCAGGGGTGAATATTCGGTGTTTCCGTGAGATGATTCAGCGTTGGCACAAATCTGTTCAGAGAACGGAGAGCCAGAAGATATATCATATATCCCGATTCAAAATCGGTGGATTGAATTTCACGGGGACTTTTGTATTCTTCGAGCTGTCGGCAGCGGGCTGTTACCTGATCGCGAATGTCTCTTATCATTCTGACTACTTCAGCCGAACCGGAAACTGCTACCAGGGGTGGTATAAATTCTTGAGATAATTTGATTTCGTTACCATCACGCTGCAATTGAGCCAAGGGTATGAGATTATAGTTTTGCAATTCTTCCAGTTCATTCTCCCAAAAAATCTTCAGGACATAATGCAGTCGCTTTACCTGGGCCTGAGGCCCGTTGCCATACATATCAACCATTGTTTCGGGGGCTTCAGTCGTGACAAACCGTGTCGTTACATCCGAGATATTATCCAATTGCGGAAGAACGGTAACATTCTGCGTTTCTTCATTAAATTTTCGCAAACCAAGATAGATGGTAAACGGCCGTTCTCCTTCAACCCACGCATCATCAAATGATCGGGATTGAATCACACAGTTAGTCGGGAAAACGGATGCAGTTCCATCCTGGAACAAGAACTCCCCTTTCTGGAGTTCAAACCGTCGGTTCGCTAACGCAGCTTCGTTTACATCGAGGGTAACAACGCCCCAAAAATAAGGATGCTGATACTCCATCACGGGTGAAAGCAATGACTGATTAAATAAATCCAGATATTGAAAATGCTGCGGCTGTAAAAAAAGGCCCTGATGCCAAAACAGCGGTCTTTTTGAAATCATCATTTGACCCCACTCTGTTGAATTTTATTTGATCCCAACGAAAGGTTGATGACGAGCTCCCCTGGAATCGGCGTTTTAAAAAGCAACCACTTTTTCTTTGTAACGATTGGAATTTCGAACAGTTTCGTTATTTGATTAGAATTTAAATTAAAATAACCTGCCGCCAATCCGACCCATTTTGCATTCTCTTCCCTGTCCAGTTGAAGTGTCTTATTTTCACCCGGTTGAACAATAATACGGGTAAAACCGGCAACACTCTTATCAAACCGGGAACATTCAAGAAGCTTCGTTAAGCCATCGTCACTTTTTGACAATTCATTAAAGACATTCGGTTCGCTGAGTTGGAAAAGACAGAGAAGAATGGTATGGGGTTTCCCGTCATAGACATTGAGGTCTTTGCTCGCCTGATATGAAATTGTTATCGATTTGGGGCCGTATCCCCAGACGAGGCCGGGATCGGCAGGATCGGGTTTCTTGCCGGTGAAACATGAGCTGAGGAACGAGGTGACAATGATGATAAGGAATATAACAACAAATGAATTTTTCGTTTTGCCCACCACAACCACCTGCAAGTCTCTTAAAAATACCCACACCATCTAACGTCGGCGTATTATCACCACTAAGTCATTTATGTGTCAAGAAAAATCTCGATTATAAGGAAGGACTTTGATATCGTTTCAGAGAGATCAAACGGTAAAATTGTTACCGATAAGCAGGCAAAATATATGAGACATTCTGCAATTGATATATTCGGGTTGGGACAATGTTCTCTCGACTACATCGGTAAGGTGGGAACGTATCCTCCAGCCGATGTAAAGTGCGAATTCTCCGATTTGGTGATCCAGGGCGGGGGACCGGTGGCAACAGCACTGGTAGCCCTTTCCCGGTGGGGTCTTTTCTGTGCTTTTTCCGGTGTCATCGGAAATGATGTATTCGGGACAATGATCACGGAATCACTTGTACAAGAAGCTGTGGATACCGAGAATATCAGGATACGAGAAGATTGTGACTCCCAGTTCGCCTTTATCGTGAGCGAACCCGGCAGGGGAAGGCGAACAATCTTCTGGAGAAGACCCACCGGTCCGGCCCTTGAATCAGCGGAAGTTAATTATAAAATGATAAAAAAGGCGCGCATAGTACATACCGACGGTCTTTTCATAGAAGCGGCACTTTCTGCCTGCAAATGTGCCAGGGAAAACGGCATCCTGGTGTCTGTCGATGCCGGAACGTTGCGTGACGGTATGCTGGATCTTGCCCGGTTCAGTGATTTTTTCATAGTTTCCGAAACATTTGCCTCGGCTCTGGTCGGCGGTGATGATCCATTGGAGGCCTGCTACAAACTCTCCGAACTCGGTCCGCAAGTGGTTGGGGTCACACTGGGGGACAAGGGATCTATCACCTTAACCAAAGGAGAGCTCATTCAACAGCCGGCGTATTCCGTGGATGCCATAGACACAACCGGATGCGGAGATGTTTTCCATGCCGGCCTTATATATGGAATCCTTCAAGAATGGAGTGTGGGGGTAAGTCTCGATTTTGCAGCCTGGACTGCGGCGATGGTGAGTTGTGAGATGGGTGGAAGAACCGGCATTCCCTCTCTTCGTCAGGTAGAAGAGTGGAAGCAGAAAAATACATGATCCGTTAATGCCTGAATGTTGAGGTTGTCGTCTCGATCTTTTTATGCATGCGGAGTCATGAAGAGACTGTCCCCGTCCTGAAAAAACGGCCCCCAGACATCACACAGGAAAATTACATATTCTTCTATCTGATGAGATTATTCTATTTACTATTTATGCACAGAGCGTTAAGCTTTGTTCAAACAGAAAACAAATCATGATCACACAACATGAAAATGAAAGAAGAACGCACTATAAATCCTGTTCAGACAGACCGTCAACATAACAAAGAATACGATATTCTCATTACCGATGGAATAGTGTATGACGGCTCGGGCAATCCAGGCAGCAAAGCTGATGTTGCCATAAAGGGGGACATGGTAGTAAAAATCGGAAACCTTTTGAAACGAAGCATGGCAAAAACGGTTATCGATGCTTCAGGTTGTGTCATAAGCCCCGGGTTTATTGATCCGCACAGCCATACCGATATCGAACTCCTTGCAAACCCCAAAGCGGAGAGCAAGATCAGACAGGGAGTTACCACTGAGATCGGGGGTAATTGCGGTTTTTCTCTGTTTCCTCCTTCGGAAACAAATAAGGATTACCTGAAAAAGAAATACGATCTTGAACTTGACTGGAACGATGTCTCTGGTTTTTTTGCCCAACTCGAACGAAGAGGTATGGCACTCAACTATGGTACGCTCATCGGTCATAGTGATTTACGGGGGTCCGTGATGGGATCGGTCGATCGCCCTCCGACAAATGATGAGCTGGAAAGAATGAATCGGTTACTGCAGGAACATCTTAATGCCGGAGTTTTCGGTATGTCGAGTGGATTAATTTATACACCGGGATGTTTTGCCCGGGAAGAGGAACTCATTTCACTGTGCCAACGGGTGGCCATTTACAATGGTGTTTATTCCACCCATATGAGAGACGAAGGCGACCACATCCTTGAAGCTGTAGACGAAGCCATCAGAATAGCCGAAAAATCACACGTCAGTTTACATATTTCCCATTTAAAAATGGCGTATCCGCGGAACTGGCCAAAAGTACACGCGGTTCTATCCAAAATTTCTGAAATGGAAAAGAAAGGGCTTAAAATCCTGGCAGACCGATATCCCTATATTGCCACCTCAACGCTGCTCAGTGTTTTCATACCTCCGTGGGCAAAGCGGGGAACCATCGAAGAATATCTCAAACGATTACGTGACCCGCGCTCGTATGATAAGATTTGCGAGTATGTAAAAAAGCAGGAAGAAAGAATTGAATCTTGGGAAAAAATTCGTGTTTCCTCGGTCTTAAAGGAAAAAAACAAACGTTTCATCGGCAAAACAATCCATGAAGCAGCCCGGGGAATTGAAAAGGAACCGTCTCGTTTTATTGTTGACCTGCTATGTGAAGAAGAAGATCAGGTAGAGATGATCAATTTTTCTCTCAATGAAGACAATTTCAAACAAATCATCCTGCATCCTCTTGTCGTTGTCGCTTCAGACGGTTGGGCCCTCGCGCCGTACGGCATGTTAGGAAACGGCAAACCTCACCCACGCTCGTATGGGACTTTTCCCCGTATGCTGGGGAAATATGTCCGTGAAGAAGGCATTATGACGTTAGGCGAAGCGATTCAAAAGATGACGTCAACAACTGCGCAAAAGTTCGGATTAAAATGGCGAGGGTTTCTCAGAGAGGGTTTCTATGCAGACATCGTGATTTTCGATCCGAACACGGTAAATGACCGGGCGACCTGGGAAAATCCTCATCAATATCCGTCGGGGATACACCATGTGATTGTTAACGGACAGATCGTCATACATGAAGGAAAACACACGGGAGCACTCCCCGGCAGGATTTTAAAAAAGGAAGTACCGATTCAGTTGGTGCAATAGAATTTTTATTCTCAAGAACCGCGTTTTTTACACAGATGGTGGTACCAGATAAATGATAACGGCTAAGGGCCAAGGGCTCAAAGCGGTATCGGATTTGGGAAACCGGGAACCTGATTCCTGTTGCCTTACGCTGTTGACATCTTGCCGTATTGGTTATAGATTTTTCTTACTTCTTCCGTCGATCCTTGAAACCGGCATTGGGATTTATGGAATCATCATAGGCACAGTTCGGACAGTAATACAAAGGATAGATTGTCCCACACCCCGATCCCACCAATTCAAAGTGTGCACAGGCATAACAAAGACTCTTATGACAAAACGAGCACTTTAACTGCATCGGTTTCTCACCACATACCTCGCATATCATCTCATTGTGCGACATGACAAAACTTTCGTTCAGTGTAACTTATACGTTATCATTTTTAATTTTTCTCCATTTCATTTGGAGAATAGGGTCCAAGGATTCCAGGCCCGCCCTGGCGCAACGCGGTGATTACTAAAAGTATAAGCTAAGCTTCATATTCATGACAGATCATTGACAATCTAGTAAGGTTGATCGGTCTGGGCCAGGGGGTCAAGGATCCAAGGTTTTCTTTTCTAAAAACTTTATAAGCGCTTTTAACATTCTTTCCATTTCCGCTATGTCTTTCTTGAATGTCCCCCATTTCCACACAATAACTGGAACAATCACATGTTCAAATGTTTTCATTGGCATGTGAGCTTTGACATTTACAATGACACCGTCAGGTGTTCATATAGCCCCATGTAGCATAAAATGTCGCACGGTCAAAGAATATCATCATCCGTCGGTCAAATTCAAACGCCATATAGATATCAAGAGGTTTCTTCGATGAGATACCGTAAGAGAGGGCAAATTCCCAGATGTGCTTCCGCTTCAGACTCAGAGCGCTCAATACTTCTTGCAGCTCAAACCCCTCTTTTCGTTTTTCTTTTCCGAATCCGATAAAGTATCTGCTGACATCGACACTCCGTAATCCTTTATCCTTGTAAAATTCTTCAGCCCACTTGCTGAATTGGGACAAAACGCTCCGTGCTCTTTCAGACAGTTTTTCCTTATCAAAAGACTGATACGTGGGTGTCGATTTGTTTGTTGAAACATCTTTAAGCCAGCTATTGACAATGATTTCTGCGTTTTCCTCTATAACACCGACGAGTCTGTCGGACAGAAGACTCTTGTTCTCTTTCCGTGACTGCCTTCCATCGACGGCAGCCGAGAAGGAATCTTCAATGGCCCAGTAATCCGACTTATTCTCAGCATAGGCTTTAATCGCCTCTACATTTGAATCGAATGCAAGAACAGGTATCCTGTCAATTGGATAATATTTGACCGCAACAGTATCACTGCCCGGTGACAGTGTTCCCCCGATACTGACCGCTTCGAAGGTCAGGAAGATCAAATCGCCGTAAAAGTAATTCGTACAGGAATCCACATCAACAAGATCGATGATCCGTGCCTGTAACCCTGTTTCCTCCTCCAGTTCTCTGACAGCTGCCTCTTCTATGCTTTCATCGATTTCAGCAAATCCCGAAGGAAGGCACCATTGCCCCTTGTAGGGATCATTCGCCCGTTTGACGAGGAGAATTTTTCGATCCTCAACTACTATTGTCGAAACAACAGGAAGGGGATTGTCATAAAAGAATATTTGACAGATTTCGCAATAATCTCGCAGTATGCCCTCTTCGTATTGTTGGGTAATCCTACGCCCACAATAGGGGCAGAATTGTCGCTCTCTCTTTTTCACTATTTTCTTCTTTTGTTGCAAGGTTTAGAGCAAACGAAGATCGTATCATCTTTTGTGATGCTAAAGTCGGTCCGGTCGCGAGTGAAATATTGCTGGAGCTGCATTTCAAAGAGGTCGAAGACCGTCTCAACATCATCCGTTACCGTTGAAAGAAAAAACGGCCATTTAAACCTGAAGTATTCAATGAGGGAATAGATATCACCCGGTTTAAAAACGAGAGTATTGTCATAATGTGTTGTTTTTATATCTTCGAACCAGCGAGAAAGGATATCATAACCGTTTTCTGAAGAAAAGCTTCTGATGAAACTTTCAATGGGAAGTTTTATTTCATTTTCTACTATTCCACCCCTGACAAACACCTTTTTGGCAAAATTCATGAGTTCACTCATATTTTTTTTATTGTGAACAATAGCAATAAGAAAGCCCTCTTCACGTAATACTCGTGCTATATCCGCTACGATTTCCGGGAAAAAATAGAGTGAATAACTGCATATAACAAGATCGAATGATCTGTCACGGTAATCCTTAACTGCCGAAGCACCTGATGAAGTAAAATGACCTCTGATCCCTGCCGTATCACACGCTTTCAGAAACGCGAGTTCATAACCTTCTATAATATCCACTCCCGTTATGATTGCATCGGCATCAACCCTTCCCCGCAGCACCTCGGTGAAAAATCCGAATCCGCACCCGAGTTCAAGGATATCTCTGCATTGCTTAAGGTCAAGACTCTCAAGGGCAACTTCACGTATATCGACACGATTGGTTGAGTGCTGTTTGATAATATCCGCCGTGAACCGATGAGCATCAACATCAACAAAGACTTCGGCAATTTTTTTATTATTATCATTTTGCATAGAAAATAATTATCATCAAAGGGTGCTGGAAAGTCAATCGATTTCACTCGATAGTCCCATTTTTACAGGGGGCTGTTGGTGAATTCCAGTTCAAACAGAACGGGGTCAGGTCTTGCTTTTTGTCATCTTGTGTGATATCCGTTCTTCATGGCACGACCAATACGAATAGAATACGAAGGTGGCTTCTACCATGTGACCTCCCGGGGAAATGCCCGGCAGGAGATCTTTGCTGACGCTGAGGACTACCGGACGTTTCTCACGATTCTTGCCGATTTCGTCTCAAGGTCTGGGGTAAGATACCGTGATGAAAGTCAAATCCTGAAGCTGGCCTAATAGAGACAGGCATCCAAAATACCGAGGACCTCATTCAGTATTTCTGCGGTTGCTTTTTCGACGCATTTTACCTTCCTGCTTCTGAAATCTATCGATTTGAGCTGTTCGACCATAATGTATCCGGTTAATGACGATTGATCCGGTATCTTTACATGGAAGGGAAAGTTCCTGCTTGTATTCGTAACCGGACACACAACAGCAAGACCCGTATGTTTATTGAAAAGATCATTACTGATGACTAATGCCGGTCGTCGACCCTTTTGTTCATGGCCTGATTGAGGATCAAGGGTTACGATTATAAAGTCTCCTTTTTGAGGAATATATCGTGGCATTTACCACTCTTCCTTTCCAACCGGTAATCCCCAATCAACCTCTTCCGTTGGATAATCCTTTGGTACTTTAGAAACTAAATCCTTCAGGTTGTAAGTTCCCCGCACTTTGTTCACGGTTTCTATAACGATCTTTCCAGCTTGAGCACTAACATTAACTTCGTCACCTACCTTGATGTGAGCTTCATCAAGAATGACTTTTGGAAATCTTACCCCCTGGCTGTTTCCCCATTTTTTCACTTTTGTAAACATATACTCCCCCTATGAACAAATACAAATGTATATCCAATGTATACACATTTTTATTTAAAGTCAAATAGAAAAACCGTTTACAGGGGGGGGGTCAGGTCTTGCTTTTTGCTGTCAGGTGTGATATCCGTTCTCTATGGCTCGACCGATACGAATAGAATACGAAGGTGGCTTCTACCATGTGACTTCCCGGGGAAATGCCCGGCAGGAGATCTTTGCTGACGCTGAGGACTACCGGACGTTTCTCACGATTCTTGCCGATGTGGTCGGACGCTATCGCTGGCTTGTCCATGCATACTGCCTCATGGGCAACCATTATCATCTGCTGATCGAAACACCCCAGGCCAATCTCTCACATGGCATGCGCCAACTTAACGGTGTCTATACCCAAAAGTATAACAGGCGCCACGACCGCGTGGGCCATCTCTTTCAGGGCCGTTATAAGGCATTCGTCGTCGAAAAGGATTCTTACCTTCTCGAACTCAGCCGATACATTGCATTGAATCCCGTAAAATCAAAACTGGTTTCCTCACCGAGAGACTGGCCCTGGTCCTCCTACGGTGCGACAGCCGGTATAAAACCGCGAGAGTTGTTCCTGCACACGGCCTGGTTGCTCGATGTATTCTCCCCTTCGAAGGTTCAGGCCCACAAACTTTATTCTTCTTTCGTAATGGAAGGACTGGACAAAGAAAGTCCCTTGAAAAACGCCAGGGGCGGGTTAATATTAGGACATGAAGCATTTGTTGACAAAATCCGGAAGTTAATCGAAGAGTCGGAAACGGGTGAGGCAGTCAGGATGGAAAAGTATGCCGCACGTCCTTCCCTCGCTGAGATATTCGAGGGTACGGAACGAGATGAGGGCATCTATGATGCCGTGTACCTGTGGGGATACAAACTGACGGATGTGGGCAATCATATTGGACTTCATTATTCACGGGTCAGCAGAATCGCCTCGAAAGTGGCAAAAAACAAGACCTGACCCCAAGAGCAAAGGAGGTATATGTGTTGAAAGTAACGATACTGTACGACAATACGGCCTGGAGGAATGATCTGATAGCCGATTGGGGGTTTGCTTGTCTTGTCGAAGCATATGGGAAAACTATTCTTTTCGATACCGGGGCCAAGGGTCCTATCCTTCTCGGTAATATGAAAAAGTTGAACATCAAGCCGAGTTCTGTGGACGATGTGGTTATCTCGCATGCGCACTGGGATCACACAGGTGGTCTCGTTGATTTTCTTCAAGTATTTAATGATATTAGACTGTTTGTCCCATCGTCGTTTGCCGTCCCCCCTCATACGGCCAGGGAAGTTATTTCCGTTCGTGAACCGATCGAAATCGCCGACAATATCTATTCCACCGGTGAACTTATGGAGATAGAACAGTCTCTGGTCGTTACTGCAGAGAAGGGAGCGGTGGTCATTGTCGGATGCTCGCATCCCGGTGTAACGGAAATTCTAAAAGCCGCTTCTCGGTATGGAAACGTCTTTGCCCTTATCGGCGGTTTACACGGATTCAATGAATTCGAAATAGTTAAGAGCATAGAACTGATCTGCGCCACCCATTGCACGCAATATATCTCCGAGATAAGATCACTGTATCCCGATACCTTCGTAGAGGGCGGGGCCGGAAAGGTGATTGAACTCTGATACCAGAACGAAAGATTTGAGAATCACACCGTATAATCATTTTACGTAATGATTGATTGCAAACATGGTTTGGACCATGGTAATTGTGGATTGCAATATACCAAACACTGTGTTCTTTACATTAAATTTTATAACATCCACCGAAGAACGATAATAAGGTACTACAAGTGAATCAAATAATATACAAATCCATCGGCATTATTCATTCCCCTTTCAAGAACATGGAAGGGATTCCGATTCAACCGACAGCATCTAAAGGTGTTGCCGGTACGGCTGAGGTGAAACCACAATACGCAGATGGTCTAAAAGATATTGATGGTTTTTCACACATCATATTGCTGTATCATTTTCACCTCTCAAATGGTCTGTCACTCCATGTCAAACCCTTTCTTGATGATATGTCACGAGGGATATTTTCCACACGGGCACCTCGACGACCGAATTCTATCGGGCTTTCCATTGTTCGCCTCACCGGCGTTCAGAATAATACGCTTAATATCCAAGATGTCGATATCGTCGACGGGACACCCCTGCTGGACATAAAACCCTATGTCCCGCAATTTGATCACCGTCACGTTGACAACATCGGATGGCTTTCAGAAAATGTAAATAATGTTTATACGACGAAGGCAGATAATAGGTTTAAATAATTACGGCTTTTCAAAAATAACTTTTTTTATCTTCATGCCGATCAGACGATTAAATGAGTATTGAACGGAAGGTAATAGGATAGTTTCCACTATGCGGAATGGCAAAAAGCAAGACCTGACCCCCATACTCTTTTTTGTTTTTCTGGTATGCGTCATTATTCTACCGGAACTCGGTGAAGCCGGTGCCCAGCCTACCACGATTACTGTTCTTTATAATAATGTTCCGGGGAAAGCGGGTTGCATAACCGACTGGGGATTTGCCTGTCTTGTCAAGGGTAAAGACAAAACCGTGTTGTTTGATACCGGAGAAGATGGAAGCATTTTACTCCATAATATGAAGTGCATGAACGTCGATCCCGAAAGTATCGATGTCGTTGTTCTTTCGCATATTCATAGTGATCACGCCGGGGGGCTGGCCGAGTTTCTCAAGCACAAGAATGATGTGGTGGTTTACGTACCGGCATCTTTTCCCCTGCATTTTAAACGCGCTGTCAAGGAGGCGGGCGCAACAGTCGAAGAAATCTGTAACGCAAGACAGTTGTGTCATGACGTGTACACGACCGGAGAGATGGGCCCCGGGATTCGGGAACAGGCTCTGATCGTAACGTCATCGAAGGGCATGATAATCATAACGGGCTGCGCTCATCCCGGCATCGTCAATATAGTAAGAAAGGCTCAGGAGCAACATAACGACGATGTGTACTTGATCACAGGTGGATTTCACCTCTCCTCCAGGTCTTCCGGTGAAATCGATACTATTGTTTCCCGTCTTCGGAATTTGGGTGTTGAAAAGGTTGCCCCAAGTCACTGCACCGGAACACATGCTCGAAAGGTATTTCGAGCTATTTGGAAAAACAATTTTATCGATGGAGGCGTCGGTGCCATCATCGAATTGCCGTATTAGAAAATATCATGGTTGTAATATCGATATTTCGGACAGTTTGCCTTTATTGTAATATATACGACTGATTCTTTAATTGCTTATTATTGTTGAATCTGAAAGGAGGTGTTCCGTGGCTAAAATCGCTATTATCCGTTGCGAGAAAAACCAGGACCTGTGTCCCCTGACAAATTGTTTTAAATGTCTTTTGGAAAAACGAGAAGGTTTTGCACAATATGAGGAAACACAACTGCTCGGTCTCTTCACCTGCCGGTGCCCGGGAGATTCCGTCACGGATCTGGCCGATATTCTCAAAAAAAGAGGGGCTGATGCAATACATTTTTGTACCTGTACGTTTGCAAAAAAATCATCAAATGGATGGTACATGAGCGACGGAGGCTTTTGCAAAGATATTGATAAGATTATCGAGCGGATTCATAATGAAACCGGCGTGCGCTGCGTGAAGGGAACAGCCCATCTGCCGAAAGGTTATAATCCGGAAGTATGGCTATAGGGTAAGGGGAATTCAAGGTTGTCATCTCACCCATATTTTTATCACTGCACACGGCAGGTAACAGAAAATACATCAGCCTTATATCATCCCGTTTGGCGAGGGGTCAGGAATGAAATTTGATACGTTGCTTGATAATCTCAAGAGAAGAAAAGAAAAAGCATTACAGCAGGGGGGGTCGGAAAAGGTCCAAATTCAGCACGACAAAGAAAGGTTGACGGCACGGGAACGCATAGAACGCTTGCTCGACACGAATACATTCTTCGAATTCGGTATGCTCGCCTGCTCCGACATGCCCGGCATGAAAGAAAAAACACCTGCAGATAGTCTGGTCACCGGTCATGGCAGTATCAGCGGACGTCGAGTCGGAATTATAGCCAGCGATTTCACCGTACTGGCATCAAGCAATGCCCGGATCTATTCAAAAAAAGCGAAGAAGATCCGGGAACAAACCGTGGAAATGGGAATCCCGCTTGTCTGGTTGGGAGAATCGGGGGGTGGCCGGCTGCCCGACATACAGGGTGCAGTGGGAATCGCGTCTCTCAGCGGTGAAGGCGGAAATAAAACTTCTATTTTCCCCCAGTACAGTAATATACGAACCACACCATGGATTATGGCAATCATGGGTCAGTGCAATGGAGTTCCCATGTGGCAGGCGTGTCTTTCTGATTTTGTCGTTCAGGTCAAGGGCAGCACGCTGTCGGTATCGGGAGTTCGAGCCCTCCATAAGGCGATTGCCGCAACATACACCGACGAGGATATGGGAGGCTGGAAGGTCCATGCCGAGGTCTCAGGTATGACTGATCGGGTTGCAGAAGACGAGGAAGATTGTTTTCGAATCATCAAAGAATTTCTTGATTATATGCCGTCGAACAACCGCGAATTGCCGCCGATCCTGCCCGTTCCGGAAGGATCGGGGAAGGGCATGGATAACATCCTCTCTATTCTGCCGGAAAAGAGAACACGTTCTTATGACATGTACAGAATCATCAGGACAATCGTCGATGGCGGCATAATATTTGATCTGAAACCACTGTTTGGAAAAACGATCATCACCTGTCTGGCCAGGATTGATGGAAGCACCGTCGGGTTTATTGCGAACCAACCCATCGTCAACGGCGGCGCCATGGGAATTGAGGCCCTCGAAAAGATGACCGGCTTCATCTGTCTCTGTGATTCATTTAATATACCCCTTATATTCCTGCACGATACACCGGGGTTTATAACGGGAAAAGAGGCGGAACACCGAAAGGTAGGAGCAAAGGTTACGGTTGCTTTGGAAGCCCTTGCTCAGGCTACGGTTCCGAGAATTTCGATTATTATACGGAAGACATACGGTCAGGCAATGTATAACATGTGCGGTCCCACTGCAGGGCCTGATTTTATTGTGGCCTGGCCGACCGGGGAAATTGGCTTTCTCGAACCCGAAATCGCCGCAGACGTCGCGTATGGTGCCTTGCCGGAAGATGAACGAAAAGAGCTGATAGAAAAAATGGTCAGCGAGGGAAATCCGTATCCCCTAGCTGAAGAGTTTTATATACAGGACGTCATCGATCCAAGAGAAACACGGGATTACCTCGTTTCCGTCATCAATCTGATTCGAAACTCGGAAAACGGGGGGATGAGCAGACATCTGCTCGCCAACTGGCCAACAAAGTTTTAGAAGAAAAAAACCAGTGATATCCCATCCACCTCCGTGGTGGCAAAAAACAAGACCTGACCCCTATTTGTGTGACCCCTATTTGTGAAAGTAAAACTCTTCCATAGTCCCCGCTTCCAGATCAATATGGATCATCATATTTCTGAGAACCTTGCCCCGATCCAGAAGTATTTTGATAACTTCCATAACCTGGAAGGAAGCTATGATTGAGGGCGTTACTGCAGGGACGCCGAGCACGGCTTCAGGCGTTTCTACAGCATTAGACGGTGTATCTCCCTTACCATAGAGTAATTCCAGACCGGGATCACCGGGGTAAATAGTCATTATCCGTCCCTCAAAACCGGCCAGTGCTCCATGAACGATCGGAACCTTCATAGTTCTGGCTCCCTTTTCAAGGATAAATCGATCCGGTACAGTATCCAGCGCATCGATGACCACATGACAATCATGCAGTATTTCACAAACATTGGAAGAAGCAATTTTTGTCTGAACGGCAATTGCTTCCACCCCGGGATTAATCTCGGCCACTTTGTCAATCGCCACACTCGATTTATATATACCAATCGTATTGATGTCGCACAACGTTTGCCGATTGAGGTTTGTTTCTTCAAAAACGTCATGATCGACAATTACAAGGTGTCCGATGCCGAGCCGTGCAAGAAGAAAAATGACATGACCGCCCAGTCCTCCCGCACCGACAACGGCAACGTTTGACTCTGCCAGCTTGAGCTGTTCCGCTGGTGATATAACGTTTCTATTGCGGACATATCGTTGGGGACAGATGTCCAGTCTCAGCGACTCCGTGTAAACACGTCGGACACTCACGACACATGCTTCAGCTAATTCAAATGCGTTATCGTCTCTGAGACATCGTATTTTACGACCTGCCGAATCTGAAATCGTTATCGATTTTTCCTGAATCATTTTCAGCAAATCATCTTTCGGTTTCCGGTTCATTTCTTCTTCTCCCTGAACGATATTGTTGTTACTGTGACTGGCTCTGTAACAATCTACTAACAAACAGTTGAAAAAGTGCCACCGTGAGGCGGTTCAAAAACATTCTTATGCACGGTTCCCGGAAGCCTGAGGAGTAAGTCACATTTATATGTACTTCGCAGTAACAAAGGATAAAGGTAATCCCGACATGTCGGGGCAGATGGGCGTTTTACAACAGCCTCTTAATCATTTGTGAAAAACATTCAATTAAGGGTATACTATCACAAATAATAAATCAGGATATTTATATATTAAATAATGCTGGATAGATACGATGAAAGTCGAAGTGAAATTATACGCTTCCCTTGCACGATATTTGCCTGATGATTCCGGTCGTCATGCCCCCAGAATGTTAGAAATCGAGGAAGGAACCACTATTATTCAACTCCTCGAACATCTTAAGGTGCCGCTGAAATCGGTAAAGTTACTATTCCTCAACGGCGTTCATGCAACAGGTGATAAAATGCTGAATGATGGAGATCGCCTCGGTATTTTTCCGCCTGTCGCCGGCGGATAATTATGAAACTGGCGATTTCGTTTCCTGTCAGGATATATGATCAGGCCCCCTTTACCCTTAAAAATACCTGCCCTGAATCCCATGTTACATTGGTCAATTGATCAAGGTCACAATCTTTTCCGTCAACCTCAATCACTTTGCATTCATTGGCGAAATTACCAGATTGCTTTTCCAGTATATCGTTGAGATCGCTTTTACCCACCCAGACACCTCTTTCAAAGAAGAATGGCCCTAACTCTCGATTCACAAGATTGAAAAGTTTAACAATAACCCTGCCCTTCTGTGAAGATGTCGATTCGATCTCTTTTTTATGCGATATTTCGCGACGCATCGGAGCGTAGTAACTTCCCTTGCGCAGGACAGCGCCGATCAAACCGGGCATTGCGCCGGAAAGTGCCAGTATTGATCCATCCCGAACAATAGCAGTATCAATGTCGTCGACCGTCTCACCATCAAGAAATATGGTTTGTATTCTTTTCTCTATATAGCCTGTATCGAGACCAAGGATCTCAAACAGAAAGGTTCTTACGCTGCAGCCGACCTCGGTCTCCACCGCAAATCCATTTTGAAGGAGTCGAAAAAAAATCGGATTTATACGGGATTCCACCGTTAAGGTAAGTTTATTCGCCATTTTTGCCGCCTGAACATGATTTTCATCTGATTTCTACAATGTTTTTGCACTTCACCGAAGCGGGGAGACCCGCCGAGGTCTCCCCGCTGATTACATGAGAAACAATGGATCTCTTACCAGTTATACAACTGATCCAGTTCTTCGTCTTTCACCTGGAATGTAACATTGTGAGGTGGCAATGATTCTTTCATAAAATAATCGGGCAGACGATCGTCTATGGCTGTAAAACCGGCTCTTGTATTAAAGCCTCGCTCCATCTTTAATACTTTTTTACCCAGTTCT
>Ga0272442_10003463_pt1 | contig 22138 bp, 17 predicted proteins | sample SSMForm2O_FD_200262 | JGI IMG/M metagenome (GOLD analysis project Ga0272442, IMG submission 200262) | Marine sediment archaeal communities from Little Sippewissett salt marsh, Falmouth, MA, United States - SSM-Form-2O | ecosystem: Environmental > Aquatic > Marine > Wetlands > Sediment ...
AAAGAGCTGCGGCAGCTGAAGGAACAGTTTCGCTTTTTCCACAATTCATTTAAATCCCTCTACGATGTACTCATGCGGAAAGGCCTGCTCAATACTGATCCTTATAAACATGAACACAAAATTTCCGAGGTCACCACCCCTCCTGCGGGACCGATAAATGAGTCCGAAAAGAAAGATACTCTCAGCCAGAGGCTTTCCATATTCGATTCCATCCTGGAATTTCTCAATAACTATTATCAGTTTCAGATTGATTACATCACGCTTCCCAATGTGAAGCAGCTGGCTGATATAGTAAATTATATCAGATGGAACAAATTCAGTCAGACCAGCGCGAACCTCAATACCCGTATTCTCGCGGAAACCGCGCAGCGTCTGTCACCCGCCCAGGATAATCTTTCCGCCAATATCGTCATTGACAGCATCAAGCAGCTGGGAAAACAGAGTACCGCCATACTCGCGATTCTCAAGAAAATATCGGTCTATCAGCGGGAAAGATACAAGTATGACTTCCGGCTGCAGCAATTTCACTCAATGCATCTCACTCCCGAAGCCATCGAATCGAAGCATGATGAGATAATAAAGTCAATCAAGTCCAGGTTTTCCAGGCATATGCCCGGGACTCCTTACTACACCGAACTCATTGATGAAGTACTTATCGAAGAGTCGGCGGCCCTTGGAGAGCTCAAGAGACAGGAGACCCTGAAGAAACTCATAATTGAAACTGAACTGAAAAAAAACGAGAACTCTGTTTCCTTTAAGCCAACCTTGCTGGAAGGCCTCCGGATCCTGTCGACCGGCGCGGTCCCCCTTGAACAGGCAATCCAGAAGCTGAAAGCCAACAGCCTGCTCATCGAAAATAAAAAACTTACCTTCGGGGAAAAGTTCAGACACTGGCTGTATAATATCGTGCAGAAAAATGAAGACCAGAGGATGTATGAGATCGAATATATAGACCCTCAAACAGTCACTTCAAGAACGATACGACTTAATTTTGATAAATTTGTCGAGGAGATGCATAAAAAAGCCCGTATTGTGGCGTCCATGGGGAACCGCATGGGGTCCACCTATCAAAAACTCGAACAGAGTGATGAGGATCACATCTACAAAGTGCTTTCATCAACAATCATTGATCTGCAGCTTTACCTTATCAGGCTGCCGGCGCTGGACACCTACTTTAAAAGTGAAACAAACCGTGCCCAGAGAATCATGGTCAAGGGCATCAAACTGGAAATCAGCGCTTTGAAAAACGCCGTAATCAAAGCCAACCAGAAGAAACACGATTACGTATCGAAGATGGAAGAAGCTGAGCAATTGAAAAAATTCGGCCTCACCCCCCGGTAGTCTGAAATACCGGGCTATACGGATCGATCAGTCACCATGGGAGTAATATAAACCGAGGGGACGCACGTCGCCGGCGGTACTCTTTATTTCGCCAATCGCCGCGTCAAGGATTTCGTGCTTTTCAGGCAGTTCCACCGCTACAAAAAACATATAATTCCACGGTTTGCCCTGGATTGGTCTGGACTCCAGCTTTTTCATATTCAGCCCGTTGTCCGCGAGGACCTGCAGGACCTTAAACAGGGCCCCAGGTTTATCCAGGGTAGTAAACATCAGCGCCGCCCGGTTTGGCGTATGTATCGGGGGCGTTTCAACCCGGGCGATTATAAAAAACCTGGTGTAGTTACGCGGATTATTTTCAATCCCCTCCTGAAGCACATGTACATGGTATACGTCACCCGCCTCGCGGCCCGCTATGGCCCCGAGACTCGGGTCCTGTATCTCGGCAATATGGGCCACCGCCCCGGCGGTATCAAAATACGGCTGCGGTTCGATAAATGGATGCTCTTCGAAAAACCTGGAGCATTGCGCCAGTCCCTGCGGATGGCTGTACACCTTTTTCAATCCTTCTATGCTTGCGCCTTCCACCGCCATCAGACTGTGAATGATGCGGACTTTCTGTTCCCCAACCACGATAATGTCGGGATACTGGAGCAGAAGATCGAGTACCTCATGCACTGTTCCGGCCAGAGAGTTCTCGATAGGTACCGCCCCGTAAGGGACACCCCCGATCAAGACCTGCTTAAAAACATCACCGAAGCTGTTACTGGGAACAGCTTCATAGTCTTCTCCAAAAAAACGGTGCACGGCGGTTTCACTGTAAGCGCCCCGCATACCCTGAAAGGCGACCCGCCCCGCGGCCGTTTTTCCCCGCTCCTTTTCTGACCCGTGCCCCTCTTCAACGCTTTCCCGGGATGATACTGTAATATTGCCTGGTATCCGCTGCAGTTCTTTTTCCAGGACCGGGGCTATTGCTTCTATATCCCGCATCAATTTCTCAAACTGATCGGGATAGAGTGACTGCGGACCATCTGAGAGCGCCTGATCGGGATGAGGGTGGACTTCCACCATCAGCCCGTCCGCGCCCGCGGCTACCGCTGCGAGGGCCATTGGACTCACTTTCCCCCGGAGTCCGGTACCATGACTCGGGTCTACAATCACCGGCAGGTGGGAGAGTTTTTTTACAACGGGAATGGCGGAAATATCCAGAGTATTCCGCGTATATGTTTCAAAGGTGCGTATTCCGCGTTCACACAGAATTATATTATCGCTTCCATGCGCCATCAGGTATTCCGCGGCCATCAGCCATTCTTCAATCGTCGCTGACAATCCCCGCTTCAGTATTACGGGTTTATTGAGGGCGCCGACTTTTTTCAGCAGTTCGTAATTCTGCATGTTTCGCGTCCCGATCTGCAATACATCCAGATAATCTCTGCACAGATCGACAAATTCGGTACCGACTATCTCCGATACAACCGGCATCCCGAATTCATCACCCGTCTCCCTGAGGATTTTCAGTCCCTCCTCACCGAGTCCCTGGAAAGCGTACGGTGAAGTCCGCGGTTTGAATGCTCCTCCCCTGAGCAGCACTCCTCCGGATTCACGGATAGCGAACGCCGCTTCCCGCATCTGTTCCCGGCTTTCGACCGCGCAGGGGCCTGCTATCACGGCAATCCGGCCTCCGCCGATCTTAATGCCGCCGATCTTGACTATCGTATCCTCCCCTTTCAACTCCCTTGAAGCAAGTTTGTAGGGCTTTGAAATCGGAATTACACGGTCAACTCCGGGAAGGATCTCAACCTCCCGAATATCCATCTGTATCAGGCCGACTGCTCCGAGAATGGTTTCCTGCTCACCGATAATCTCACGTACTTTGTATCCGTGCCGCTCGAGGAAACAGCGGGTCTCTTTTTTTTGTGATGGGGTAATATCGTGCTTTAATACAATAATCATTCAGTTACGCTATTGGTATGACCCATTCCTGTCAACTATATAGCTCACCTTTTTGGCGCTTTTTAATGAGGAGCGTTCAACCAGAATAGCACTGAGTTCCGCCTGGAAATCTTCTTCCAGTTTTTCACGGTATGTCATTATCTTGTGGATATAATCCAGTGTCATCACAGGCGCCCCCCTCTCCGACACCCTGCTTGGCCCGGCATTGTACATAGCCAGGGCGGTCACCTCGTTTTTCCCTCTCTCAAGACAGTACTTCAAATAAGCTACTCCGTTTTCCGTATTCAATACCGGATCAAAAAACTGGAGATCCTTCAGGTCGGGAAAGGAACGGTTGTTCAGCTGGAACAAACCCCTGTCTACGGAGCCTTCGTTCCAATTGACCGCGAACGGATTGAATCTGCTCTCGGCCCACGCGAGGGAGAATGTAAGGCTGATGGGCAGATCGTTCTTTCGGGTTTCCTTCATAATGATCGACGCGATTTCAGTCGTGCCGCTTCTGCGGCTGAGAAAATCCGCGATAAGACTGTCGTATGAGGTCCTGTAAAACGCTTCATCAAGGGGAACAACGGGATATATCTTGAATACATCAGCATCCTCACCCATATCCGGGCCGGAAGCTGAATTGTAGAAAATGGATTCCATTTGTTTTCCCTGCAGGGGAAGAGAATTTTCCCCTGCCAGTTTCATTCCGAGCTCAGCACCTGTTTCCATGGAACAAGTGGTAAGTAAAAAAATAGCTGCGGCAGCGGCTGCCAGCAGGTTTATAAACCGTGTAATACGCATCCTCCTGGGATATCTAAAATATCAATTCTGTTCAGAAAATGTAAAACATTTCCTTTCAAAAAAATCAAGCCATCTATAGTCAAAAACGGAAAATTTCACCAGAATACATATATCCGATGCAGACATGATGATGAACAACAGATATTCCCGCTTTTCCAATCCTTCTGAACCAGACACCGCGGCACCCCCCGCCGAACTCGGTCTGGGATGCTGGAGTTTTGGAGATTCCTACTGGCGGCACCCGGATATCAAAAAGGGACCCATTCCGTCTCCGTGGATTAGAAAATATAAAAAAATCATTGAGACGGCAATAAAATCCGGTATTACCCATTTCGACACTGCTCAGGGTTATGGAAACGGGATCTCCGAACAGTTGACCGGACAGCAGTTGAAACCGGTCCGTCCGAAGATCATTATCGCCACAAAGACATACTACCGCCCCCCCGAAACCATCCGTAAAGGGGTAGAGATCAGCCTGAAAAGACTCCAGACGGACTATATTGATATCTTCTATCTGCACTGGCCCAAACCGGGACGGGACCTCCGGCCGCACATGGAAGCCCTTGAATCCGAGAGACGTGAAGGCAGGATAAGACACATAGGCGTATCAAACTTTCACCCTGTTCAGATCAGACCGCTTCTGGAGGCCGGACAGGTGGATTACTGTCAATTCGGGTATTCCCTGCTGTGGAGGGCTCCGGAAAAATCACTGGTGCCGTTCTGTCTCAGGAATGGTATTAAAATGGTCAGCTACAGCTCTCTCGCCCAGGGTGTTTTAGGGCATGATCCGACCTGGCTCCGTCATCTGCCCCGGTCCGATCCCAGAAAAAAGCTGCTCATTGCCGGCCCGGAAGTCCTGCCGCGCATCGAGGAGGCGATAGCCGGACTGAATAAGGAAGCGTCCGCGCTGGGAGTCTCTCCCGCCCAGCTGGCCCTCGGATGGAACCTGAGCCGGGCCTGGTTCAAATATGTCCTGTTCGGGGTCAGGACACTCAGCCAGCTCGATGAGTGTGTCCGTTCCGCTCACCTTGTTTTACCAGCTGAAACACTCCGCCGGATTGAATCCATTACGTCCCCCCTTGCGGAACTCTTTTCGGAAGACGATAATATCTTCGGGCACCGGCCTTAGGGAGAGGATCTATGCGGGTCATTACCCATGATGTACAGACAGAAATTGTGGTGAAAAAATCCAGGTTTATCTCGGTCCTCACCTCGGCGGGCAGTCAGGAGGAAGCCAGGGCCCTGCTGAAATCCGGCTGGAATACCTACCCTGATGCCACTCATATTGTATACGCCTTCCGTGTCGGGAAAAGCGGGGATTTGTTCGGCATGAGCGATGATGGTGAACCCCATGGAACAGCGGGCCGGCCCGTCTTTGAAGTCCTGAAGGGCAGCGGCATCACCAATGTGGTACTGATGGTCATACGCTACTTCGGAGGAACAAAACTGGGCACGGGCGGTCTGGTAAAGGCATATACCCGCGCCGCGCAGGAAGTCATTTCCCTCAGCCATACCGAGGAACTGACCGAAAAGACAGGCTTCCGGCTTACCGTTCCATACCAGCTCCATGATCAGGCAAAACTGATCCTGCAGGAATACTCGGCTGTGATCACACATGAAGACTTCTCTACTGAGGTGGTGATGAGCGGCACCCTTCCGGAAATTAATCTTGCCGGTATTCAGGACAGGCTCCGCGACATCAGCAGCGGTTCACTCGATCTGCGCGTAAACGGCCGGGAAAACTGACAGCCTCATTGAGGGCCGTCAGAGTTCCTCCGCGCTGAGCACGGGAATAAAATGATATGCAGGCTCCTCATACGGATGCGCCCGCAGAAAAGCAGCGGCTATGTCCTTTACCTTTTCAGCCGGGCAGATTATTTCAACCCGGTATTCGGACAGCGTTTCCGTTTTTCCGGCGATGCCGATATATGGAGTACTGCCGCTCTCCGGCTGAAACTGTCCGGTTCCCCTCACCTGCCACGCGCAGCGGGAATAGTCTCCTGCGGCCCCCGCTCCCTGCTGAAAGACAGCGTTTTTCACCGCTTCAAGATGGGTCTCAGGTACATAAAAAACCAGCACAAACATATATCATGCCTCTCTTATGAATTTGCCGGCAATACCCGCGCCGATGCCGGCACTATTCTTCCGGAAAAAACACGGATTAATCCAGCCGACAGACACTTCGTCCGACTTGTCATTTCCCGTGCATATACAGTACTATGTGCGTGCGGACCGCCGCTTATATCAAAATTAGTACAAAACATCAAATTTAATCAGCAGCGGTTTAATATCCGGCACGCGCTCACGTATTACCATCAAAGAGAAAAACAGATTTGTCAATGCAGCTAAAAAATTAATACAGATTGAAAAAACAAAGGAGAAAACAATGAAAGAACGGGTACTCGTTATAAATCCAGGTTCAACTTCCACCAAAATAGCGGTATTTGAAGGGGAGGAGGAGATCCTGAACCAGACGATACGGCATGAATCAGATGAACTGTCCGGATTTGAGACCATCACGGATCAGTACGATTTCAGAGCGGATATCATCAAAAAGAGCCTGGAGCAGGTAGGGATAGCACCGGACAGTTTTGACGCTGTTATCGGCCGGGGCGGGCTCCTCAAACCGATCCCCGGAGGTGTATGGGCGGTCAATGAGAAAATGATCAAGGACCTTCGGGAGGGTGTAAGCGGGCAGCATGCCAGCAACCTCGGCGGCCTGATCGCGCATGAGATCGCCGAAGCCTCACACGCCCCCAGTTTTATCGCGGACCCGGTAGTGGTGGATGAGATGGAGGACGTCGCGAGGATATCCGGTCATCCGGAGCTTCCGCGTCTATCGATCTTTCACGCCCTCAATCAGAAAGCAGTTGCCCGCAGGGCCGCGAAAGAGCTCGGCCGCAAGTATGAAGAAGTAAACCTGATTATCGCCCATATGGGCGGCGGAATATCCGTCGGGGCCCATGTCAACGGCAAGGTTATCGATGTAAACAATGCCCTCAATGGTGAAGGTCCATTTTCCCCTGAACGTTCCGGGACCCTCCCGGCGGGATTGCTTGTGGAGCTCTGTTTTTCCGGCACATATGAGAAAAAAGAAGTGATGAAAATGCTGAAAGGCAAAGGCGGCTACATGGCCTATCTCGGGACTGCGGACGGACGGGAGGTTGCGGAAAGGGCGGACCAGGGAGATAAGAAGGCCGATCTCATATTCCGGGCGATGGTATACCAGGTGGCCAAGGAGATCGGCGCCCTTTCTACCACCATGTATGGAAAGGTGGACGGGATTATCCTGACCGGAGGCCTGGCCTATAGCAAAAAGATGGTGCAGATGATCAAGGAAAGGGTCGAATATCTGGGTAAAGTCTTCATTTACCCGGGAGAGGGAGAGGTTGAAGCCTTGAGGGACTCCGCGCTGCGGGTCCTGAGAAAAGAAGACGAGGCCCAGAATTATCAGTAGCATATAGGACTGATAGTCAATGATCCATCCAACCACTTTTCGAATCACCATATATTGAATTGTGGGATTAAATCTTTTATCCTGAGGGTGAGGAAGGGATAGTACATGTTAGTTGAAGCCGAGATATGGACGGTGGCACGGACCGATCAGGGGAACGCGGTGCTTGTGCGGCCCCTTGGGGCCGAAGTGGCCGTTCCGATATTTATTGGACAGCTGGAAACCCAGTCAATACTCATCGGCATGGGAAATGTTCCCATGCCGCGTCCTCTCACCCACGATCTCTTTCTCTCACTCCTGAAAGAACTGCAGGTTGAATTGGAACGAATAGAGGTAACCTCCCTGAAGGAGGGCACTTTTTTTGCCAAGCTGATCCTCAGCCACAATGACGATTCCCTTTCTATAGACGCGAGACCTTCGGACGCGATGGGTATCGCGGTCAGAAAAAAATGTCCCATTTTTATCGAAGAATCCGTGGTGGATGAAGCCGGAATACCTCTGAGCTCAATCAGTGATCAGGCCCTGGAAGCTGATAAAGAGCCGAACCAGGAGGAGAAGGAAAATCTTCAGGAGAAACTGGAAAAAGCCGTGGCTGAAGAAGATTATGAGGAGGCAGCCCGTATCAGGGACAAGCTGACGGAACTTGAGGACAAAAATAAATAAGCATACTTATTGCGAGTGAAACCATTGGATAAAATCAGGATAAAACTGCGGCCTTTACTATGTACACAGCGTTTTGCTGAGTTTCACCTCTCCCGCTCCGCGAGGGAGCGTTATGACCTGAGTCACACCCTCTTCAGTAAAGAAGGCCACATTATCACCGCCGATTACAGCAGGGTGCTCTCCGCGGCCGAAAGTATCAACGTAAAGCGAAATGTACGGAAGTACCCTCAATTGAGAACTACAGCCGCCGAGTTATACGCCATGGGGCTGATGCATGAAATATTTCACCATGTCATCGATATTTACCTCGAAGAACACGGTGAAACTATTCTCCAGAAAGCATTTGAACGTCTTCACGCGAAATGGGAAAAAGAAGAAGTGGAGCAGACCCTGATACACTTCGCGGACCATTTCCCGCCCCGGCAGATCTACCTTGGGGAAACAGGGCCGGAGCAGTACATCAGGGACCCGGAGACCGGCAAGGCCAATAAAGAATCGGTCCTGCAGGAGCTGATCCTGCTCTGGATTACAAACAAGAATCCCGCCATTTCCCCCTACAGGGAACTGATAGATGACACAGGTTTGTCGGAGATGACCCCGTATCAGGAGTTTATCCGGGAAATATACCTGTATATGGAGCAGCTCCCCGGCCCTGGAGGGACATCCATAAACCTGATCGATTTCCTGAGGATGCCCGCCCGGGAATTTCCCGGGAGTATCCTTGATCAGCTCGCGTATATTGCCGCCCAATGGCCGGATTATCTGGGGAAATTTTCGTCATTGCTGCTCCGCGGGATTGATTACCTGCGGGAAGAACAGCGGCCGACCTTCCCTCCCGGACCCGGGCCGACCCGGGAACTCAGTTTCACCGGACTCGAGCAGGAATATGAAGCTTTCAGCAAGGATACCGAATGGATGCCCAGGGTTGTACTTATGGCCAAGAGCACCCTTGTATGGCTCGACCAGCTTACCCGGACCTACGGGCGGACTATTCAGCAGCTTGACCAGATACCGGATGAAGAACTCGATAAGCTGGCAAACCGGGGTTTCAACGCCCTCTGGCTTATCGGACTGTGGGAACGCAGTACCGCCTCAAAAACCATAAAGCGCACCTGTGGTAACCCTGAAGCGGAAGCCTCCGCCTATTCCCTGAAACGTTATGATATCGCGGAAGAGCTGGGAGGATGGAGGGCATTGGAGAGTCTGCGTGCCCGTTGTGAACACCGTGGTATTCGTCTGGCGAGCGATATGGTTCCAAACCATACCGGGATTGACAGCGACTGGGTATATGAACATCCTGAATGGTTTCTCCAGCTCCCTGAGCCTCCCTATCCCGCATATACATACAACAGTCAGGACCTTTCCGGCCGGTCTGATATCTCGCTGAATATTGAAGACCACTATTATGACCGCACCGACGCGGCCCTTACATTTAAACGCTATGATCACCGCACGGGAGATACCCGCTATATTTATCACGGGAACGATGGTACATCCACCCCGTGGAATGATACCGCGCAGCTCGATTTCCTCAATCCGGACACCCGGGAAATCCTGATACAGACTATCCTTCACGTGGCCAGAAACTTTCGGATAATCCGTTTTGACGCCGCCATGACCCTGGCACGTAAGCACATACACCGCCTGTGGTATCCGGCCCCCGGGAGCGGAGGGGACATTTCCGGCCGGTCACTGTACGGAATCAGTCAGGATGAGTTCAATAGCAAAATGCCGATGGAATTCTGGCGGGAAGTCGTAGACAGGGTGGCAGCCGAAGCACCCGGGACACTCCTGCTCGCCGAGGCCTTCTGGATGATGGAAGGATTTTTTGTCCGGACCCTGGGCATGCACCGGGTCTATAACAGCGCTTTCATGAATATGCTGAAAAATGAAGAAAACGAGAAATATAAAACAACCATAAAGAACACCATCAGCTTTGAACCGGAGATCCTGAAGCGTTTTGTCAATTTTATGAGCAACCCGGATGAGGAGACAGCCATCGACCAGTTCGGCGACGGTGACAAGTATTTCGGAATCTGTACCATGATGGTGACCATGCCCGGGCTGCCGATGTTCGGACATGGCCAGATCGAAGGATATCACGAAAAATACGGCATGGAGTACCGCAGGGCATATTGGGACGAATCCCCAAATGGGAACCTCATCGATGAACACTACCGCCGGATTTTTCCGCTCATGAAGAAACGGTACCTCTTTGCCGACTCGGAAAATTTCCGTATCTATGATCTTTTCAGGGAAAATGATGAAATAGACCACAATGTGTTTGTCTATTCAAATCGTAATCGGGATGAAAGGGTCCTCGTCGCCTACAATAACGCCTATCACTCCGTTACCGGCTGGATCCGGATATCGGCGCCCTTCGCGCAAAAGGACCGGGAAGACCGGAAGACTGTAAGCCAGTCCGCCCTGGCGGAAGATCTCGGGCTGAATGGAGACCATGGGAACTTCACCATCTTCAGGGAGCAGCGCAGCGGGCTCTGGTATATCCGTCAAAACTCCTCTCTTTTTGAACGGGGAATGTTTCTGCAGATGCACGGTTATGAAAGCCAGGTCTATCTCGATTTCTATCAGGTCCGCGACGAGGACGGGCTGTATGGACGTCTTTTCGAGAACCTGAACGGCAGCGGTGTGCCCGACATAGAACTATACAAAAAAGAACTGCTTCTGCAGCCTGTCCACAAAGCCTTTGGCCGGTTCCTGCAGGGCCCCCTGATTACACCCGTAAAACAGGCCCTCCTGCAGGGCGGCGGAATGCAGAAAGTTTCCTTTGATGATTACTGGTCCTACTACGATGATTTCCTTGACGAGTGTCTCATGCTTGGTTACGGAGGGCGGGACCGAAAAAACGCCGCTCTCGGCCGCCTTCAGGAAAACCTCGACGCGGTAAGCCGTCTTTCACAGCTGAGCAGTCCGAACATCAGGCCCCACTCTGTGGACCAGGCCGGGTATTATTACCGCGGCTTGAGCATCATACCGGAAGCGCCCCTTATTCTGCTGTCATGGCTTCTTTTTTCACCTCTCGATGAGTTCTGCCGTGGAGACCAGCGGTACAGCAGCGGCCCTGAAATGGCTGAAGATCTCCTGCTGCCGAACTTGTTCGCACAGCCGCTGCGGGATCTGGGAATTTCCGATGATCAGCATAGCCATATGTTTGATTTAATGCTGGCAGTGACCATCCATTCACATTGGAATATCCGGGATGATTCAGGGGAAACTGCAGGATCCCTGCTGTTTGAAAAACTTATTCACAATCCCTTCGCCGCACGGCTTCTGAACCTGCACTGGGATAATGAAGTGGAGTGGTACCATGGTGAATCTCTACAGGAATTCATCTGGTGGCTCAATACCCTGGCCATTCTGGACCAGGTAAAAAACGGTCAGGACATATCACAGCTTGACGGCGCCTTCACCCTGATAAAGCGGTGGATACAGGCTGAAGAAAGCGCCGAATATCAAGTCGGCAGGCTTCTGCTGAATATCGAGGGGCCTTGATATTCAGCCGCTATTTGTCCCGTGTAAAAAGTCCCGGTGTCTGCCGTTTAAAATATCTTCGGGGCAAATACATCATAGATTTGAAGTTCTTCGCTCACGTCATAAATCTCATGTTCTTCGCCTGAAGGGACTGTGATCTGGGCTTCAGGACCGATCGGGAATCTTTCCTTTCCCACCCGCATGAATGCCCTGCCGGAAAGGATGTAGAAGTTGTCGTCCTCGTTTTCATGCACATGAGGCGGCACTACCGATCCGACAGATACTTTTACGATGGCGATACTTTCCTGATAATCCCCGTCATTTTGTGAACGCAGAAATTTCATCTGCACACCGGGAAATCCAGCCGGGTGAGGCTGCCAGGGAAGTTCTTTCGCGTACTTCAGATATTTCATGTCAGTAAGCTCCTTTCCGGATCATGCTTCGTATATCCTGCGGGCAATCGGCATCCGCCGGCCGGTGCCGAAGGCCCTCATCGAAACCTTAAGTACTGGCGGGGCCTGTCTGCGTTTATACTCATTTCTCCCCACCAGCATCAAAACATCATGTACCAGCTGAGCGTCAAATCCCATGTCTTCTATCTCCACTGCCGATTTATTCTCCAGCAGATAGAGGGCAAGGACAGCATCCAGGACCTCATACTCGGGCAGACTATCCTGATCGGTCTGATCAGGCCGCAGCTCCGCGGAAGGGGGTCTGGAAATGATATTCTCCGGTATCACCTCCTCCGTCAGGTTGATGTATCTGCACAACTCATAGACCTGTGTCTTGAACAGATCGCCGATCACCGCGAGACCTCCGGACATATCACCATAGAGGGTACAATAACCGGTAGCCAGCTCGGATTTGTTTCCGGTGGTCAGCAGAAGGGAGGCAAACTTGTTGGAGTAGGCCATCAGCAGCATTCCCCGGATACGGGCCTGTATATTTTCTTCGGCCACATCGGGGGCCCTGCCGGCAAAAACCGGCTTCATGGTTTCCAGAACGGCATTGAATGTTTTTTCCACAGTGATGACTTCAAAACTTATCCCGAGATTTTGCGCGAGTTTCCGCGCGTCCTCTTCGCTCACCGACGATGAATAGCGGGACGGCAGCGCGAAGGCACGCACCCTCTCCGGTCCCAGGGCCTGGACTGCCAGGACCGCCACCAGGGCCGAATCGATACCTCCCGAAAGACCGAGATGGACCTTATTGAACCCGCATTTGGTCACATAATCCCTGACGCCCAGCACAAGGGCTTCCCGGAGCTGCTCATTCCGGTCCGCCTCGGGCAGTTCAAGTGCAGGGTACTGAGTGCGGAGGTCCACAGTGAGATAATCTTCCCTGAAGCTGTTTCCGTATTTTATCAGATTACCCCGAGAATCCGTGATCATCGAACAGCCGTCAAATATCAGGTTGTCATTTCCCCCGATCATATTCACGTATACCGCGGGAACACCGGATGAGCGGCCGATATTTTTCAGAAGCCCGAGCCGGACTTTCTGTTTCCCTGCATAGAAGGGGGAAGCAGAGGGGACCAGTATGAGACCGGCGCCCTGGTCCAGGAGCTCCTTCACCGGATCGACCACATAACGGGTCCCGGACAGCGATTCACTCTCCCACCATATATCCTCGCATATTGCGATGCCGATCTTTATGCCATCAAGAATGCAGACTCCGCGGTGCCCCGCGGGTTCGAAGTATCGTGCTTCGTCGAAGACATCGTATGTCGGCAGCAGGGTTTTGGCCTGCGTATGCAGGAGACTGCCGTTTCTGATAATGGAGACCACATTCTGCAGCGGTTTACCTCCGGTACCCCGGGTCTGGTCAACATAACCGACCGCCACCGCAACTTCCGCGGGCAGCTCCTGCTGCAGTCTTCGCAGCGCCTTCTGGTTCTCCTGAACGAACCTGCCGTAATCAAGCAGGTCCATGGGAGGATATCCGCAGATACACATCTCCGGAAATACAAGCAGGTCCGCCAGATCATCCCTGGCTTGTGCCGCTATCTTCAGTATTTTATCCACGTTTCCGGTAAAATCCCCTATTATGGTATTTACCTGTCCGATTGCTATTTTCATATACGTCTTCCCTTGGATGGTATCATACATTGCTGCAAGGCGAATTTCAAACTATTTTGCCATTTTGTTTCTGCTTGACCGTCAATATCCTAATCTATACTATAAGACTAACTATGGCACACAACATACTCCTGAATGGTAAACATACAGCCCTGGGGATTCAACTTGGACGCCTCTTCCTGGATGACGGTGCCCGTATTGCCGGGCTGGTAGAAGGCGGAGCGGGCGAGAATGTACCTGGAGAAGAGGCGGATGAGAACCTGTTCCCTATACAATGGAACCGTACCTCTCCCATTTCGGTACACAATGTGGTAGTCGAGGCGGTAAACCGCCTCGATACGATAGACGAGATGATATTTCTCTTTCAGCCCGCCATTGAGAACAAACCGATCCATGAGCTCAGTCTCGCCCGTGTCGAATCCTACATAGATACGTACGTGAAGGGCAGTATTTTCCTTTTGAGAGAGATACTCAACTATTTCCAGAAAAAACAGGCGGGGACCCTGCATGTGGTCTTCCATACCGCCGGGCTGGAAGTACTCCCCCCCATCGACGCGGCGGGTAGCGGAGCTCTCGAACACTTCACCAATTCCCTCTTTACACTCTACCAGAACGAGCCGGTCCATATGAACGGATTTACTTCAAACTCTCCGGATTCAACGGATTACGCTCAGTTTATACACGATACCATTGTGCAGAAAGCCCGTTCATCTCATGGCCGATGGTACCGTTTTTCGGACCGTTCCATTTGGAACTCTCTTGGATTTTCGGCGAAAAACAGATAAGGTAAAACTCATGAAATTATGGATAAAATATATCTTTGCGACCATAGTCGGTATTCTACTGGGGTCCTACGCATTCCCGGTAAGCGAGACCGCGTACGGGAACCTGCAGTTTGCCGCCCGGATAGTACTCAACGTCGGGCAGTATGCCCTCTTCCCTCTGGTCTTCTTCTCAATGGCTTACGCCGCTTTCCAGTTAAGGATGGACAGGCGTGTCCTTTCCGTTATTGGAAAATCACTTTTGTATGTTTTTTCCACGGGTGTGCTTCTTGTGGGTCTCGGGACTATCGCAGTATTTCTGCTGAATCCGGAACGTATTCCGATCATTATTGAAACCGAAACAGTGTATTCACTGCCGGGATTCAGAGAGATTATTACCAATATTCTGCCGGACAACCTGTTTCAGATATTTATCCACAGCGGAAGTTTCCTCTTTCCCCTCGTCTTATTCTCGCTGTTCCTGGGGCTCAACTTTTCCTTCGACAAGTTCCTCTCCAAGCCTGCAGTTCAGCTCTTCGATTCTCTCTCCAGGATATTCTATCATATCGGTAAGTTTGTAAATGAGATTCTCGGGATAGGTATTATCATACTCGCCGCGCTGTTTGTCGTACACATCCGGCTGAGAGGAGAGCTCGAATTATACTCTCAGCTTATCCTTCTTCTTGGACTTCTGGCGGTATTCATTATCCTGGGTATTTATCCTCTTATCCTGTATTTCCTGACAGGCCGTCAGAATCCCTACAAATACCTCTACGCGCTTATCGCGCCGGGAGTGGCCGCTTTTTTATCCGGCAACAGTTATTTCAGCCTCATCCCTCTCACATCCCATGTGAAGGAAAATCTGGGGGTCCCTCGCAAGGTCGGAGCGGTAACCATACCCCTCTTCACCGTGCTCTCCAAGGCCGGCACCGCGATGGTGACCAGCATTACATTCATCGTCATTCTTAAATCATATTCCAGTCTCGGCATAGGCATCGGGGAAGTGGCATGGATAATGGTCTTCAGCTTCGGCCTGTCTCTGCTCACCAGTTCGGTACCGGGATTAGGCGTCGCGGCGGCCCTCACAGCCCTCTGCACCGCCTATGGAAGAGGAATCGAAAACGGATTTCTTATCATCTATCCGGTCCTGCCGATCCTCAGCAGCTTCGCGGTTTTTATAGACGTTATCACCTCAGCTCTTGGAGCTCTGGTGGTCTCATATTCTGAGGAAAATCAGAAAGAAATCTACGCGAAAGATTTTATTTAAACCAGCATCCGGCACTCAGGCCGATCATGAGGCCGTCCATAAAGCCGACACCTGAATTATCCCAGAGATGATGGACGGGAAAGTGCGCGGACAATCGGAACAGCACAGATACCTTTTCGAGAAAGGGCATCCCGGCCTGGACCGCGATCACCGGTCTGAAAAACCTGAAGCCCGAATAGAGCGATGGAAGCACTTCTCCGGAAGTATCAGTACTTTCCCAGCTCTTTATGGGAACAGGAAGCTCCAGACCCGCGCCGGCTTCGAAGGAATAGCTTACCTTCCCGCTCTCCCGGATATTCCAGCGAAGCGATGTCTCCAGCAGGGGAACAATGGTGGTCAGCTGCCTCCATTCAAGATCCGTGGGGACCGCCCGTCCTGAACCCTCATCGTAAAAATAGTACAGAGAGGTGAACGAAATCCCGGGGACCAATTGAAACGACCTGTCAAAAATATTCAGAGGTACGCGGATGCCGAGAGCGTGGGTCCATACCGCTTCTACCGACCCCTCCAGATCTGACGCGTCGACACCAATACGCCGCAATTCGTATTGATACTCGATCCTGTCAAGCTCCAAAGCGCTAAGAGGCAATACAGCTGCCAGCAACATGAAGAACAAGACTGTTATTTCGATATACAGTCCACATACTTTCATATATTCTATTATATAACACCACGCATGAATTTCGAATAAATCAGACGTGAAAGTGTTTTTTCAGGTTAGATCCATGTTTTTTCAGACGCCAGTCAAAATTAAACAGAAAAGCAATAATCGGTACTACTGAAGCCGCGGCTATCAGCGACCAGCTTACATAAACACGGCCATCGAGAAAGCGGTTGATCAGCATCTCAATCCAGAGGATCCATAAACCCATCGCTATAAGCACCATGGAGATACTGCCCAGCACGGAAAGCCTGAACCGGCGGATACAGCCTGTTGTAAGCAGAAGCGCGGTCCCCAGGCCGGCCGTGATGGGCAAGGCAAGACTCATGAACCACAGATTATCAGGAGTGAAGGCATCGAGGAGAAAAAGAAACAGGATCATATTACACGTTTCAGCGCATATAATCAGGTAGATCCGTCTCCGCAGCCAGCAGGGTATGCTCATCAGGATCCACACGAAACCGATGGCGGCCAGAGGGAACCGGGACCATGTTACCGCCATCCCGTAGGCGAAATCCACCGCGAAAACCACCACACCGCCGGCCAGGGCGATAAAACCTGTCACCTCGGCGAACAGCAATCTGACGCGGTCGTCCCTTTCCGCGGATTTCAGCTGACCTTCAGTTTCCAGAGGGCCTGCGGATTCCAGAGGAACTGCGCTTTCTTCCCGGTCATGAGACTGCTTCCGGTCCTTTGCATTCATCCTGCCGGCCGGTTCCGCCTCCTCGGGTCTATGGAAAGGCCACCCCTTCGCGGGAACTTCCCGGGAGGGATAAGAGCACAGGGGACACCGGTCCAGATTTTCTTCGATTTCTACTCCGCAATTCCTGCATATCGGCATGTTACAACTCCTTCACACTGACCGGTATTTCGTTCCGGATAAGCTGCTCAAAAAAGTATCGCTCCAGAGACCTGCTCTCAATCACACTGCCGAAGGTTATGGACAGTTCCTCCCTGAATGAGAGAACAGCACAGCATTTTTTCATCACATGATTGGGATTTAGCATAAAATAAAGGGAATCGATAAAGGGGAGCATCTCATCGGGAACATCCACTCTTCCAAGGTTTGAGATGACTCCCGAATGCAGCTGCTCGCCCAGCCGCGCGTATACGGATGAAAGGACGATATCTTTTATGAGCAGCGGCGTATACCTTACGAAGGGTTTGAATTCGGCCCCCACATTACGGGTGATTTGACGCTGCAGCTCTTTTCTGCTCTTGAGGAGCTGCATGCTGTGATGGGTCTGCCGCAGGACCTCCTCGAAGGTATATTCTCCCAGTTTCATATCGATCTCGGGAGACAGAAAAAGAGAAAAATTGCGCATGGACGCGGTCTGATAGTATCTGCGCATATCGACGGGTATCTCCATTCTTATGATCGATCTGCGCCGCCGCTTTCCGTGTTCCATCTCTTCCTTCCTGATACGGATCAGGGCGCATATATACACCGCCGTCAGGTACTCGGTCAGTGAAACTCCCATCTGTTTTGTCAGCTGAAGGACCTTTGCCACAGGAGCCCTTCCATTCAGCAATCTGTACCGTTTTGAAAGAAACACCCGCCCGGGAACATGATACGCGGGCGGCATTTTTCCGGGGTCTACGGTTTTACCTGACAGGAACTGAGTACGGTGCGCATCTTCAAACTCTTCGGGAGATGGCTGCTGATTTAAATCAAAAATGTTCGAATGAGCCGAGACCTCCACCCCTGACAGCCGCACATACTCCGCCAGCAGTGTCAGGAAGAAGCGGAGCCCCCCGTTACCGTCCGTGAGAATATGAGAAAAATCAACCGCGATGTCACTCCCCCTGGCGCTGACCCGCAGCATAGCGGCAGTCCTCTCCTTGACGGAGATAATACCGACAGGCACATTCTGCATCAGTTCAATCCGGGGTATCTTATTGTTCCGCTGAAGATAGTACCAGAAAAAACCCCGCCTCAGGTACACCTGAAAATAGGGAAACCTCGGCAGCGTATTCTCCAGGGCACTCTGCAGATAGAGCAGCCTGACGGGCCCGGAGAGAGTGGCTGCCATCCGGAATTCCGCCGGCGATTTTATTGAAGCGGTGGATGGATATATTTTCGCAGCATTATCAAGAGGGAGCCAATCGTCGTGAATATCGAGCTTCGTCATTCAGCCAGTCCCGTAATATTAAGGTTATGTCTTCCGCCGACCGCCGCGCCGGCGTTTGCATCGCACAGACCGCCGGCATTTACATCGCGATAGCCGCCGGCCCGCGAGGATCACAGGTCACCTCTCGCGGCGAGCACCGGTAACCACAGGCCGCCGGTGCTTTACCGGTCAACCGGACTATTCACAACAAGTATAATACTTCAGAAGAGATTATACACTGCCTTGTTGCTCATATCGAGAAACCTGGATTCATCCAGCGCTTCGGCGATGCTCGAACCTATGATTTCCCCGGTTTCCACATTGATCAGCTTGATATTGAGGTAATACCTCTTTCCCACAAAGTTAATGCTGCCGATGACGATAATATCAGCGCCGGAAAGCTTTCCAATCTCCACGGCGGTGCTTTCATCCGTCATTGCCGATGCCTGGAACTTGTATTCCTCCATGATCTGTTCGATATTTTTTCGGTCTACCACCCGGACCTTGCCGATGTTCACGAAGGCGTTTTCGACAAACACGATCAGGCCATTTGCTGTTTCCTGGTTGACCGTGGCGGTGCCCATAGAGAGACCTACGATGGCCAGTTTCTTGTCCTGGATGGTACCCAGTTTTTTATAGTATTCGGACTCGAAGGACCTGTCATCTTTCGCCCTTGATTCAGCGGCGCTGTCCTTCTGCGTGCCTGTCTCCTCCGTCCGGGTCATTTCGGTTTCCGGAAACTCACCGGTCCAGCGGGCGCTTTCTATCCGTTCGGCAAAGGTGGCAGTTTCCCCTTTGTCGGTCATCCCCGCGGTAATCCCCATCTCCCCGGGATCGATAAAACCGTCTCGGTTACGGTCCAGTTCACGGTCTATATGGCTGTCAGGATCCACCGGGTGAGGAAAGATAAAAAACCATTTCGAATTTTCCCTCTCCTGGAGTTCGATTATCCCGTCCCGGTTATGGTCAAACAGCTCCATTGCCCACTCGGGCGCATCCTCATCCGGTTCTTCGGCGGCAAGTAAAAACACGACTTCATTGATCTCATCCTGCTCCACCCTGCCGTTCCGGTTGAGGTCGAGGATCCGGTCAATAAAAGTTTCCGCAGCGAATGGAGGTTCCGCCCGTTTCAGGTCCACTTCCCGGCCCATGGCGTATGTCTGGCGCGCCAGCAGGATTTCGTTCAGATCGAGGTAGCGGTTTTTATTGGCATCGAGCTTCCAGCCGATATAGCTTTCAACCCTGCGTTCCCACTCCATAGCCCCGGTTAACATTTCATGCTCCCGCTCATCCACCATGCCGTCGCCGTTCTCATCGGCTATCCGATCCAGATAGCTGGTCACATCCCGGGGTACATCCATCAGGACCTCATCACGAAAAAAATAGCTGCCTGCCATATGGATAAAATGCCAGGACCTGTCATCAATCTCTTCCTGATCGACCTGGCCATCCTCGTTTATATCTATCCGTCGGTCCAGGTCCGTTTCCGCCCGCCGGGGTTCCCGTAGAACGGGGTTTCCGAATAGAAACTCCATGACCTGTTCGGCTTCCTCAGGTCGGATCTGCCCATCTTCGTTCAGATCATACTGATAGGCAACCTGCTCCGGAGAATACCCTGCCAGGTACATCACGTTTTCGAAAAACAGGACCCCGCGGACCCGCTCAATTTCCCGCTCATCGATAAAGCCGTCCCTGTTGCCGTCAAAGAGTTCATCCGCGATATTACGTACATCATGCGGATCATACAGCAATGGACGCAGGATCTCGTTTACCAGGACTTGATGCTCTTCCGGTTCTTCATTATCCAGAAAGCCGTTTCCGTTGAGGTCCGCCGCGGCCTGGAAGCGGCTTGTTATCCAGGCGCCGGGCACCTGATTGATAAATTCCTGAGCCTGGATCCTCCATTGTCCCTCCCGTTCCATGAAAACAAAGAACTCCTGTCCCCACTCGTACTCGATTCTATAGACCGCGCGTTCCGGTCCGGGCCCCCTGCGGTGAGGCAGAAACGGTGGAAATTCGAATCCGCTGAAGTCGAAACCCTCAAATAGCCTGCGCTGGTTTTCCCGGATAGCTTCGGTCCCGATAAATGTATCGGACGTACCGTCTTCGTTGAGTACATCCAGCCGGGCGTCCGGCCAGTAGGTTTCCAAAAAGAGATCGAGGTCTTCGTCCCTCAAAGCCTGCTGCCACCTTTCCAGCATCTCTTCGACTTCCGGCACCCGCTCTTCGGAAGGTGACGGGTCGCCCCCTCTTATTCCGCCTTCAGACCCCGGACCTGCTGCTTTTTCTGGTGATGTTGTACACGATAGGACCAGGAGGGCTGCGGCCACAAAAATGACCATTCTTTTCATACCAACCTCCCGGTAAAAAGATATAATTCCATCATAGGAGACCGGATGTGAACATGCAAGCTAATAGTGGGCTGCGGACCGCGGCTTTCATCGACAGAGCATCGGCCGCTTCCCGGCACCCTTTTCCCGAAGAAGAATATTCTTCTATAATAGGGAGCGAATGATAAACAATACCCTGATGAAGGAATACAGGTCGCGGATCAACCGGGTTGAAGATTATATTCAGCTCAATCTTGACGCGGATATGAACCTGGATGAGCTTGCTGACGTCGCCGCCTTTTCAAAATTTCATTTTGCCAGAATATTCACCATGATCACCGGCGAGACGCTCTTCCAGTATATTCAGCGAATGAGAATAGAAAAGGCCGCTTCAATGCTGTTGGCAAACCCCGGGATCAGCGTGACCGAGACTGCCTGCGCCTGCGGTTTTTCCAGTTCTCAGGCATTCTCCAGATCATTCAGACAGCGCTTTGGAGTATCCGCTACCAGGTGGCGGGCTATAGGCGGACGAACTCCCGAAATAATCGAACGGATACAAAGACTTCAGAAAAGGCTCGATAAAGACAAAAATGCCGACCCGGTTTCCAGACCGGCCGAACATACTCTTACGAACCTTGTCCCGGAAAAGATCAGCATCGTTGAAATCGATGATATCGAAGTCATATATGTACGCTATACCGGTCCATTTCAGGCGGACACCGGGCTGTTCACCGGTCTGTTTGAAAAACTGTACCGATGGGCGGATAGCAGATCTCTGAGAGACTCCGGATCCAGGACTTTCTGTATCGTTCATACCAATCCGGCCATTACCGATGACCACAAGATCAGACTCAGCTGCTGTTTATCTGTCAGAGAGGATGTAAAACCGGAGGGTGAGATAAGCCGCATGACAATAAAGGGCGGCCGCTATGCCCGGGCGCTATACTCTATCAACGATCTGCAGTACAGCCAGGCGTGGTCATATTTTTACACGAAATGGCTGCCGTCAAGCGGGTTCCAGCCTGACGAACAGCCTGCCTTTGAGGAATACCTTGAAGGTGCGGATCAGAGCAGTCCTGAAAGTACAAGCCTGGAAAAACACCCGGTGCTTCTCTGGTTGCCGGTACGTCCTCTCTAACGATATTTTGTTCCCGAAGATTAAAAATTGAAGACCTTATCCCAGTCAAAATCACCGGAATCTTCCATCCATTTCGGCCATTCACCGCACCATTGCGGGACAGCAA
>Ga0272442_10003464_pt1 | contig 22137 bp, 20 predicted proteins | sample SSMForm2O_FD_200262 | JGI IMG/M metagenome (GOLD analysis project Ga0272442, IMG submission 200262) | Marine sediment archaeal communities from Little Sippewissett salt marsh, Falmouth, MA, United States - SSM-Form-2O | ecosystem: Environmental > Aquatic > Marine > Wetlands > Sediment ...
AACAATGCAAGACCTAAAGAAAAAATTAAAATAATTTTTTTTTAAAAAAGGTTTTTTTCTTAGATTATAATTAGTAAAGACAATAAATGTTAAATAAGTCTTATAAACTAGATTTTATATAGTGCATATAATTAACAGATAAAAAAAGTGATGTATATGATTAAGAAAAGCTTCGTACTAGGATTGTTAATATGCAGTTTTTTACTTAGTTCAAGTTTGTTAGTAACTGCGGCAGACAATGAAAAGACAATTTATGATGATGTTGGAGATGTTGTTGATTATGATGGTAATAATATTACAAGAGATGATATTGATATTAAAGAAGTATTTTGTTCACAAGATGGAAGAGATGTAACAATTAAATTGACAGTTGTTGGTAATATAAAAAATCAAGGTGATATCAATCTTTATAGAATAATTATTGATGAGGATTTCTACAATGAATATACAAAAGATATGACAGATACAGAAATATTAGAACTTCTTGAATCAATGTTGGAAAATGATATTGTTAGTTATTCATTTGAGCTTTATTCAGAAAGCGACTCTTATATTATTGTATATGTAAACAAAGAACTCCTAGTATTAGATGGAAATTCTAAAACAATTAGTGGTAGTCATAGTACAGATGGTGAAACATTAACGATATCTTTTAAAATGTCTAAATCAAATGATCAACTATCAGATATAAGTGCTATAGTAGAAGAATCAATAAATGGAGGAGATTCTTCATATGGAGATGAGCTTTATGGTGATCTTTTTGTAGTTGATGATGGTGATGATGACGATGATACAGGAGATGAAGATGATTCAGATACTAGTAAAGATAAATCAGATGATGATGAAGAAGGATCAGGTTTACTTTTATTCATTGGCCTTATAGCAGTAATAATTGTTGCAGGCGTTGCAGTTCTTGTTTATGCAATTCGAAAATAAACTTTTCGAATTTTTCTTTTTTTTTAATTTTGTTTAGTTATCTTTTTATTTGAAAATCATATGACTATTCTCAGAGGCTGTCATATGGTTAAGAAGAAAGATAAGAAAAGCAAGGAAAGCAAATATGCTTATAAAAAGAGATCAGCATGGGAGATTTTTACAAAAGAGCAAGTTAAAAAATCTTTTACTTTTTGTGAGGATTATAAAAAATTTTTAGATGATTCCAAAACCGAAAGAGAGGCAATTAAAAATATAGAAGAAATTGCAAAAAAGCAGAAAAAGCAAATAATTATAAATAAAGACAAGGAAGCTGCATTAGTTGTAAAGGGTAAAAAGCCTGTAAGTAAAGGATTAAGAATTATTATTTCACACGTGGATTCACCAAGACTTGACCTTAAGCAGATTCCTTTATTTGAAGATTCAAATAGTAATGTTGCACTTTTTGAAACCCATTACTATGGTGGGATTAAAAAGTTTCACTGGGTAACAATTCCTCTTTCTTTGCATGGAGTTGTCTATAAAAAGGATGGTAAAAAGATAGAGTTTGCCATTGGTGAAGATGAAAAGGACCCAGTTTTTTCTGTCCCTGACATACTTCCACATCTCTCCTACAAGGTTCAAAACAACAAAAAGATGGATGATGCAATAACTGGAGAGAGTCTTGATATAATGGTTGGTAGCCAACCAGAAAAAGGAAAGAAGAATAATGATAAGATTAAGTCTGAGCTCTTAAAAAATCTTCATATTAAATATGGTCTTACTGAAGAAGATTTTATCTCTGCAGAACTTGAAGCAGTTCCTGCATATAAATCAAGGGATATGGGCTTTGACAGGTCATTGATTGCTTCATACGGCCAGGATGATAGAGCCTCAGTTTACACTTCTCTAAAAGCAATTCTTGATACTAAGGATCCTGAGTACACAGCAGTATGTCTATTTGTTGACAAAGAAGAAATTGGAAGTGAAGGCAATTCAACTGCCCAAGTAACAACTTTTCTACGTTCAATTATTAAAAAGCTTGATAAGAATGCAGACGTAGATGATGTTATGCTCAAATCAAAAGTGATTTCTGCTGATGTAAATGCAGCAGTCACTCCGAATTACACAGATGTATTTGAACTTAAGAATGCATCAAGCCTTGGTTATGGAATTGTTATGTCAAAATTCTCAGGTCATGGTGGAAAATATTCTGCAAATGATGCATCTGCAGAGTACGTATCAGAAATTAGGACTATCTTAAACAAAGAAAAGATACCGTGGCAGACTGCAGAGCTTGGGAAAGTAGATAACGGTGGTGGTGGAACTGTTGCAAAATACTTTTCAAGGCTTGGAATGGATGTAATAGACCTTGGCCCTGCTGTTATGAGCATGCACTCGCCTTATGAGGTCACTAGTAAAGTAGATATTTATTCATCTTTCCTTGCATATAAAGCGTTTTTTAAGAGTAAATAAAAAATTTAGAAAAAACGCTCTCTTATATTTTCAAATGTATCCTTAAAGTAATTTCTTGCTTGTCCTTTACAATATTCAGGGTCACATTCCTTACCTATTTTTGCACTAACTGGAAAACCTGCAAGCCTCATCATAGGCCTAGTTGCTTTCTTTCCGTGTTTCCATCGTGCATATAGCCAGTGAACAAAGAAAAATGCAGTTCCATAGACGCGCCTTAATTCAGGTGTCCAAAAGTCGATATTATTTTTCCAACACCTGGCCAGGACTTCCCATTGAAGTTCTGTTAGGCTTTCAAGGTTTGAGCGTCTGCAGTTTCCAAGAATTGCTTCTTTTAGTGGAATAAATAAAACTGGCGTGTAAAACATCTTTGCGTTATTTGCTTTAAGGTCATCAATTAAATCAAGTGTTGCACATACATCTTTTTCAGTTTCGTCAGGCTGGCCTGTCATAATTGTGCATAGTGGCCACCAGTCATTATCATTAAGCCTGCCCATTGCCTCAACCACAAGCTCAGGCCATTTATCTACACTATAAGGTAGGGCCTTTCCCTTCATATATTTCTTCATGAGCCTTACACTTCCCGTTTCAATTCCCATTTCTATTGATATGAATGGCTTTTTGTAAAGGCTACTTGTTTTAGGGTTCCACTTTGTCTTTTCAATCAATATTGGTGTTAGTTCTTCAAGCAATTTTTTATCATATAGAGCTGGTGCAAAAGAGGCATGTGAAAGTAAAATATTTTCAACACCCGGGTAGTCTGCAATGGTTTTGAATAGTTTTACTACCTCTTTTCTGTTTGGAACAAAATTTTCTTTGCATTTATATAAAAAAATATCCTCAGTCACTGTAAAAATCGAACTTAGCCCTTCATCAATATTTACCTTTACTTCTTTCATGATATGGTCAATTGGAAAAGAGTTTCTTGTCCTCATTGTTGGGCTGCAGAACTGGCATCCTCGCCCGCATCCTCTCATTATTTCAACCATTCCGTACGAAGATGCATGTTTTATTATCGGAACTTCTCGTCTATCCGGTTTTTTGGCTTGGTAAATTTTTGGGAGCTTGTCTCCTTTCATTATTTTTTTAAATAATGCAACTATGTCTTGCTCTCCTTCACCTTGGAAAATCATATCAATTCCTAGTCTTTTTTGTGCATTTATCTCATTGATTTGCCAAGAGCCTTGACCACCGACTATAACTTTTGGTTTATATTTTTTAATTGAAGGATGAGCTAATAATTTTTCAAATTCATATGCATTTAATGCCTCTCCACCAAAGCCGATAAGCGAGTTATATGTTGTTGAAACATAAGCAAGACCCATCGGGTCCATTGTTGATATCCCTACAATCTTGGTATTTTCTCCTATAAATTTGTCAAGATTGTCATAATGACTTACAACAACATTTTCTTCTCCAAACTCATCAATTAACATCGATTCAACTTTTCTTAGTCCATATATCGTGCGCTTTGCAGAACCATCCTTGTTGCATTCTAGATTGTTTATGAAGTCTTTTAGAACGTATCCTGATAGTTTTTTTGGAAAGGTACAGATGAATGCAGAAAAAGGATTATTATCATATTCATTTGCCTCAGCCCTTGAGGCTGCGAGAACGATTGGATAGCCTTTAACTTTTTTTTCGTCCATAAAAATCCCTTAACTCACAGTCATATTTTTAAAAATCGGATCTTTGATTGTGTCTTCAATTTTGTTTAAAAATTCTTTCCAAGAAATTGTGTTTTTTAACCATTTTATCATTTCTTTTTTATGAAGTGAAAAAATCTTTAGAAAGCTCTGCCAATTATACCCTTCTTTTTTAAGTTGTTTTGACCAGCCGCTTTCTTTCCATAAATAGCTTGGAATTCTATTTCCAAACCATATTGTAAGTGTGTCTATTCTAGATTCGATTAATCCTTTTTGTGTGATAATTTGATTTTTTAATTTCATTGGTTCAGGCGGAATTGATAATTTCATAATTATGCCCCATATATATAGTATATGGCACTTTGTATCGTTTTTCGTTATTTATATCTTTTGTAACGTTTCTTTTTTTCAAGAGAAAGTTTTATATATGATAATTGTATACATGATACACATTAACATGATTAGGTGATAAAAAATGAAAAATAAGAAAACAGAAAAAAGAAAACTTCAAGATTTATACAAAGCAGGAAATTATTATGGAGTTATTTCGATTAATGATTTTTATTGATTTTTTTCTTTAATATCCCTTTTTTTTATTCTAAAGTAAAAATTTTGTTCTATAAAACTTATAAATGATTTTTTACAAAATACCTCTTATAGGGGGTATAAAAACTAAAATCAAAAAATATACTGAAAAACTCAATTATTTTTATTTCAAAGTGGAGATCACTTCCTAAATATGAGCTTTTTAGCTATATTTTGATGTATGCAAGTGTTCCAATGCTTGCATATGGCTTACAATCTTACAGTTGGAATATAATAAAGATAATTATTCTTTCAGTTCTAACCCTTTATTGTGGATATTTTGCAGCCCTTATCTGGAATGATATAACAGATGTCAAAATTGATAGCATAGTACATCCAGAAAGGCCAATTCCATCGGGTAGAATTTCAGTAAAGAAGTTCTTTGCAATTGCACTATTCTTTTCTATAATGACTTTTATTTTTGCAATGCTTGTGAGCACTTGGTGTTTGTTTATTGTAGGGGCAACTGCTCTTTTTACTGCATTTCATGATAAATTTTTAAAAAATAAGGTTAAAATTCCAGCATATTCAGAAATATTTACACCATTTCAATGGACAACTGTTGCTTTATTTGGTTATTTTGCATTATGGACAAGCTCACAGCATAGTGAAAATCTAATTTATTTACCAATATTTGGATATTTATCAATTGATACAAACTCTATAATTAATATGATACTTCTCTTTTTCTTTATATATTTTGCAGATAATGCTCATGATTTGCCTGAGGGAATACTTGATATTGAGGGAGATAAAAGGACAGGTGTTAGGACATATGCAACAAGTTTTGGTGAAAAGAACGCTGCAAGGATTTCATTTTTTATGTTTTTTATATCAGGAATTATTGGAATTATTCTATATCTTAGAACTGTACTGTCAATATTGTTTTTAGTCCTATTTCTTATATTATGGCTCTATATTCTAAAAGTATCATATAAATTACTAAAATCTGATAACAAAAATCGAAAAAAGATTGCAATTATTGCGGGAAGAAGAGGTTTTGACTATTTTCTAATGTCCTTTAATCTAATTTTTGTTGATTTATTAATCCAGTTACTTTATAAAAATTTCAATTTATTTTAATTTTTTAAAATCAAATTTAAATATCGGTTTTTTCTTAAAAACTAGCTCTGTGTTAATCTGCTTTTTTAGATAATGAGATTCAAATCCTAAGTTAATACCGACTCCTTTAGGTGGTTTAATAAATTTTATGTCAAGCACGTTATGACCAAGAACTGAGGGCTGTCTTAAAGGCATCATTTTACATCCGCCTTTAAGTTTTATTTTTTTGTCTTTTTCTTCATAAAATCCGCTCATTTTCCCTGGCATTTCACTTAAAATAAATGCTTTATAAAATCCATTGTTTTTGAAAGGATCGATATACTCATAGCTTTTTGTGTTCAAAGAAAATCTTATCTTGATTTTTTTATCATCTTTTTTGCCTATTATCTCAAGGTCTGAAGGAAAATATATATCATATTTTTTTACATAGATAAGCTCATTATAATGAAAATCAATATTACAGAAATCCAGATATTTTTCTTTTCCTTTATTTAATGAAAGCACCCCAAATGCAGGACCACGACTTAAAAAAAAGAGAACATTTCCATAAAACACGCTCCAGTTATTATCAAATACTCCCCATGCCCAGTCATATCCAAAGATGTTGTTTTCGCTTGTAAAAGAAATCCTATCAGGTATTTTTGGCCTATGGCTCTTGATCCACCATCTTCCAAGTTTAAGATAGGTTGAGATGCTTTCTTTTAGCTTTGATACTTTCTTAAAAGGATTTTGATAGGACCAGTCCCCCCATACATGTTCAAGATATCCAACTCCATTGATATCATTTCTTTTATCTTTGATTTTCATACTGCCTTTTAATCTACAATTTGGAATGTAACCATATTTATAGAAGTTAAGTCCAAATGGAAGTTTTCCATTTGTTATATCTTGGGCTATCCAGTGAGGAGTGGATTCTGCTTTATATTCAAAGTTTATTTCAAAATTATCTTTTTCTTTTATACAAATTTTATAGTTTGGAAATATACCTTTTATAAAAGAATCCTTGTATTTTAAATCAAGTCTGTTTTTTTTGAATGAGAGCTTTTTGATATCGTCATCTATATCTGCTCTAATTATACATTTTTTTTCTTTTATATCAAATAAGACGTATTGAAAAAAACATGACGGCTTTTCCATGTTATATGAGGCAATTACCATGAAATTGTAGTTTTTGTCCTGATCTTTAGTCTTAAAAAGTGTTTCAATTGTCCACCATTCCCTCATAATGGGGTAGTGATCACCCTCATCTTCTGGGCTCCAGGGGTTTTTGGTCTTATTATACATTTATAATATATATAATTAATAATTGTAGCATTTATAGAACTTATGTATATTTTTTTTAAAATAGTGAATATTGGACTATAAAGTATTAATATGATTTTTTTCAAATATTTACATAGATTAACTAAAAAAACAAGGAATTTATGTTAAATATTGATATTATTGGGGGAAGCCTAAGTGGGCTTAGTACTGCAATTTCTTTAAAAAAGTTGAATAGTAATATTAATGTAACTGTTTATGAAAAACATAAAAAGATAGGCTATAATCCTGAAGGGAGAAGATGTGGGGAAGCTCATTCGGTTCAAGATGAATGGAAGAAATGGAAACCATCAAAAAAAAGTGTTTTTAATGATATTTTCACAGTAAATATCATAATTGGTAATAGAAAATATAAAGTTAGTAGAAAACCAGGTCTTTATTGCATTCTAAATAGACAGGAATTTATTAATCAGCTTGGAAAACAAGCAAAAAAACTTGGTACTGACATTAGAACTGACTCAAAAATTAGAGATATTGATGATCTTAAGGGAGATTATATAATAGATGCTACAGGCTGTCCAAGCACTATTAAAAGAATACTTGGAATCAAACAAGTAAGTCTTGGTAAAACCTACCAACAGAGCATAGAAGGTTCTAACTATTTTGATAAAAATTCAGTAAAACTCTTTATGCTTGGGGGTAATAGTTATATATGGATATTCCCAAGAGATCCTAAAAAAAGGGAAATAAACTGCGGTATTGGCATATCAAGTTTGAAAAATTTTGACCTTAAAAAAAATCTTGAAGAATTCAAGAAAAAAAACCATATAAAAGGAAAAATAAATTATACGACAGGTGGTTTGATACCAATAGGTTTACAAAAACCCTTGAAATATAAAAACATTCTCTTTGTTGGCGATTCAGGCGTTGGAACAATGCCAATTACAGGTGAAGGAATTCATAGAGCTCTTTTAAGTGGAGATATTGCGGCAAATTGTATCGCAAAAAATAAAGCTAATACTTATCCTTACGAGATAACTCGTGCATTTATTAAATGGCAGATTATTGCTATGAATCTTTTAAGGTTGGGAAATATTGTAAATAATATTGGGGAAGATGCAACAATTTTTATATGTAATAAAGTCTTTAAGAGGATATTTAATAATAATTATTAGTAAATATTTTTCCAATCTTTTTTCTTGTATTTGCCCTTATTTTTGTGAGGGAAAGGAAGCTTAGGGATTGGCCTGTTTAAAAATTTACAAAGTTTTTCCCAACCCTCACCTTTTGTTATATCAATTACAAAGAGTTTTGAAGGTTTATCTTTGAAAAATTCTATTACATCTTTATTTCTCTTATCTAGAAAATCTATCTTTTTATCAAGCTCTTCTGGGTCTTTTATCTCCCAAGACGATCTCTTAAAATGATTTACATAACTTTTCCTAAATTTTTCTTTGTCCCTTACTGTTAAAATGAATTTTGCATCTGGGACCATTTTGTGTATCTTTTTATATAAATCTTCAAAACCCACTGGAAAATCTATGAATGCATTGTAGTTACTTTTTTGTAATTTTTCTATGAATTCCTCTTTGCTTTTTTTCTTCCATGTCGTGTAAAAAGGAAGACGAACTGTTTTGTAGCCGATTATTTCTAAGGCATTTGCAAGTGAGGTTGTTGCAGTTTTTGGGTTTCCGATACAAAAGATTTTAGTTTTTTCGTCTTTTTTTGAAAATGAAAGCAAAAGGTTTGAAAACTCTTGTTTGAAGCTCAATGGATAATTTGATAAAATTTCAACAATTCTCCATTTTATCTTGTTCATTGCCATCTTTATAAATCTACATATATTTAAATTATATCAAGAAAAAAATCTTTTTTATTTAAGTGGCGTTGGAGGCACACCCTGAGGTAGATCTGGTTGTATCTCTGTATCTTGCCAGTTGTATAGATTTTCGATGTTTACTAAAAAATACATAAAAACAGGCAGTGTTGTTTTCATCCAGTGCACAAGATGGTCATGTCTTCCCTCTCCAAACATTGGCTCAAAATCAGAATTTAGCATCTCAAAACAAAATGAAGGAACTCTAAATTCTTTAAAGGCCCAGTGATGGGCAAATCCTGCGCCAAAAAATGAGAACTCATCAGGATACATTATGTTATATTCTGTGTTTTCTTTTATCCAAGTCAAAGTGTTTCTTAATACATTTATTTCTTCTTTTGTTGCTACAAATTCGGGTTTATGGGAAACTCCTACAATTGTTGTAACTCCATGCATTGCTGTATGACAATTTACATAAAAAGAAAATTTTGGACCTATTTTCTTCATAAGATCAGTTATTGCCTTTGTCTCAGGCTCTGAAAATGCGACTCTTCCGCTATTTGTCCAGTATGCATTTTTTATTATTTTGTCAAGGCCTAATCTTTCAATTATCTTCGGCCTCTTGATTAATGGGATCTTAATTTTGTTCAGTATCTTACCTAACTTAACACTACCTCCTCTAAATCTTCCAAAATGAACATCAAAATTTCTGTTTAAGTCAATTCCATTTTCATTCCATCTTTCATTATTATCCCTTCCGTCTGGATTTACAAGAGGTACAATATAGATTTCTGATCTGTTGAGTATATTTGAAATTGTACTATTTTTATTAAAATTAATAAGTAAATATTCAGCAAGATAGATACATGCTTCTCCTGCCTCCCATTCGTTTCCATGTATACATCCATCAATCAAACATGAGTATTTTTCTGTCCTATTTTTCTCATTTGTAATCTTTATACACCATATATCCTTTCCAAGGACAGTTTTTCCTATTGTAAAGAGATTTACTAAATTGGGAAATTTTTCGTTTAGATATTTCAAACTCTCTTGGGTTTTTTCTGAATCATGATAGTTTCCTTCTTGCCAATCAGGTAGAATTGAGGGATGATCAGCTTTTATTTTTGAGACAATGTTTGCAGTTTTTGTTTTTTCTTCTGTGTTAATACATCCTGAAAAAAATATGGTACTTATAGTCAAAATTGATAATATTAATAGTATTTTCAATGAGGAATAATATCTTTTCATCTTGTTTAATATTGAATTTGTGTTTATTTATATTTTATAGTCCAATTTTTAGTATTTATTTAATTCTAATTAATTTAGATATAGAGTTAGGCGACAATAATTAGAAAAATCTAATTTTTTAAAACCTTAAAACACAACAATATAACAGAACCCCGAGCCCCTATTGGAATACTTCTCTCTCCCTAAAATTACAAAAAACTATAAATACAAGTTCTTTTATGTCACATAAAAGCATATCGAAACTTTTAAAAATATAATATGGAGAATGTTTATCATGATGCCAAGTTCATCTAAAAAGAAAAAAGAAAAGCCAAGCATAGAAGAAATTACAAGATGTCCACAATGTGGAAGTACTCATTTAACTAAGGATTACTCAAGAGCCGAGTTGGTCTGTGAGGACTGCGGGCTTGTAATTGATGAGGATTTTATAGATCACGGCCCAGAGTGGCGTGCATTTGACTCTGACCAAAGAGAAAAAAGAGCCCGTGTTGGTGCTCCAATGACCTATACAATCCATGATAAAGGTCTTTCAACAATGATTGGTTGGAAAAATCGAGATTCATACGGTAAATCCATTCCAACAAGAAATAGAGCTCAATTATATAGGTTAAGAAAATGGCAAAGAAGGATTAGAATATCTGATGCAACAGAGAGAAATTTGGCTTTTGCTCTGTCTGAACTTGATAGAATGGCATCTGGTATGGGCCTACCTAGAAATGTAAGAGAAACAGCTGCTATGATTTATCGTAAAGCAGTTCTAAAAAACCTTATTCGTGGAAGAAGTATTGAGGGAGTCTCAGCTGCTGCCCTTTATGCAGCATGCAGGCAATGTAACGTTCCAAGAACACTTGATGAAATAGCAGGTTCATCTAGGGTTTCAAGAAAGGAAATAGGAAGAACATATAGGTTTATTGCAAGAGAACTAGGACTAAAGTTAATGCCAACATCGCCACAGGATTACATTTCAAGATTTTGCAGCGAACTAAAACTTTCAGGGGATGTTCAATCAAAGGCAATTGAGATTTTAAAGGATGCTGCTGATAAGGAACTGACCTCTGGACGTGGACCAACTGGTGTTGCTGCGGCAAGTATCTATATTGCATCAATTCTTTGTGGTGAGAGAAGAACACAAAGAGAGGTTGCAGATGTTGCAGGTGTAACAGAAGTTACTATCCGAAATCGTTACAAAGAACTTGCAGAAAGATTAGATATTGACATTATTCTCTAATCTTTTTACTTTTTTTTACAAAGAGTAAGAAAATTTATATATAATATATAAATAAAATAAGTTGCAAAAACTAAAGAATTAATTATCCAAAAATCATTCATTTATTTATGACTCGTTGGTATAATGAAAAGAAAAAAGAGCATTATTATAAAGAGGCAAAGAAAGTAGGTTATAGGGCTCGCTCTGCATTTAAATTAAAGCAGATCCAAAAGAAATTCAATATTTTAAATAAAGGAGATTGTGTTCTTGATTTAGGTGCTGCACCTGGTAGTTGGAGTCAGGTAGCTAAAGGAATTGTGGGGGATGATGGAATTGTTGTCGGAATTGACATTTCTTCAATTAAACCAATTAGTGGTATAGTTTTTTTAAAAGGAGATATGACTAAGGAGACATCTGTTCAAGAAATACTTAAGATTGTTGGTGAAAATAAAGCAGATGTTGTGATATCTGATATGTCTCCGGATATTTCTGGAAATTATATAGTAGATCATGCAAGAAGTATTTTTTTATCACAACAAGCCTTTGAAACAGCAAAGATTGTTTTAAAACCTGGTGGACATTTTGTATGTAAGGTTTTCAGTGGTGAGGATCTAGATGATTTTGTCTTGAAGATAAAAAATAATTTCAAGAAAGTAAAAAGCTATTCTCCACCTGCTTCAAGGGATAGTAGTTCTGAAATTTATATTATTGCAAAGAGTTTTATTAATTAATCCTAAATAAAATATTTTTCAATAAATTTGTCAAAAATTTAATTTTCCCGTCAAATTTTTTATATTTAAAGCTTTTTAGTCAATTATATAATAAGCTGTTTTTTTATTCTGTTAATTAAATTGCTACTTAACAAAAAACTTAATAATAATATTATAATTAACTATTGTTAATTATTTAATATTATAATAAAATTAACGAAAGTAATATAAATTAAGTAATATAATATATATAAAGTAAGGCTGTCCACTTATCTGGTGCCAAAAGTACCTTTCGGGGGAGCAAAAAACTATGGAAACAAAAACTCTGAACTTAGATGATGTTGTAAAAAATTCAACAACAGATGTAAATAAAAAAATTCTAGCAATGATTAGAGATGAACAAATCGTAAAAATACTAGATGGTGGAAAACGCCTAAGACCAATTCTTGCAAATCTTTCTTTTAAAGCATGTACACAGGGAAAAGAAAGCCCTTATGAATATCAAAGGGCCCTAGAGGGCGGAGTAGTAATCGAGCTTGCCCATACTGCATCCCTTGTTCATGATGATATAATTGATAATGATAACGTTAGACGAGGAAAACCTTCCTTTCACATAAAAAAAGGAATTGCACATGCAATACTTACAGGCCATAAAATGCTTGTAACAGGTTTTAACATAGCCCTTCAACATGGAAAAGATTTTGCAAAACTCTATCTTGACTCATGGGACGAAGTTGTAAACGGTGAAATCGACGAAGTGGACTTTAATAAAGCCGATATGAAAAAAATCAAAGATTGGTCAACAAAATCCCAGATTTTTCAAGCTTATGAAAAGATAATTGACCTAAAAACAGCTGTTTTATTTGCCTCAGCCTGTAAGGCAGGAGCCCTTGAAGCAAATATGAGAGGAGATATTCTAAAGGTATTTTCAGATTTTGGAAGAGAAATTGGTCTTGCTTATCAACTCGCCGATGACCTTGTTGACCTAGCAAATGGTGAAATGATAGACAGTGTTATAATTCCACTTTTAAATAAACTTGATGACAATTCAAACAAATTAAAGATCCTTAAGAAAAGAGAGATAAAAAAGAAATTTTCTAAGAACAAAGAAAAGATCAGAGAAATCTACATTCAAGAAATAAAAAAACACGTAAAAAATGCAGAAAAGCTAGGAAATTCGGATTTAATTCCAGATTCTCCTTATAAAAAAGTATTGGGAAATGCACCAGCATATATTATAAACAGAATGCTTTCAGAAATAAACGTAACAGTTTAAACATTCAATCTTTTTTTTTATTCCATCATATCAAAATAGATTTTTGTAGTAGGCCGAGTTAGATAAAAAACAATTCCAATATCTGTTACAAATGATAAAACAACAGTTACAAGACCCCAAACCGAAAACCAGTCTAAAAATAGGATTGCATTTACCATGAATGCACCAAGCATAAGTCCGAATATTGCCAAGAATATAGTAGAAATAATAAGCCCTGTGGTCCAGACCCATGTATCTTTTCTAAACGTTCCATATGCAAACAAAATGAAGAGTGAAGAAAATACAAACCATATAATTGTTGAAATCAAATATCCAAAGTGAACTTGTGACTGAAACTCTTCAAGCCAACTACTCCAACTACGGATTTGAAGAACCACAGTTAGTGAAAAACCTCCCCATATCACAAATATTGCACTTAGTGCAACCCAGAGCATTATGAGAACATAAATCGTTTTTGGTTTTTCAGTCATAACTTCTCCCCTTACATTAAGCAGTATGATATTAGTATAACTTATATTTTACTTTTTTGCAAATCTTTTAAAAAAAGAAGAGATAGGTTTTTTTATCTCAATTATAAATACTATAGATATTACAAAAATAGATCCAATAATAAGATAAAATGAAATGTCAGGCCCCCAACTTGATAGAACTGTCATATAACTATCTTGACCCGGAATTGAAACATCTAGGTCTCCACTTCCAATAAAGCTTCCAACAGTTGAGCCTGCAAACTCTGACATTGCAACTGTAAATGTAGCAATGCTAAATATTAATAAGATTATTGATAAAAACAAGAATAGAACTGATAGTTTATTTTTGGAGAATTGTTTTAAAATTATGCTCAATGCAATTATAATAATTGATAAAATAACAATATTTGAAATGATCCCCATTATTCCTAAGAATCCAACCTCTATTGTTGTAAATAATATATCTACTTCCTTTTTCAAATCACTGTCTAGCTCGTATTGACTTCCTGCTGTTACATTATCAGTCTTTGTAAGCTCTATCATCTTTGTAGGATTTAGATATAATTTTGTGTTGCTATCAAATGACTTTTCTTTACTGCTATCAATTGCCCACCACGGTGACATTATTGTAATTAGAATAAGGCAGATTGCCAAGACCTTCAAAAACATCTTTGGTCTTTTTATTTTTAGTGAGATAAATCCAAACAAACATAGCAATAAGATAGATAATCCAATCATGAAATAAGGATTGAATGGCTCTTTTTCAGTAACGATATTACTTTCTTTTTCGTTTAATATATCAAATTTTCTTTCTGAGATAAGTTCATTTTCATAATATATCTTAACATTATAGCTTCCAGGCGGAAGCTTAAAGATTACTTTTCCTTCATCATCAGTATTTTCTGTAAGTATCTCTCCATCTCTTTCAACTTGGAATAATGCATCCTTGATTATGTCTGCATGTGAGTCTAAAACAATTGCAGTAAAATTATATACATATGGAAAAACAATTGTAGCTGACTCCTTTGGAATAGTAATATTTTGGTTAACAGAGTCTGACTTATAGCATACTCTTAGATTGTATTTGCCAGGATAAAGATTATAGAAATTATATTCCCCGCTTGTTATCTTATCTCCTGATAAAACAGTGTTCTTATCAAAATCAAGACTCTTTAATGAAACATCAAAATAGCTGCCTGGAGAAAGATTCAAACTATCTTTGATATAGCTTTTAAAATCATGTAACATAATTGAAAAAGTGCTAGTCTCAGCAATATTTATATCCTCAATTATCCTAAAGTTATCATATTTGATATTAAGACTGTAATTTGCTGGATAAATCCTTGAAAATAAAAATTTGTTTTCTGATTGGGAACTAGGCCTTATAGATATATCTTCTATCATTTCCTTACTATTTAAGGCAAATTCAAAATCTGGGAGGTCTTCATTTGAATTTTCTAGCTTGATAGTTAGGTCATATACTTCAAAATTATAGGATTTTTTCAAGCTAATATATTTTCTGATAAGGCTTAATTTTATTTTCTCCTCATTTATCAAAAAACCTTTGTATGTAATGTTTAGGTCATATTCTTGTCTAAATCCACAAGGAGCAGTAAGTAATATTTTTCCTTCAGAATCACTAATTCCTTCTGAAATAACAATATTTCCTATTTTAAGGGCGGCCTTGACATCCTTTATTGCATCATTGTTTTGGTCAAGGAATGAAAAAAGGACCTTTCCTTCATTTTTACATTTTATATCAACTGACTTATCACTTTCAATATTTACAATTTTATAGCCGATAAACTCACGTTTTTGGCTGCTAAACAAAGGATTTTCTCTATATATTTTTATTAGATGAATGCCAGGTTCAACATCTGTAAATTTAATCTTTTTAAAAAATGAAAAGTTTTTCCAGTCAAAAATATCTAAAAGAGCTTTTAGCTTTACAATTAAAGAGAAATCAAAGAAATCAGCTGGAACGTTTTCACAAAGTGAAAGTCTGCAGACAGAGCCTGATGAAGTATACTTGTTTTCCTTGTAAAGCTCTGCAGTTATATATGAAGCATTCAGTCCGTAACCAGCGGAAAGAAGGGATCCAAATGGAAAGGAAGGTGCAAGATGAACTGTTGCAGTTAAATTGTATTTCTCAGTTTCTTTTTCATCTCCTTGGACATCTTCATCTTCTTTTGGTTGATATTTGATTAATTTCTGGTAGATTTCAGATTCATCAATTACAGATTTATATCCTCCATTTTTAGTTGTGAAAAATTCAAGATTGAATTCAACTGAATAATTGTCAGGTATTATTTCATCAACTGGGTCATCTCCATCAAATGCGTTTCTTCCGAAATAAATGTTTGCGGATTGTCCAGTAAGACCAGGGAACTGAATGTTATTTGACTCGTGGAGTTGTAAAGATATTCCATCCAACTCATTTGAACCTGATTTTATTACATTATTTGAGTCAAAGATTACTGCATCAGTTCTACCTTTTTCTCCTTCTCCAACTGAAAGCCACGCAGAACTGCCTAAATCCTGGTCATCAACAAAACCAATTATTTTTTGCCATTTGCTACTCTCTGGATACTGATCGATCTCTGTAGTAATTATTCTTTCTTCACTGCTATAATAATTCATGTAAGGATAGATTGTACCAAAATTCAGCTCATCAACTGATACGCTCTTTATTCTGTTCATTGCAAATATTAGGAAAGATACATCAACATCAGTACCTTTAGGTAGAGCGCCTGTAACTTCATGTTTGACATTTAGGTATATCTTTTTGTCTTCATTTGGGCAGAAATAATATTTGTATATTGTAGTTGTTTTAAGAAGCCCGTTTTTTGAAACACTAACAATGCCAAACTTAAGCATTAAATTTCCATCAATTATTCGTTCATGATCAACTAGAACTTCAGTTGAGGAAAAAGAACTCATTTTTGAGTCCTTTTTATAATAGTAAACAAAACCAATAGATATACCAATCTCTGATTTCTTTGGTACGACATTTTTGGTTTTATCCTTTAATTTTTGGACTTGTTGGGATGCAACCTCATTTAGCCCTCTTCCTCTTTTATTTACTGCATAGATAATGTCTCCCTCTTCTATGATTTCATAATATGAGGATTCCAAGACAAGACCAGGGATTTGTTCATAATGATAATATGATTCACCAATATCTACATGGTCTTCGTAATCAGTACAAGCTTTTGATTCATCATCATAATAGATAAAATATTTCTCATTTCCATTTGCATCTTCTGGAATCAAAAAGACAATATTGCATGAATCAATAAACTCTTCTTCTTGAAAACTTAGATTATAGATTTGAGATTCCAGCTCAATAAAATTGTTTCCATCTTGAAAAATAACTCTTATTGAATGTTCTATTTCATCCTTTGCCCAACAAGGATTTTCAAATTCGATACTAATATCAATAGGTTGATAGACTGCAGTTTTTTTACTTGTATCTATTGGAATAAAAATTTCTACTCTATAAGACCATTCATTATCCCAAAAAGGCTCTTCTTCTGTATCAACTGCGGAGGGAGATATTGGCAGAAATATTGCTAATAATATATTTGCAATTATTATATAACCAAGAGCTTTTTTATCCATATCGGCTTTCTTGCCTCCCTTGTAACTTTGATTTATACTATTATGTCTTATATTATATAAATATAAAGGGTAATAATATATATACAATGTTGTACAATTATTACCAAAAGAACGAAATTTTTCTAATCCTGTTTATTATTTTTCTTATTTTTTCTAAAAAAGAACACCATGATTCCAATTATTATTAGAATAAACAGAATCAATATACCATACAAAAAGTTCTTAACAAAAACATCTAGTATTGCATCTGCAAAATAAGCAATCAATGTACAGCCAATAATTGAACCAATTGTTATTGCAAAGAACGTGTTTATCGGTTTCATACCAATAAGACGTCCAAGTATTGAACCAACAAGTCCACCTGACCCCTGAAAAGGAACCATTACAAAAAGGACAATACCTAGAAAACGAAGTGGTTTGATCCATGAATATTTATCAGAGGATTTCCTACCAACCTTTTCTACTTTTTCCATAAAATTTCCTACAAGAGGTATCTTTTTTGCAAGATCATAATTCCAAAGTAAAAATAAAGCAATGATAATATCAACAAAAGCAATAGAAAGAGCCATAATCAAAGGATCTACTCCAGCAACAACACCTGTAGGGATAACTGATTCTTTACCTAGGGGTGGAAAGAAGTATGCAGTAATCAAAGGCCAAAATTTTACTTGCAAATCTTCCCCTAAAAATATACCTGCTCCAATTATAACTGAAAAGCCGATAATTACAGGTATAAAAAATTTTGCTAGACTTGAATATAAATCTTTTGCTTTTTTGTTTTTCATGAATTCAGATTTCCTAATATAACAAACATATAATGAGCATTTCGATTAAATTGAAACAAGAATCGCACAATGGTCTTTTTCATAAGGTTCAAGCATTACTTTTTTTTTAATTTTTATTTTACTATCAATAAGTTTCTTGGATACCAAGTCATAGGCCTCTTTTGGTTTTAATGATACATCTATGCTTCTGGCCTTTACCATAATAATTCCCAAACCACCATCTTTTAGATATCTCTTAATATTTTCAATGAATATCTCTGCTTGATTTCTCTGAGAAATATCTTGATAGATCATATCAACATCTGATACTATTGCATTATATATGTCTGAATGAAAGGCATCTGCAAAAATTGGGATGATATTTCTTCTAACTTCACTTAAACTAAGCAATTTTTTCATTGCAACAGGCGAATTTTCAACAGAATAAACAATGCCTTTATCTAGAATATCTGAGAAGTGACTAACAGTTGTTCCAGTTGCAGCACCCAAATATAATAAATTCAAATCATTTTTGATTTCAAGTATTAAACCATTTAACATGGCTGCAGCAAATTTGCTTCTATACGGGTTCCAGGATCTATACTCTTTGCCCTTAAATTTTACCAACCTTTCGTTGTAAACCTTTTTACCAAGCGAATCCTTAAAGTTCTCTGTAAATAACTTATTTTTGTCTTTGTAAATGCCTTTTATTTTTGTATCTTTCATTTTTTGATGTTATATTTTCATTTAATTTATAATTTGTCGAAACGTTAAATTATAACTACTAGATACACCTCAAGGGGATTATATGGTATCAAGATCGCCTTTACATGAAGTTCATAAAAATTTAGGAGCACGTTTTACAGAGTTTGCCGGATTTGAAATGCCAATTCAATTTTCTTCGATAAAGGATGAACATTTGGCTGTTAGGGAAAAAGTGGGCCTTTTTGACGTATCTCATATGAGTAATATTTGGATTTCAGGAGAAGATGCAGAGAACTTAATAAGTCTTACAACAGTTGAGGATGCTTCTAGAATTACTGATAAAAAAAGCCAATATACAGCAATTCTAAGAGAAGATGGGACAGTAATTGATGATACAATTTTTATGCATCTTGGAGACAAATATATGATGATTCCAAATGCAGGAATGGCAGATGAGGTTACAAAGTGGCTTAATAAAAAGGCAGAGGAAAAAGATTTATGTGCAACTGTTGAGAATGTTTCAAAAGACTATGTAATACTTGCAGTTCAAGGCCCTAAATCAAGGGATACACTTCAAAAACTAACTGATGTTGATTTAAAATCAATAGGATTTTTTGCCTGTCAATATATTGATATTGCTGGAATAAACTGTATAATTTCTCATACGGGTTATACAGGTGAACTTGGTTTTGAATTAAACATCACACCTACAAAAGATGCTGAAACTGTTTTTCATAAGATAATGGAGGCAGGAAAAGAATTTAATATAAAACCAATCGGTCTTGGCGCACGTGATACGCTCAGACTTGAAAAAAGTTTAATATTGGCAGGAAATGAATTTGGAGGTGGAAAAACGCCTCTAGAGGCTACAATGTCTTGGGCTATTAATTGGGATCATGATTTCATAGGTAAAGATGCACTTTTAACACAAAAGGAAAAGGGAGATTACAGGAGACTTACAAACTTATTATGCGTTGAGAAAGGGATACCTCGTCATGGCTGTGAGATTAGAAAGGATGGAAAAAAAATCGGTATTGTGACAAGTGGAACCTTGTCTCCATGTTTAAATATTGGAATTGCAATGGGATATGTAGACCCAGATTACAGAGAAAAAGACAGCAATTTAGAGATAATTGTTAGGGATAGATCTGTAAAAGCAAAGGTTGTAAAACCACCGATTGTACCAAAAGATTGGGCTAAGACTAAATAAAAATATTTAAAAATTATTTGTAAATTAAGAAGGTAGATAATATGGGTGAAGAAGTAAGAGATGATTTGAAATATACCAAAACACATGAATGGTTGAAATTAAAAGGAAATAGCGCTCAAGTTGGAATTACCGATCATGCGCAATCTGAACTTACAGATATCGTCTTTGTTGAGCTTCCTGAAGTTGGAAAAGAAGTTAAAAAAGGCGATGAGCTTTGTATTGTGGAATCTGTTAAATCTGTATCAGAAATATATGCACCGGTCTCTGGAAAAATATCAAAAGTAAATGAAAAACTTGATGACACTCCTGAGACAGTCAATGAAAGTCCATATGATGATGGTTGGCTTGTAGAAATCGAGGTTTCTGAGAGTTCAGAAATTGATGATCTGTTGGATTCTGACTCATATAAAAAACTTATATAATAACATGGTTGTGATAGAATAGTAAAATTCTGCAAAAGCTGCAACACTCCAAATTCAGATGATGCAAGGTTTTGTATTAAATGCGGAGAAAAAATTGATTATCCTTTAAACAATAGAAACAATGATAGTTATAGACCTCTTGAACCTCAAAAAAGCAAAGAATCTTCATCTATTGTAATTATTGCAGTTGTTGGAGTAGTTATTGCGATAATAGTTATGTCTTTTCTTGTCTTATTTTATTTTGGAGGGTTCTTGGATAATTTCCAAGAAGATGTCTCATCCTTAATTGGAGGAGATTCAAGTGATACAGACACTGGCCTTGCCCCAATTGCATATTGGTCTTTTGATGAGATATATGGCAATTATACATTAGATGAATCAGGAAATGAGCATATAGGCATTATTCATGGGGCAACAATTACAAATGGAATTGTAGGAAATGCTTTGAGTTTTGATGGAAATAATGATTATGTAGAAATATTGGACCCATATAATTTCAAATTTGTAAACCAGGATATCTCTTATTCACTATGGGTAAAGATTATGGATAACACAAATGAATATAGACAGTTCATTGTTCTTGGAGATTCTTGGAAAGTTTCACCAGTTTTTTTACTTGGAAAGATCAGAGGTGCTGCTTCTAATGGAAGTATCTATACGCACTTGCAGAATTATTATGACGATACTTGTGCTGTTGAATGTGTGGACTTTACAGGTTCAACTCTTCCAAAAGATGAATGGATTCATATTGTATCAGTTGCTGATTATCCAAATAAATTAAAATTGTATGTTAATGGTCAACTTCAGGGGAGTTCAGATATGATTGACTATGATATGGCCGATGCATATAATCTTAAATTGTTCATAGGTGCATGGCCTTGGAGTGGAGGAATTCCGCCTTATGAATATCATTATGGTCTAATTGATGAAGTGTATATCTTTGATAGAGCTTTGAATAGCAATGAGATCTCTCAACTATATAATGTTTCAGAAACTTAAAAAATAAATTTTACTCCCTATTTTCTCGGAGAAATTTCATATGGAATTTTTTCCGAAATCTTATTATATTGTTTAATACATTCAAAACTTAGGCGGAGAGATGGGATTGCGAGTAAATTCAATTAAATTTTTTAATTGCGGTGTTTAACACCTCCGCCGCCTCCCCCATAACTTATTTCTCTTAATCATTATATTTAATAATGCTTAGTTGTTTTAAGGGTTGATTGGATGAAATTATTACTAATACACAGCGATTATATTGAATACCTTGTAAAGGAAAAAGCAATTAAAAATCCTGAAGAAACCGAGCTTAAAGAAGATAGGCTTGATGAAGCACTTACTGCATTTACAGCAGTTGAGAAAATCGATGAAAAATCAGCTAAAAAAGCAGTTGAAAAGGCTGCAGGTGAAATAAAAAAAACAGCAGAGCAACTTAAAGTAAAAAACATAATGCTTTATCCTTACGCTCATCTTTCTTCAAGTCTTGCAAGTCCTAAAAAAGCCCAAGAGATTTTAATTGAAATTGAGTATGAACTTAAAAATCAGAATTTCAATGTCAAACGTTCTCCTTTTGGGTGGTATAAGGCTTTTAAGATATCTTGTAAAGGCCATCCTCTTTCAGAGCTATCCAGGGAAATAATTCCTGAAATTGAAGAGACTGACTCCTTAAAGCAAGAAAGAAAGCTTAGCTCTTACTGGAATATTTTAACTGAAGACGGAACTCTTCATGAAATTGATAAATTCAATTTCA
>Ga0272442_10003465_pt1 | contig 22137 bp, 17 predicted proteins | sample SSMForm2O_FD_200262 | JGI IMG/M metagenome (GOLD analysis project Ga0272442, IMG submission 200262) | Marine sediment archaeal communities from Little Sippewissett salt marsh, Falmouth, MA, United States - SSM-Form-2O | ecosystem: Environmental > Aquatic > Marine > Wetlands > Sediment ...
GATTACGCCGCGCACCAGCGCGATCATCGGTGTTCACACGTGGGGACGACCGTGTGACACTGAGCGCTTGGAGCGAGTCGCCAGGCAGCACGGGCTTAGACTGCTCTTCGATGCCGCTCATGCATTTTCCTGTTCTCACCGCGGTCGTATGATCGGGTCATTTGGCGACGCCGAAGTATACAGTTTCCACGCTACGAAGTTCGTCAATACGTTCGAAGGCGGCGCCATAGCGACGAACAATGCTGAGTTGGCCAATCAGATTCAGCTTATGAGAAACTTCGGTTTCGTAGGGTATGATCGTGTCGCTCATCTGGGGATCAACGGCAAGATGAGCGAGGTCTCGGCCGCTATGGGCCTGACGGGACTTGACAGTCTCGACGTGTTCGTGGCGGTGAACCGGCGCAACTATGAACAGTATCGCCAGGAGTTGGCGGACGTGCCCGGTATCGAACTTGTGACGTACGATGAGGGCGAAAGGCACAACTACCAGTACGTGGTTCTGGAGGTTGATGCGAGCCAACTGGGCGTATCGCGGGACCAACTGGTGCACATACTCCAGGCAGAGAATGTCATGGCGCGGCGCTACTTCTACCCTGGATGCCATCAGATGGAACCCTATCGGCTTCGGTCGTCGCAGAGTGCTACGCATCTGCCTCATACGGAAGCTCTGACCCAGCGTGTGGTGTCTCTCCCTACCGGAACGAGTATCGATACGGATACGGTGGTTGCCATATGCGAAATCATCAGGTTTGTCGCGGCGCACTGCGACGAAATAGAGCCGGCGCTGGTGCCGGCGAATGAGTTGTGAAAGCACAATGACGTTGGGTCAGGAGTCTGTTTTGACAGCGCAGGAACCACGGGAACGAGCGGCTGTGAAGGTCAGTGCCCTGATGCTCACGTTCAATCACGGCCCTTTCATCGGAGAGGCGATCGAAGGCTTTCTGATGCAGGAGACCGATTTTCCCTGTGAGTTGGTCATTGCCGAGGATTGCTCGACCGACAACACGCGTGAGGTGATCCGCAAGTACTGGGAGCGTTACCCGGATCGTATTCGGGTCCTGCTCAATCGAACCAACATTGGTGGCCGGCGCGGCGGCGCCCGGGCTTACCGCCTGTGCCGTGGGCAATATGTCACGTATCTCGACGGAGACGATTGCTGGACATCTCCACACAAACTGCAGCGTCAGGCGGATCTTCTCGACGCTCACCCGGAATACGCCCTTTGCTTCCACAGTGTTACGATGGTGTGGGAGGACGGTAGTCGGGACGATACTGTTTTTCGACCGCGTGAGATCAAGGACAGCTACACGCTGGAGGATCTCCTGCAGTACAACTTCATTGGAGCCTGTTCACCGATGTACCGGAAGGGTGTTCTTGGTGAGTTTCCCGGCTGGCACTTCATTATGCCTGTGGGGGACTGGTCGTTGCACGTTCTGCACGCTCAGCATGGCCGGATAGGCTACATCGACGAGCCGATGGGATTGTACAGGCAACACGGCGGGGGGGTGTACTCCGGCATCGAGATGACCGCCAGACTGAGGCTGGCCATTGAGATGCTCAGACGCTATCGGTGTAGCCTGGGAACGGACTATCAGGCCGTCATCGACCGGTCTTTGCGCAGCCACTACGATCGGTTGGCACGTCAGTACTGCGACGAGGGCCACCTGGCTGAGGCCCGGCGCTGTGTACGGGAATGCTTCCGTGAGGTCGGGCCGCGTCTGCACGGTTCCCTGTTGGACGTGCTCAAGCTAGTGTTTCTTGTCTCTACGCCCCGGCTCCACAAGTGGTTTAGGCGTATGGCCGTTGGCCCGAACCCCCGACAGCCGGCGCCAAGAGGCGGTGTAGAATCGATCGAATAACCATGCCGACAGTTTCCGTCATCATACCGAACTACAATCATGCCCGGTTCCTCCGGCAGCGGATTGACTCTGTGCTCAGCCAGACGTACCGGGATTTTGAGGTTTTCGTCCTCGATGACGCGTCGGCCGATGGTAGCCGACAGGTGTTGGAGGCGTATGTCGGTCATCCGCAGGTCGCGATGCGTTTGAGCCATACAAACAGCGGCAGCACGTTTGCACAGTGGAACAAGGGGGTTAAGCTGGCGCAGGGCAAGTACGTCTGGCTCGCCGAGTCAGATGACTTTGCGGACAACACGTTCCTCGAGAGACTGGTGCCGGTACTCGATCAGCATCCCGGCGTTGCTCTGGTGAAGGCCAGGTCGCTGAAGGTTGACGAGGAAGGCCACCATATACCGAATACGGTTGAGGACCCGGCGACTAGAGATTGGCGAGAGGATTTCGTCATCGATGGCGAAGAGGACTGTCGTTTGCAGTTGGAGCACGGCAATTCCATCAGCAACGCCAGTGCCGTGCTCTTCCGCCGACAGGTGTACCTTGACGTGGGCGGAGCCGACGAGTCGTTTCGCATGTGTGGTGATTGGCTGTTGTGGGCGAAGATGATGATGGAAGGAGACTTCGCGTACTGCGCCGAACCTCTGAATCGATACCGGTATCACGAGGGGTCTGTGCGCAGTGCGTGCCTGACCAATGGCATACGTGATATCGAGGACCTGAAGGTCTACCGGTACTTGCTTAGCAATCTGGCGATCCCACCTGACGAGGCGAGTCGGGTCTGCAATCGGATCGTCAAGCGTTGGATCGGCCGGGCGATCGCACTTTCCGGGAACCGTATTCCATTCGTCCGGAATCGTGAGATCCTCCGGCTCCTGAGGGAAATCGACAATCAGTATGTCTGGCACATCTGCAAGCAAGTCTTCCTGAAAGGTGTTTCCGGCGGGATTCGGTGCTGTTCGGGTGCCAAATGATCGCAGATGTTGTCCGCCTGATCCTGTGCCATAGAGATTGACCGCTCGTCGTCAGCGTCTCCATCGCCGGAGCAGATCGCGGTGGAACGCGCCAACTGGATCGAATGCATGTTCGTCACCATCACCATTCAGACATACAACAATGCCGAGATTCTCGGGCAGGTGCTGCAGAGTCTGGGAGAATTGCAGTGTCCTGACGATGCCGACTACGAGATACTCGTGGTTGACAACAACAGTGACGATGTGACCGCAGCGGTAGTGGAGCACAGTCGTTTCGCCCTGGGGTCGCGGCTGCGTTACGTGTTTGAGTCCAACCAGGGCCTCAGTCACGCGCGGAATCGCGCGATAGCGGAAGCACGCGGCGAGATCATTTGTTTTCTTGACGACGACGCTCTGGCTGACGGCAACTGGCTGACCGGTCACGTCGAGGCGTATCGAGAAGACGAGCAAACGGTGGCCGTGGGGGGGCGCGTCCTGTTGCAGTGGCCATCAGGCTGGTCCAGGCCCGCATGGCTGTCCTCGGATCTGGACGGCTATCTCAGCGGCGTGGACTTGGGTCAGGACAGGCAGGTGATGCACTATCCACGTTATCCCTATGGCTGTAACATGTCTGTCAGGCGGCCGATCGCAGAACAGATCGAGGGGTTCTCCGTCCGGCTGGGGCGCAAGAAAGGTAGCCTCATCTCCAACGAAGAGAAGCATTTCTTTCATAAGATACACCAGATGGGTGGGCAGGTGATGTACACGCCGGACGCCCTCGTCCATCACATGGTTCCCGCGACGCGACTGAAGCGACGTTTCTTCCTGAGGCGAGGGTATGCCCAGGGTATCTCCAACGTCATCTTTCAAACGGAAATCGATCCGACCAAGCGAACCTTCCTGTGGCACCTCCGACAGTGTGCGGTAGGTGTGACACTGTTCGGCGGGGCTCTTGCCCGTACGGCTGTAAGCTGTTTCTCCAGATGCGCTCGCTCCGCTGTATTCTCGGGTGTGGTTCGGGCCGTCTATGGCCTGGGCTACATGGTCGGCGCGGCGCAGGGGGCGCGGCAGGCAATCTGGGGCTCCAAGCAAGCCCTTGCGACGAGTCCTCCGGATGAGGACGGCGCTGTTGCGACACATGATCGGTCAGGCCATGCGACACCTTCTCCAGTGATGAACGCTCAAGGATCACAACATGTTGTTTTCGCTCCTTACTGGGGCAAAGCGAATCCCTATCAAGACGCCCTGGCAGAGCATCTATCGGCGTCCGGGGTGGAGGTGGAGAAGGTTCGCTCGCTGAAGGCCTTGTTCCGGTGGGGGGTGTTCCTAAATCACGTGCCCGATGTTGTCCATCTGCACTGGCTGCCCGTCTTTGGCTGGCGTGGCTTATTGGCGTTTCGATGTCTGGCCTTTGTTGCCAGACTGGTTCTCCTGCGGCTGCGAGGCGTTCGCATTATATGGACGGTGCACAATTTGCTTCCGCATGAGTCTCGTCATCGACGCATGGATTGGCTGCTGGCTCGCGCGGTTGTAGGGGTTTCGGATACCCTGATCGTTCACAGCGAGACGGCCCAGCGCGAGGTCGCCCGGATGTGGAAGATCAAGGACTGCAGTCGAATCGTGGTTGTGCCGCACGCGCACTACATCGACCAGTATCGCAACGATGTGAGTCAGGCGGAAGCACGCGAATGGCTTGGTATTCCTGAATCCAAGATCGTTCTGCTTTTCCTGGGGGCGGTGCGACCTTACAAAGGCGTTATGCCTCTGATCGAGGCCTTCAAGGCGCTCGGCGACGAGCGGACGTATCTGCTCATTGCGGGACGTCCTCTGGACGAGGCTTTCTCGCAGTCGGTGCAGCAGGCTGTCTCGGCATGTGAGAACGCGCGTTTCACGCCCGGCTTTGTTGCCGATGAGGATGTTCAAGTCTATATGAATGCTTGCGATGTCGTCGTTCTGCCTTATCGAAAGACGCTGTCCTCCGGCGCGGCGCTGCTGGCGATGTCTTTCGGCCGGGCCTGTGTGGCACCGTCGCAGGGCAGCCTGAGCGACGTGCTCGATCCGGCGGGGGCGTTCCTGTATGACCCGGAGACGGAAGAGGGCCTGCTGGATGCGTTGCGTCGCGTGGCCGGTGGTGCTGAGCAGCTTGCTCAGATGGGTAGCCACAACCGTCAGCGCGTCTCGCACTGGACCTGGGCCGACATGGCCCGTGCGACAGCCCAGTTGTACGAACGCTCTGTCACCGGCGTCCACGAAGCCGAGCCCGTTGGTGAACACGCAGTAAACGAGAAGCTCTCATAGAGGAGATGGATTCGACGTGCCTGATCCCGTCACGGATATCCTGATGATCACGTACAATCGGCCACGATACACGGGCCTATCTCTGCAACGCCTGCTGGAGACCTGTGACGAGACGATGCGCGTGTGGGTCTGGCACAACGGCGATGATACAGAGACGCTAAAGGTCGTCGAGTCGCTGCGCGATCACCCTCGTTTCTTCGAATTTCACCACTGTCCGGAGAACAAGAAGCTGCGCGAGCCGACCAACTGGTTCTGGGAGCATTCCACGGGTGATCTTGTCGGGAAGGTGGACGATGACTGCCTCATGCCTGCCGGGTGGGTGCAGACGCTGAGGAAGGCCCATATGGATGTGCCCGAGTTCGGCGTGCTTGGGTGCTGGCCGTTTCTGGAAGAAGACTACGTTCCCGAACTGGCCGAGCCAAAGACGCGTATGTTCCCCGAGGGGCATCGGCTCCTGATGAACTGCTGGGTAGGCGGTAGTGGCTATCTCATGAAAAGACAGTGCCTCGAACAGATCGGTCCGATTGTCGATGGGCAGTCGTTCACGGGCTACTGCGTACAACTGGCTGTCCGGGGATGGATCAATGGGTGGTATCTGCCTTTGCTTTGCCAGGACCACATGGACGACCCACGGTCCGAACACACGAATCTCCGGACCGATGAGGACTTCCAACGCCTTCGCCCGCTAACAGCCAAGACGTTCAAGATCGAGACCCTGGAAGGGTGGGTGGATTTCATCCGCGAGGATGTGCGCTCGCTGCTGCAGGCCAGCGCGGATCCCAAGTACTACGTGGGCTGGCGAGTGACGCTGAGAAAGCTTCGTCAGCGTCTGAGAAAACGAGCGTAAGATGGCGCGCACCCGCGACGGCGTGGGGACGCGATCATTGTCTTGAGCAAGGAACACCAGTGAACACCATGAGAATAGAAACCTGGCTAGCGTCGATCCTGGTGGCCGTCTTCGTTGTTCTGGCCGGCTCGGTCATTTGCGAGGCCGCCAACGCATCGCCGGACAAGCGCGTGACCGTCGTGTTTCGATTCGACGACTACTCCGAGACCAGCAACACGGCGATGGAAGTCAAGCTGATCAATGCCTTTCGCCAGCATGGTGTCTGTTGCACGTTTAGCATCATTCCCTTCATCTGCAAAGGCAGCACGCATGACAGCCGCGAGCAGGGAGTCATTCCCCTCTCAACGGCGAAGGCCGACATCCTTAAGGAGGCGGTGGAGGCGGGGGCTGTGGAGCTTGCGCTGCACGGCTACGCTCATCAGACGATTCGCGACACGGGAGGGTGGACCGAGTTCATTGGCCTGGGCTATGACGCACAATTTGCCAAGCTGAAGAAAGGAAAAGACTTTGTCGAGCAGATGCTGGCCCAGCCGGTAACGATCTTCGTCCCTCCGTGGAACAGCTACGATTCGAATACGGCACGGGCTCTGGGCGATCTGGGATTTCGATGCCTTTCTGCTGCCACCTTCGGTGTCGGCGAAGGCCCGTCGTCTCTGAAGTTCCTGCCGGCTACGAGTGACCTTCTGCAACTCCGGCAAGCGGTCGAGGTGGCGCGGCGGCGCCCTGAGGCGGATCGGCTCGTCGTCGCGCTGTTTCACACCTACGATTTCACCGAGGCGAGCGAGACCCAGGGCATAATGGCCTATCAGGATCTTGTCGGGCTTCTCGACTGGCTTGTATCGCAGCCGGATGTGGACGTGAAGACCATGAGCGAGGTGATCGACATGGGTGTCGATCTGAGTGGGGCGCGGTTGACGGCCAACGGCGCCTTCAGCCAGTGGCCCGACTACGTTCCGCCGTTCATGCCTCGTCTGGCTGGTATTCCTGTGGGCGTCTATCTGTCCTCCGAGGCGGTGCAGGGGCTTGCGAAGGCCAAGTCTCGGCTCTACATGGGAACAGCGATCTTCTACCTTGCTGTGGCGGCAGTGCCGGCCGTCATCGCCTTTATTGTGGGACTGATAGTCTCCGCGCGATTGCGGCTGTTGGCGACGCTTGCCAAATACGCCGCCGTGGTCCTGTTGGCGGCAGCGCTGGCCTACGGCGGTCGGAACATGCAACTTGGCTATCGAGGAGCGCTCGTGATCTTCGGGCTTTTCGGGGTTTGTGTTGGGATTTGGGCTGGCACGTGGGCGGATGCGAAGCGGCGTCGCAACGCATCGACGACGTAACGCGTGCGGCCGGTGACCCAGCAACGCGGTAGGACATGATAAGGTAATCGTATGCAAGCGGTAACATTAACCTTGGCCGGTATCTTTGGTGTGTTGACCCTGTTCATGCGGCCGACACGTGCGCTGGCCGTCTACTTCGTTCTCCTGCTGGCCTACCCGACATTTCTTGTGGTGCAACTGGGCACTCTGGATATCAGCGCCGCGCGAATCGTCGGCGGCGTGCTCCTTATGCGGTGTCTATTTGATGCTAGCCTCCTGAGCAAGTTCAAGTGGTGCAGGCTGGACACCTGGATCATGTTCATGATGGTTGTGACGGTGCTGGTCCCGTTGGCTGCCTGGAAGATGCCTTCCATGAAGGTTCTGGAGAACCGAAGTGGTTTCATCATGGATTCGTACATGGCGTACTTCCTCGCCCGTTTCTGCGTCTCCGACTATCGTTCTCTGATCACGGTGGCGCGGTGGGTCACCCCGGTAGTGGTGGCATTGGCCGTGTTGGGAATGGTCGAGTCTGTCTATGGGATTCAACCGTTCAACGCGCTGCGACGTTTCTGTCCCTGGCGGCCGACGGCGCCGTCTTTGGCAGAGAACATACGCAGCGGATACTACCGAGCCGTGGGGCCCTCCGGACACCCCATTTTGTTCGGGGCGTCCTTTGTGATGTTCGTGCCCTTCATTTGGTCACTTCGGCACGAGAAGTCGTCCTGGAAGAACTGGGCCTATATCGGTGGGATCTTCGCTTCGATCGGCGCTATGAGTAGCATGTCCAGTGCCCCGTGGATGATGGTCGTCATGGTGTGGGGCTGCCTGATGATGGAGCGTTTCAAGTACCTGGCCAAACCGCTGCTGGGCCTTACCATTGGCAGTTGCTTTGTTGTGGATATTATCAGCAACCGGACCTTTTACCACGTGATGGCATCGTACGCGAATCCCATTGGCGGTAGCGGCTGGCATCGCGCCAAACTAATCGACTTGGCGATTGAGCACTTCAATGAATGGTGGCTGATGGGGTATGGGGGGCTGGACCCGGGATGGGGCAGTCAACTGGGTATGACCTGGACCGACATCACGAGCCATTACATCTCAGTCGGCGTTTTCTACGGCGTGTGGGGAGTCATCGGTCTGGTGGGTTTGATGGCCACGGCGGTGCTCCTGCTTATTCGAGCCCACAACAAAGCGAAGGACCCCACGTTCAAGTCCTGGTGCTGGGCATTCGGCAGCCTTCTGACCGTACTGGCGGTGGCGTTTACCTCCTGTACGTTTTTCGATCAGACGCGGACCCACTTCTACGCCATGCTGGGGATGATCGCGTCCATGGTGCATGGCCAGCCTGCTCTAGAGAAATCCCAGTTACGCGCCCGCCTCTCGCGTCTCGCCCGGGCCAGCGGACGCGAGCCAGATCGTGTCCCCGTCTTGAAATAGCCGGCCCCAAAATGGCTCGGCTGTCCCTGATGAACGCATTTGTCTAGTCGTGCTTGAATGGACGTATCCGTCATCATAGTCAATTGGAACACGGAGGACTTGCTGCAAGAGTGCCTGCAGTCTGTCTTCGAGGCCCCGCAAACGATCGACCTTGAGGTGATCGTTGTCGACAATGCCTCCAGCGATGGCTCTGTCGCGATGGTTGAGAAGGCGTTTCCGCAAGTCAAGCTGGTGCAAAATCCGGACAACAAGGGTTTTGCCGCGGCAAACAATCAGGGAATGGCTCTGGCGCAGGGACGGTACATCCTCCTGCTCAACAGCGATACGGTCGTCCTCGACGATGCAATCGGGGCCACAACGCGTTTCGCCGATGCCCATGACGACGTGGCCGTTACGGGATGTCGTGTGTTGAATGCGGACCGCTCGCTTCAGCCAACGTGTTTCATGTATCCATCGCTGCTGAACATGCTGCTGTCCAGTAGTTACCTTTATAAGCTCTTTCCCAAAAGCCGATTCTTCGGTCGCGAGCGCATGACGTGGTGGGACCGGACCGACACCCGTGACGTCGATGTCGTCACAGGCTGCTTCATGCTCGTGAGACGCGACGCGATCGACCAGGTGGGCTGCCTGGATGAGAGCTTCCATATGTATGGCGAAGAGACGGACTGGTGCTACCGGTTCAAGGAGGCGGGATGGCGGGTCGTCTTTGCCCCGGATGGAGAGATCGTTCATTACGGCGGCGCGAGCAGTCGGCAGAAACCGGCCGAGATGACCCTGCAATTGCGAGGGAGCATCCTGCTGTTCCTCAAGAAGCACCGAGGGATTCTCTCTTACGCCGTGGCCCGGGTGCTCGTGGCGCTCTACTTTTTTCTCCGCATTCCCTACTGGCTTTGTAAGGGACTGCTGTCCGGCGCCCAACGGCAGAGCTGTTTCTCCGTTGTGCGAACCTATCTGGCGGGGGGCTATAAATCGTTGTTTGGATTGAACCTATGCGTGAAGAAGCCATGATCAAAGGCACAGACCAACTCGATACGATATGCTTCGGCGGCGAGGACTGGTGGTACCATAATCGGGGCCATATCGATATGCAATTGATGCGGCGTTTCGCCAAGAAGGGCACGCTCGTCTACGTCAACTCGCTGGTCATGCAGAAGCCCAACATTCGCGAGGGCAGCACGTTTATCAAAAAGGTCGTGCGGAAAGCGCGCAGCATCTTCACCGGGCTTAAGCGCAGCGAAGAGGGATTCTGGGTCTACAGCCCGTTTTCCCTGCCGACGCATCATATTCATTGGCTCAAGGGGTTCAATTGCTGGCTTCTCAAGGTGCAGATGAGGCATATCAGCCGCAAGCTCGGTCTCAAAGACCCTCTCGTATGGGTGGCCTGCCCCGTCGCTTGCGATACGGCCCTGGCATTACGGGGCTCGAAGTTGGTCTACCAACGCACCGACCGCTACGAGGAATTCCCGGGCGTTCCCCGAGATACCATCGAGGCATGTGACAGGACTCTGAAAGCGGCTGCGGATCTGACAGTCTTCGTCAGTGGAACGCTCTTCGACCAGGAGCGCGACGCGTGCAAGCGGGCTATGCGACTGGATCATGGCGTGGATTTCGATTTCTTCGCCTTGGCGGAAAATGATCCCTATCAACCGCCCGACCTGGCGGACATCCCCAAGCCCATCATCGGGTTTTACGGCGGCTTTGCCGAGCATACCACCGACATCGCGTTGCTGCGCGAAGTGACCGAGTTGTTGCCGGAGCGGTCGTTCGTCTTCGTCGGCAAACCCAACCAGGAAAGCGAACAGTTGGCAGATTTGAAGAACGTTTGGATGCTCGGCCAGAAGCCCTATGACCAGATCGCCCACTACGGCAAGTGCTTCGACGTCACCATCATGCCGTGGAAGCAGAACCGCTGGATTCAGGCCTGCAACCCGATCAAGCTCAAGGAGTATTTGGCGCTGGGCAAGCCGGTGGTGAGCACGCCGTTTACGGAACTGGACAACTACAAGCCTGTTGTCTATGAGGCCCAGGATGCGGATGGTTTCGCCCAGGCGATCGAGCAAGCGTTGGCTGAAGACAGTCCGGAGAAAATGGCCGCCAGAAGAGAAAAGGTGATGGACAGCACCTGGGACCGCAAAGCCCAGACCGTGCTGGAGGAACTGTGTTCCCGGGAAGATTCCGAAGTTCCCTGCGTGGCAAATGTCGATAGAGCCTAAACTGAAAATATGTGTGGCGTGTTCGCCCGGTGGACACATGGTGCAGGCCAGACGGCTGGCACGCGTGTACGAGCAACACGAGCACTTCTATTTCACGTTCGCTGGACCTGTGGCCAGCGAGTTGGAGAAGAGCGCCCGGGTGCGCACGATTCCCAACGTCGTCCGGTCCAATCCGCTCTCCTGGCTAATCGGCGCCGCACGTTCGGCCGGCATCGCCCTGAAAGAGCGGCCTGATGTAGTGATTACTACCGGGGCGGGAGTGGTTGTGTTTCTGTGCGTCTTCTGCAAGATGCTGGGGGCCAAGCTAGTCTTTCTGGAGAGCATGGCCAAGGTGGAGCGACCGACGCTAACCGCGCGGCTCCTTTATCCTTTCGCCGATCTGTTCATCGTGCAATGGCCTGGCCTGCGCGAGTTCTTTCCTAGGGCCCAGTTTGTGGGGAGGTTGTTTTGATCTTCCTTACGGTAGGCAATTGGCATAAGGGTTTTGATCGTCTGGTCAAAGCAGTCGATGAGCTGAGAGACAGAGAGATCATCGCCGAAGATGTCGTGGCACAGACGGGCCCCGGCCAGTACAAGCCCACGCGATTGCAGAGTATGGAATTCTGTTCGCCCACCGAGTTCGAAGAGATCATAGGGCGGGCCCGGCTGGTGATTACCCATGCCGGCGTAGGGACCGTGGCCCAGGCAATCACGCGTGGCAAGCCGGTCGTGGTGGTTCCTCGCAAAGCGGAGTTGGGCGAGGTCGGAGACAATCACCAGTGGACCACGGCCAAGCTGTTGGAGGAGGAGGGGAAGATCCTTGTTGCGTACGATGTGTCTGAGTTGCCCGAGCGCCTGGAGCAGGCCGAGCATTTCGTACCGGCCCAGGGGGAAGGCGGGCAGCACATCGTTTCCTTGGTAGAATCGTTCGTTGCGGGAGTCGCGGAAGCGAAATCGCGCCGGTAGCCCTATGGAAGACGTCACGCTCTCGATTGTTCACTATCGTCAGCCCGAGTTGCTCGATCGGTGCCTGTCTCAGTTGGAGTCGCTGTCCCTGCCTGCCAATTGGGAGACGATCCTGATAGACAACAGCCCTGAGGTTGGGGCCGGTGACATGGTGCAGCGTCGCTTTCCCTGGGTGACTTTCATACCCGCCGAATCCAACCTGGGCTTTGGCGGAGGCCACAATCTGGCGTATGCGCGCAGTCAGGCCGACGTGTTCTTCGTCTTGAATCCCGATGTCATGGTGTTGCCGGGGGCGATTGAGACACTCGTCCGAGTGCTTGCCGAGCATCCGGATGCCGCGATTGTAGGGCCTCGGCTGCTCAATCCCGACCGGACGCCTCAGCATTCGGCGCGACGTTTCTACGATTGGCGCACGGTGTTCTGGCGACGGCTCCCTCTGCCGGGACGGGAGAAGGTTAGCGACTATCACCTGATGAAGGATCGCGATCTGAGTACGACCCAGCCGATTGAGTGGTTGCTGGGAGCGGCCTTGGCGATCCGCCGGTCGGCTTTCGATCGGTCGGATCTCTTCGACCCTCGCTACAGTCTCTACTTCGAGGATGTCGATCTCTGCTATTTCGCCCAGCGGGCAGGGTGGCAGGTCCTGTACTGCCCGGAGGCGACCATGATCCACGACCATCAGAGAGCCAGCGCGGGTAAGTGGTTCAATTCGGCCGTGCGACGGCATTTCATGAGTTGGGTGAAGTTCTATTTCAAGACGAAAACGTATCGCGTCCCAGATGGCGACCGCCGTCCACAGTGTGAGAATGCCCGCCCCGAGGCCTGCACGGGGCAATGCGAGAGTTGACTGAGGCAGGGCTTCGTCCGGACGAGGCAATCTGGTGGGTTTCGTGGCGACGCAAGCGTCGCAGGTTTATGAGACGTTGGTGTATGAGGCCAGCCTTTTGTCGAACGCATTGGACCCGGCGCGGCCGTCGAATCGGCCTGGGACGTGGTGGGGATGGTTCGCCTGTGGGTGATTCTGAGCTGTCGGTCGTGACGAAATGCCTGGGAAGAGACCGGGGAATTCGTGTTTCGCGATGACTTGACGTTCGCATCATCTTCATTTCGGGTCCCCAAGTGACGATATCCTTGACAGCAGACGAATCAGTCGTATCGGCCGATTCCCCCGAAACGATCGTGGGTATCGGACCCTGTTGGCGTGCGGCCTGTCTGGGCATTGAACAGGGTGTCGCGATGCGGCTGGAGAAGTGAAATTGCGTGGATGTATCATTGACTCTTTGCTAGCATGCGGCAGGAGTGTGATGATGTTACCGTTTCGGCCACATCCTCTCCAGAGGCACAGCACGCAGGCTGGGGGATTGGCGTTGGCCGAAGCAGGGGGCGAAGGGCAGGGGCTGGTCGCAGTGAGGTTTCCTCCCCCCCGGAGATCAGGCAGTTGGAACTGATGTAGACAGATGACACGGCAGCAGACGCAGGAGAAACTCGATATCAGAACGGTGGTGCTCGTAGGTCGACAGGACTTCGGGCGCTGTCCTCTAGCGGCGCATCTGCCCACGGCGCTATGGCCGATCAGGGGCAGACCGGCTGTGGCGCATCTGCTGGAACACCTCGCCGATGCGGGGATCGCGAAGGTTGTGGTTTGCTGCGAGAGTGACCTGTCCGGCGAGCTTGAGTCGATGCGTCAGGAAGGGCGGCTGGAGATTACCCTTCTAACGGAAGATCTGACCAGCGGGACGGCCGGGTGTTTGCGCGATGCCGTGGGCTCCGATCCCGGCGATCTCATCATGCTTTTCTCCGGCAGCATGACGTCGCCGCCGGAGATAGGCAGTATGATCGACGCCCATCGGGCCGCCGACGCAGAGCTGACAATGGTTTTCAATCCGACGCCAACGGACGATGCACCGTACGGTTCTCCGGCAGAGATTTATCTCTGCGAGCCGGATGTGTTGCGCCACATACCGGCCGGAGGCTACTCGGATATCAAGGAAGGGTTGATCCCGTCGATTCTGGGCGCCGGCGGAAAGGTGCGTCCATTGACGCTGCCGAAGGACGTGGGCAATTTCCACGATCGCAAGGGTTACCTGAATGCGGCGGCAGTTCACCTGGCAAACAGTTTCGGCGAGAACGGTACCGATATGCACGCCGATCATGCGGAGGTCGGACCGGGTGCGTCTGTGCATCCGTCCGCAAGAATCAGTGGACTCGTGGCGGTTGCCGAGGGCGCCCGCATTCTCGAAGACGCCGTTGTGGTTGGGCCAGCCCTCATTGGCCCGCGGGCGTTGGTGGGCCGAGACAGTGTCGTAGTCAGAAGTGCTGTATGGCAGCGCGCCACGGTCGGAACGCGGTGCGAGGTTCTCGAGTCCATCATTGATTGCGACACCACGGTTCCCGATCGGGCGGTCGTTGCGGAGCAGACGGTTTCGACGCGTGCGGGCGCGACGAGCGGCCGTCTTGCAGGAGAGACGTACGCACCTCAGGGGAGCGGCATGATCGGTGGTTTGGCTAGGCATGGTGGTGGTCAACTGCGTTCTTTACTGGACCGGCTGCCTTTTGGCGCCCGGCTGTCGGCCGGGAATGTGATCGGCGTTTTGGGTATCGCCATTGTTCTTGGCGTGTTCCTGTGGTCCTACTGGCCCACCTTCGTCGATCTGCGCCGGATTTGGAGGAGAAGTGACGAATACTCCGCCGGATTGCTTGTGCCCCTACTGTCTGCCTACGTTCTGTGGTCTCGACGTCGGGATATTGCACAGGTGCCGATGCGGCCGGCCATCGTAGCGGGCGTGGTGACCTTCCTGCTGGCGCAGACGGTCAGAGGATTGGGGTTGTATTTCATGTATCGCTCGGGGGAGCGGCTGTCGATTGTCCTTTCGGTGGCGTCTCTGGTTCTGCTGATGGGAGGCTGGAGACTGCTGCTGAAACTGACACCCATACTGCTCTTTCTCTGTCTGATGTTGCCTTGGCCAAACCGTGTTCAGGCGGCTATTGCCTTGCCACTTCAGAGGTGGGCGACCACATCGGCCGTCTTCTGTCTTGAGTTGATCGGCTACGAGGTCTTGCAGGACGGTAACATCATCAACATTGACCAAACCCGCGTCGCCGTTGCGGAGGCATGCAATGGGCTCAGGATGATCACAGCGTTCCTCGTGATCAGCGGATTGGTCGTGCTGCTGGCCAGCCGCGCATGGTGGGAGAAGCTGCTCGTTCTGATCTCGAGCCTGCCGATCGCGCTGCTCTGCAACACGCTCAGACTGACGATAACAGCCGTCGCTTTCACCGTACTAAAAGGCGAACGCGTGGAGAAGCTGTTTCACGATTTCGGCGGATACGCTATGATGCCCCTGGCACTGGGCATGGTCGTGGGGGAACTGTGGCTTCTCGCCCAGCTAACGACTCCACCGGCCGAAACGGCCCCGGCGGTTGTCGCCAGGCGACGACCACGACATGTACCAGACTCTTGACGTTGGAGAATCGAGCTATGAATAATCTCGAAAAATACCTGGATCAGGTGATCGATCAGGGCGCGGTGGCGTACGAAGGGCCACTGGACGAGCCACCGCAGGAGGCGAAGCCCAATTTCCTCCAGGGCGTAGCGAGACGCTGGTACATCGTTCTCCTGGTGACCATCCTGGTCTCTGTTCTGGGGTTGCCATTGGTCTGGCTGCTCGTTGAGCCATACTATGTGGTGCAGGGCGCCGTGCGCGTGGCGCCGGCGGTCGAGAGCATTCTGACTGGGGAATCGCAGGGCTCGACGGGCACAGGCTATCGTGATTTCGTCAATACGCAGGCGAAGATTCTGACCAGCGGCCCCGTGCTGCACCGTATCGCGGATGATTTGCATGACCGAAATCTAAGCGTCTTCAGCGGGCAACCGCAGACGACGCTGGAAAAACTGAAGGCCAAGCTGTCGCCGAGAACCGGGAAACCCGACCCGGCTATCGTTCTCAAGGGCCTCGTGGCGGGCCAGGTCATCTCGGCCGGGCCTCTCTCCCAGACGGAGCTGGTGGCTGTGACGATGAAGAGCCCCAACGCGAGTGAGGCCAAACAGATTGTCGACGCCTTTCTCTTCCACTATCGAGCCATGTACGGTGCCGATTCGGTCCAGGACGAGAACAACAAGCTAAACGTGCTCGAAGACAGGAAGACGGAGTTGATAGCGAAGATCGACAGCCAACGCCAACAGATGCGTGAGCTAGCCGAGGAGTACGGAACGATGGCGTTGGACGGCCGCCAGGAAATGGAGATGCGCCTCCAGTCGGTTCTCCTTTCTGAACTGCTGAGCTTGGAGGCCCGTCGCATCGGGCTGGAGGCCCGTATCAGCCTGCTGAAGGAAACAGAAACGGCCAGTCTTTCGCCGGATCAGTTGGTTGCGGCACGAAAGGAGTATGTGAGTCTCGATCCGATGGTCGCGGAATTGTCGTCCAACATCGTGCAGATGGAACGTGATCTCTTGGTGGCCAAGCTGAAGCTCAAAGCCGGTAATCCCGCGCTGACCCAGATGGAGACCGCGCTTGCGAGCTTCAAACAGACACTGGAGGAAAAGCGCATCGAACTCGAAAGGGAGTTTGACGAAGGGTTGGACGGCCGGCTCAAGGAGGCACAGGAGCAAACATTGGCCAGCGCCCAGGCGGAGATCGACGGGCTCAAGGTCCATGAAGAAATGCTGCGCCAGAAGCTGAGTGACCAGGATCTGACGACGCAGAAGGTGGGACGGACGAACCTGGACATTCAGAGTTTCCAATACGATCTGGAGTTGGACAGAGATATGTACGACACGGTGTCTCGCCGGATCAAGACCATGGAAATGGAGCGGCAGCGGCGGCCGAGAATCACCCCCGCCTATGAGGCTGACGTGATTTCGACCGAGGATCGGCGCATCAAGCTTGCTGCGGCCGTGTTCTTCGGTGCCATGGCTTGTGGCGTCGGCCTGGCATTCCTCAGAGACAAGATGGACAAGACGCTGCAGACGCCGGAGGATGTGGCGCGTCATCTGGGGTTGCCGGTCCTGGGCACCACGACCAGTTCGCGGACCGTCAAGCCGGCGCAATTCGCCGAGCAGATCGCGGGAGATTACCAGACCATTCGGACCAATCTGCGACTGCTGGCCAACGGTGGCATGCCGCGCAAGCTGGTGGTCAGCAGTCCGGCGATGCGAGAAGGAAAGACGACCTTCGCGGTCAACCTGGCGACGAGTTTGGCCAAATCCGGCAAGAAGGTGCTTCTGATCGATGGTGACCTGAGAAAGCCGGATGTCCGCTACATGCTGAAAATCTCGAACGGTTCGATGGGGGTCCAGGAAGTGCTGCTCGGTGAAGACCCGAGCCAGGCGATCGTCTCCGTGCCTGAGAGTGGGCTGCACGTATTGCCTGCGAATTCGCGCAATCTCGCGGATGTCTACGAGTTGCTGGTATCCTCCACGGCCGCCGAGCAGATGGAGCGCTTGGGTCGTGATTACGACCATGTGATCGTTGATACGCCACCGGCGCTGGCTTTTCCTGATGCGCTGGTCTGGGCTAAGCTTGCAGACGCTGTGGTACTGGTCGGCTTCGCCGGCCAAACCACCGCGCCGGACTTCAAAGAAACCAAGGAGCGGTTCGCACGTATTCGCGCCCGTGTGCTGGGCGCGATCCTCAGCAACGTGCCGGCCGAGCAGGGTCTCTACCGCTGTGGTTACGGCTACCGGGACCAAGCGCCGCCCTCCGCTGGGCGCAGCAGCAAGAAGAAGCTGTTGCTGCCGACGTCGGGTCCCAACGAAGACGCCAACGCTTGATCGATCCGGGCCCGCGCGGACGACGTCTCAGACCCGCGGACGTAGGATATGAACCACCTATGAGGCTGATTGTCATTCGAGAATCTGGGGATGCCGGGGACGGCAACGCGAGCGGGACGATTGGGTACGCGCTGTCGACGGATCCATTGCGAAGCATCGTTCTCTGGGGTGCCGGCCGACTCTGGGCTGATGCCCGGGGACGCCAGGGCTTCTCGGATTTGATAGGCCGAGCGACGGCTGAAAACACCGTTCTCGCCCTTCCGAGGAGATGGGAGGCCGATAAGGCAATCGGTGCCGCTGGTGCCATCGGGTATGATCCCGAGGTCGGTATACCGAAGCAGGCGCTCAGCAATCTCGGCAACCATCCGTGGTCTGTGGTCTCAGACGGACGCTTCGCAACGCACATCAGCCCAGTACTGTTCGAGCGAGTGTTGGCCGAATCCGGAGCGGATGCTCTTGCCGTGACGGCCACCCCTGATCTGCTGGCCTACCAGGAGCACGTGCGTCTGACGGAAAGCGGAGAACTGGTCGGTTATCGACGCCTCTACCGAGATGCTGGTGAACCGACGCCGATTCCTCTGGATTGGCCTCACCATTTCTTCATAAGAACCGAGCGTCTCGAGCAGGTTCTGGCAGACGGGATGCCGAGCTCGTTTGCGGCGATGATCGAGAAGTGCCGAGCCGCCGGTCTGAATGTCCGCGCGACACTGATCGCTGGCTCTGTTGTCGACCTGGGTTCTCCGGACGGGCTGCTGACACTCTCCGAAGTGATGCTCAGGCACGCGAAGCTCTCCACGATGGCGCCGAGCGCAGCAGTGGGGCGGCAAGTCCACGCCACGGGCAGCACTGAGAAGCTGTCGCCGGAGGCGCGCTTCATAGGTCTTGTCCTGGTCGGCGACGGTGTCTGTGTAGAGCCCGGTGCCGTGGTCGTCGGCCCCACGATTCTCTGCGACCAAAGCGTGGTTCGGCAGGGCGGCGTCGTGGATACCTCCATTCTGGGGGCGGGTGCCGTTGTGGAGCCGAGACAGACTCTGACACGCTCTGTTGTCATCAATTCAAGCAACGGTCGTGCCACGCCCCGTGTGCCCTTGATTCGCGGCAACGACAACGAACCGGAGTCGACTTGTCCCCACGAGACACGTGTCTTTCGAACGTGGCCTCGATACTCCTATGTGAGGTGCCTCAAACGCGTCGTCGATGTTGTTGTGGCGGTGATTGTCCTGGTCCTTTTCATACCTGTGATCCCGCTGATGGCGTTGGCCATCAAGATAAGCTCGCCTGGGCCTGTGTTTTTCAAGGACAAGCGCCAGGGGCTTCACGGGCAGTTGTTTGACTGCATGAAGTTCCGAACGATGCGGGTGGGGGCGGCCGATATCCAGGACAAACTGCGGTTTGTCAGCGAAGTAGACGGGCCACAGTTCAAGATGGCGGATGACCCACGCATCAGTACCGTGGGGTGGTTCCTGCGGGAGACGTATCTCGACGAGATTCCGCAATTCTTCAACGTTCTCTGCGGACAGATGAGTGTGGTGGGGCCAAGGCCCTCTCCGGAGTCCGAGAACACTCTGTGTCCGTCCTGGCGCGACGCCAGGCTGTCTGTGCGACCGGGGATCACCGGACTCTGGCAGGTCAATCGAACGAGACGACCCTTCCGGGACTTCCAGGAGTGGATTTACTACGACACGAAATACGTCGAACAGCTCTCCCCAGGCATGGACTTGTGGATATGCTGGCGCACGTTCACGAGAATGTTGAGAAACTTCGCAGCGCAATTCTGATCTTCGGACAGATTGGGTGTCTGTCGGAGCCCCGCAACCTCACCTTCTGTATCGAGAGCATGACGGTCGAAACGAGACACACAGGCATATCACTAGCGACGCCCCTTGGACGGATCGTCAGTGTCGACAGACGGTACACACTAGCAGCCTTCGGGATTGTCTGGTTCCACATGGCCGGACGGTTCGTGAGACGGCAGTGGCAGCGACTTCTGGAGCCCTGGATATGTGGGCCCATCGTCTACGGACCGTGCAAGATGCCCTATGCCCTCACACGATGGATTGGTCCCCCTACTTCCAGGGTTTGTCTGATTCGCCGCTTTGTCGCTCATGTGCTGGGTCGATTCCTCCCGGCCAAGGTGCTCTGTTTGTGGTCGTCACGGGCCCCCTCTCCGGGCTGATGACGTGGGGCCCGACGAAGACGTCGGGGCGAAGGTTCACCTAGCGACATACGGCGGGAAAGCGAGATCAAAACGTGGTTCACGCCCCAGCGCCGAGACGACGGCTGGTCAGGGGGCAGCGCATTTAGAGAGGATAGGCCGATGGCGACAAGGTATTTCAACTGGAAACTGGCAGTTGTTCTGGTAGTGGCGGTAGCTGTATTTGCGGCAGCGGCCTATGCCCTCCATAGCTGGCAGAAGGGTACGCGAGCCGAGCAGGCCCTTCCCTTGGGACGGCAAGCGTACGATCAGGGCAACTGGGAAGAGGCCGCCACGCAACTTGGCCGGTACCTGGCTGCTCACGGCAATGACGTGGAGATCTTGCTCAAGTACGCTGATGCGCAGCTCAAGATCAGGCCGCTGGGTTCCGACGGGATCCAACAGGCTATTGCGGCCTACGCATCGGCTCTACGCGAGGACAGTGGCAATACCGAGGCGCTTAGGCGGCTCGTTGAGATCTACCTGAGCATGGGGACCCCGGGAGAAGCCCAGCTCAAGGCCGAGCAGTATCTCAAGGACAAGGATGATCCTATTGTTCGTCGGCTCTTGGGTGTTGCTCTCATTCAGCAGCGCGAATTCCGCAAGGCAGGTCAAACCCTGGCGGCTCTCGTGCGGGACCATCCGGAACAGATCCTCGCTTACGAAGCGATAGGACGATTGGCCGAGGCTAGGCCCGTTGATGTGAATGAGTCGGCGACGCACTGGTTTGACGAGGCGATTCGACTGAATCCTGATTCTGCGCTTGCCTATGCCACGCGTGCCGCCTTCCACATGCGGCGCGGGGGTCAGTCCGAAGCGATGGCTGATCTGGAGCACGCCGAGACGCTCGATCTGTCCGACAAAGACGCACACCTTCGGCTGATCACCGAGTTGATCGGTGCCCGGGCGTTCGACAAGGCGCGGGAGCATCTCAAGAGCCTTCGAAGCACCGCCTCGACGGAGCAGATGCTGTGGCAGGGATGGGCGGAGGTTGCCATCAGATCGGGTACCGCCGAGGAGATGCGGATGATAGCCGAGGAGGGACTCCAGGCGCTGGCGAACCAGCCCTGGGATTTCATGCCCTTGGCCGCTGAATTGCTCATCCGGACGGATCGACTGGAGCAGGCCGGAGAGTGTGTCGTGCAGATGAAGGACAAGAACGTGCAGCCGGCACGAGTGGCGTTTCTGGAAGGCCTTCTGGCTGAGCGACGGGGCGAACTTCGAGAGGCCGTCACGTGCTGGCAGCGAGCAATTGGTCTCGGGTATCAGTCCTCACATGACAGCCGCTGGCGCACGAAGTTGCCGCTTGTCCGCGTCGTCTTGGCCTCTGCCTTTCTAAAGATGGGGGATACGCAATCCGCCATGGGACAGCTTCGCACACTCGTTTCTGAGATGCCGCGCTACGCCGGAGGGCATCTCCTTCTGGCACGTTTGGAGGCACAGGCCGGCAATTGGGCGGGGGTGCTGGAGCACACGCGCCAAGTCGAGCAGTTCAGTCCTGGAAATACAGAGGGGCTGCTGCTGAACCTTCAGGCGCGCATGCACCTACTGGTCACGGGTGAAGGGACGGACGCCGGCCGACAGAAGGCTTGGCAGGATATCGACGATCGGTTGGCTGCATGGAGGGCGAGCGCGACGGGAGACGAGATGGCGATACAGGTCGAGCTTCTCCGGGCCGAGAGCGCTCTGCTACAGGACAAGCCCGACCAAGCGGAGGTCGTACTGGATGAGATCCAGCGCCGTCGTCCAGGAGATACCCGCGCGACCGTACTTCGTGCGCAACTGCATGTCGGACAGGGAAGAGATGAGCAGGCCATTGCCATCATGCAGCGTGCCGTCCAGGAGTCTCCGCAAAGCGTCGACGCGGTGACGAGACTGGCGCTCTTGTACAACGGTCAGGGCAAACAAGAGGAGTGCGAGTCGACTGTCAGAGATGCACTGGTCGGAATGGAAGAACGTCAGGATCGGCGGCGGCTTGGGTTGTTCCTGGCTGGATTGTACAGCACGTGGGGACAGGACGATCGCCTCTACGAGTGGCTTTCCGACATGGCCAGGGAGTTTCCCGCCGACATTCAAACGAAACGTCGTCTGTTGGCTGTTGAGCGCGTTGTGAGTGATTCGGAGCGAGCGCAGGCCATCGTTGAGGAGATTAAGTCACTTGAGGGAGAGAAGGGCTGGCAGTGGCGAATCGAGCAGGCGAGGGTCTGGATCCGGTCGGAGAGTTTCCGGACGCGCCATGCCGAGACGATTCGGCTCCTTCGGGAGAATCTCTCTGCCAATCCGGAGGATGGGGCCAGTCGCATGCTCCTCGGGGCAGCCT
>Ga0272442_10003466_pt1 | contig 22135 bp, 20 predicted proteins | sample SSMForm2O_FD_200262 | JGI IMG/M metagenome (GOLD analysis project Ga0272442, IMG submission 200262) | Marine sediment archaeal communities from Little Sippewissett salt marsh, Falmouth, MA, United States - SSM-Form-2O | ecosystem: Environmental > Aquatic > Marine > Wetlands > Sediment ...
CTTTGAGCTTGCAAACATATGAAAATTGGAATAAGAGTTTGTAAGATAGATTTTTAAAGGATGATAACACCAATGATAATATATTAGAATCAAAATAGACATTATAGGTTTAACATGAGCTCAGAGGAATATTTTCAAATAATTGCCAAAGAAAATCCGTTGGTCTTTCTTTCAAAACATATTTGCCCCTATCTTGTTGGTACGCAATGGGATCTAATCCGTAAATGTGCTCTTTTAATGGGTGTTACTAAAGATCGTCCAAATATGAGGATGAGGCTTCATATACTGTTATCAGGTGGACCCGGAACTGGTAAATCAGAGTTTTTAAGTTGGTATCATCAAAAAATGGATGGTGTTCTTGTCAACTCTGAATTAACATCAAAAACAGGTTTAGTAGGGGATGCAAGAGGAAAGAAAATTCATCCTGGTTTGCTTGCTCAATCAAATGGTTCAATTTTACTTGTTGATGAACTTGATAAAATGTCGGTTAAAGATCAAAATGGTTTATTGCAGGCTATGGAGGAAGGTGAATATACTATAACAAAGGGTAAAAATCATCAAACTTTCAAAGCGGAGGTTCGTGTGATTGCTACATGTAACGATATCAATAAAATTCAGAAACCCTTGTTTGATCGTTTTGATTTTCCATTTAAAGTTGAGAGGATATCTAGGATTCAAAGAGCAGAATATGTATCTGATATTATTGATAGTTTTATGGGTAAAAATTCAAAAGATTATTCTCTTGTTGTAAAGGCATATCTTGATTGGGCTCAAAATGCAAAAACACGAATTGACCCAGAGGATGAGCCTTCTATTAAAAAGGCGATTAAGGATTATATTTTAAACTCGGATGAAACAATTGAGGGTTTATCTTACCGTAGTCTTGAGTTTTCAATTTTGAGAATCGCTTATGCAATTGCACTACTTGAAAGGAGTAAAATTACAAAGGAGCATATTGAATCAGCAATTGAGATAAAAGATGAAATTTACAAAAATTTCTATAAATAGACATTTTAAAATTATCTATTTTTCCAAGTCCTATTAAGTCGATATTTTTTTTAAAATTTCGATAATTATGCTACAAATTTTATATATTTAAAAATACAATTTTGATTAGGGCTACATAAGAGGCGTAACAATGATTAATAATCGATTTTGTAAAAAAAATATAATGAGAAATAAAAAGATAATTTCATTATTAATTCTTTTTATAGTTATAAGCGCGATAGTAATTCCGATAGTATCTGCTGTAGAGCAGGTGGACCAAAAGCAAACAAATTATAACTTTGATTATTCGTTTAATAATGATTTTTCGGTGGCACAGTCATTCAAACCAAGTAAATCTATATTAACAAAAGTTGATGTTTTCGTAAGTAGAGATCCTTATCCTGATGAACCCACAGAGAACCTTGTATTACACATTCGCAGTTCATTATATGGTAGTGATTTAAGAAGTAAATCATTACCTCCAGGTAGCATTCCTACGAATAGTAACTGGGTTACTTTTGATTTTACTGATTTAAGTGTTACTCCAGAACAGACATATTATATAATTCTAAGTACAACTGAGTCAACATTTAACCATAATTATGCATGGTCTGGAATTGATAGTGACGCTGATAAATATCTTAGAGGTGAAGCATATTTTTACAGTGATTATGGTGGTAGTTGGGATTTATATCCAGGAGATTTTGTAGATTGGGCTTTCAAAACTTATTATCCTGTTAATGTTGAGCCTCCTACGGTTACAACTGTTGATGCAATAAATGAGCAGCAAACTTCTGCTACATTGAAAGGTGATTTGGTTTCTATGGGGGGTGATGATTCTTGTGACATATGGTTTGAATATGGTTTAACGGAATCCTATGGTTATGAAACTATGCATTATACTGTTGATGCTGCTTGGCCATTTCAAGATGATGTTACTGGTCTTACACCTGGAGAGACTTATCATTTCCGTGCGGTAGCATCTAATACTGCTGATACTAGTTATGGCAACGATATGACATTTACAACACTTCCATCTGATCCAGATAATGATCCACCAGTACCCTATCAGGCAACATGGTCCACTGTACCTCATGCAACCAGTGAAAATTCGATTAGTATGGTTGCAACTGCAGCATCTGACCCGAGTGGTGTTGAGTATTACTTTAAAGAAACAAGTGGTAATTCTGGTGGTAGTGATAGTGACTGGCAGTCTAGTCGAAGTTATACTGATAATGGCCTAAGCTCAGGGATAACTTATACTTATAAGGTAAAAACTCGTGACAAATCTCCAAATCAAAATACAGGCGAATGGTCAATTTCTAAATCCGCTACAACATATCAGGGTAGTCTTCCACCGTATGAGCCAAATAATCCCTCACCAGGTTCAGATGCAACAGATATTGATGTTAATGTTTTTTTACACTGGGAAGGAGGCGATCCGAATACAGATGATATTGTAAAATATGATGTATTTTTTGGTAGAAATCAAAATGATTTAGATTTGGTATCAGAGGATCAGGCAAGTAAAAATTATGTACCGGGTACACTTGAATATTTAAAAGACTATTATTGGAAGATTATCGCAAAAGATAATCATGGTCATTCTACAACTGGTCCTATCTGGCATTTTACTACTGAGGATTGGGATTATACTGCTCTTCCAGATTTTCATTTCCCTAGAGCTACAAAAGCTGAAGTAGATAAATTAAAACTAGACGTATTTATTCCTGTATCTTGGGATCTTGGTGAAGGTTATTACCCCAATAGTTACGGTTATATGACAAAATATAACAAATATGATAAAACTGCAGAATCAAGATTATATGATGAACATTGTGGTGCTGTAGAACCAACTACTGGAGTTGGAATACCTGAAACATATGTTCTTTCTACTAAAATTGGACATAAGTATACTTTTCCATCTTATGGTGATACAACTTGGACTCCACCTTGCAAGGTTACAATTAGCGGTAATTATGGGATGGATGATCTTGCAGGGTTCCTAAAAACAAGTTGGTTTGCAAGAGCAGAAGTAGACATTTCTCTTGTGATTGTAAATGAGGGATATCCCATTTTTAATGTCCGGGAATTTCAAATTGATCATTGTTGCATAGGTCCTATTGAGGATTCCTGGCCAAATATCAAAGATAATTTTAATAAATTAACAAATGATTATATCTATTTCCAATATGGGCAAACCTACTATTTTTATCTTCAGGCTAAAGCTTCTCTGTTTTTAACATCTCAGGGATTGCCCGCTTGTTTAAATTTCCTGCCAGTTGATGCAGTAGGTTGGGGTGTTTCTCAAATTGGTGCAAAATATGATTTTATTAAACTAATCTGGCAGGATCCTCCTGCAGATTTTTTAAAATTAAACATGAATGGAAATCTTGAACCTACTATACCTGACCAAGGCCATGGGTCTACAGGTATAGTAAATGAAGAACATACCTTCATTTCAGAGGGTTCAACTGACCCAAATGGAGATTCGATATTTTATAAGTGGCATTGGGACGATGGAACAACAAGCGAATGGATTGGTCCTTATAACTCTGGGAGTAGTGTTACTACAACTCATACATATACCAAACCAGGGGTATATAATGTAAGGCTAGAAGCAAAAGATGAGCATGGTGCATGGTCTGGTTTATCTGAGAATTCTTTCAATGAAATGATATATCCTGAAGGAAAAATAATCATAAACTATCCAAATAGTAATGACCAATGGAGGCAAGGTGATATACACGAAATTAACTGGGATTGCAGTGGATATACTGGAGATTTTGTGAAAATTATTTTAATCAAGGATGATGGAAATGGTAATTATGAGTTTTATTGTGATCTTACACCTGATCCAATTCAAAATAGTGGAAGTTATTCTTGGACTGTTAAATCGGATATTGAAATTGGAAATGATTATAGAATCGCAGTCTATGATCTCACTAACGCAGCAAACGCTAGTAAGATTTTTTCAATAGTAGGAAACGATGGGCCAAATACACCTGATACGCCACAAGGTCCATCATATGGAAAAACTGGTAAAGAGTATACTTTTACATCTATTACGACAGATCCTGAGAATGGTGATGTTTACTATCTCTTTGATTGGAGTGATCAAACAGAAAACCAATGGCTGGGACCTTATGCATCCGGTGAAAAAGTAACAGCTAAACATATCTGGAAAAAAGAAGGATATTATGCAATAAAAGTTAAAGCCAAAGATTTATCTGATACTGAAAGTGGCTGGTCAGAACCTAAAGTTGTTCAAATTGAAAAAGGTAAATCTAAAAATTGTCAAATATATGATTTAATTACAAAATTAATCGGACAGTTTCCATTATTTGAAAGAATACTCAAGCTTATTTTGGATTATATTATGTATTAAGGTCTTTTCCAAAAATAATAAAAAACCTTGCAGTTTAAATTGTCTTTATAATTTTGAATAAATAATTTATAAAACCAATTTTTAATTCTAATGATTCAGACCAATTGCTTTCCATACCATAGATATCTCTTGATTTAACTCGGATGTTGTATTTTCCAATTTCTTTATAAAAATGAAAATCATAATTTGTTGCTACTTGATTTGAATCAAATGGACCGTCCCAATCAGAGATAGTTCCATCTCCATAATCCCATTTATAGTACATTTGATCTTTATCACTATCATTTGCTATGGTATAAAACTTATATTTTCGATTAAAAAATTTTTTATCGTGAATTTTTGGAGCCTGAGGTATGGTAGGTGGATTATTTTCTTCATCTTCAAAAAGAGAAGGAATGTGATAGTTATGTTTTCCTTTTTCAAGTTCTTCTGTTAAATTAAATTTTATAAATTTATCAAACTTATGATGAAAATATAAATATATTTCACCTGAACTTAAGTTATATACTTGAGAATTCTGGGTACAGAAACCATGGGTATTTAGATATGTCTCATTTAATATTGATGTAAAATATTCAAAAGTAAAATTATTCATCGTTTCAAGCATTTCAACGGCTGTTAAATATCGTTTACATTCGATATTATCAGTTTGTGATTGTAGAAAATTTGTAACAACTTGATAGTCATCTTTTTTGTATAGTAATCTGTCTCCTTCTATTATTACTGAGCTTCCGTTTTTATCAACAAAAAAACTTTGATACGAAAACATGAAAAATAAATTGTATTTTGAATAAATCTCTACTACTTCTTCAACATTGGAACAATGTTTTAGGCAGTAATATTCAAGATCATATATTGGTCTAAATATTTTTTTATAAATTGATTTTATTGGAATTTTTTTCGGGTAAATATTGTATTTTTCGTAAAAAAGACCTTGGTCATTAAACCCTCCGCATTTATTTATAAAATCTGGGTTCCATGGAAGTTTTAGTTTGGTTTCAATTATAAATGTCCCATATTCTTCATTGGTTGCAGGATCAACTTTTATATGAGTATCAGGGTAACGCCAATCGTTGTTATTACCAACTAGAGTGATATTATTTTTTGTTGCTGTAAATCCTGTACAGGCAGTAACTGTTGAACTTGATAAAATCATACTTCCTATTAAAAGAAGGAAAAATAATTTTCTAAATTTTATTTCCATTTATATATTAATTAGAATTTATATTATAAAAATCTTTTTATATAAGCGATATCTAGCAGAAATGTTATCGTCTTTTTTTATGATGGTATCGTTTATGATGTGGTCTTTTTCTTCTTTTCACATTTCTAAAAAAAGGTACTCTTTCAAAATCAGGCATTTCTGCTTCTTCAATTTTTAGCTCATCGTTACTTTGAACCCTTCTAAAATTGTCATGGTCAGGTGCTGTAAGTAAAGTTATTGCCGCTCCTTTTTCTCCTGCACGTGCTGTTCTACCTATCCGGTGAATATACTCAATAGGCGTTTTTGGAACATCATAGTTGTAGATATGGCTGACATTTTTAATATCAAGACCTCTTGCTGCCACATCTGTAGCAACTAGTACTTTTGTTTCTTCGGATTTTAGCGCATCAAGTGAAAACGTTCTTTGTTTTTGAGTCATGCCGCCATGAATAGCTAGTGCGTAAATTCCTTGTTTTTTAAGGTTTTTTGCAACGATATCTGATTCTCTTCGTGTTGCACAAAAGACAATTGCTAGACCTGATGTATCATTTTTTAACAGATGTACAAGCAGGGAAAATTTATCATTTCTTTTATAAATGTCATAATAGATCTGATGAAGTTTGCTTTTATCTACTTGTGATTTGGTTTTGATTATTACAGGGTTTTTCAGATGTCGTTTCATAAGTCCATGAATGTTACCCATAATAGTTGCACTAAACATTAGAGTCTGTCTGTTTCTTGGTGTTTGTCTTATTATCTTTTCAACGTCATCGATAAAACCCATCTCAAGCATTTTATCTGTTTCATCTAATATTAGAAATCTAACATTTCTGAAATCTATTGTTTTCCTGCGAAGATGATCAAGCATTCTACCAGGTGTTCCAACAACAACTTCAGAGGTTTTTATTCTCTTAATTTGTGGTTCTATTTTCACTCCGCCGTATATGCTAGTTGTTTTGATATCAAGTTCTTTACCAAAAGTTTTGAAAACATCAGTTACCTGTATACATAATTCCCTTGTTGGTGTGAGAACAACTGTTTGTAGTCCACCATTTTTTTGAATTTTTTCAAGTATGGGTAGACAAAATGCAATAGTTTTTCCTGAACCGGTTTCTGCTTGGCCGACTACATCTCTTCCTTTGATAATCTCGGGAATGCATTTTTCTTGGATAAGAGTAAGTTCATTAAATTCTTGTTCAATTGTTTTTTCAACAATATTTCTGTTTATTTTTAATTCTTCAAATTTCATTTTTTATCAACTAATTATTATATTAAAAAGAAAAAATATTATCAATTAGGGTAATTTTTACTTAATTGATAGTTTATATCTTTTTTACGTTTACTGCTTTTGGACCCTTTTCTGTTTCTTCTTTTTCATATTCGACAGGGTCTTCTTCATTAAGTTGTGTATTTTCGGCTATGTCATTCTGATGGACAAAGATGTCTTTTCCATCTTCTCCAACTATGAATCCAAAGCCTTTTCGTGGGTTGAACCACTTTACTTTGCCTTTCATTTTTTTTTACCTCATTCATGTTTTTTTTTAAAAGAATTTAAAGAAAAAAATCCAAATTTGGAATATTAACCTACATTCTTTTTTTCAGCAAAACAGCTCATAGTATAAATATGTTTCTAATTTGATATTTTTAAATATTTGTGGAAATAACTAACTAAGAGGAAGTGGTGGTACACCTTCAGGTAAAAAGGGTTCTATATATGGTGTTTCCCAATTATGTAGATTTTCAATATTTACAATTAGATACATAAAAACAGGTAATGTAGTTTTCATCCAGTGAACTAGATTATCATGTCTGTGTTCCCCATACCATGGATCATAATCTATTGAAAGTATTTCAAATGTAAAACTTGGTATTCTAAATTCATTATAAGCCCATATATCTGCGCATCCGCCGATTGTCATTTCTTCGGATCTATCTGCTTCATATTCTGTATTTTTTTCAATCCAGTCTTTTACATAGTCAAATATTTTTATTTCATTTTCTTTCATTTTGTATGGTGGAAATAAAATATTTTTTGACCAAGGCGTTGGAGTTATAATATTATGCCAAGCAGTATGACAATTTACATAAAATGAGAAATCATGATTATTTAGGGATTTCATAAAATCTCTTAGAGCTCTGGTCTCTGGTTCAGAAAAAGCGTATCTGCCACAGTTTCTCCACCAATAAGATGGATCGTTAGGTCGGATTTTGATATAAGGGATTTTTATTATACCAAATAATTTCCCTAAACGATAAACACGACTGCGGAGTCTACCAAAATATATATCAAAATTTCGATTTAGATCTACTCCGTTATCATTTCCTACTTCATCGTTTTGTCTCCCATCAGGATTCACTAGTGGAATTATATATATCTCGGTGTTGTTCAAGATATTTGTTATTGTATCATTTTTTCCAAAGTTGATTAGAAGATATTCAGCTAGATAAAGACATGCTTCTCCTGCTTCCCATTCAATTCCATGTATGCAACCATCTATAAGACAGGAAAATTTATTTTCATTATTCTTTTCATTGGTTATTCTGATGCACCAGATATCTTTTCCTAAAACGCTTTTACCAATTGAAAAAAGTTTTACTAAATTTGGATATTTTACCCTAAAATCAAATAGTTTATCAGTTGTCACATAGTAATCATGATACTCTCCATCTTTCCAATCAGGCAACATCAAAGCAGTATCTGTATCTGTTTCTTCTAGTGGTAAATTTCCTGGTTTTTCTTCTGGTTTTTTTTCTTCTAGACAACCTGTGAATGATAAAGTAAGTAAAAAAAAGCAAATAAGTAATACTTTTAAAGGGATGGTTAGTTTATTCAACTTGTTTTCCTCTCTGATAGTAATTGAATATAATTATTATTATATAAAACATTGTTTGTAATATATGATATTTTATTTTTTTATTGCTTTTATAATCATACCTTTTGGTACAAGATATCCTTTTATTGGCACCTTAATTGCTTTATAATATTCAATTATAATTTCACTGAAACCAGCTTTTTTTAACATTTTTTCCATTTCTTCTCCGCTATTCAACTTTAAGTTCATTTTTTTAATATGCCTCTTATGATCTAGCCCATCATCTTTATTATAAGACATCTCGATAATCAGTCTTCCTTTAGGTTTTAATACTCTAAAAATCTCTTTAAGTGTTTTTTCTTTTTCATTTAAGAAAAAAAACGCTTCAATTACTGCAACAACAGTAAATTCATTATCATCCCACGGTAATATTGATGCAGGACCATGCTTAAATTCAGCTTTTCCTGATTCAACAAGTTTTTTATTGATTTCAGATGCTAATCTAACCATATCACGTGAGTAATCAATACCTGCGATTTTTGAAACATGGTATATATATTTATTTATAAAGACCCCTGATCCAAATCCAATCTCAAGATATTCATCATCCTTTTTTGGATTAATTGCCTTTAGGGCATTTTTATAGAACGATTTATGACCCCTAGCCATACCTTTTGCCAGCATCTTTCCAAAAAAACCTGTGGGCTTAGCAAATTGCGACATTTTTTAAATTCACCTATCAAATAACTATTATTCCATAATATAATTTTATTTTAAAGCCTGTCAGAGATTAATATATTTATAAATTTTCTATAGGTTTTATCATCTTAAAGTCTTTTAAAAAGTATGTTGAGATGTTGGTTAGATAATTTTATTAGCGGTTTTTTCATATATTCTTATAGGGGGAGTCAATAAAATGAAAAAAATATTGATAATTTTAATTGTAGGAATTTTTATTTTCAGTACATTTAGTGCTGCTGGTAATTTTTTAGAAATAAAATCAAGTTCAAAAGAAAATATTGAAACATATATAGTTTGTCTAGACTCTGCTGAGTATAAATCATATAAAATTTATACAAAAGATAAAGTTGAGAAAAATGACTATAATTATTTGGGATTGCCACAAGATCAATTGATGCAAACATATGATTATGTTATAATCACTGATGATGATTTAATAGATTCAATTACATCTTCAGGATTCATAGATTGGAAAGAATCAAACGGCTTTAATTTAAAAATTGTAAGTATAACTGATAGTGAAATAACTAGTCAACAAGGAAATGATCTTGCTGAGAAAATCCGAAATTTTCTAAGACAATACTATCTTGAATGGGGAATTAACTATGTTTTAATTGTGGGAAATTACGAAAAGATTCCTATGAGATATTGCTATCCTGATCCAAACAATCATAGGTTTGATATTTTTGATTATACCGCTGGTGAAGTTCCTACTGATTATTATTATGCAGATTTATCAAGTTCTGACGCTGATAGCTGGGACTTGGATGGCGATGGTTATTATGGGGAGTTTGGAGAAGATGATCCAGATTTTGAACCAGAGGTTGCAGTTGGCAGGATTCCAACAAAAAATGCTGCAAGAATCACTTACACTCTTGAAAAAACAATTGCTTTTGAGCAAGACACAAGCAATTGGAAGACAAGTGCATTAAACGCTGGTGCATTTTTTTATTTTACAAATCAAAATAACAATGGTAGGCCTTCAATGGATGGCGCTGTTTTGTCTTATTATATAGAGCAAGATCTGATGGATGGTTGGACAGTCAGTCATTACAGTGAACAAGAAGGGTTGGAGACATCTGAATATGATTGGCCAGCACTTAATCAAAATTCATTTATTTCAGACTGGAAAAATGGACAATATTCAATTGTAAATTGGCAAGGGCATGGCTGGACTAATAGAGTTGCTCATTGTGTATGGTCTAGTGATGACGGCGATGATGTTCCAGAAGATTCAGAAATTTCTTGGCCAAATTTTATTAGCACAAATTCAGATCTTGATGATGACTATCCTTCTATTGTAACTGCAGTTTCATGTTATGTCGGCTGCCCAGAAATTTATAGTGTTAGTAATTTAGGAATTGACCTTTTGACAAACCCATCGATTGGTGCAGCTGTTGGAGTTGTTGCATCAGCTAGAAGTCCTTATGGGTCGATTGGGTGGAGTCCTTCTAATCCGGGTGGATCTGATTCAATTATTTATGAGTTCAATAAAAATATGATTGTTAATCAGCAAAGAGTTGGTGATGCTTTGTATAATTCAAAATATTATTGCAACTATAATTATGGTTGGAACGAATATTACGAATACATCGATGTTTATACTTTTAATTTATATGGTGATCCCTCTTTAGTTTTGCAGGGGATAGATGTCCAAGGAACACCAGAAAAGCCCAGTCTATCCGGTAAGATCAAAGGTAAGATAAACCAAGAATACACATACTTTGCAAAAACAACAGATCCAAACAATGAAGATATTTTTTATTACTTTGACTGGGGAGATGAGACAAACAGTGGATGGCTTGGACCATATGCATCTGGTGAAGAGTGCAGTGCAACTAATTCCTGGGGTAGAAAGGACGATTATGAAATTAAAGTTCGTGCAAAGGATGTAAACGGTATTATGAGTGATTGGTCAGATCCTCTTCCTGTTTCTATGCCAAAAAATAAATTGATAACAATTGGTGCGATAATACAAAAAATACTAGATAACTATCCAATTTTTAATTTTCTTTTTAATAGGATTATCTAATTTGATTTCTACTTGTTCAGCACCGTTCTTGTTAAAAAATAAATATTTGATAATATTAAACTTGTATCATTATTTGAAAATTCATACCATAAACAACGAGTTTTAGCAGAATCATTTTTATTTACAGGTGTAAAACATATTTTTGAATTATTGAAACTTACATGATTCCATTTCCAAGAATTATTAAAATAATTTATACTAAAAAATGCTGTATAGTTTTCATAAAAAGTAACATTGACAATGCATGTACAATTCGTAATAAATCCAGTCCAAAATCCAAAAAATTTTTCATATTCTAAATTTGAACCATTTTCTGGCTCCTCAAAGCATCCACAAAATCCAACTGCCATTATAATCAGTACGACTGCAACTACAATTATTTTTTTTTTCATTGCTATCTCCTAAAATTAATATTTTTGTTTTTGTAGTATATATAAATCTTGGAAACGTTAGGAAAAAACCAAACAAAAAACCTGTAAGTTATCAAATGCTAAAGATGTAGGATTCAGAGCCTTTTCTTCTGTTGTGGCGATCTGATAGGAATTAACTCTACATATTATATAAGATGGTCTAATTAACATATTACAATGAGATATAGAAACTGGAGACAACCTAAGTCAAAAATCAATGATTACAAAAATAAAAAACATGAAAAAAAACATAAAGATGAGATGAAAAGTGCAAAAAAAGATGAAAAAAATCTTAAGAAAAAAAAGAAACGATTGTCGATTGAATGGTTTTTCAGACCTGAAGGTGATTAATTAACTCTGGTAGTTATGATTCCTAATATTTTATAAAATTATTTTCCCCTTTAATTTTAAAAAACTGCTTTGGTATTAAATAAATAATTTTTTCTAAAAAGAAAAAAAGAGAGTGACCCTGCAAATTATAGTTCTAATTGCTGAAACAATTTTTGTAGTATTGGAAATATATTTAGGTATTGTTGAAGGAACTGAAGAAAGGGTCTATTAACTATTTTGTTTTTTCTTACAAAAACAACTAGTTCTCCCCAAGTAGGGCATTTAGCATTATGAATATCATAGGATCTAACATATATAGTATAAAATCCTCCTTTTTCCCATGTATGACTAGCAACTGCTTTTTCACCAGATTTATAGGGCCCAATCCATTCATAATCTTCATATTCTCCATCCCCCCAGTCAATACAGTAAGTAATATTATCTCCCTCTGGATCAGTCGAAGTAAATGTGAATTCATGTGGTCCTGTTTTTTTTATTGTAGGATTATCTGGCCCTTCATTCGGAAGTACTGTAACAGCTAATTCTGCATGGTATTCATTATCCTCAACATCATAGACTGTTGCGTTGATAGTATATATCCCGGCTCCTTCCCACCAATCATGAAATAATTTAAATATAAAACTTGAATCAAATGGACCATGCCAATCAATGGTCCAATTATCACCCCAATCCACGCTGAGTAATGAAAGATCACATTCAGGAGGTTGAATTAAATAGAAGTCATATTCTACATATCCTGCTTCTATCAGTGTGGGGCCATCAATAACAAGTTCAGTCTGTAAATTTACCTCATATGTTATTGAACTGATTAATGGAACTGAATTTATACTGACAAACAAAAAAACAATCCAATAAACAATGCCTCTCTTTAACATTTATTTTACCTCTTTAGTTAGATATCTTTATATATATTAAAATATATAAAACTGTTGATTAATAATTGCTTAGTTTTTGAAAAATATTTTAAACTTACAAATTTAAAAATATTTATTATTTTATCAAAAATGTAAGAGTAAAGCTTGCTAAATCAATTCTTTATAAATAATTTTATATAAAATTATCTTATACTAATTATTGTAAACTTATGAAATGTTATAGAGGAATTCCAGTAGGTTTATGGTTTATTTCGATATCGAATATTTTGTTTACAATTTACTATTATATTAGGCCTTTTTATTTGGGTTCAGATGTCTCGATTTATGCCCCGATGTTGACTCTTACAGCTTGGGGTCTATTTATGTGGTTCAACACTGCTTTGGAAGTTGTCGGAATCTACGCTGTAACAGTTGGTTTTTATAAAGCAAAAAATTGGGCGAGACTTTTTACAATATTTTTCTTTTGTTTTTCAGCTTTTTGGACTCTTTATTTCTTGTTTATTGAAAGGGTATGGCCCTATGAAAGATATATTTGGCTTTGTTATTATGTATTTGTGATAGCATATCTATTGATGTCAGATGTTAGAGAATATTTTAACAAATAAAAAAACCTGTTAGATATGCTCTTTATAGATTGTTTTTTTTCCTCAAAAATATAACCAATAACATTCCGATTATTATAAAAATTAATTCAAAACCGGGTGTATCATTATTTTTTCCTTCTTTGTTGTTTTCATCTGTATTTTTTTTATCATTATTTTTATTTTTGATATCCTCAAAACCATCAAAATAATCACCTGGTATGTAGACTAGTTTTTCGCTATCCTCGTCAATTATTGGATAAAGATCCTGACTATTCAGCCCCGGAATATCATAAGGTGTATCCCCTATACCATCTTTATTTTCATCTATACCCGTGTAGTCATCCCAGTAGTTACCCTCTTTAAGATCAGGGTTATACCAATAATTTGGACCTGAGCCGTCAACTGCGTTATACTGGCCTAACCAAGGGTATGAATTATTAATAAAACGATTATGGAAAATAACATTGTCACTTATATTCCTGGAACTATAAGGTATACTTATACCTCTTTTATTATTAGAGAAAAAAACATTATCGATTATCACATTTCTACTATTGCTAAGAGATATTCCCTCATCACTATTAAAAGAGATTATATTACCTATAATAGTGATATAATTAGCATTATTGATATCAATACCATCTGAGTTATTATTAATAACGTTATTTTTGATTGTTATATTATTTGATTTATCACTAAGAAAGAAATCGAATTTAATTCCATCTGAATAACAATTTGATATTTTACAATTATCTATAGTGGAATTAGCCACATTTTCAAATAATATTCCACAATATGATCTATAAGTAGTCTGACTTTCACTCTGAGATATTATTTTTCTATCAGCAGTGATCTTTAAATTTTTAATTAAGACATTATTTGTATTAGTTATATTAATCGCATTTCCAATATCTTTTCCATCAATTATCGAATATGTATTATTTTCACCTTTAAGATCAATTGACTTTGAAACAGAAAGACTCTCGTTATAAACCCCATTATAGATATAAACAGTATCTCCATCATCAGCTGCATCTATTGCATCCTGAATAGTAACATAATCCTTCCCACCATCATCATCAACATAAATAGTGCTTCCATCAGCATCTACAGTTTTAACTAAGTTTACTCCGCTTAAAACAGAAAAAAACAACATCAACATAATAAAAATTACAGTTTTTTTCATCTATATACTCTCATCACACGATTTATAAGATATTAAAATGATTTATAAAAAAATTACTAAATATAATTTTTATATTTCTTCATTCAACCAATCAATAGGTTCAATTTCAGATACTAGAATACAGATATAGGATTCATTAACAGGCTGATAGATATAACCTGTAAAATAATAATACTCCCCTTTAATAAGTTGACTTGTATCAATATCATTAAATCTAATCTTCATGGAGCCAAGAGTTGTAATTCCAAAGAGCATATCATCATCTGTTATAACCCAATCCGGCCAATATGATCCCTTTACCTTTTGGGTTGTATTCAAATACAAATCTGGATTATCAACAATATCAGTTACATGAATTGCATTCTCATCCCACTTATTTTCTCTATTTAAAAAATTAAAGTCACCAAAGTGAATAAACAAAAGTAAAAATATAACAATCAGTGTAATTACTATACTAAAAATCTTGGTGTTTCTACCTCTTTTTCTTTTTTCTGAATGATAAATTTCTGATTCAAAGCTTTCAGTTCTGGATGTATCTTTTTTAAATTCATCATAATTAACTTGATCATATAATTTTAAAACAATATCTATAATATCATCATATTCTGAATTTTCATTCAGTAAAGTTGGAATATCAAGCTCGATTGAATTATTTCCAACAAAAAGGCGAGGTTTATATTTCAATAAAGAAATCAATTTATCCCTAATATTAAACCCAAGAATTTTATTTGCAAAAAATTGACTTGTTGATTTAACTATAAAATCATTGTCAAATCTATTATCACCGATCTCTATATCCTGACCAGTAAGTCTTTTGCTAATTCTTGTCGTAAGTGATTCTGAAAAAATATAGAGCTCTTCATTAATTGAAAAATTAAGATTTGCCTTGACAAAGATGTGTGGAGGTGAATACTTACCACCAGGTACAAATAATACTTTAATTTCGGTATCCTTATAAGGAAAAATAAATGATTGAGAGCCTAGTAGCTTTTTTTCATATACAACATTTCTTTTTTCAGCTTGAGACTTAAATACTTCTTTTAAAACTCTCATGCGTCTTACAGATATGTATATTATATATCCAAAAATAATCAAGAAAACAGTTGGCATAACAATTATTATAATCCATAAATAATCTAAGGTATCCATCTGAAACCTCAAATTAAAAAACAGTTTTTAGTTTAAAAATATTACAAAAATAAATTTTTGTTATGTATGATAATTATCTTCCACCGGCTCCTCCACCGCCGAAGCCTCCGCCTCCGCCAAAACCTCCACCGGAAAATCCACCAGCTCCACTAGAACCCCGGCCTGTAGATCTAATCGCATAGTTTACAACAAAAAAAGATCCATACATAGAAGAAATATGGTTACACTCGGGAATATCGATATTTAATTTTCTCATAGATTTAGAAACCTTTTTACCAACCCCTAGAGCAGTAGCATAAACAAGCCATTCTTCCCATATTCCAATATCTTGAGTATCATATTTTTTAAGTTGAGCCATATCTGACAAAAAATTTCTAAAAGAATCCCACTCAAGTTTCTCTTTATAATAATTATTTTTCCAATGACCAAACAATGTAGGATGTGCAAAAAAAGATACAGCTGATTGAACTAAAAGAATTAATGAAAAAACAAATGTTTCAGTAATGATTGGATAAATATTTGAAAAGCTTAGATAAGAAAATAATAAACCAAATGTTAAAATTATACTAAAAACTAAAAATATCAACGGATATTTTCTACCACTTACAAAAAAATCTTTTAACTTTTCAGATTTAGCTTTTCTCCTAAGATAAGATAATTCCTTACCTATCTTATTTATCTGAGACATACTAAAATCTCTATCACTTATTTTATCTGCAAAACGATCAAAATTAAAGATATCTTTTTCACTATATTTTTCTATAAAAGAAAAAACCTTTTTTTCGTAATTATCAAAATCTGCTCCTCTCTTGTTTATTTTTATTTCTAAGGATCCATATTTATTTCTCATTGTTATAATCTTTCTATTATGAAAATCAAGTAATGTAGCAAACAAAGCGTTCTCATCAATTTTATGTTCACTTTTATAAAAAACAAGATTAACAAACCATGGTTTTCTTTTCTCTGGAACAAAACTCAAATATTCAGGTACAACAAAATCTTTTTCTCTACCTTTCAATAAATAAATAACTAACAATATCCCTCCTAAAGATAGGATTAAAAAAACAAGTAGATGATTAAAAAAACTAAAAATATTATTTGAAAACTCATAGTTATCATTTGCAGAAATTGTTTTTTCTAAGATATCTTCTTCAAATATTTTATAACCATAACTTATATCCTTTGAAACAATCTCAAACTCAAGTAGGTTATTTTCAGGACTAGAACCAGATATTATATACCCAGAATTACTTTTAACTACCTCCATTTGTGGATGGGTAAAAAGTTTTATGATGTCATTGTTGTGGTCATCAACTGTTATTTCGACGTTTTCATAAGGGATATGATTATCAGCTAATTTTATGTTTAAATGGTAATATTCGTTATCATGTTTTACAGTTGGATAAATTTCATATTCAATATTTAACTTATAGTTACCGCTATCAAAATAACTAGGATTGTAGCAACCAATTTCGTTATCATATGCCTTATATTCAACAATATATTCATAATTTGAGTTTCCATCTATTATCTCTGCATATCCCCAATAATCCTTTACATAAGAATTATAATTACATCTAACATCTTTTACTTTTATATGCGGAGAATTAATATCTGAATTATAGACAACAGGTTCTTCCCAGTATCTATATAGCATTGTATATTCATTTGAAACACGAACGTTGTAATCAAATTCTTCAGTTAGAGTTCCATCTGTAAAAAGATGAATCTTATAGTTTTCTACAACTAAATCATTTGAATGTGGGAAAAAATTTATTGAAAAATATCCTAATCCTCCAATCAAAAAGACGATTATTAACAAAATTAAAAGTCTAAATTTTTCTTTCACCCGGTCATCTCCAACTCTGGATTTTTATTGATATCTTTTTTGAATTTAAGATATTCTAACTTTTTATATGAAAAAATTTTTGCAACAATATTTGAAGGAATAGTCTCTAACCTGGTATTATATTCTTGAACTATATTGTTGTAGGTATACCTCTGCCTAGATATCTCACCTTCTACATCCTCAATGGATTCCATTAGATCATTGAAATTTTTTGACGCCTTCAAATCAGGATAACTTTCAACAACAAGAAATATTCTTTTTAGAATTTCTCCTGATTCTTTGTTTATTTTATCTATTTTACGAGGACCAATATCGTCTTTGACTAAGGATCTCATTTTTGTGACATTTTCAATTACCTTTCTTTCAAACTTTGCATAGCTTTTTACAACGTCAGCAAGCTGAGTTATCATATCAAGCCTTTTTTTCAAAGCAACTTTTATCTGACTAAGACCAGCTTCTGCACCGTTATCTAGTCTTTGAAACTTGTTATAAATCAAGATAAATGCAATAAGTATCGATAACAAAATCGATAATATAAAAATTAAAACTATTGTTAACATCATAAAAAAGATACCAAATCAAAATTATATAAGTTTAACCAAATTATTTAATAAAACATATGTTTCAGTTTTGTATTAAATGGTAAAAAAATCAAGTAAAAAAGAAATAATATCTAATAATTTTTTCAGATATTTACTTATATTTGCTGGAACCATTTTTTTAGGGTTTGGAATTATTGGAATTTTTTTACCAATACTTCCTACAACTCCTTTTTTATTGTTATCAGCCGCTTGTTATGCTCGTGGTTCACAGAGATTTTATAATTGGCTTATGAACAATAAATGGTTTGGAAATTATATAAAAAACTATCGCGAGGGTAGAGGTATTCCATTAAAATTTAAGATTTTTACAATATCTTTGTTATGGGTAACTATTCTTACTTCTATTTATTTTGTAATAAACAATTTTTGGATTAAAATAACATTGGTTATAATTGCTATTGGTGTTACGATTCATATACTTACTATTAAAACCTATAAAAATAAAATTTATTGATACAATAAATATTTAAACACAATGTATTATTATTTTTTTTACATATCAAACATAACTATGAATGATTTGTTATACATAATTAATAAGGGAGGTTAAATAATGGCAGAGAATATGAATGAAATAATCAAATGCCCGGTAACTGGTAGAACTCACAAACCTATTGCTGGTGGTGGCATGTCAAATCAAGAATGGTGGCCTAACCAGTTAAACCTAAGGATTCTTCACCAGCACTCAGAAAAGAGTAACCCGATGGGTAAGGATTTTAACTACGCTGAGGAATTTAAAAAACTAGATTTAAAATCCGTAAAAAAAGATCTTTATGATTTTATGACAGACTCAAAGGACTGGTGGCCTGCTGATTATGGTCACTATGGAGGGCTTTTTATTCGGATGGCTTGGCATAGTGCAGGAACTTATCGTATGGGTGATGGCCGTGGAGGTGCCGGATCTGGTAACCAACGCCTACCACCTCTCAACAGTTGGCCTGATAACGCAAACCTAGACAAGGCTCGTCGATTATTATGGCCTATTAAACAAAAATATGGTAAAAAAATCTCCTGGGCTGATTTGATGATTCTAGCAGGTAACTGCGCTCTGGAATCAATGGGTTTTAAGACTTTTGGTTTTGCTGGTGGACGTGAAGATATATGGGAACCCGAAGAGGATGTTTACTGGGGTTCCGAAGATGAATGGCTTGCAACAAGCGACAAGCCTAAAAGTCGCTACTCTGGAGATAGGAATCTAGAAAATCCCCTTGCAGCTGTTCAAATGGGGCTTATATATGTTAATCCTGAAGGACCGGACGGGAACCCAGATCCGGTTGCTTCTGGTAAAGATGTTCGAGAAACCTTTGCAAGAATGGCAATGAACGATGAAGAAACTGTAGCACTTGTTGCTGGTGGTCATACATTTGGTAAGTGCCACGGTGCTGGTGATGCATCTCATGTTGGCCCTGAACCAGAAGGCACAGATCTTGAAGAACAAGGACTTGGATGGAAGAGCAGTTTTGGCAGTGGAAAAGGAGATGATACTATCACAAGTGGTATTGAAGGTGCATGGACTCCCAACCCAGTAAAGTGGGATATGGGCTATTTTGACATGTTGTTTGGTTATGATTGGAAAAAAGTGAAAAGTCCTGCAGGTGCGTGGCAATGGGTTCCAAAGGATATCGCCGAAAAGGATAAAGTACCAGGTGCTCATGATCCCTCAAAACGCTATCCACCAATTATGACTACCGCGGATCTATCACTTCGTTTTGATCCTAAATATGAAAAAATAGCTCGTCGTTTTCATAAAAATCCTGAAGAGTTTGCCGATGCTTTTGCTCGTGCATGGTTTAAGCTAACTCATCGGGATATGGGTCCTAAATCACGATATCTTGGTCCTGAGGTCCCTGATGAAGATCTTATATGGCAAGACCCAATACCTCAACTTGACCATAAACTGATTGATAAAAAGGATATCTCTGAACTCAAGAATAAGATTCTTGCCTCAGGGCTGTCGATTTCAGAACTGGTTTCAACTGCTTGGGCATCAGCATCTACATTCCGCGGATCTGATAAACGTGGGGGTGCAAATGGAGCCCGTATTCGTCTTGTTCCTCAAAAAGATTGGGAAGTAAATCAACCAAAGCAACTTAAAAAAGTGTTGATCACACTTGAGAAAATCCAAAGAGAGTTCAACAATGAGCAATCAGGTGATAAGAAAATCTCACTTGCTGACTTAATTGTTCTTGGAGGATGTGTAGCTATCGAAAAGGCTGCAAAAAACGCGGGTCATAATGTAACAGTTCCATTCTCACCTGGGCGTATGGATGCATCGCAAGATCAAACTGATGTAGAATCATTTGCTGTTCTAGAACCATCTGCAGATGGTTTTCGAAACTATCTCAAAACCAAATATTCGGTATCCACAGAGGAACTTTTGCTAGATAAGGCGCAACTTTTGATGTTAACTGCTCCTGAGATGACAGTACTAATTGGTGGTATGAGAGTATTAAATACCAACTATGGACAAACGAAACACGGCATCTTTACCAAGCGACCTGAAAAACTAACTAATGATTTCTTTGTAAATCTTCTTGACATAAATACAATATGGACGCCGACTTCAAAAGAAAAAGAAATATTTGAAGGTCGAGATCGAGAAACTGGTAAAATAAAATGGACTGGTACCAGGGTTGATCTCCTCTTTGGTTCAAACTCGCAGCTCCGAGCAATCGCTGAAGTATATGCTTGTAAAGACTCACAAAAGAAGTTTGTTCAAGATTTCATAGAGGCTTGGAATAGAATAATGAATGCTGACCGGTTCACTTGATTATATTATCTAAAGAAATGTATGGAGATCCCTTTTATTCTCTCCATTCATATATATATTTTGTACCGTACATTATTCCGTTTTGGATTGTTATAATTAAACCAAATTTATTGCCATAAGGGTTATCTAATTTCGGAGCTGTCCCATTGAAAATAGCTGTTTTTGTAGTATCGGGAGTATCTCCTTGACCAAGACTTAAAGTAGCACCATGGGTGTTATCTGTTAGAGAATATTTACTAACTGTTGCAAATCCAGGTTCTATTGTATTATTATCAATGTAAACAGTTGTTGTATCGTAATAACCTAGTAATTGAAGATTTAAAACAAGTGCTTTTTTTGTCACCTCAACTGAGAACTCTTCTTCGGCGGCCATATAATCTGGTGGAGCTTCCCAATTGGTTCTCACACTTAGTTCATATATTTTATCTGCGCTATAGTGATTTGTAGAAACATTTCCACGCGAATAAGTTATTCCATATTGAGATGCAGAGCTACCATTATAAGGATCGTCGTAATCAACAATTTCTTTTAGATACCAACCAGCTATTAAAGTATTATTGTCATCATTATTAGAATTGTCATTTGCGTTATTATCACCATTTTGATTATCTTGGTTAATACAACCTGTTAATAATACCAGGCAAACCATTATTGAAATCATCATTATTTTTACTTTCATAAAAACCCCTTTTGGATGCATAGAGCAAATTATTAAAAATGTTTCTAAAAAATCAATTCAAAGTGTTAGATGTTGTATTAAAAATGTAGGAATTGGGGTGTTTTCTACTGTTGAGACTACCTGCTAGGTGTGATTTCATGATTTTTTAAGTTCCTTAATTGAAGAAATTAGAACATATAGATTTAAAATTGTCAAAGGAATAAACAACAAAAGCCATAATGCTGCAGTAATTCCAACTTTTAAAATCTCATTTATTGATACCCAAATAAAAAAACCATTAAAAACTAGCCAGAAAATTGAAAGTGCAATATATCCTTTAACATCATCTTTTTTCATCCTATCAGATATCTGATTAATTGTTGATATTTAAAACCCGCTAGGTATGAGTTCTTTATCTAACAGGCTCTAATCATAATAAGCTCATAAGGAATAGAATCTCTAATCATAAATAGAATACGATTCTAAACCTCTAATCACTGTATCCCTACAAAAAAACCAAGTGATTATTTATTAGT
>Ga0272442_10003467_pt1 | contig 22124 bp, 17 predicted proteins | sample SSMForm2O_FD_200262 | JGI IMG/M metagenome (GOLD analysis project Ga0272442, IMG submission 200262) | Marine sediment archaeal communities from Little Sippewissett salt marsh, Falmouth, MA, United States - SSM-Form-2O | ecosystem: Environmental > Aquatic > Marine > Wetlands > Sediment ...
GATTGCGTCGAAATATCTCGCAGCGGTCGGCGAGGCGGGCAAGGTCTACCGCCATATCGAAACGACGAAAGGCTCCGGCAACTTCATCACGGAGGTCTCGATGGACGAGACGGATGCGCCGCAGACGCCGGTGGAGATGTTGATTATTCTGGCGGCGATCGCCGACGAGGGCATTCCCGCCCGGACCATCGCGCCGAAATTCAGTGGCCGCTTCAACAAGGGCGTGGACTATGTAGGGGACGCGGCCCAGTTTGCTCGCGAGTTCGAGCAGGATGTCGCGGTCATTGCCTTTGCGGTAGAGCAGTTCGGCTTGCCGGCGGATCTCAAGCTTAGCGTGCATTCGGGCAGCGACAAGTTCTCCATCTACGGGCGCATCAACGCCGCGCTGCGCAAGTTCGACGCCGGCGTGCACGTCAAGACCGCCGGCACCACGTGGCTCGAGGAGCTCATCGGGCTGGCCCTGGCCGGCGGCGACGGTCTGGCTCTGGCAAAGGACATCTACGCGCGGGCATTGGCGCGGATGGACGAGTTGTGCGGGCCCTACGCTACCGTCATCGATATCGACACCGATGCCCTGCCGGCGCCGGACGAGGTCGGGAAATGGGACGGCGAAAAATTCGCCGGCGCCCTGCGTCACGATCCCGCCTGCGACGCCTATAACCCCAGCTTCCGCCAGCTCCTGCACGTCGCCTACAAAGTCGCCGCCGAAACGGCCCCCCGCTTCCTCGACGCCCTGAAAGAGCACGAGACCATCATCGCCGAGCAAGTCACCACCAACATCTACGACCGCCACATCCGCCCCATCTTCGCGTGACATCTTCTCAATCGTCTGGCGATTGTCGTGTCACAGCGGGCCGAGCGGTCGTGTCTTTATTGCCTGAGTTGCTGCATTCTCGCCATGACTTCAAAAAAATAGGGTAATTTTCCTTGACAACTCTTTTGGCATCGGTAGAATAGGTTCGGAGAGTGTCAGAGGAGACAGGTCTATCCGTAGGGTACCTCGGCCCGGAAAGTGTGGCGCGCGGACCCTTCTTCGGTGATCATTAGTTGGTAGGAGGAGTGCTATGAAAGGCTTTCGGGACGAGGTGTTTGTTGTATTTTTCTGTGTTCTCTCTCTGGGGTCGCGCAGCGCCTTAGCGGGGATGACAATTCTTGACGACTTCAATCGAGTCGACGGTCCGCTGGGATCCAACTGGACGGTTCAGAATGGGATCTTCGGGATCAGCGGCGAGGCGGCCAAAAACTCGGACGACGACGGTTTGGCCACCTTCAATGGCGTCACTTCATCAGTTCTCGAAGCGGACGTACAGGCCGTCGGGGCCTACCACTACGCCGGACTGGTTTTGAAGTACAAAGACAACAGCAACTGCCTGTTCATGAAAGTGCAGCCCAGTACCAGTAGCGGCGGTTTTGACTATGGGGCGTTCTACTATGGCAACAATGCCGGCTCCGGCACGTGGGGCAAATACTTCGAGCTCGATTCTGCTTTCACCACCGCACACATGCGTGTGGAACTGGCTGGGGACGTTGTGACTATGAAGTTTTCGAATATCGATGGTGGCTCCGGCACACAGATCTACACTTGCGCTGGTGCGCCGGACACTGGAGGCACCGGCATCGGGATCGCGGCCAACCGCAATTCCGGCCTAGACAATTTCGCCGCGGATCTGCCGGCGGCGACCCCGGCTCCCGGTGCGCTGCTGCTCGCCGGCGCCGGCGCGAGCCTCGTCGGCTGGATGCGAAGGCGCAAGGCGTTGTAGGAACAACTGAGCCCAACTGGCATTCTGCCGCGCCGCCGGTTATCATGTCAGGCGATGAAGAAGCGGATTCTGATTCCGGTGCCGGTCTTGGCTGTCATCTTGGTGCTGGGCCCGTTGGCGGTCCCGTTCTGCCGGCCCGGGTCTAAGATCAACTGCCGCCGGGAAGAGATCAATATCAAGACGGGCCAGGCTCGCTACTGTCGCTATCTGTGGTTCGTCAAGGTCTCCGAGGCAGTTGAGGACACGGTGCTGTCGAAGGCCCTTGGCGGGGAGTCGGTGGATGCTGCCGATATTGAGCCGTGGCAGATGGTCAACACCTTCTCGCCCGCTTGTACCCACTCGCGCCACTACCGGTTCCACGGGGCGCTCGCTCAGGCACGTCTGCTCGATCGCATGTTGAAACGCTTCGTTCCCAATACCGAGCGCGATCGTGAGGTCGCTCGCGAAATGCTCCGGCTCTGGCAGACGACCGGCGGAGTAAACGGCGCGTGCCCCTACCTCTTCAGGGTCTCCCATGCCGACAGGTGGACCGATGGGAAGTGGAGCCTCGGACAGGTCCCTCGCCCGGGGGCCTTTCTGCCAAACGGCCCCCCCTTCGTACGCGCCCGGTGAAAAAATCTGCTTCTGCGGTAATGCTTTGGGCCGGACGCCCTTCTATATTAGCAGAGATCTCAAGGGCTATAGCCGAGCCTTGGATGCAAGGGACCGTTTGAGTAAGGCAGTGGACACGTGTCGGACCGTAGATTTGAAGTATTGGTAGAGGCCCACGGGCGCAAGGTCATGAATGTGGCCTTGCGGGTTCTGGCCGACGCGGACCTGGCACGCGACGTGTATCAGGAGGTCTTCCTGGCCATCTGGCAACGTTGGAATACGTACGACGACCGGATGAACTGGGGTGGTTATCTCTACCGCGTCACCGTCCGCAAGGCGATGGAGTTGGCCCGGCGTCGCCGGCTGGTACCGGCCGGCATGGAGGGCCACAGCCGGGCGGACACAAGTGCCGATCCGGATATGGCGCTGCGGTGCGACGAGCTCCAGCAGAGGCTGACGGAGTCTCTGGCGAAACTGTCGCCGCGCCAGGCGGAGGTGTTCGTCCTTTCGCGCATCGAGGGTCTGGACCACGCGGCTATAGCCGGCATCCTCGGCTGTTCGGCGAACAACGTGCGCGTCTCCCTGCACCGGGCCCTCAAGCAGTTGGCTCGCGAGATGAGCGGTTACCGGCGGTAAATGCGATAGGTGAAGCATGCGTGAACATGAACGAATGACAGACCGGCTGCTGGGCCTTGTGTTGGGCGAGCTGTCCGAGCGCGAGGAGGCCGAAGTCAGGGCGCACGCGGCCCAATGCGACCGCTGTCGTGCCGAACTGAGGCGCTTTGAGGAGATACTGGCCTGCGCGGCCCGACGCACAGACCTGTCGTTGGACGACGCAACGTACGCGTCGGCCAGGGATGGCCTCCTGGCCGAAGTAGGGAATGCAGGAAAACGGAACTCTAACGCTCGGCCGTTGCTGCGGCCGGCATTTGCATGGAGAAAAATCATGACCAGTTCAGTGGTAAGATTAGGCGTTGCGGCCGCGGTGGCGGTTGGTGTGGCGTTCTTAGGTTTGTCGAAAGTGGCCCGCACACCGCCCGAGGGCGGCAGTGGGTTTGGAGACTTTCCCCGTCTGGCGAAGGCCTGCGCGGCGGAGGAATCGCTCTTTCTCGGCGGCGAGATCATCCACATTCAGAACGAAATCATCGTCTGTGGCAGGGGTAGCGCAGGGCAGACGGAAGGTCCCGACCACACGTGGCTGCCCATGTGCTCGATGAAACGCGATGGCAAGCTGCGATTCGATCAGCTCAAACTCGCGATCGAGCCCGAATCGTATGTGGTGACCGACCATTCGTGGTACGACCCGGTGACGGGCCGTTTCGCTCGCGTCCTGAAAACGGACGGCAAAGTGTTCTTTGCCAACTCGTACGACGGGCGGAGCGTCTACGCGAGCTCGTCGGCGCCGGATGGCGCGCTTACGCTCGCCGAAGAGGCGGTGATCGAGCCTTTTGCGCCGCCGCAAAGCCCCGCCGAATATCTTGGACTCGCCGCCGGCTTGAAGACCTCGCTGGCCGAGGACAACACGCAGGTCTTGGCCGTCGAGGAAGACACCCTCCACGACGGCGCGCCCGCTCACGTGTATCAGTTAGGAATCCCCGATCCAAACGGCAACTTGCGGGCCTGGTGGCTGTTCAAGGTGCGCGACGACGACTGCACCATTGCGGAAAAGGAGTTCGTCGTGTCAGGGCGACCTCGCATGATCGTCCGACGAGTGGTTACCGAGTCGGTGGAAGCGCCGGGGGTCTCCTGGAGCCTCGGCGAAATCGAGGCTCTCCTCGCCAAGCCCGGTCCCGGACGGCGCGCCTCCGTGACGCCGGACATGGTCGTGCCGCGCGTCTCGGTGCAGTACATGGCCGCCCGCGCGAACTTTGAGACCTACGTTTTCAAGACCAGGCCCGCGTGGACGGGCGACATCGAAATCACCGACTGCATCGACCCGGCCAGCCCGGGCGCGCGGATGTTCATCATGACCGCCCGCGCCGACGACGGCCGGCACCTCGTCCTCGTCCAGTCGCCCTCCTACAACAAGATGTTGGGCAACGTCGTCAAACAGGGCAAGGTCGTCTACACGTCGCCGAACGGCTTTAAGGTCTGGGGTGGCGGGCCGCAGAAATGGTTCTCCCAGATCCTGCTCCGCAGCGCCCGCGCCAGCATCAAGGACCCGCCCTCGGACGACCGCATCGGCTACGTGCTCGAATCGGCGGCAGGTACCTTCCCCGCCCTGGCGGTCAATGGACCCGTCAGCGACGAGGAGCTGCACCGCCTCGTCGACAGTCTGATTCCCGCCAGGCAGTGCCTGGGCGACAAGGTGCAACAATGATGTTGGGAAGGGCTTATATTGCCCCGAGATACGCTCAGATCGGGCTTTGGCAGGCGAGCGGCGGTCGCGCGGGAGGGTAAATATTTTTCCCTTTTTGGATTTATTGTGTTGACAAAGGACCCCCTCGGCGATATAGTTCAGGGTCTGTTAAGGAGTATCCTTTCCTCCCTCGAAGTGTACCCCTTGTATGGAAACAGAGGGAAAGTACGTTTACAGGCCCGTAAGGGCCTCAGGAGTAAAACACGTGGCACAGGGAACAGTAAAATGGTTCAGCGATCAAAAAGGTTTTGGGTTTATCGTGCCGGACGATGGCGGTGAGGACTTGTTTGTCCATCATTCCAACATCAACGGTGGCGGGTTCAAGTCGCTTAAGGAAGGTCAGGCGGTGGAGTACACCGCGGGCCAGGGGCAGAAAGGCCCGGAAGCCACCAACGTCTCGGCCTGCTGACGGTCGCAAAAGTAGCTGAATCGGGGGTCCTGCGTCCGCGCGGGACCCCTTTCCATGCCGGAAGCAACCAGTCCTGAAGATACCCCCAGGCGATCCCACGGGTCGTCGGAGCGAATCGGCACAATGTTAGATGTTAGTGGTGTCAATGAGCTTCTGCGGGAGTGTCGAGAGGCTTTGGTGGCGGTACTTCATCAAAGCGGACCTCTGCGGAGCGCAGAGCGAAGAAGGGAGCCGTAATGGCAAAGGCAAGAATGGGCGATACGGTAAAGGTCCACTACGAGGGCCGCCTGGATAACGGGACGGTGTTCGCCAGTTCCATTGACGGCGATCCTGCAGAGGTGACCATCGGGGCGCGGATGGTCATTCCGGCTTTCGAGGAGGCCATCATCGGAATGGATCCCGGCGATTCCAAGACGGTCAAGATTTGCGACAAGGCTGCTTTCGGGCCGCGACGAGGGGAACTCGTGCAAACCATCGATCGGGAGGGGCTTGCCGCGGGTCTGCAACCGGAAGTCGGCCAACGGCTTCAGGCAGTCGATGCCGAAGGAAGATCGATACACGCCATAATCAGGGATATTTCCGACCAGACCGTCACCATCGACGCCAATCATCCTTTGGCCGGGCAGGATTTGAACTTCGAAATCCAGCTTGTGGAGATCGTTTGACGGGAGTCGTTGCGGTCATGCCGTTCACACGTCCATGAGGGCTGCAGCCGGAGTCCGGTGGAGTGCCTCCCGCCCGGAGAAAATGTGGCAGCATTCAGGAACATCTGCCGATAGATAGAACAAAGCTTCTCTGGCAACAGTACATACATTTCAACACAGCCGCCCGGAATCGCTGTTGCAGGGAAATTCGGCAGCCACCCCGAATCGCGGAAAGAGACAATCGTCTTGAGACGCGAAGCGCGGGTTGAATCCGGGCCTTCACAGGAAAGGTGTCGTCTTGCGAGTGTTGTTGGTTCAACCCGATTTATCTCAGGCGGTCGGCTTTCGCACGGTGGCACTGCCGGAGCCGTTGCATTTGGAACTGGTGGCGGCGTTGGTTCCCGAGCATGACGTTCGCATCCTCGACATGCGTGTCGACGACGATCTGGAGGCGGTGCTGAGGACGTTTGGGCCGGAGATGGTTGCGGTGACCGCGCTGACCCCCGAGGTATACGCCGCCCAGAGCATATTAGAGCGGGTAAAGTCGTTTTCTGCGGAGATTTTTACGGTTGTCGGCGGCTACCACGCGTCCCTTCTGCCGGGCGATTTCTTCATCCCGCAGGTGGATGCCGTTGCCGTCGGCGAGGCCGAACTCATGTTCGAGCAGTTGGTCCGGGCAGTGGCCAACCGGCGCGGCGTAGACGGCGTGCCCAATATCTCTTGGCAGAATCGGGACGGGGTCTTTGTACGCAACCACCGGTCGCAGGGTCGCGTCGACCTGGCCAGTCTGCCGATGCCGCGTCGAGACCTGACGGAATCCTATCGCAACGAATACTTTTTCTTATTCGACCAGCCGGACACCTCCGTCGCCACCTCAAGAGGCTGCCCCTTCCGCTGCAATTTCTGCAGCGTTCATGAGTTCTATCATGGCCGCGTCAACCAGATGCCGCCGCAAAGGGTCGTTGCGGAGATTGCCTCTGTTGGCAGCGACCACGTCACGCTTGTTGATGACAATTTCCTCATGAACCACAGGCGAGAAGACACGATTGCCGATCTGCTCCGGTCGGAGGGCATCGACAAGAGCTTTTCTATGGAATGTCGTACGGACTCCATCGTAAGGCATCCGGAACTGGTGGAAAAATGGGTGGATATCGGCTTGTACGCAGTCCTCCTGGGTCTGGAGGGTGGTTGTGACGAGACGCTCAACAACGTCAACAAGGCCTGCAACATTGACACCAACAACCGGGCCATCAAGATTCTCCAGGACAACGGCGTGATCATATGGGGCGCCTTCATCGTCGATCCGGACTGGACCGAAGATGACTTCAAGCGGCTCCGCGACTATGTGAGCGAGAAGGAGATCACCCACACGCAGTTCACAGTTCTCACTCCTCTGCCCGGGACGCAACTGTATCGGGACCGTCAGGCCGATTTACTGACCGGGGACTACTCCTGCTTCGACACGTTGCATGCCGTTCTACCGACCCGCCTGCCGCGCGAGAAATTCTATCAGAACTTTGCCGATCTGTATCGGCAGAGCAGCATCGGACCCTATTACGACCTGGTGCGAGCGGGCAAGATGACGATCGACGACTGCAAACGGGGAAAGGCCATGCTCGATGCCATGTCGAGTTGGGAGCGCTACCTCGAAAAGGACCCGATCCTGGGTAACGCGCCCGTGTGCGGTGCGCGTGTGTCATAGCCGCGGCTGGATGGACGCGATCTTCTGCGCCGCCCCGGGCGTCGTCACCTGCACGTCGAAACGCCAATAGCGAGATTGTGTGCCGCGGGGCCGTCAAAGGTGGATTGATTCGGCTGCCGTTTTCCCTTAGACTTCCTCGTGTCGCACTTGCGAGTTGCGGGCTCGTTGTGAATGCACACTGCCGTGGGCAGAAAGGTGGATCGATGGTCAGATGCCTGAGTGTGTTGGTGATTCTGGTTCTCTGCGGCAGCGGCACCGAGGCAAAGGTCGGCTCCTGGGGCGACCAGGGGGACGGCACCTACAAGAACCCGGTGCTCAACGCCGACTACCCCGACTCCGACGTGGTCGAACGCGACGGGACGTATTACATGATCTCGTCGAAGAATCACATGTCGCCGGGCATGGTGATCCTCCAATCGAGGGACTTGGTCAACTGGTCTCTCGTGGGGCACGTGTACGAGAAGTTGTCGTGGGAGCCGATGTACGGACCCGATCAGATGGCGGGCTACAAGTGGGGCGTCTGGGCCGGCGATTTAGCCTACCATGAAGGCCGCTGGTACTGCTACATGATCGACACGAAGAGCGGACTTTACATGACCACCGCGCCGGACATCCGCGGTCCGTGGGAGGAGCCCATCTGCATGCTCAGGAAACAGCGGTGGACCGACCCGGCCGTGTTCTGGGACGACGAGAACAGGCAGGCGTACCTGGTCTGCAACTTCGGCAGCGGCGGCGACACGAGAGGCAATGAGATCCGGCTCTTCAAGATGAGCTGGGACGGACGCAAGCTGCTCGACGAAGGTAAGGTGATCCACCGCGGCACCGGCGCCGAGGCGGCGAAAATCTACCGCATCAACGGGCGGTGGTACATCTTCCTGGCCCAGTGGTTCCGGCCGGACCCACGCCGACCGTCGCCCGAGGCCTCCAGCGGCGACCGCAAGCAGCTCGTGCTGCGCTCCACGACCGATAGCATCTACGGGCCGTACGAGCAGAAGGTCGTCATGGAGCGAGGCAACGGCGTCATCCGCAGCGCCTGCCAGGGCGCCCTGCTCCAGGTGCCCGACGGCTCCTGGTGGTTCATCCATCAGCTCGTGCAGAACTGCCCCAATCCGTTCCAGGGCCGCCCGCAGTACCTCGAGCCGGTCGCCTGGAAAGACGGCTGGCCCCTCATCGGCAGGGACGTCGATGGCGACGGTATCGGCGAGCCCGTGGACGGCGCCGCCAAACCTATCGCTGGCTACCCGATCGCCGCGCCGCAGACCGACGACGAGTTCGCTTTGCCCGCGCTCGGGCCGCAATGGGAATGGAACCACAATCCGCGCGACGAGCGCTGGTCGCTGACGCGGCGACCGGGGTGGCTGCGGCTCCAGGCATCCGTCCCCGTCGGCGCGGGTGGTTTCTGGGGCGCGTCCAACACGCTGAGCCAGCGCATCATGGGTACGGGCAAAGGGACCGTCGCGGCCAAATTCGACTTGTTGGGCATGAAGCCGGGCCAGCAGACCGGGCTCGTGCGCTTCAGCGTGGACTACCACCTGTGCGGCGTCCGCATGAGCGACACGGGCGAGAAACGCATTTTCCTCGACCTCAACGGCCGGGTGACAAACGGACCGGGCATTGAAACCGACGCGCTCCAGATTCGCACGGAAAACGACGGCGACCGGGCCCGGTTCGCCTGGAGCACCGACGGTCGGTCGTACCAGCGTCTGGGCCCCGCCTTCACGCTGCGTTTCGGCAAGTGGTGCGGCGACCGCCTCGGTTTCTTCTGCTGGAATGACAAGAGAGCAGAGGGACACATCGACATCGACTACTTTTATTACGACTACGACGGGCCGAAGGCTACGTCACGCAACTGACGCGCAGGAAAGGACACGCCCATGACGTTGAAACGTCGAGAGTTTCTGGGAGCCAGCGCCGCGGCGGCGCTTTCTGCGGTATCTGGTTGTCGGTCGGTTACGCCCATGCGGCAAGGCCGGGCGCGCCCTGCGCGCTTGACGGCGGGCGAATTGGACCGGGCTGCCGAGGCGCCTGTCCTTCAACTGGACGCGCTGGATACGCCGCTGGTGATCGACTCGATTGAGTTGTTGCAAAAGGGCCGCGAGTACTTCGTGCGCGTACGCTCCAAGGACGGCGCCGAGGGGCTGTCGGTAACGAATTCGCGGGCCGCGTATCTGCATCCGATCCTGAACCGTCTGGTCATTCCGTACTTCATCGGCAAGGACGCGCGCGACCTCGAGGAGCATCTGTTCGAAGTTTACCGTTTTCGCAGCAACTACAAGCTCCAGGGCATCGCCCTGTGGTGCCCGCTGGCCTGGGTGGAGTTGGCCATCCTGGACCTGCTGGGCCGGGCAGCGGGCAAATCGATCGGCGAGCTTTGCGGCGGCCTTATTCGCACGCGAGTACCGTTCTACATCGCCAGTGGCCGGCGCGACACCACGCCGGAGCAGGAGGTGGAGCATCTGGCCGGGTTGCTCGAACGCAGCGGCGCCAGGGCGGTGAAGTTCCGCCTCGGTGGGCGTATGAGCCGCAACGCCGACGCTATGCCCGGTCGCACGGAGAATCTGATCCCGCTGGCCCGCAAGACGTTAGGCGACGAGATCGCCATTCACGCCGACGCCAACAGCTCGTACGACCCGCCCCAGGCGATCAAGGTCGGACGCCTGCTCGAAGAGATCGATGCGGTATACTTCGAGGAGCCCTGCCCGTTCGATCATCTGGAAGACACCAAGCGCGTCACGGACGCCCTGACGATTCCCGTCGCCGGCGGCGAGCAGGAGTTCAGCCGGCGACGATTTCGCTGGACGGTCCAGAACCACGGCGTCGATATCGTCCAGCCGGATTTGCAGTATTACGGCGGGCTGATTCGCTCCACCCGCGTGGCGCGCATGGCCGCGCTGGCCGATATGCCGACCACCGTACATATCTCCGGCGGCTTCGGCTTCGTGTACATGCTGCACTTCGCCTCCTATACGCCCGACATCGGGGCCTACCAGGAATACAAGATGGGCGTCGAGAAATACCACGGCTGGTTCAGTCCGCGCCTCCAGGTCCGCGACGGCACCATCACCGTCCCCCGAGGACCCGGGGTCGGCATCACCGATATCGCAGCCGTCGTCGAGGGTGCCAAACCCGTCCCATGAGATACATCCGCGCCATCATGCAATTTTCGGTGAAATAGCGGCGCCTCGCATCCGACTATGCCTATGGTGGGTGCCGTTGCGCTCGGTGGCGGCGCTCTGCGGACGTTTCAAGGCAATCGAGAGGTCGAGGAGGTAGACGAGATGGCTAAGAAGTGGCTGGATGCGTCCGTGCGAAAGGCTCAAAGGCTGGCTTGGCGGACGTGGCGGCAATGGCGCGTGACGATCTTCTTTCTCGTCTTCGTGGTTGTGCCGGTCAAGTCGAGTTTGGCCGATTGGAACTGGGTCCCTTCGGGCTCGATGAATCCCACGATTCTTGAAGGTGACCTGATCTACGTCAACAAGATCGCCTACGACCTGCGTTTGCCGCTGACGCTGCACCGGCTGGCCCGCTGGTCCGAGCCCGAACGAGGTGACGTCGTGATTTGCCTTTCCCCTGCGGACGGCACGCGTCTGGTCAAGCGAGTCGTCGGCCTGCCGGGCGACACGATACAAATGCGCAACAACGTGCTCTTCCTAAACGGCCGGCCGCTGGCGTACAGTCGGACCGAGGGCCAATACACCGCCCACTTGCCCGATGGGCCGCAGACCGAGTGTCTCTGTGCGCTGGAGGACCTGGACCGGACCGTGCACCCGGTCCTGCACATTCCCAGCATCAGGGCGATGCGCGATTTCGGGCCTGTGACCGTCGCCGACGGACACTATTTCGTTCTCGGCGACAACCGGGACCTCAGCCGGGATTCGCGTTTTTTCGGGTGTGTCCCGCGCCGGTCCATTCTCGGCCAGGCCAAAGGAGTCGTCCTCTCCTTCGACATCAACGCGAAGTGTTTGCCCCGACTTACACGCTTTTTCAGCCCCTTGCACTGAGGGAAGAAGGCCCGCGCCGTGTCAGCCACCGGCGCGGCCATTTCCGCCGCCATGCCTTGAGCGCGAATTTGCATTGACGGGCGGCCGCCGCTCAGAGTTAAATCCACGGGACAGAAGACCGTTCCTTCAATGCTGAGGAGTTGCCCCATGAGCGACCGTATGAATCGACGTGATTGCCTTCGAGTGCTGGGTCTGTCGGGCTTGACGGCAGGTTTGGGAACGCTTCGCTCTACGCCCGCGCCGGCGCAGAGCGTCGGCGAGTCCAGCGGCTTTCAAAGCTCCATCATCGCCAGTCACGAGGTCCAGGACCACGACACTGCCGCGACCCTGATCGACGGCAAGGTGATCCAGCCGCGGCGCGAGCTGCCCGTCCTGGCGCAGACGGATGTGCTGGTGGTGGGGGCCGGGCCTGCCGGTGTGGTGGCGGCGCTGGCGGCCAAACGGGCCGGCGCCGACGTGACGCTCGTCGAACGCTACGGGCATTTTGGCGGCCTCTGGACGGGCGGACTGGTCTTGCTGGTCATCGGACACATCGTCAAAGGCGGCAAGCAGGTCTGCCAGGGCATCGGGGAGGAAATCATGCGCCGCCTCGACAAGCTCGAAGGCGGCATCATCAACCGCCGGCCCGGCGTCAATCCGACCGCCGACGCCGAGGCGGTCAAGTACGTCATGGTCGAGATGATCCAGGAAGCGGGCGTTAACGTCTTGCTGCACTGCTGGGGCGTCGATGCGATCGTCGATGGCAACGTCGTGTGCGGCGCCGTCTTTGAAAGCAAGTCGGGACGTCAGGCGATCCTGGCCAAAACGGTCGTCGACGCGACCGGAGACGGGGACGTCTTCGCCGCCGCCGGTGCCGAGTTCGAGCACCGCTCTCACAACGTCGGGCTGGTCACGCGCATCGGGAATCTCGACAGGGTCGATACCGACAAGGCAGCCGGCGCGCCCAAGCCGAGGCGTTTGGGATCGCCCACGCCGGTGTCCGGCGTAAACTGGGTGAACATGCGCGGCCCCGAGGTGGACGGACTGGACGTCGCCACGCTCACGCGTATGGAGCTGAACCATCGCAAGTTCATCTGGAAGAACATGCAACAAACGCGGCGTGCTCCCGGCTATGAGAGGGTCTACCTGGTGGAGACGGCGCCGCAGTTGGGCGTGCGAATCACGCGCGTCCTCCACGGTCTCAAAACGATAACGCTTGCCGATCTGAAGGCCGCTACGAGGTTCCCGGATGTGGTGGGGGTCGGCGGCTCCGACAACGGCAACCACGGCGAGTGGCAGATTCCCTACGGGGCGCTGCTGCCGACGAAGGTGGATAACGTTCTGGCCGCCGGTCGGTGCGTCAGCGCCGAGATTCGCATGGCCGATCTGGTGCGTTTGATTCCGAACTGCTTCGTGACCGGTCACGCCGCCGGCGTCGCTGCCGCGGTGGCGGTCCAGGACCGGTGCCGCCCGCGCGACGTCGACGTCGCCAAAGTCCAGAAGATCCTCAGGCAGCAGGAGGCCTATCTCGGTTGAGCCGGAATGCGAAACGGCAGTCATTGGCTGATACGCGGGTCCTCAAGCCATACGGTCGCGCCCGCCTGGCGGTACGCAGCGCGTGCCTGGTCGGGGCCGTTGTCTTGCTCTGGCCGGGGCTGGCGGCTGCGTCGCTGTCGGTCCTGGTGCCGGCCCTGAGTCCCTTCGTCGCGCTCGCTGTGCTGGTAGCGGCCCGTACGCTGCCCGTTGCGGCGTTGGTCGCACTGGTCGTAGGTGCAGCGGCGCTCGTGCGCCGGCGTTTTTTCTGTCGGTGGGTATGTCCCGTTGGGCTTTGCTTGGACGGCGCCGGTAAGCTGGGGCGATGCTGGGGACGTGCGCCGCGTCCGGGAGTTCTGTGGGGACAGTGGATCGTCCTGCTGACGCTGGGCAGCGCCTGCCTGGGCTGGCCTCTTCTGCTGTGGCTGGACCCGCTGGCGATCTTCGCCGGCGTATTCGATCTGAGCACACGGCCGGTAGCTGCCGGCGCGTGGCTGGCGGCGACTGCGTTCGCGGTTGTGTTCGTGCTGAGTGTCGTGTGGCCCAACGTATGGTGTGGGCGCATCTGCCCACTGGGTGCGTTTCAGGATCTGCTGCATCAGGCGCCCCGGCGTTTGCGTGCTGGCGTCGGTCGAAAAGACGACACGCACCAGGGGGCGGACATGGGCGGTCTGTCCCGGCGCGCCGTGCTGGGTGTGGCCGCCGGCGCAGGTTCGGCGGGCATGCTGAAGCTCGTACGAGGCCAGCCGCGGCCGGTTCTGCGTCCGCCCGGCGCACGAGCCGAATCCGACTTCGCCGGCCTGTGCACTCGATGCGGAAACTGCCTGCGCGCGTGCCCGAGCGGAATCATCCGGCGCGACCCGGGCCAAAACGGGTGGGCGAGCCTGTTGACACCGGTCTTGTGTTTCCACGACGATTACTGTCGGGAGGATTGCACGCGCTGCACGCAGGTCTGTCCGACCGGCGCCCTGGCGCGGCTCCTGCCTGCGGACAAAACGCAGATGCGGCTCGGTCTGCCGCGCGTGGACATGGACGTATGTCTGCTCGCCGACGACCGGGAATGTTCGGCCTGCGCCCGCTGGTGTCCGTACGATGCGATCCGCTACGAATTCTGCGAGACCACCTATACGCTCACCCCGCAAATCGACGCCCAGAAATGCACCGGCTGCGGCGCCTGCGAAGCCGCCTGCCCCACGACCCCGAACAAGGCCATCGTCGTCTGTCCCGCCTGATGGGCGGGCCGCGCCGGTAAAAAAAACATCGCAACATAGACCCAAAACCGGACAGCAGTTGTTATATTGGCGACAGACGTTTGTTCGGGTACCGGGTGGGCCGGCCTATGGAAGACAAGCTGCTTGTTCTTCGGTGTAAGCGTGGGAGCCGCGAGGCTCTGACGCAGATCTATCAAAAGTACAAAGCGGATTTGCTGCTGTTGGCCGTGGCCCTGCTCAACGACAAGGCCGCCGCCGAGGACGTGGTTCACGATGTATTTTTGTCCTTCGTGCGGAACCTGGACGGCTTTCGCCTGACCGGCAGCCTCAAGGGCTACCTGCTGACCTGCGTCGCCAATCGGGCCCGGAATTGGAACAAGGCCGAGCACGTGCGGCTGCGCGGCGGCACGGGCGACCTGACAAGGTCCGACGTCGGCTGTTCCAACGAGCCGCTGGAGACCCTCGTGTGCAACGAGCAGCTTGAGTTGCTCAGCGAGGCGCTGGCGGGACTGCCGTTCGAACAGCGTGAAACGTTGATGCTGCGCCTGCACGGGCAGATGACGTTCCAAGCCATTGCCAGGGCCGGACAGATCTCCACGAATACCGCCAAGAGCCGATACCGCTACGGAATCGACAAACTGCGGTCGCTACTCAACGGTGAGGCGAGCAGATGAAACCGGCAGATGAGATAAGACGACTCATAGAAGAATCCCGGATTACCTCTGGTCCCAGCGTCGACCGACGCATTTTGGATGATGCTTTGGACCAGTTAGATACACGCCGGCCGGACCAAGCCACAGAGCCGCAGCCGAGCGTATGGAGAACGATCATGAAAAGCAAACTGAGCAAACTGGCTGCGGCGGCCGCTGTTGTCATTGCCGTCCTGCTCGGACTGCACGTCTGGAGGCCTCTTGGCTCCAGCGTCACATTCGCGCAGGTCATCCAGCCCATCCTCAATGCCAACACGGCCATCCTCGACATCATCATCAGCGTGGACACCGAGGACGCGCCGGTCATTCACGACATGATCATGGGATCGAGAATCCGCCGGACCGTGTCCAACATCCCCGGCAACGTCAGCATCATTGATCTGGAAAGCCTCCGCATTCTGAACCTTACTGCCGAGAACAAGGAGGCGGCCTACATTGATCTCAAGGGCCTACCCGCGATCCCGAATCATCTCGACGATCTCAAGAACCTGATGCTCACGATTCAAGACAGTCCCCACTTCGCGGTCGAGGAACTTGGCACTCGAGAGATCGACGGGTCAGAGGCGGTCGGCTTCCGCGCCAGACACGCCAAGGGTGAGATCACCCTTTGGGCGGATGCTCGGACCGGTCTGCCCGTTCGCATCGAGCAGGACGCGGGTCAACTGCACACGATCTGCAAAAACGTGCAATTCGATGTGCCTATGAGTGAAGACCTGTTCAGCATGGAGGTACCCGAAGGGTATTCGCTTCACGAGATGGAGCTCGACCTGCGCGGGGCCACCGAAGAGGACTTCATCGAGGGGCTTCGCGTGCTGGCCGAGCTGTTCAACGACGGACGGTTCCCCGACGACGTTTCGCTGGGCGCCTTCATGAAAAACACCGCCGAACTCGTCAGCCAGATCGAAGCCCTTGGTCTCTCCGAAGAGGAACAAACCGAAATCGGTGCGGTGCTCCAGAAGCACGTGTTGTTCGTCCGCTTTTTCCAGGGCCAGGGCAAGTGGTACTACCGCGGCAAGGGCGTTTCGCTGGGCGAGGCAGATAAGGCGATCTTCTGGTACCGGCCCAAGGGTTCCGAAACGTACCGCGTCATCTACGGCGACCTGCACGTCGAGGACGTCGCGCCCGAGGACCTGCCGGAACCGCTGGCCCCGGACGACGTTGCCCCGGAGGCCCTCGGCTTTCAGCAATGGTCCAAGCCCGATTTCGTCGGCAAGCAGGAGGACTACTGGACTTTCCTGGCGGACGGGCGCATCCGCGTCGAGGCGTATCTGACCCTGCTCAAGGGCCCGAGGGATACATCCGTCATGCCCGTCCGCTTGCCCTACCCCGAGGCTCCCCTGGAGGCAGTGCTGCTCGACCGTCAACCGCTGACCCTCCGCCAAACCGGCGATGGTGCCTACGACGTCGAGCTGCCTGTGGAAAAGCTAACAGGAAGCGCAGTGAAGCTGCTCTGCCAATGGCACCTTTCGCCGACTGATCTTCAAGAAGCCGCTTACGGCTACCAGGTGCGACTGCAGGCTCTCGTTCCCGCGGTCTCCTACAAGCTGAAGGTAGCGTTGGAGGACGGCTGTGGGCTCGAGTTCGTCGAGCCGCTCGCGTCCACCAAGGATCCGTCCGAGCCGTGGGCGGTACCGTTCAGCATCGGCAACCCGCCCAAACCCACAACCACCTTCGGCTCCTGCGGCATCGCCGTGCGCAAACGGCAGTAGCATCAAGCACGAGATCAACCCTGGGCCGGGCCTCCACGCCCGGCTCTCTTCTTCGCCGGCCTATTCCCTGGCCCCGTGGCTGCGGAGCAAGTCGGCGATGTCGGTGTAGCCGTTCTTCTTGGCGATGGACAAAGGAGTGCCACCCCATCCGTTGTTGAGATTGACGTCGGCTCCCTTGCGGACAAGCAGCTCGGCCATTTTTGGGGAGGCACAATTAGCAGCGCCTGCGGCGTAGTGAAGAGGGGCGAAGCTGGCACAGTCCCGGGCATTGGGATTCGCCCCGTGGTCCAGCAGCAGTTCCGCTATTTCCAGGGACGCCTCTTTGTGCTGCGGCCTCCACACGGCGTAGTGCAACGGCGTGTCGCTGTAGGCATCCTCTGCGTTGACGTTCGCGCCTTCTCGAATGAGACGTTTGGCCACACTCACATGTCCACCACGTGCCGCGTCGAAAAGACCCATTTGGATTTCGCGGGCGCCATTGGCAACAAGGATTTTGGCTACGTCTTCATGGCCCCGCCGAAGGGCCATATTCAGCGGCATCTCACCACGTCTGTTGGGTGCGTTAACCTCCGCTCCTTCCCGGAGCAGCAGTTGCACAACATCTTTGCTTCCCGCATAGGCAGCGCAGTGCAGAGCCGTCCAGCCGAATCGGTCTTTCCCGGTGACATCGGCCCCCTTACTGATAAGAAACTCCGCAACCTCTTTCTGACCTGCCCCGGCGGCCGCACGCAAGATCATCGAATCCGGCTCGCCGCCGCTGCTGACACCAGGTCCCTTTTCCAGGAAGCTTTTCACTTTGGCGAGGTCTCCGCTCCTGGCGGCCATCAAGAGGGGGCGCGTCGGCGGCATCTCAGACCCTCTTGCAGCGAGCAGATCCACTGCCTGTTGATGGTTCGCCTGGTAGTTCACTCGCAATGCCAGGGCAATCGGTGTCTCCCCAATATCCGTTTTCGCATTGACATCGGCGCCGTTGGCGATGAGCACCTCCAGGGCATCCTCTTGGAGTCGAAAGCTGCAAGCGGCATAATGCAGCGGTGTCTCGCCGTCTTTGGCTCTTGCATTCACATCAGCCCCATCAGCGAGAAGGGCCGCGATTACTTCGTCCTGGCCTGCTGACGCAGCAGCGTGTAGCGGCACCCGTCCTTCGCTGTCCTTGGCATTGATATCGGCGCCGGCGGTCACGAGCCGCTCTACGATCCGCCTCAGAGCGCTACCCCGTTCCTTCGCTGATGAGGGTCCGTACCAGCCGGCCACGGTGTGCAGTGCCGTGCGGCCGTAGGCGTCTTTCACGTTGACGTCGGCACCCTGGGCGAGAAGAAGCTCCACCACACTGTCAACAAGGCAGTTGGCCGCTTCATGCATCGCGGTCCAGCCCCGCGATCCTCCCACATTTATGTCTATGCCCGCTGTAAGGAAAAGGGCGACGACATTGGGGGAGTCTCTGCGAGCCGCATAGTGCAACGGCATGCGCCCTTCTCTGTCCCTCGCCTCGATGTCAGCGCCATTTTTGACAAGGAGTTCGGTAATGTCTTCGTGGCCCGTGTAACGGCGCCAAGCGGTGAAATGCAGCGGTGTCCAGCCATCGGCATTCCTCGCATTCACATCTGCGCCGTTGGCTATGAGCAGTTCGGCTATGTCTTTCTTCTTGTAGCCATATCTGGCCGCCAGGTGCAACGGCGTATTACCCTTGTCGTCTTTGGCATTGACATCAATGCCTTTGGAAAGGAGTGACGCGACTCGCTCACTATCGCCGGCAGCGACAGCTTGATGCAGCAGGCTGGCTGGTTCTTCGCTCTGACTGTCTGCGGCGTCAGTCCTTCCGGGCCGGGTTTGTGCAAAGGCGACGCCGACGCCGACGCACGCCGCGATGAGGCCCGCGATAACAGCCCATTTCACGCCGGCGTGAGGATTGCCGCAGGTGTCACTCAGAATACGACGGACGCGGGCGGCCAGGCCCTTCTTGCTGTGGACGACGGCGGGCAGGAAGGCCATTTGGCGCTGGGGCCGGAAGTGCAGCAGCGACTCGGCATAGTCTTCAGATGGTGCGCCGACCGCGACGACCCAGTCGTCGCAGGCCTGCTCGCCCAGCCTGACCAGGTACCGCTTCGAGACCCACATCAGAGGGTTCCAGGGCAGCAAGCTCGCGGACAGCTCCGCCGCCAGTCCGGTGACGTGGTCTCGCCGCGCGCGGTGCGCCAACTCATGGGCCACGACGCCGGTCCAGTCAAGCCTCGGATTTTCACCATGGTCCGGCACCAGCAGAATCGGCTGGCGCGACCAGCACCAGACGATGGGACTGCGGATACGTCTGCCGGCGCGGACCTGGAGTCCACAGGCCATTCCGAGTCTTGACCCCATGCGATCGGCGGCTTGCTGGATAGTTTCGCATCGCGTGCCTGACGCGCGCCGTACGAGGTGGACGCCGTAGAGGAACGTGACGACCAACCGTCCCAGCAACACCAGCGTCGCAGCCATCCAGCCACACAGCATGACCATCCGCCAGGGGACCCTGACGGGAGTCGGCGCGGCGGCAACGGGACTGACGAATTCACGCGGGGCAATTTCCCTTGCACGGGTTTGCGGCGCCGGGGCGGATGTGGCCAACGGCATCTCCCGAAACACAGGCGCCAATTCGGTCTCGGTGGCAACAAATGCCCCCAGGTCGAAATGCTTGACCGCCGCGCTCAACAGCGGCACCGCCACCGCCGCCATCATGGCCAGGAGAAGCACCTGGTAGGCCCGTGACGGCCGACGCCTTAGAAGCCACCCGGCGACCAGTCCCAGCGCGACAAACGCCGTACTCTGCCACAAATACGTCCACAACGACAGGTCCTGCAATACCAGCTCGCGCATCATTTCTGCCTCTCCTTTCGCTTTTGGTTGATCAGTTTCTGAAGTTCCCGGAGTTCCTCGTCGCTCAACTCGCCTTCCTCGACTAGGTGCCGGAACATCAAGAGGGCGTTGCCGTCGAACATGCGCTGCACGAATTTGTTGATGGAACTGACGCCTGCCTGCTGGCGGGTGCGCGTCGGCTGGTAGACGTTGCTCTTGCCCTGGGTGCGGTGGCGCAGCCAGCCCGATTTCTCCAGCCGTTGCATCGCCGCCAGAATCGTCGTGTACGACACTTCCTTCCTGGGGCAGAGCCGCTCCCACACCTGCCGCACCGTCGCCTCGCCCATCTCCCAAACCGTCTCGACGACCGCCCGCTGCAATGTGCCCAATCGATCCAGTGGCTGCTTGCTCATGGGTACACCTCGTTGCTCTGATTCCACGTCCGTTTGCTCCTACGTCTCATAGACATACGTCAAGTTGACGTAGATGTCAACAGGAGAACTCATTTTTTTCTCAGTTTTTTTTCCGCCATGCTGTTTTTAGCCGCGATCGAGGCTACAATGGACTCACGGCGGATGCCCACAAATGCGGCCCTGAGGCGGAGAATCCTTGCGACGACGAAGGCCCGTTGGTTAGGACAAAGGCGGACATGGAAATCCTATGATTGAGCGGAGGTGAACCCATGAGACTCTCGAAGCAGACGGTACTGTTGTCCTGGATTGTCGTGGTGGTATTATCTACTGCCGAGGCGCTGGGGGCGCCGCCGGAGGTGATTGAGACTGTGCCTCGCGACGGTGATCTGAACGTGGATCCGGGCCTGCGGGAGATGCGCTTTGTCTTCGATCAGGACATGAGTAGGGGGAGCTACTCAATCTGCGGGGGCGGCCCGCAGTTCCCGAAGATCGTCGGCCGGCCGCGCTGGGCCGACAAACGGACGCTGGTGGCGCGGGTCACACTCGAAGCGGACCACGAATACCAACTCAGCATCAACAGCCCCAGCTACAAGAATTGCCGCAGCGCCCGGGGCGAGTCGGCGGCGCCGTATCCGCTGAAGTTCAGGACCGCCGGCGGCGAAGCTCCGCCCCCAGCCAAGACCGTTGGCGGCGACGACAACGCTCGGGCCATCGACAATCTGCGTGAGGCCATCGATAGCCAATATTCCTATCGCGACCTCCGCAAGCTCGACTGGGCTGCTCTGTTTGCGCGGTACAGGCCGGCGCTGGAGCGGGCCCAAGGTCCGGCCCAGTTCGCCCAGGCCGCCGGAGAGCTGCTCGGCAACGCCCGCGACATGCACATCTGGCTGGAGGCCGACGGTAGGAAGACCTATCCCTTCCGACGGGCCGTCGAGCGAAACTACAACCGCGATCTCCTGGACAAGATCGTACCCGAATTCCGCCGGCGCAGCGCCGCTGTTTACACCGGCCGGTTCGACAACGGCGTCGGCTACATCCTGATCGACAGTTGGAGCCGCGATCACACCGAGGCACTGGAGCAGGCCTATGTCGCCATCTGGGAACTCTCGGATGCGCCGGGACTGATCGTCGACGTCCGACCCAACGGCGGAGGAGCCGAGCCGCTGGCACAGGACTTCGCGGGCTGTTTCATCGACAAACCGGTGGTATACGCCAAACATGTGTACCGCGCGGCGGATCAGGCGAGCGGTTTCACGGCGCCCCAGCAGCGCGTGCTTCAACCGAACAAGCGGCGCCCGAAGTACCGCGGCAAGGTCGCCGTGCTGATGGGCCCGGGCAATATGAGCAGTTGCGAGGCGTTCCTGCTGATGATGAAGCAGGTCCCCGGCTGCAAACTCATCGGCTCGAAGTCCTACGGCAGCTCCGGCAACCCCAAGCCCGTAGACCTGGGCAATGGCGTCACCGTGTACCTGCCTTCCTGGAAGGCGCTGCGCCCGGACGGGACCTGCTTCGAAGGAGAGGGCATCGCGCCGAACTTCCCGATCAACGCAACAGCGACCGAACTGGAAACCGCCGACCCCGTCCTCCAAGCCGCCCTGACCCTCCTGCGGAGACGTTGAAAACCGCCATGCATAAGCGTGCGGTAGCCAGGTCACTTGTTGAAAAGCACGTCTCGCACGCCTATAACTGCAGCATGACGCATAGAATACTGGTAGCTACGACGAATCCGGGGAAGGTTCGGGAGTTGGGGGCGCTGCTGGCTGCGGACGTTGTCTGGAAGAGCCTGGCCGACTTTCCGGGGCTGGACGAAGTCGTTGAGGACGGGGCGACGTTCGCCGAGAACGCTCGGAAGAAGGCGACACAGTACGCTAAGGCGACGGGGCTCTGGACGCTGGCCGACGATTCGGGTCTGGTGGTGGATGCCCTCGACGGCGCGCCGGGCGTGAAATCGGCGCGGTTCTCGGGGCAGCGGCCGACCGGCGAGGACCGCGGCCTGCTGGACCATCGCAACATGGCGAAGGTACTCGATCTGCTCCAGGGCGTTCCGCGCGAGAGGCGCACGGCGCGGTTCGTCTGCTGTCTGTGTCTGGCGAGCCCGGAGCGAGTGCTGGCGGAGACCCGTGGGACGGTGGAGGGTCTGATCGCCGAGGAGGAGGTCGGGACCAACGGCTTCGGCTACGACCCGATCTTTTTCGTCCCGCAGCTCGGCAAAACGGCCGCCCAGCTCACCGCCGAGCAGAAAAACGCCGTCTCGCATCGCGGCAACGCCAT
>Ga0272442_10003468_pt1 | contig 22121 bp, 23 predicted proteins | sample SSMForm2O_FD_200262 | JGI IMG/M metagenome (GOLD analysis project Ga0272442, IMG submission 200262) | Marine sediment archaeal communities from Little Sippewissett salt marsh, Falmouth, MA, United States - SSM-Form-2O | ecosystem: Environmental > Aquatic > Marine > Wetlands > Sediment ...
GTACATTGGGGGGCGGATGGGAAGGCCTGAAAAAGCAAAAGAAAGGATGATGAAGCCCGCGCCGCACGTGCTATTCCCCATTGGAGAAGCGGGAGGGAAGGTCCGCAGCATCATTAAAGCTTATAGGAAAGCAAAAGAGCGTGAGAGGTACGCGGGCGAGGGATTGCGAGTGCAAGTCGCGCGCCTCAAATGCCCTTCCTGCGACACAATCCACATTACTAACAAGTGCCCGAGCTGCGGGGCTAAAACCGTTCCAGAGCGCATTTGCCCCCGCTGCGGAAAAACAGTTGAGGGCGAGAAGTGCCTTGGCTGCAATTATACCGCAAACGAGTATGACATGAGGGCGATTAAGTTCACTGAGCTCATGGACCAAGCGATAGACAGGTGCAAGGGACTGCCTGACGAGATGAAGGGCGTTAAGGGAATGATTAGCGACGCGAAAATCCCCGAGCCCCTGGAAAAGGGAATCCTAAGGGCAAGGCACGGCGTCTACGTTTTCCGTGATGGGACAATCAGGTTTGATGCAACGGACGCGCCCCTCACACACTTTTACCCAAGGGAGATTGGTGTTAGCGTTGAAAGGCTTAAAGAACTTGGTTACACGCATGACGCGGAAGGAAAAGAGCTTGTTTCAGGGGACCAGCTGCTAGAGCTCAAGCCACAGGACATTCTCCTAGCAGACCGCGGTGCCGAGTACTTCCTCCAAGTCAGCAAGTTCGTTGACGACCTCCTCGTTTACTTGTACGGCCTGCCTCCTTACTACAACGCTGAATCGCGCGAGGACCTGTTGGGCGAGTTGTTTATCACGATTGCACCGCACACTTCCTGCGGCGTGCTGGGGAGGCTGATTGGGTTTACTCACGCTCGCGTTGGCTACGCCCACCCGTACACTATTTCCGCGAGGAGGCGTAACGCGGACGGTGACGAGGACGGCGCGATGCTGTTGCTTGACGCGCTAGTGAACTTCTCTAAAAAATTCCTTCCAGGAGCTCGTGGGGGGCACATGGACGCTGCATTAGTAATGACCACGCTCATTAACCCCTCTGAAATTGATGACGAGGCGCACTCAATGGAAGCGTGCAAAGAATACCCCTTAGAATTGTACGAGGCGGCTGAGAGGTTCGCTAGCCCGAGCGAGGTAAAGATAGAGCGGGTTAAGGACCGGCTCGGCACCCCTGAGCAGAATTTCAACTTGCACTGCACGCACTCCGCCTCGGACATTAACGACGGGCCTATTGAAACGCGTTACGTGCAGCTCGGGTCAATGAAAGAAAAAGTCGAGTCACAAATGGAGTTATACTCTCGAATTAGGGCTGTGGACAGGGAAGACGCTGCGGAAAGGGTTATCTCAAGCCACTTCCTACCCGACTTGTACGGTAACCTGCGCGCGTTCTCAAGGCAGACGCTCAGGTGCGTTGACTGCAACCAAAAATACAGGCGCGCGCCGCTCTCAGGAAAGTGCAGGCGCTGCGGGGGAAAACTAGTGCTAACAATTTCACGCGGGAGCATCTCCAAGTACCTGGAAATCTCGCAGCAGATGACCGAAAAGTACAGCCTCCCTAATTACTTGAAGCAGAGGCTCAAGCTATTGGAAAAAGAGATTAACTCTATTTTTGAGGATGAGACCAACAAGCAATTCAGCCTGGCTGAATTCATGTAAGCCTAGAGGTCATGCAACTCTATGTCCTCGTTCGAGCCAACTAGCTCCGCGTCATCAAGCGTTGTGGGCTCGCTGCGCAAGTCCTCTTCCTCTAAAGAAGCGTGAGAGCCCGGGCCCTTTCTTGGCTTCATTCCCTTGCTCTTGCCTCCCCTGTAGTGAAGGAAAGCAGCAGCGATTGCAACCAAAAGGCCAACAGCCACAAGGAGTACTAGGCCGTTCGAGTCAACGGGCGAGCTAAGCACGTTCTGTATTGTCTGCCCGCTGGCGCCCGCTTCCTGCTCTGGCGGGGCACCGGTTGAATCAAGCACTGTAGTAAGCTCTGCTATCACTTGGTCGCTGAGCTCTCTCGCGGTCTCAAAGTCACCGTCATCAAACTTTGCCATAGCTGACTCCATTAGGTTTTCTTCATCTGTTACGTTAAGTCCCTCGTTCATCGCGGTGTTAAGCTTTTCAAGAGCCGCTTCAAGAGCGCTTTCGGACTCGTTAATCACTGCCTCGTCCTCAACCAGCGGGTCAAAGCTCGAGTAAACCCTTAAGCTATCCTCGGTTATGGTCTCGTTGAATGGCACGGTGTAGTAAACCTCCACCGTCCTTGAGAGCGTTGACTCGTTCGAGCAATCACCGTCCTCTACAAAGCACTCTAGCTTTGCGAAAGAGGAGCCAACCTTCAGCCCGTCCTCGTTCCTGAAGTAAACCGCGGACTCGTTTGAAGATGGCTCTACCAGGACGTATACGCTAACCGCGTCAGCAGTTATCTTTGACAGCGCGGACTCGGAAATGTTCCAGTCCAAGTACAACTCGTAAACATACTCGTAGCCAGGCAGTACCTCGCTAGGGTTAATGTTGTTGGAAACAGACACGAGGTCAGAGACCTCGGAAACAGGGAAGGAAACGGTCTCCTCATCCGCTGAAATCGCTGTTACTGCTCCAGCTAGCAACAGCAAGAAAATAATTGAACTGAGCGCCTTCATGACAAGCCTTTGGCTCGAGGAGGTATAAATATCTTTTGAATTCGCGCACTAGAGCGAGACCCTGCCAGAGCGCGCTAGCGAACGGAGTTTTGAGGAAAGCTCGCTAACCTTAACCCTCTCCTGCTGCCCGTCATTCCTGTACCTCAAAGTAACCGTGTCGTCCTTCAAAGTATCATAATCAACGGTCATGCAGTACGGGGTGCCAATCTCGTCCTGGCGCGCGTAACGCTTTCCAATGCTCCCACTGTAATCAAACACGACGTTAAAGCCCTCGTCACGCAGGGAGTCCGCGAGCTCGCTTGCCTTCTCCTTCATCCCATCCTTCTTCATCAACGGGAACACAGCGCAGTCAAACGGCGCTATTTGCGGGGGGAAGTCAAACCAAGACCAGTCACGCTTCTCCGCGCCACCCCCATCACGGTAACAGTGCTCGAGAATGCACCAAAGCATCCTGTCCACGCCCATAGAAGGCTCTACAACATGGGGCACGAGCTTCTTCTTCTCCTCCTCAACAAACACTGAGAGGTCCTGCTTGCTCATCTTAGCGTGGTTAGACAAATCATAATCCGTCCTATAAGCTATTCCCACGGTTTCAATCCACCCGTAAGAAGTCTCAACCTCCAAGTCAAAATTGCCCTTGGAATAGTGCGGGGTCTCTTCTGGGAGCATGTGCCTGAACCGCATCCTCTGCCTCTGGATACCAACTGCCTCGTAAAACTGGAACGTGCGCGCAATGTAATACGCCATAATCTCGTTCGGGATAATACCCTTCTCAACCGCGCCGCTGCAAGAAATTTCTGTTACCTCGTCCTTTTTCCCTGATTTCTGCGAGTCCTGCGTGACCAAGCGCAGATTGTAATCCGCTACCTCTCCAAAGCGCTCGTGCTTCGGGTTGTTCGGGTTGAAGAAGTACTCTATCTCCATTTGCGTGAACTCACGCAGCCTAACAAGACCCTGCCTTGGAGAAATCTCGTTCCTGTAAGACTTACCGATTTGCGCTATCCCAAGCGGCAGCCTAGTACCGCTAGCCCTGAAGACCCTCATGAAGTCAAGGAAAATCCCTTGCGCGGTCTCAGGCCTAGCATAACCCGGGTTGCTCCCAGCAACCGCGCCGATGTTTGTTTGGAACATTAGGTTAAACCAGCCCACTGGCTCCAGGTCTCCCTCACAGTCAGGGCACTTGATCCCATGCTCTTGGATGAGCTTGTTAATCTCCTCAGGCGGCTTTCCCTCACAGTTAACATCAGTCTTATCGTAAACGAGGCTGTCTGCCCTGTGCTGTGACTTGCACTTCTTGCACTTAACAATCGGGTCTCCGAAGTGCCCGACGTGCCCGCTGGCCTGCAAAACCACTTCTGGCACTATGTGCACAGTGCTAATCTCGCGCAAGCCATCCCGCTGGATGAAGAATTTTCTCCAGGATTGCTGTATCCTGTTCTTAAGCGGAGCGCCAACCGCGCCGTAATCATAAAAGCCTGAAATGTGGCCGTAAATCTCGTTTGACGGAATGAGAATACTGCGCTTCAAAGCAATTTCCATTAATTCCTCGTGCATACTGTCTTCACCGTACTCGTAGGATTAAGGCTCGTAAACTAATAAAGCTTACCCGCTCGCCCAAGCAAGCTTATTAAAGCGAAGAAGGCAAAAGAAACTGTAAGGTGGTATAGTTGGCCAAAATATCGAGAGAAGCACTAATGGCAGAGGCCAGGAAAAAAGTCAAGAAAGCCTACTCCTCAAGGGACAGGCTCCTAATTCACACTGTCAGCTCCGTGAGCGAGCTGGACAAGACCATTAACCTCTTTTACGAGAGGCTAGTGGAATGGTACGCGATTTACTTTCCTGAATTCAATCACGGTGACCCACGCGCTTACTGCGAGGTAGTATTATTTCTTGACAAGGACAAGCCAGACAAGCACGCCCTAACAGAAGCGCTGGGCCATGAAAAGGCAGAGAAAATCGTAAAGCGCGCTCAGCAGTCAATGGGCTCTGAGCTAAAGCCAGAGGACCTAGAGCAAATGCGCTCGCTCGCCAACGAGGTGCTATCGCTTTACGCGCTCCGCGATTCAATAGAGGACTACCAAGCATCAATAATCAAGGAACTCGCTCCAAACCTGGGGTACCTGGTTGAGCCAAAGCTCGCTGCCGGGCTGATAGCACAAGCCGGCTCGCTTGAAAGGCTCGCGAAAATGCCTGCGAGCACAATCCAAGTCCTCGGAGCAGAGAAAGCGCTTTTCAAGCACTTGAGGCAGCACACGCAGCCACCCAAGCACGGGCTCATATTCCAGTTCCCGGACATTAACAACGCGCCTTTGCAACACAGGGGAAAGCTAGCACGCGCTCTCGCCACAAAACTAGCCATGGCCGCTAAAGCAGATGCTATCACGCACGAGTTCATCGCGGAAAAGCTAAAAAAGAATTTTGAGAAGCGCGCTGCAGAAATCAAGACGCTCCCAATAAAACAGAGGAAGAAGCCCAAGCCAGAGAAAGGAAGGCCAATGCAAAGAGGCAGGAGAGGCGCTTGGAAGCGGCAGAAGAGGAAGCGCAGATGAAGGCACTAGTCCTGACAGACGTTCACGCTGAAGAGTACTTGCTCGAAAAGCTCCCCCCCCTAATCAAAGAGCACGGGGTTGACGCAGTAATCCTCTTAGGAGACATCACGCACAACGGCCCACTGGTTTTTGCAAAAGAATTCCTTGACACACTAGAATCAACTGGGGTTAAAGTTTTTGGTGTTTACGGCAACATGGACAACGCGCAAGTCGCAAAAATGCTTGAAGAACGCGGTGTGAGCATTCACGCCAAGGCAATCGAGTTCAATGGATTCCGCTTCATCGGCTTCGGTGGTGGGCCACCCTCGATTTTTAACACTCCTTCTGAAGCAAGCGATGACGAGTTCTACAAAATCCTCTGCAATTTTGAGATGGATGACAAGACAGTTCTAGTTACTCACGCGCCCCCAAAGGGTTGTGACATGGCTGTCACTGGCACTAGGAGAGACATTGGAAGCGCGGGCCTGCGCAGGATAATTGACGAAAAACAACCGCTCGCGGACTTGTGCGGCCACGTTCACGAGAAGCAAGGCGAGGAAATGATTGGCAAGACAAAAATCATTAAGGTGGGCGCTGCCAAGAACGGGAACACCGCAATAGTCAAGTTCTCTTCCGAGGGCGCTAGCGCTCGTTTCATTAAATTAATCTAAAGGCTTTTATTTAACCCGGCAAATACTTTTTTTGGTGTGGTGGGTTCAATGGCCCAAGAAAAAGAGTATTACGAAAAGCAAGTAGAAGAGCGATTGCCCGAGGACAAACTCATTAGCGCGCATCGTGCGACGATTCTTTCAGTAAAGGAAGACGAGGACGAGGGGCAGGAAGAGCGCGGGATACGGGTTTTCCCTAACACCGGCGACTTTGTTGTAACAGACCAGCACCTGGTGTTCGTTGCTGACAAGAGCAACTTCACGCTGGTTATGGCTGCTCTCGCAGTGCTATTCCTTGCTTTTGCAGTGATACTGCTGTTCACGAGCTTCAGCCTAACCTCGCTCACGATAGTTGGAATCCTCTTTTTGTCTGTGAGCATAGCAGAAGCCTTCCTTTTCTTCGAGCAAAAGAACTCCGGGTTCATTGCATTGGACAGGTCAACCGCCAGCGTCACTGGCTCAAAAGAAACAGGCGAGCTGCTCATGGAGTCCCCTGAAGAAGGCAACATTAGCTGGCTGGCTAGGAAAAGAAGCTATAAAGTACAGTTAGAAGCAGGCGAAAAGTTCCCGGAACTATGAAAATGCTGCTCAAGCACTCTTCTCGCTCAGCGTGCCGTAGCCGCTGAGCCTCCACCTCTGCCCAATCCTGCGGCTGATGGACACTCTCTCATTCTCTTCCAGCACTACTGGGCGCTTTAGGTTCAGGTTCACGCGGTTCTTCTTAATCTTTTGCACAAAGCCCACGGTAGTCGCAGTGCCCACTCCTAGCACGAGGGGCTCGTTCATTTTCAGGGGCGGGTTCTCAAAATTCGCTCTTTCAAACAAAGTGAACTCAAGCGTCAGAGAGTAAAGCGGTTCCGGGACAGTCCCATGCAAGCCAACAAGGTTACCCACGAGCCCATCAGACTTCGTGATAGACGGGTCAAGCTTTGTTCCAATCGCTATCAAGCCACCTGGCCCCGCTTCCTTTAGCTTCTCGCTCCCCGCGTTAAGGCTCTCAACAGTGAGAAGAACAGGCTCGTAAAACTCTTTACCGCGCTCCTCCCTCTTGAAACCAGGGCTCAAGTCAATCTTGTCACCGACCTTGATAGTCCCCTTAATCAAGGAGCCGCCGATAACACCGCCCAATATCTTGTCAATCTTGGTTCCCGGCTTGTTAATGTCAAAAGACCTCGCCACGTACATCTTTGGCTTCGCCTTTTTATCCCGCTTGGGAGTGGGCAAGTGCTCTTCAATCGCCTGCATTACCGCGTCCATGTTACAGCAGAAATTAGCCACGGTGGGCACTATTGGCGCGCCCTCAGCCACCGTTCCTTTCACGAACTCCTTAATCTGGTCATAGTGCTCCTTAGCCTTCTCAGGCGAAACAAGGTCCACCTTGTTCTGCACTATAACAATTTTTTTCACGCCCAGCAAGTCAAGCACCATCAAGTGCTCTATTGTCTGCGCTTGGGGGCACGGCTCGTTAGCAGCAATAATCAGCAAAGCACCGTCCATAATCGAGGAAGCGGAAATCGCGGTGGCCATTAGCGTCTCATGGCCAGGCGCGTCAATAAACGACACCCTGCGCAAGACCTCTGTTGCCTTGCCGCACTCAGGGCACTTCTCCTCAATCGTAAAACACTTTGGGGCAGGGCACTTGGGGCACTTCCTGAAAACAGCGTCAGCATAACCCAAGCGAATGGTAATACCCCGCTTGAGCTCCTCGCTGTGCGTGTCAGTCCAAGTGCCGGTGAGGCACTTGGTAACACTAGTCTTCCCGTGGTCAACGTGACCGAGTAATCCAATATTCAATTCCGCTTGAGCCAAACTAAAACCTCATTTTACTACGAGCACCGTGCAGTGAACGTGGTGCACGACGTTGTCGGTAACGCTCCCGAGGAAAAAGCGGTCTACGTCGCTTAATCCCCTGTTGCCCATTACCACGAGGTCGTACTTACCGCGCTTTGCAGTGCTCAAAATCGTGTCTGCAGGGTGGCCTTCCTTGGCCATGACCTTGGCCTTCTTGAACTTGTGCTTTTTCAGGATGTAATCCGCCTTCTTGAGCGTGAGCTCTTCCAACTGCTTTGTCTCCTGCTCCACCAAAAACAATGTCTCAGTGAGAGCCCCGGAGAACTGCACGTGCTCCCTAACAAAGAGAACATCAACCTTGGACTTGAACTTTTGCGCGATGGAAATCGCTTTCTTCAGCGCTTTAACAGCAGGGGGGCTGCCGTCAAAAGGCACGAGAATCTTCTTGAAATCAGCCACTTCAAACCACCCAATAAACCCCTAAGGGCCTACTTCTTCTCCTCCTTCTTCTCTTCTTCTTTCTTTTCCTCCTTCTTTCCAAAGAGCTCTTCCAACGGGCTAGCGCCATACTCGGCAACTTTCGTGTTAACCTGGGAAATCTCGTTAGTGAGAATGTTTCCCCTAACGCTCTTCCTCATCCTCTGGCCAGAGTCCTTCGGCCTGAACCCAGGGCCATCGCTCAAGAGCGCGCGCAGCTTCTTACCGCCAGCTACATCAGGGCGCATTGGCACCCCGCTCTTGTCAGAGCCCCCAGTAACCTGGAGCTTGTAGCCACCGGCACCGACAATGCCGCCGTCCAAAGAGTCGCCGATTTTTACTCCGACGAGCAATCCCTCCTTCTCGGAAGGAATTTCTGTCTGGTAAGTCTTACCATTCTTAGGGTCAGAAATCAACAATTTCAACCAAATCACCTGCCCGAGGGTTTAGTGCTGGAGCACATTACCTCAGTTCAATCTGCAGCAATAGTTAGCCCGACGGTGTTTATAAGGCTAACTACTCTTCCTTGTCCAAGCACCCGCAGACAACATAAGTCGTGTAATAATACCCGTCCGCCTCTGTTGTGTTAAAGCGGTAGTCCTGGAACACGTAGCCCATGTTAGCGCAGGTTTCCTCGCACTCAGCCTTCACGTTACCAGACAACTCAACCTGGTTCGCTCCCGTTATCATGAAGCCCGGTGCGCCCTGGATACCGACCTCGTGGTAAGCTGGCTCGGTAGGCAGAGAAAAGTCGATGCAGTAGTCAACCACTGGAATGCAGCAGCCGGCCAAAAGCAACGCCGCCAATAGCATTAAGGCAAAAAACATTTTCTTCATAAGCTTGCTTGTTGTTACAGTGGTTTAAAAGAATTAGCTCAAGCGAACGCGGTGTCGCCCATTACCTTCCTGATCTTCTTCAAGAGCTCCAGCTCCTCCGGGGAAAGGAACTCAGCGTACTTCGTGGTCAAGAGCTTGTGGTGGTCCTTGGGAACCTGGGAGTACATCACGTGCTTCTCGCAAATCTGCCTCCCAAAAGTTAGCGGGGTATCAATCGAGATAGCGAGCTGGTCTCCTTTTGAAGCTTCCTTAACGGGCTCCTTGTCCTTTTGAATGGTCTTAATCTCGCCCATCACCTTCCCGTCCTCGTCAACAAGAGTATAGCCCGGCTTAACCCTCCCCTCAACCACTTCAACGCCAACAATCACTGGCTTGCTCACGCGGAAGCAGCACCCGGGAAGAATCTGTATCTTGCCAGGCAAAACCATCTTATCATACGCCTGGTTCTTCTCCATGTCCCTCTGCAGCTCAACCCACTTCTTGTAATTATCCAAGAGCGTGTAAATCACGTCCTCGCGGAAAATCGGTATATGGTACTTTGCAGCCTCGCTAATCGCCTCCTCATCCGCCTCAGTGTTAAACGCTAGTATGGCGCCGTAGTACCTGTTCTGCTGCCTAGCATTGTTAGCATCAATAACATCACGCTTTCCAACCCTGCCTATGGAAGCGCGCTTGATTGGCACGCCGTCATCCTCCAAGAGCTTTGAAGCGCCCTCAATAGAGCCAAGCGTGTCAGCCTTAAGAATAATCCCAGGGCCAGATGATTCTACGAGAATGCCCTTTATCTCGCTCTCAACCTCTTTCTCCAGCTCCTTGAGGTCACTGCCCTTTCCAACCACGAACAACGAAGAGCCCGCTAGCGCGCCGTCCAAGCCAGGCGCGTAAATCTTAAGACCCGAAGCAGCGTGGACCTCGTCAACGTACATGAACTTTTCCCTAGGGTCCCGCATTTCCTCAAGCGGCTTAGGCTTCAGCAAGCCCCTTACCTTAGTCGAGCCAGCTCCATTCAAAGTGCCGAAAACAATCACGTCATTCTTGCGCATTGTCCCATCATACAACACGATGTCAACCGTCTTCCCAAGCCCCTTCTCATCCTTCACTTCCAAAATGCTCGCTTTCCCCGGCCCGCTTACCTCAATGTTCAACTGCTTCTCTAAGTAGCGCTGTGAAACACCCGCTAGCAAGACCAAGAGCTCTGACAAGCCCTCGCCAGTCTTCGCGCTCACCGGAATAATGGGCACTTCCTTAGTAAAATCAGAAATGCGGTCAAACCTCTCGCTCGAAAAACCGTACTCAGAAAGCCTTCCCACCAGCTGGTAAATCTTCTCATCCAACAAATTAGTGGCCATCTCATTCTGCTGCTGAAGGGACTCGGTAAAGCACCGCGTCTTCCGGTCCTTCCACCCGTTAATCAAGTCAAGCTTGTTCGCTGCAACAAGAAACGGGGTCTTGTACTCGCGCAAAATCTCGATGGCTTCAATCGTCTGGGGCTGGAAGCCCTGCGTAACATCAACAACAAGCACGGCCATGTCAGCTACAGCACCTCCCCTGCGCCTCAGGTTAGTGAAAGCCTCGTGCCCAGGAGTGTCAACAAAAAGCAAGCCCGGGATCTTCAAGTCAACCTTGAAAGCTTTCAGCATTTTGCCGCAAACGCTCTCAATAACATCCGCGGGCACCTCGCTAGCGCCAATGTGCTGGGTTATCGCGCCAGCCTCCCTCTTCGCAACAGCAGTCTGCCGAATCCTATCAAGTATGCTAGTCTTACCGTGGTCGACGTGACCCATCACACATACTATAGGCTGCCTTACTACCATTTCTTTCTCCCGAGGAATGCATAGTCAACGATTAATGCTATGGAAAGCAACCCATTTAAAAATGACGTGCCAATAAACCAACCCATGGGGCTTTTCAGGCAATTATTCTTTGGAACAATAATGGCAGTGTTCATGATAATAGTCGTAATCGGCATAATGCAGTCCTTCCCGGAATTGTTCGGGGGCTACGAGCTCGGAGAGGGAGAGTATTACACCACGGACTGCAGGAACCAGTTCTTCGGCCCTTGCAACACTTACAACAACGCGTTCTGCCATTACATTAATGGAAAAGACCTCGAGGTTAGGAAAGCGGCTTCTGAAGCCGCTTCGCAACACCCCGGCCCCCACTCGCTAGAACAATTGCTGGACATTTACGATTACACAAAGCAAAACATCGCGTACATAAGCGGCTCGCGTGACATGGCCTCACAGCCCTATCCCCCGAACGAAACGCTTTACACCAAGTCAGGAGACTGCAAGAACCAGGCAGTGCTAATAGCTTCCATGGCAGAAGCAACCGGCGGGAGCGCGCGCGTAGTGCTAATACCAGAGTGCGGCCACGCTTACGCAGAAGCACTCCTCGGCCCAAAGGAAAAAGCAGACGAGTACAGGGAAGCTATTCTCGCGCACTACGGCTCAACACCAGAAATGACTCTAACACTAGACGCTGACGGCAGTGTTTGGCTCCCGCTCGACCCCGCTGGCGGCCAATACCCCGGTGACTTCTACGACCCGTGCCTAAACGCAAAAGAAAGGTACTATGTTTACGAGTGCGGCTAAGCCCAAAACTAGAATTCCACGAGGCTCTTCTGCTTCTTCTCCAAGCCAACTATTTTTGAGGAGGGGTTGCTTATCTCGTACTCGAGCTTGAAGAACTCCAAGCCCTCCCCCTCAATCATCTTCAAAGCATTAGGAGTGATGCTAGGAGCCGCGAGAATCCCGCGCACGCCCTTCTCCTTCCGCTTAGTCACTTCTCCCACATAGCGCTTTAACTGCGTGGCAGCCGCTAGCCCCGCGGTCCTCCTCTTCAACTCAATCACCACGAGCCTTCCCTTACCATCACGCGCTAGAATGTCAATAGACCCTTTTGGGAGCCAGCTCTCACGCTTTACAGGAACAAGGCCCGGCTCTATCAAGTGAAGGTCCTGCAAAAGAAGAGCAGCCAATTCTTTCTCGGTTCCAAATAGCTTGAGGCTAGTGTCATCCCGTAGCTTGAAAGAACGCGCGAAAACAACTTCGTGGAATTGGACGCTGATGTGCTCTTTGGGTTTTTTCCTGTCAGCAGACACCACTAGCTCTTTCCCATCATCACTTAGCCTTGTTGTAATGAGCGCGCCAGGGCCCTGGTAGTTCACTGCCTTCATGCTCTTGGACTGGTGAACCAGGAAAGTCCCGTCATGCTTTACCACGAGCAAGCGGTCACCGTGGCTCAGCTTCGAAGCCGCCCTCCCCTCGTACTGCACGCGGCACCTGCCCACGACTAGCGCCATCTCCCCGTTTGAGACAGCGGAGTCCACTACCCTTTTCGCTTTAGCTAATTCCAACGAGTTCCACCTACCCTGCCAGGGCTCACCCGCCCCATTTTTCGAGAGCGAGCTCTAGCTCCTTGTGGTTTTTAGCGTAATCCTTAAGCGGCTTCTTCTGCATCCAAGCGTCAACCGCCTGCCTCATCGCGGCAGCGCCTGCCCTGGTCCCCTTGGGGTGCCCGTGAATACCGCCGCCAGCGTTCACTACGAGGTTGGGGCCAGCAATGTCAAGAAGCTTTGGCACCCTAGTCGGGTCCAACCCGCCTGAAGCAACTGGGAAAGTGGGCTTGAGGCCAAACCACTCCTTCCTCATGTCATCGTTTATCTTGAGAACGTTTTCCTTCTTGCCCTCCATCTTGCCCACGATGGCGCCAGTGTGCAATTGGTCAACGCCAATCATCCTAGCGAGCTTTGCCAGCACATCCATTGAAATCCCGTGCCTAGGCGACCTCGCGAACGCGGCGTACATCGCGCGGTGCGCGTGAATCGGCAGGCCGAAGTTCGCGTCACGGACAGTCTGCAGCGCAGCAAACCCGGCAGTCACTATGTCAACCATAATACAGTTGCCGCCGTGCGCCTTAACAAACTCCGCGCGCTCGAGCATCTTGTTTGTTTCCGCGGTAATGTTGGGCGCGTACATCTTCTTCTCACCCGTCTCGCTAACCGCCTTGTCCATTGCCTCCAGGGCTTGCGCAACCCTGTCCTCGAACGGGCAGAACTTTTGGCTTGAGAGGTTCTCATCATCCTTCACAAAGTCCACTCCGCCAACCCAAGCATCGTAAGCCACTTTAGCGTTTTCCTTGGGAGTGAGGCCCACCTTGGGCTTTACGATGGTGCCAATGTGTGGCCTGCCGCTGTCCAGCGTGCCCATAATCCTCCGGACTCCCTCCATGCCAAACGCGGGGCCCTTGAACCCATTAACATACGGCTTGGGGAGCTGGAAGTCAATCAGCCTAATAGAGCGCACTTCGCTCATGCCAAAAATGTTTCCCGCAACATCCGATAACAACTGTGGCACGTTCCCATCCTCAAAAAGCTCTATGGGGTACGCTATGAACGCTTCCCTCTTCTTCCTGTTGAACTTGTAAACCTTTGCAGAGAGCTTCTCGCTAATCCTCTTCTTCATCGTGGAAAGCTGGGTCCAAGTGCCAACAGAGGACTCTGCAGCAATCGCTTGCACTGAGTTCTCGAAAGAGCCCGCTGGCTCAAAATAAAAATGGCACAGGACGAACTTGTCCGGGTCCGGGTCAAAATCTGGGTGCAAATAGCCCTTGTAAACATCATGGCGCTTCAATCATACCACCAGCAATAGAATGGGCTCCACCGGGTTTTAAATGTTTTCACGAGCGCCATAACGTTTAATAATAGCCCGGCATAATCCATTACCAAGGTGGTATGGTTGAGTTACGCGAAGAAAGCGCAGAGCGCCATGGAGTTTTTGATGACTTATGGGTGGGCAATCCTAATCATGCTCGTTATTATAGCAGTACTATTTTACGTTGGGGTGCTTAACCCAACTAACGTTGCCCCAAACAGCCTGACACTGCCCGCGGGATTCAGTGCATACGATTACGAGATTGATGATGACGGGTGGCTGACGCTTGACTTAGGCCAAGCCTCTGGTGGAAGACTTGACATAAGCGGCATAGCCTGCTCGAGAAGAGACGTTACAAGCAACCCCGGGAACAAGAACATTCAAATAGAAAACGGCCAGCACGAGCTCGTTGCACAAGGGGATGTTTACTGTGAGGGAGCGCAATCCGGCGACTTTTACCGCGGGTTCATCTACATTTGGTACACGCAAGTTGACTCATCAGTAGTGCACAGGATAAAGGGAGACATTTCTTACATGCTAGGCGGCGAAACCATTCCTGAAGAGGATGAGACGCCTGAAGACACGCCAACCCCGGAAGACACTCCAACACCCCCTCCTACCAGGACGCCTACGCCTGACGATGGCTGAAACAGTTGTTTTACATGGCTGAGGAACCCCTGGAGATAAAGAAAAAAGAGGTCATGCGGCACATACCGCTGCTTTACTCTGACAGCTGGTTTGATAGGTACAAGGCAGCCAAGAGGATAGGCGACTACGCTGAATACGATAACAACAACAAGGGGTTATACGCTCCTGCAGTGGAACCGCTTTCCAAACTACTTGGCGACAGTGACTCCGAGGTCCGCGCTGCTGCAGCCCGCACCCTAGCCTTCTGCGCTGACGGGAGCGTTGGGGAAGAGCTGCTAAAGCTCGTTAAAGACCCGAGCATTACCGTGCGCTATAACACTATTTTCAGCCTCGGCGAGCTGCGCGTTAAGCAAGCAAAGCCCGCGCTCAAGCAAATCCTGAAAAGCACTGAAGAGCAAGTGCAAATACGCGGGGTTGCTGCTTGGGCCCTCGCGAAAATCAATGGCGAGGATGACTTGAAGGAGCTGGAAAGCGTTTGGGATGACGAGAGCCAGCCAGGCGCGGTTAGGCTGGACTGCAAAAAAGCAGCTGAAGAAGCAAGGGAAAGAAAGAAAACCAGCTTCGGCAAGCCATTATAGCCCGGGGCAAAGCTAGTTCTTTTGGAAAAAGAAAAAAATAGGGGGGCTTGAAAGCCCTAAGATGTTTTGCAGCCTTCAGCGACAGTCCATTCAGTGCAGTCGCCTGGCGCGCACTTGCCCGCGAGGTAGTCTTGCTCGTGGCACTCTGACCCGTCGTTGAAAACACAGACACCGTACTTTGCGGTCCAAGTGCCCATGTCATCCGTCCGGTTCACGAAATCGTAGCCGTTCTTCTCGCAGTAAGTGAACTCCTGCCCGCAGTCACCGTAGTAGAACGCCCACTGCTCGCACTTGAACTGCATGTCAAACACGCAGTCCTCGCCATCAAGAGCATAACCCGCGTCCTGGCAGTATTTTGCCGCGGGGTTAGCCAATCCAGGGCCGCCTATCAAGCCACCGTTGGTCTCGTTGTCAGTCGCGTAAACGACTTGGCACGTGTTGTTCACTACCTCACAGCCGGTTGCATTGTATTCCCCCAGGCAGTTGATTCCGCAGAGCCTTCCATCAAGCTCTTCAGGAGTCTGGCCCTTCGGGTAACACTGGCAGTCGCACATGCTCATCTCACACTCAGTGACCTGGCACTCGCCCTCGTACTGGACGGTCACGTTCGCGCAGCCGGCCATGCAAGCATTCGAGTAAGTCTTGTTGTCCGAGCCGCAGACCGGGTCGTACTCCATAGTGCAAACACAGCCCTCGTCCTCTGCCATTACCTTAACACACTCGTTGTTCTCGAGCTTGCACCCGCTCACGTTGTACTCACCAAGGCAGTTAATCCCGCACATTCGCCCATCAAGCTCTTCAGGAGTCTGTCCCTCGGGATAGCACTCGCAATCGCACATGCTAAGCTGACAACCCGTGATAGTGGGTTCAGAGGTTGGGGTGGGCTCAGGCTGCCCGCCACCGCCTTGACCGCCTAAGAAAACCCAGGCGCCAGCGACGACGACTATCAATGCTACAGCGATAACCGCGTACATCATCGTATTATCCATTAAATCACCAACAAAATCTTGTTATCTCCGAAGAGTTTATAACCGTTTTCAGCCATCACCGCAACCGGGCTGGCACACTAGGCTGTTCGCGCACTCGGTCAAGGGCCAGAGCGGGTTGCACTTGTTACCGCCCAAGTCCACTTGGTAGGACTCGCACGATATGTCCTCGTAAGTGTTGTTGCAAGCCATGTTATCCTGGAACACGTTGTTCTCGGAGTGAATAACGTAAAACCCGTAATCATTGCGGTTAGCGTGATTGTCTTTCATGTAGTTGCTGTTGCTGAACTCCCACAATGTTATGCCGCTGAACGCGTTGTCAGACACGTTGTTCGCCTCAAAGTGAGAGTGTGAAGAGTACTCCAAGCGAATAGCGTCCTCGAAATTGTGTATGCTGCAGTTAATCACCCACAACCCGCCAACCTCGCGGGCAATGATTCCTTGGCCCTCTCCGTTCCCTTGCATTGTTTTCCCGTGGCAGTCTAAGTGCGCGTTATCCGCTTTTACTGTAATGCAAGTGCCAGAGCTGGTTAAGTCTGATGCGAGGTAGTATTCTCCAGCCGAGTCAATCTCGAAGGGGCAAGCGCTAATGGGTGTTCCCTCAGGAACTGGCGTTGGCGTCATAGTAGGCGTTGCAGTGGGCACAGGCGTTGAAGTTGGCACTGGAGTGCTTGTTGGCGCGGGAGTCGCGGTTGGAACCGCGGTTGGTGTTGGCTGAGGCTCTACACCACTGCTGATGCACCCGAACAAAACAATTCCAGCGAGCAATAAGATAAAAACATTTTTCATTAGTTCACCAACAAAAGGTTTTCCTGCACGCGGTATTAAACCTTGCGTTAACCATTTATACCCTTGAGCCAATACCTAGTCCATGGCGGAGAACGAGTTCGTGAAATGGGCGGTCTGCCTCTTCATCGCAATCGTTCTAGCAGTCATCTTGTTCTTTGCAGCATCCGCTTTGATTCCCATGGTTGGAATGGCGTGCTCAGCCTGCCTTGGATTCATCTGGGTCATGATAATGGCGGTAATCGCAGTGTTCCTCTCATTCTAAAAAAAAAAGTCCGGGGGAAGCCCGATTTATATTTAACGCTGCAAAAATAAACTGCGATGAAAAAAATGAAAACCGAGAATGAGAAAAGAGGGATTACGGAAAAGCTGGGCAAGCCCGGGAACCTCAGCCTGATATTAGGTATAGTGCTGGGCATTAATGCCTTCAGCTGCCCTTGCCCGACCTGCATACTGGGCAGTGTGGGACTCCTTGTTTACGGCATAAAAGAAAAGGTGGGTGCTTTCTACACTTCAAGAAAGAAGTGAAAACTGCACTTTGGGATGAAGCCCCCGGAGGGGTTTTCAGCATCCGGCTGGAGATATTTCTGCGCCAGCAGAATGCAATTGAACCCTCGACCTACTGCTTTCGGGCCTTTCTTTTCGTTAACGTTTTCTTTTGACCGACGTCACAGGAAAGAAAAGGTTACGAGGCAGTCGCTCTACCACTGAGCTACGGAGGCGAATGTAACACATTATTTTGCATAATAGATTTTAATAGTATAACGCTCCAAAACTGTAATGATGGGCAACAAGATGGCTCCTTCTAAGCAGCCTGAGGCGGAAAGCTCTAACGAAAAGCTAGCAGAGCCTGGGATTAGGGAACAGGTTGAGGGCTACGGGCGCGAGAGCACGGAAGACGTGGACGCGCTTTTTGAAGAGGAAATTCCTCAAGAGTACGTTGACGCTGCACAAAAAATGTTCGCGCGACTTGATGATTATATAGTGTTTTCAGTTGATGACGAGCTCAAAAAAGAATACGAGTTTCATAAGCAGCGGCTTGACAGCCTTCAAATGCTTAAGAAGTACGGCAAGCTGAGCGAGCTGGATGTTTTAGCGTTCCAAGAGTCAAGCAAGATAGTGGAAGACTTTGAAAAGTGGCGTGACGAGGGTTTTGAGGCAAAGCAAAGGATCTGCAGGGCTTTCAAGGCACTCATAGAAAACGTGATGCTCTTGCAGGACAACCAGTACTACGCGGACCCAAGGACGTTCATTAACTTGTACGCAATTAGGGCACTTAACCAGAAAGGAATAGGAAAGAGCCAGACGATGAACACGCTAAGCCCAAAAATAGAAAGGCTCAAAGTCCTACTGCTCGCTAGGCACTTGAAGAACTCGCGCTGGTTCGAGCTAGAAAAACAAAAGGTAAACGAGAGCTAGTCCTCGTCCTCGTCAATGTTAAGCGCTCCTTTTTTCTCTGCACCGAATTTTTTAGCGCTTTCCACGAGCACGTTTATTCCAGGGAGCTGGTCTCCGCTCATGAAAGCGAGCACGGCGCCGCCTGCAGTGGAAATGTGGTCCACGCCAGTGCCCAAGTCAAAAGCGATGTTGCCCATGTGGCCGCCTCCGATCAGGGTGTAAGCGCGTGGAGCGTCCTCCATCGCGTTAAGCAGCTTGACTGTTCCCTTAAGGAACGGTGGGTCCTCGTACTTTCCCATGGGGCCCTTGCTCATTACCGCTCGCGCCCTACGAATCTCGTAAGAGTAAACCTGAATCGTTTTCTCGCCAATGTCCATGATGTCATACTCTTCCAGCATTGGGCTGGTGACCTGGACCTCGTGCCTCCCACCGTAAGAAATCGCGAGGTCTATGGGGGTTTCAATCCTTTCCCTGAACCTGGCGTCAAGCCTCCGCGCCCTCTCAAGCAACTCCTCTAGCTTGGTGCCCTTCTCGCTAACAACCGAAAGGCCCTTCTTAGACCCCATTCCACGAATGTAGAGGAAAACTTGCGCCGCGCCCCCGCCTAAGAGGACTTTGCTGATGCGGTTGCTCTTGAGCATTGCCTCCATCACGCGGATTACCTCAGTGAACTTGTTGCCGCCAATCAAGTAAATAGAGGGCCTTCGGCCCTTTTGGATGGCGTAGTGCATTGCCTCCATCTCTTTTTCAACCACTTGGCCCACGCAAGAAGGCAAAACCATCGGGAAGCCGACGACGCTGGGCTGCGAGCGGTGGCAAACAGAGAACGCGTCATTAATGAACAAGTCAAACTTTGGCGCGAGCTTTTTCACTAGCTCGCTCTCAGCGTGCTCTTCAGGGAGCGCGTTCACCTCCTCCTCATCAAGGAAGCGGGTGTTCTCAAGAACAAGGACCTGACCCTGCTTTAAGTCATCAATCGCCTTCATCGCTTTTTTGCCAATAGTGTCATCAACGAAAATCACTTCCTGCTCAATGGTCTGGTCAAGGATTTTCGCGTGGTTCTTGAGGCTAACGCAGTCATCACGGCCCTTCCGGCCCTGGTGGCTCATCACCACGACCTTGTCAGCAAAGCGGAGCATGTCAAAAGTGGGCTTGTAGACCTTGATGCGCATGAACTCCAAGACCTCGCCCTTGGGGCCAATGGGAGAGTTGAAGTCGCATCTCACGAGAATCTTCTTCCCGTGAATGTGGAAGTCGCGCATTGTATGGAAACCGTTTTCCACGTTCATCAAAAAACACCCCTGGAGGCACTCAAGCAATGCTTAATGCCTTATCCGTTTTCTCAATAGAAGTCTTAGCATCACACAATTCCATTACAGCCCTAATCGCGTCCACCGTCTCAGGGACAACGTCGGACTCGTTGTGGATTGCCTGCATGAACGTTAGCTCGTTCCCACGCAGGCTCATTGCATCGCCCCACACGCGGATCTCGTACAAGTCATCCCTGCCGCGCGCTTCAGAGTGGTCACGCGCCCAGTCCATAATGTGCGCAGTGCTCTTGAACCCGTCCTTGCCATTAATCAATACAATACGCGGGGCCTTGTTAAACATTTCAACAACCTCGCTCACGTCCTTAGGCGGGTTCTTCAACTTAACTGTGACCACGTGCATGTGCATAAGAGTAGTAGGCACCTTAATCGCAATCGTCTCAATCGGAACATCCAAGACCGTTTGAAGGTCAGGGCCCTGGTGGCTCGGTATTTTCGTCTCTGGCACGATGGCGTTCACTGGCCCTGTCTTAATGTCATCCGGGTCAGGCCCGCGCCTAATCAGGATAGCCCTCGTGTCCTCAATCCCGTAAGCATTGTTTATGGCGTTAAGCGTCCTAGCCAAGCCCGTGGTGTTGCAGGAGACAACGCGCACGAACTGCTTTCCCACGGACTTATCGTAATTCACTTGCGCTGTGAAGCTCGCTTCCGCGACCTCGGGCTTCTCGCCACCCTGGTAAATCGCTTTCTTTCCTAGCCTAGTATACAATTCCTTGTAAGTCGCACCCACTTTCCCAGGAGTGCAGTCAAGAATAACATCACAATCCTTGAACAGGTCCTCGCTCAATCCCTCACAGGGAACGCCAGCGGACTTGAACCTCTCAAGGCCATTAGAATCAGGAACATAAACCTTGAAGCCCTTCTCAACAGCGGTTTGGGCAATATAATTCGGTGAGGTCTTCACAACCCCGACGACCTCCATGTCATCCTGTTTTTGCACGGCCTCGGCAACCCTCTTGCCGATTACCCCGTATCCATTTATAGCTACCTTAACTTTTGCCATTTACTCACCCCAAAAGCGCTTCTCAAAAGAGAAAGCCACCCACTATAAATTATTGCTGGAATACGCTGGATTCCAGCAAATAAGTATTGCATAGATAGGTTTAAGAGGGGTTGGGAAAGGGTTAAAATAAGGTTACGGGAGCTCACTCGAAAGCAACGCATTCCGCGAATGGGTGGCCCTCGTGCCTGAGCACTTCCATGAACTGCTTCTCTGCCTTCTCAACTGGCCGCAGGTCAGCTTTCATTGAAAGGTATTTTACATGCGACTTTGCCTTAGACCAAAAGCCCTCACCTGAAATCACTAGGTTGTAATTGCCTGGCTGCAGGTCAAAAGGCGCGTAGTGCCTCGAGCCTGAAAGCAATCCGTTAGGCTCGTAGAGCAAGCGGTCGTAATCATTTCCGCCCGGGTGCTGGAACCTGTAAACCACCACGCGGTTGTCAGGGCTCGTGACCATGAGCTTGAGAGGAGCAGAGTAACCCCCGTCCCTCGAAACCTTCATGGAAACTCCTCTGAGGGACAACTCCGAAATGTTTCCCTCCGAGTCACGGTTAATTAGGATGCCGTCCTCCAAGTGCCTTAGCTCCAGCTGGCAGGAGACAAATCCCTGTATCCTCTCCCTAACAACAAAAAAGTCCTTTTGGGAAACTCCCTTATGGCTTTGTATGTGCAAGCGGTTTTTAGAGCTGACACTCCCTTCCAAGCTAATCTCCCTGCCCTCGTAGTTGACAGAGTAAAATACTTTTGACAGGTTACCTGCAAAACTGTAATGAAGCCGAACCTCCTCATCCTCAAATCCCTTAGGGAGCCTGCTGGGCCGGATAGTAATTGAGTCAATGTCGCCATTAGGCTTTGAGGTAACAGAAACCCTGCCGTAAAGCTCGCACACCATGGACTTTACTCCAGGAACGCTCTTGACTTCCTTGAAAAGCATTGGCTTCCTGGCATTAAGCCTGTCAAAATCGTGCTCAGTAAGCAGAACGTCATCTGAAACATTAGTTCTCGTAGCGTTTTTTCCTAATACCTTAGCCGCCAAAACCCATCACCAAATTAAATGATGTAATAATTTGTGCAAACTAATGTTTATTAACCTAATTAATTCTGCAAAAAGGAGGGTGCGCCGGGAGAGGGATATTCGGCGAAGCCGATGCGCGCCCGATTCGTTTAACGAACGAATGGGCACATTCGCGTTTCACGCGAATTGTGTTGCATCAGCAAGCGTGTTCGAACCCCCAATCCCGTGAGGGAACCAGATTTCTGGCAGGCGTTCTGCCTGGCTCGAGTTTCGCCGTCCTTCTTTCCCCGGGGTTTCTTTCAAGACCTCCCAGGAAGAAAGGCCGCTGGCGCGATACCAGGTTCTGCCATCCCGGCGCCGGAATGGAGTAACTATTTTTGCGGGCAATCTTTTTAATTCAGCCGGGCTATAAGCAAAGCGGGTGTTTTTGAATGGGTGATGCTCTTTTAGTTCTTAATTTCAAGGCGTACTTCGAGTCAATCGGCGAGAAGGGCCTTAAACTAGCGAAAATCGCTGGTGACATGGTGGAGGAAACCGGCGCGAACATTGTCGTGTGCCCGCAGAACACGGACTTGCGCACGGTAGCCAGCGCTGTGAAGATACCTGTTTTCGCTCAGCACGTTGACGCGGTGAAGCCGGGTTCCAAGACAGGGCACATTACTCCTGAGGCGGCGAAGGACTGCGGGTGCGGGGGCACTCTGATTAACCACTCGGAGCACAGGATTCCCATGGAGAAAGTGAAGGAAACCGTGGAGAGGTGCAAGGAGGCTGGCTTGCTTTCTTTAGTCTGCGTTG
>Ga0272442_10003469_pt1 | contig 22104 bp, 13 predicted proteins | sample SSMForm2O_FD_200262 | JGI IMG/M metagenome (GOLD analysis project Ga0272442, IMG submission 200262) | Marine sediment archaeal communities from Little Sippewissett salt marsh, Falmouth, MA, United States - SSM-Form-2O | ecosystem: Environmental > Aquatic > Marine > Wetlands > Sediment ...
ATCAACCGGGGTGCCGTCAGCGAGGAAGGGCATATCTTCAACGGGAACGACCTTGGAGATGACGCCCTTATTGCCGTGGCGTCCCGCCATCTTGTCGCCCTCTGTCGCCTTGCGTTTCTGCGCAACGGAGACACGCACCATCTTTTCCACACCAGCCGGCAGGTCACGGTGCTCTTCACGCGTGAAGACCTTCACCTCAACGACCTTGCCGCGTTCGCCGTGCGGCATGCGCAGCGAGGTGTCTTTCACCTCACGCGCCTTTTCGCCAAAGATGGCTCTCAACAGCTTTTCCTCCGGCGTGAGCTCCTTCTCGCCCTTGGGTGTAATCTTACCGACGAGGATGTCGTTGGGACCGACCTCCGCGCCCACGCGGATGATGCCGTCTTCATTTAAGTCTCGCAGGGCATCTTCACCCACGTTGGGGATATCATAGGTAATTTCCTCAGCGCCCAGTTTGGTATCGCGCGCTTCCACCTCATGCTTCTCAATGTGGACCGAGGTAAAGCGATCCTCACGGATGAGCCGCTCGGAGATGAGAATGGCGTCCTCAAAGTTGCCGCCCTCCCAGGAAAGGAACGCGGTGAGGACGTTCTGACCCAGAGCGAGTTCTCCGCCGTCGGTTGACGAGGAGTCCGCAATCACATCGCCGGGGCGCACACGCTGGCCTTTGATGACCGCAGGACGCTGGTCGATGCAGGTGCTCTGGTTGGATCGGTTGAACTTGCGCAGATGATAGGTTCGATTTCCACCTGAGGTCCGCACAACGACGCGGCTCCCGGTGACGGATTCAACTTCACCTTCCACATCGGACAGGATGACCTGCCCCGAGTCAAGCGCGGCGAAGCGTTCCATGCCGGTGGAGACAACAGGGACCTCCGGCGTAATGAGGGGAACGGCCTGGGTCTGCATGTTCGATCCCATCAACGCGCGATTGGCATCATCATGTTCCAGGAACGGGATCAGCGACGCGCTCACGCCCACAATCTGGCGTGCCGCCACGTCAACAAACTCAACCCGCTCCTGTGGCATAAAGGAAAATTCACCCGAGTAGCGGCAGGAGATGCGCGGGCGGCTGAACTCGCCATCCGCACCCATCGCCGCGTTGGCCTGGGCAATCACATACCGGTCTTCCTGGTCCGCAGAAAGGTATTGCACATCGTTGGAGACGAAGTGTGTCACAGGGATGTCGACCTTAAGCTTTTTCAGCTTGGCGATGTCGCCCTTGCTGATGGATTCGCCCGCCTTCATGACCACGTCGCCGCTCTTCGGGTCCAGCACATCTTCGCGCACTGTATGACCGATAATCTCAGGATTTGCCGGATCCATCTTCGAAACCACCATGCGGTACGGAGTTTCGATGAAGCCGAAGGGATTCACACGTGCATAGGTCGCCAGCCGGCCGATAAGCCCGATGTTGGGACCTTCAGGAGTTTCAATGGGGCAGATGCGTCCGTAATGCGAGTTATGTACGTCACGCACATCAAAGCCAGCACGTTCCCGGCGCAAACCACCCGGCCCGAGCGCTGACAAGGTGCGCTTATGGCGCAATTCGGCCAGCGGGTTGGTCTGGTCCATAAATTGCGAGAGCTGGCTGGAGCCAAAGAACTCCCGCAGCGAAGCGACCACGGGGCGAATATTCACCAAAGAAACGGGGGAAATCTGATCCTGGTCGCGGATGGACATGCGCTCCAGGATGACACGCTCCATACGGCGCAGGCCGATGCGCAGCTTACCCTGGATGAGTTCACCCACGGTCTTAACACGGCGGTTGCCGAGATGATCGATGTCATCCGGCTGCTCGACATTGTTATTAATCTTAATGAGGCGCTCAATCAAACGCACAATATCCCAGGACGTAATGGTACGGTGGGATAGCGGAACCAATTCATGCAGGCCAAGCTTCTGATTCAGCTTGTAGCGGCCGACACGTTCAAGATCATATCGCCGCTGCTCAAAGAGTTGATCCGTCAGGTACTCGCCCGCGTTATCGAGTGTAGCAGGGTCACCAGGGCGCATGCGCCGGTAAAATTCAATCAACGCTTCCTCTGCCAGGCTGCGGCCATTCTTGAGTTCCCATTCTGGTTCCTGGCGAATGGTGGTTTCAATATAGGGATGATCGGGGTTGTTGTCGGCTTCCGCGAACAACGCCAGGATCTCCTCATCACTGCCTTCCCGAATCGGCTGGTCATCGAGTTTAGTGTCGATAGCGGCCAGGGCGCGCAGCAGAATGGTGATGGGAATCGTGCGCTTGCGGTTGAACTTCAAGGTGAGGTAGTCACTCTTGCGGGTTTCAAATTCCATCCATGCGCCGCGATCCGGGATAAGCTTGGCCGACGCCATACGGCGGCCAGACTTGCGATCCTCGTCGGCCTCGAAGTAGACGCCCGGCGAACGAATAAGCTGGGAAACCACCACACGCTCAGTGCCATTAATAATGAAGGTGCCCTTGTCGGTCATCATGGGGAAATCCCCGAGGAAGATTTCCTGTTTGATGGGCTCCGGGATGTCTGGGCCAGCCAGAAGCACGGTCACGTAGAGTGGTGCGGCGTAAGTAAGGTCGCGCTCCAGACACTCTTCAAGGTCATGCTTGGGATCTTCAAACCAGTACTTGAGGTCAAATTCCTCTCCTTCCGGCGATTTGCCAGGGAAGAAGAGCTTCATACCACCGTTGTACGCCGTGATCGGGGAAATCTCGTCGAACAGCTCTTTTAAACCATCATCCAGAAGCCAGTTAAATGAATCGAGCTGAACGTCAATCAACGAAGGGATCGGATAGAGTTCGGGGATCTTGGAATAACGTTTCTGTCCGAGAGAAGAAGCCATTCAAAACTCCTATGCCGCCCATGCCGCGGGTTGAACGAACGAGTGATCCACATGCAAAAACACGGGAAACAGCCGGGTTTTCCACCCTTTACTCAGGATCCAGCTGTCACCCGCTAGAATCACTCGAAAGCCACCTGCTTGTATGCGCGTAAAGACTTAAAACGCCTAAACTGCAAGTTTATACGATACCACGGAACAGGACGATTGTCTATGGAAAGCATGTGACGGGAACAACCCTCACCAATCCGTTCATCGGACATGGAAAGCCGCGACGTTTACGCCTGCAGCGAGCACAGGAGCGGGTTGTCAAGAAGGACGCTTTGTGGGATACATTATAGATATGAGCGCAGACAACCTCATCATCCACAGCCAGGTCATCCCACCCCGCCGCCAGAGAGGGATCCTCAACCGCCCTCGCCTGGGTCAAAAAATGGAAGCCGTGTGTGATGTGACGCTCACCATTGTGCAAGCAGGTACCGGCTACGGAAAGAGCACCGTGCTTTCCTCCCTGCAAGACGGTGATGACCTGCTGGCATGGTACACCATCACCCTTCCGCACCGCGATCCCGCCATCTTTCTTGCTCATCTCTTGCAAGCCTTTATCACCGCCGGCCTCGCGGAGGTTCCACCCTACCAGGCCCGGCTTGGGGGCGAGACGGGATTAATCACACCCGCTTTGCTCACGCCCCTGTTGAACGCCATCGCCCAGCGCTCTGATGAAGACATCCTCCTCGTGCTCGACGATTACCACCATGTGATCGGGGTACCGGAGATTGACGCGCTGATCGAACGCTTGATTGAGTATGCTCCTCCAAATCTGCACATCGTGCTATCAACCCGTCGCAAGCCCAAATTGGAAGCCATTACCCACCGCGAGGTGAAGGGCGATACGCTCCTTCTCACACGGGAAGACCTGGCTTTCACGTGCCCGGAAGTGGATGAACTCTTCCAGGATCGCTACCGTTTCCCACTCTCCGAGACACAGTGCATAGAACTCATGACCCTCACCGAGGGCTGGGCGATTGCCCTCCAGCTCATCTGGCAAACCCTCCAACGCTCCAGAACGAAAGACCTTGACGAGGTCCTCGAACATCTTCCCTCCACGCTTGAAGCTTTGTTTGAATACCTTGCGCAGGAAATCCTCGCAAAACAAGCTGACGATGTGCAAACCTTCTTGCTGCAAAGTTCGATTCTCCACGATTTGAACCCCGAAAGCTGTGCTCACCTCACCAAGCGCACGGACAGCGCAGAGCTTCTTTCAGACTTGAGCCAGGCAGGCCTCTTCCTCATTCGCCACGGCGATACGTATCGCTTTCATAACCTGTTCCGCGATTTCCTTCGAAATCAGGCTGCCCAACGCTGGCCATCCATGCAGCCGCTTCAACGGCAGGCGGCCACATATTTCGAAGCCAACGGCAACAGGGAGGAATCCATCTACCACTGGCTGCTGGCAGAGGAGTACAGCAAGGCCAGTCAACTCATGGTTGAGTTAAGTGTACTCCTGGTGAGAGATGGCCGTCTGGACACCCTCAGTGAATGGGTCACGGCGCTCCCCCCCGCCGTACTGGATCAGAACCCTATCCTGATGTATCGCATGGGAGAGCTGTGTCGCTTTGCCTCGCGCTTCGATGAAGCACTTGCATGGTATACCCGCGCCCAGGAACGCTACCACTTGCAGCATGATCTCGGCGGCGTCAGCCGCGCGTTGCGCGGTCAGGCAGCTGTGCACCTCGACACCGTGCACCCCAACAAAGCGGAAGCCCTGCTGCAAGAAGGCCTGCGGCTCATTGACGGGCAGCAGGACCGGGAGGAACAGGCACGCCTGCTCGATCTGATGGGCGAGAACATGACCAACCGCGGGCGATCCGAACAGGCCGAAGCCCTGCACGAACAAGCACGACGGCTGCGTTCGGAGGGACCAGGCAGAGCCGACCTCGATGTCCGTGTGCTCCTGCGCACAGGCAGGTTGGTAGAAGCGGAAGTTATCCTCAACCAGCGTATCAATACATCCATACAGGATGGGCAGACCTTCCGGGAACCGCGTTCTCATCGGGAAACATTGCTCGTGCTCTCCCTGATCCAGGCGATTAAAGGCAGCGCCTACGATGCCTACACCAACGCGCTGCGTGGCATCAACATCGGACGCCGGCTTGGCTCCCCCTTCGTCGAAGCCGTTGGGAACATGCGGCTTGGCCATGCCCTGCAGATCCTTCCTCATCACCTGGGGTCGGAGGAAACGCTTGCCTGTTACCACAAAGCGATGGGGATCGCCGAGGAACTTGCCGTTCCCCGCACCAAGGTGGAAGCCTTTTGGGGTCTGACGCGGCTGCATGGATTCCAGGGCGATATCGCTGCTGCCGAACGGTATGCCACGGATGGAATCGACCTCGCGCTTCGGGTCGGCGATGAGTGGATCGCCGCCCATGTCGAAACCACCCTTGGTGCCAGCCTTCTGCAAGCCGGTCAACCTCAACGAGCCGCGCGCCGCCTGCGCCATGCGGTCCAATCCTTCCAGGAATGCGGGGATCCCTTCGGAGTAGCGCTGGCGCGAACATGGCAGTGCTTGCTCCCCGAGAAAGTTGCGGAGCAGGACCGCAGGGTCTTTATTGAAGACCTGCTCACGCTCAGTGAGCGACACAGTTATGCTTTCCTGCTGCGGAATCACACTTTTCTCGGACCACCGGATTCATCCCTGCTGCTCGCTACAGTATTGAAAACGATTCCAGCACACGAGCGTAGTGCATATCTCAAAACGCTGTTGGATGATATGGGGCTGCCTTCCGATGTTGAGTATCACCCACCCCATTCGCTCCATATTGCCACATTGGGTCGTTTTGTCGTGCGGCGCGGTGAGGATGTCGTGAGCGGGGGAGAATGGCATCGCGAGAAAAGCAAGTCCCTTTTCCGGTTATTTCTCGCGGAGCGGAATCGTTTCCTCGACCGTGAAGAAATCCTTTCGACCCTCTGGCCGGAAACCGATCCGGAGGCTGCAGAAAACCGTTTCAAGGTTGCCTTAAACGCGCTTAACCAGGTTCTGGAACCCGATCGTCCCGCACGTGCTCCCACGCGTTTCATCCAGCGCAGAGGCAATGCATATGGCCTCCACCCGGATGCTCCCATCTGGTATGACGCTGTGGTCATGGAGGAAACGCTTAAACGTGCACAACAAATCCCTGAGCGTGAGATGTCGTTGGACCTTCACAGGCGAGCGCTCGATCTGTATGAAGGCGACTTCCTCCCCGACTGCCTGTATCTGGATTGGTGTCGCACGGAGCGCGAGCGCCTGCGGGTCGTTTATAAACAAGCGCTCGTACGGTCGGCGGAGATGCTCATCCAGATCGATGACCAGCTGCAGGCCTTACGCTACACCCAGCGCGCATTGGCCGTCGACAACTGTATGGAAGCCGCCTATCGCATGCTTATGCGCATCTATAGCAAACTCGGCAACCGCGTTGAAGCCATGCGGACCTATGATCGCTGCGCAGCCTGTTTGCGTGAAGAACTCGATGTTGCCCCTATGACAGAAACCACCAGCCTCTACGAAGAAATCCGTTCTTCCAATTCCTGAAAGGTCCGCTTGAACACCTTTCCACCCGATCCAGAACAGCCTGAATGGTGCTAGACGTTACTGATTTGTAACTCGTCTGAAACTCCCGCATCTCATAATATCCGTATGTATGGACGCTGGGTGAACGCGACGTTCGCCATGCTCGGCGCCGGAAAGACAGCGGCTGCTGTCATCCAGATCGGGAAAAATCAAAGTCACGTTGGAGGAGCAAAAACATGCGTTTGAAAGATCGCGTCGTCATGATTACGGGTGGAGCCGCCGGCATCGGCAAGGCAACCGCCAAGCGCTTTGCTGAGGAAGGTGCCATCATCGCCCTGTGCGATGTAAACGAAGAAGCCGGGAAGGCTGTCGCCTCGGAGCTCGGTGACAAGGCCACATTCACGGTTGTGGATGTGACCAACCGCCAGGCTGTACAGGCGTGGGTTGATGGCATCGTGGCCGAACATGGCCGTGTTGATGTCATGATCAACAACGCCGGCATCACGCGCGACAACCAGCTTGTCAAAGTCAAAGGAGGCGAACTCGTCAAGCAAATGCCTGAAGACGACTTCGACCTCGTCATCGATATCAACCTCAAAGGCGTGTTCAACTGCACGCAGGCAGTGGCACCGGTGATGATTAAGCAGAACAACGGCGTCATCCTCAATGCCAGTTCCGTGGTCGGCCGCGACGGGAACTTCGGCCAGACCAATTACGTCGCCACCAAGGCCGGTGTGATCGGCATGACCAAAGTGTGGGCTCGCGAGATGGGGCGTTACAACGTCCGCGTCAACGCGATCCTTCCCGGTTTCACGGCAACCGAAATGGTGATGAAGATGCCGGAAAAAGTCCTCGACAACATGAAAGCCCATACGCCGTTAGGACGCCTGGCCGAACCCGTGGACATCGCCAACGCCTATGTGTTCCTTGCATCCGACGAAGCGTCCTTCATCTCCGGAACCACACTCAGCGTCGACGGAGGACTTGTCGTCGGCACATGACCCTGACCCCAGACACGCACGGAGCTTGAGCAAGCGTCCGGTCCGTTTTCGCGGGCCGGACCCGTCTCGCCGCCCAGTACAGAGGAGAATGCGCGTGGACCCGATAGCGTTGTATAAGCAAAAACTGCGAACCATCCCTGAAGCCGTAGGACTCGTGCAGCCCCATCAGACCATCGTTGCGGCGATGGCTGCAGCAGAACCTGCAGGGCTGCTCAGCGAGCTGAGCAACCACAAAGACCGCCTTCAAGATGTGAAGGTTGCGGTCTGTCTTCCGCTCCGCAAATACGATTTCCTGCTTCAAGGGGATATGTCGGGACACTTCTTCACCGAAAACTGGTTTTACGGCGCACCGGATCGTGCTGTTCATCCCGAAGGACGCACCTCGTACATCCCCAACAACCTGCATGCGGCCGCGAAAGATAAGCTGGCCGCTTCCGGCGGGCATGTGGACATCTTCTGGGGCACCGCCACCCCGCCCGACCGGCGCGGCTTCATGTCCCTTTCCACCTGCCTGGTGTACGAGAAGGAAATGATCGAAGCGGCCGATGTGGTCGTGCTGGAAATCAACGAAAACATGCCCTGGACCCTCGGCGACACGCAAATCCACATCTCGGAAGTGGATGTCGTTGTCGAGAACAATCAGCCCCTCTTCGAATTCCCCATCGTCGCCCCTACGGAATGGGAGGAGATGATCGGCGGCTACATCGCCGACCTGATTGAAGACGGTTCCACACTCCAACTCGGATTCGGCGGGATTCCCAATGCCATCACTGCCTTCCTCATGGAGCGCCGCGATCTTGGCATCCACACGGAAATGTTCACGGACGGCATGGTAGATCTGTACGAGGCCGGTGTGGTCACCAACCGGGAAAAGACGCTGTGGCGAGGGAAGATGGTGGGAGCTTTCGCCCTGGGCAGCAAGAAACTGTACGATTTTGTGGACGATAACCTTTTCGTCGAATTCCAGCAAGGACGCATCACCAATGACGCCTACATCATCGCCCAGAACCATAAGATGGTCAGCGTTAACACCGCCCTGCAGGTCGACATCCTCGGTCAGGTCTGCTCTCAAAGCCTCGGGCCACGTCATTACAGCGGCACCGGTGGTCAGCTTGACACGCACCGCGGCGCCCGCATGTCCGCAGGCGGGCGCGGCATCATCGCCCTGCGTTCGACCGCTCGCAAGGGCACCATCTCCACCATTGTGCCCATGCTCACGGAGGGGGCTGGCGTTACCGTCCCCAGCCAGGATGTGGACACCATTGTCACGGAATACGGCGTCGCAGACCTTAAAGGGCTTTGCGTCAAGGATCGCCTCGACGCATTGGCGAAGATCGCCCATCCCGATTACCGGGACTGGATTCGGGAGCAGGCTGAAGAATTAAAGATAGTCCCCCGCCTGGTCGTGCAGGGCTTTGAAGCACCTGCGGCGAGCGAGACATCCTCGGCGCCCGGTGTATCAGCCAACACCATCCGGCTGGGCACGTTCTGTGACCTGTCCGGCCCCAACGCAAGCATCGGCATGGCGTTGCTGCGCGGCAGCCTTACCTGCTACGACTATCATAATGATTGGGGTGGTGTGCACAACCGCAAGATCGAACTGCTCATCGAAGATGACGGATTCAACCCGACCCGCAGCCTCGCTGCGGCAAAGAAACTGGTGGAAGACGACGACGTCTTCGCCATCGTCAGCCCGCTTGGGACGCCCACCAATCTGGCCGTGATGGACTACCTTCTCGAGCAGAACATCCCGGTCATCTCTCCGCACAGTGGCGTCTCCACCTGGTCATCACCTGTGAAACCGACCTATTTTGCGCTGCAGCCATCCTATCAGGTGGAAGGCCGCATCCTCGCTCAAGTTGTCCTTTCCACGTGGGAGGACCCACACGTCGCCATCGTCGCCGTGGATGACCCCTTCGGCCAGGAAGGATCACAGGCTTTTATTGATGAATTTGCCAGCCAGGGCAAGGAGCCGGTGCACTTGATCAAGCACCATCCTCATGAGTTCTCACCGGAAACCTGGGTGGAGGAGTTGGCCGAAGCCGGAGCGGACCTCGTCCTTGTCTACACCTATGTCAAACCCGCTGCAGACCTGCTCCGGAGCGCTCACCGTCATGGGTTTAAGCCTCAGTTCCTGGGCAACTATGTCCTCTCCGGAACGGACATCTTCCGTCTCGCCGGGGAAAGCGCCATGCAGGGTGTGCGCGCGACCAGCTACCCGCGCGGACCGCGCTCACATCGTGGCGAGCGTCTCTTCCGCAAGAACATGGCCCGGTTGGCATCCGAAGCACAGCCCGGGACCCACAGTCGCATCGGCTATGCCGCCGCTCAACTCGTACTGGAAGGACTGCACCGTGCGGGTCCGGATCTCTCCCGTGCCAGCTTCCTGGAAGCCCTGGAGAGCCTCGAAGGCTGGACCGGAGGACTGCTCCCCCCGATTCACTATACGACGGAAGATCATCGCGGTCTGACAGCCCTCGCTTTGTTGCGAGCCGTTGACGGCCGCTGGATGATGGAAAAAAGTCTTATTCAACTTCAAGAATGAGGAGGATGACCATGCCGCGTTATGCAACCATTATCGGGACCGGAAAATACGTCCCCGAAAACGAAGTGACCAATGACGATCTCAAGGAGCACTTTGGCAAGATCAATCCCAAGCTGGCTGAGGTCGTGGGCAAGTTCGAGGAGAGCAGCGGCATACGCAGCCGCCGACAGGCACCGCGCGATTGGGTAACCTCCGACCTCGCCGTTGTCGCCGCCAAAGCCGCGCTCGAGGATGCGGGCATCACCGCCGATCAGCTCGACATGATCCTCCTCGGGACGGACACACCGGATTACATCACACCCGCCACATCGGTCGTCGTGCAACACAAACTGGGTGCCATCAACGCCGGCACCTACGACATCGGTTGCGCCTGTGCATCCTTTCCCACCGGCATCGCCGCCGGCGCAGGTCTCATCCAGACCAACCCTTGGATGAACTACGTGCTTGTGATTGGGTCCTATATGATGAGCAAGCTTGCCGATCCGAACGATGTGATTGGCTTCTTCTACGGCGACGGCGCTGGGGCAGCTGTGCTGGCTGCAAGCGACAAACCCGGCTTCATCGTCTCCTCGTACAACGCGGATGGTGCCTACCACGGAAACTGGGGCATCTATGCGGGTGGGACCTACGAACCGACGACGGTCGAATCGGTTCAGGAGGGCCGCACCAAGGTTCGTCTGATCGAACGGTATCCACCAGAGGTCAACCATGAGGGCTGGCCAAAAGTGGCGCGCATGCTTGTGGAGCGCGGTGGCTTCGAGATGGACGACATCGACATGGCCATTTTCACCCAGGTGCGTCTCCCTTCCATCAAGCTTGTGATGGAAGACATCGGTCTCCCCCTCGAAAAGACCCACTGGATCATGGAAGAATGGGGCTATATGGGTTCGGCATGCCTCCCGGTTGCGCTGGATGATGCCATGAAAAAAGGCAAGATCAAGTCCGGCGACCTGCTCGTCCTGATTGGATCCGGTGTGGGATATAACCAGGCAGGCGTGGCGCTGCGCATGCCGTAGCGCAGAGAAAGGGCATCCATGATGAAGAAGCCAGCGTATCTTGAGGGCATTTCGGGCAGTATGGTAAAAACCGATCGCATCCAGTTGCATGTGCTTTCCACCCCGGGAGACGGAACGCCTGTGCTTTTCATGCACGGCAATTTCTCCAGTGCACTCTTCTGGGAAGAGACCATGCTCGCCCTCCCCGCAGGCTACCGGGCAATCGCACCCGACCTGCGCGGCTATGGTTGGACTGAAGCACAACCCATCGATGCGACGCGCGGCTACCGGGACTGGAGCGAAGACATCCTGGCGCTCATGGACACACTGGAACTGGAGAGCGCCCACTTCGTCGCATGGTCGCTGAGCGCAGGTGTTGTGTACCGTCTCATCAGCGACGCCCCCGGGCGCATCCGCTCTGCCACGCTCATCTCCCCGGTATCCATCTACGGGTTCGGCGGCACGCGCGACATCGAGGGTACCCCCACCTACAGCGATTTTGCAGGCTCAGGCGGAGGAACCGTCAATCCGGAATTTATCCAGCACATCAAGGACGGCGACCGTTCGGATGAAGGCATGAATGCACCCCGCAACGTCATCAACAGCTCCTACTACAAACCGCCCTTCCGAGCTGCCCGTGAGGAAGACTTTCTCACCGGCGCCCTTGCGGAGCAAACCGGCGAGCAAGCTTATCCGGGGGATTCCGTTCCCTCAACAAACTGGCCCTTCACCGCCCCTGGGGTATGGGGTCCCATCAACGCCAGCGCGCCGAAGTACATCCAGGAGGATGCGGAAGACGTGCTCGCATCAACCCGCAAGCCACCCATCCTCTGGATCCGCGGCAGCGATGATCTCATCGTATCCGACAACTCCCTGTTCGAATTGGGAACCCTCGGCAAGATGGGGCTCGTACCTGGCTGGCCCGGCGAGGAGGAGTACCCTTCACAGCCCATGGTCGGTCAGATGCGGGCCTTCCTGACACGCTACTCAGAAAGCGGCGGCGCTTTTTCCGAGCACATCATCGAGGACACCGGCCACAGCCCGCATATCGAGAAGCCGGACGTCTTCAACACCATTCTGCATGACTTTCTTGAATCCAATTAAGCACAGCAACGGAGAGATGACATGACCGTACGAAAACTGAACCGGGGCGTCGCCATCGTCGGCGCAGGCATGAGCAACTTCGGCGCCTTCCCAGGCAAGACCACCCGCGATTTGTTCGTGGAAGCCTTCCAGGGCATGCGTGCCTCGGTTGACAAGGGCCTGGATCCCAACGATATCGAAGCGCTCTACATCGGCAACTTCAGCAGCGACGTGTTCGAATCACAGGGACACACAGCCGCCATCATGGCGGACTGGTCCGGCCTCACCCCCCGCCCCGCCACACGTGTGGAAGACGCTTGTGCGAGCAGCGGGGTCGCCCTGCGCGATGGCATTCTCGGCATCGCATCCGGCATCTACGACATGGTGCTGGTGGGCGGCATTGAAAAAATGACCAATCTCCCTACCGAACGCGTGACGGATACCCTTGCCATCGCCGGCGACATGCTGTATGAAATCCCGGTCGGCTTCACCTTCCCCGGTTTCTATGCCGCCATGGCCACAGCCTACATGAATCGCTATGGCGCCACACCGGAGACCTTCATGAAGGTCGGGCTGAAAAATCACAACAACGGCGCGCTCAACCCGACAGCCCAGTATGGCAGCACCATCACCCAGGTGATGGAGAAGAAGATCGAGCGCGCAGAGGCAAAGGGTCGCCCCATCCCGCAATGGGATGATGAGATGGACTTCCTGCACGACAGTCGCGCCAACCCCATCATCGCCTGGCCCATGCGTCTGTATGACTGCTCCCCCATCTCCGACGGCGCCGCTGCCATCCTGCTCGTGGCCGAGGACTTGGCATCCTCCTTCACGGATGATCCCATCATCATTTCCGGCACCGGCCAGGCCAGTGACCGCGCCATGCACGATCGTGAGGATCTCACCACCCTTTCCGCCGCTGCGCTCGCAAGCCAGCAAGCCTATGCCATGGCGGGCGTCACACCCGATGACATCAAGCTCGCAGAGGTTCACGATTGCTTCACCATCGCCGAGGTCATCGCCACAGAGGACATCGGATTCTTCCCGGCAGGTCAGGGAGGTAAGGCGGCAGAGGAAGGCCGCACCGCACGTGATGGCGAAAAGCCCATCAACACCTCAGGGGGTCTTAAATCCAAAGGCCATCCCGTGGGCGCATCCGGCGCCGGACAGGTGGTGGAGATCTGGAAACAAATGCGGGGAGAGGCTGGTGAGCGTCAGGTGGAAGGCACACTTGATCTCGGCCTGACCCACAACGTTGGCGCAGCAGGGCAGACCTGTGTTGTGCACATCTTTGAGAGGAAGTAACCCATGTCAGACGCCGTATTCACCGAATCAGCCTACACCGGGAAACTCAACGAGCATAAGCTCATGGGCACCCGCTGTACATCCTGCGGATCGCTCTTCCTGCCGCCCCGCCCCATGTGCGCCGACTGCTATGATGGCAGCATGGAATGGGTCGAACTGCCCACCACTGGCACCATCGAGGCCTTCACCAGCGTCTTCATCGGCCCCACCGCGATGATTGAAGCCGGCTACGACCGTAAGAATCCCTACTGTGTGGGCATCGTGAAGCTGGACGAGGGTCCTGCGATCAGCGCCCAGATCCTCGGGGTTGATCCAACCCATCCGGAGAGCATCAACGTGGGCACGAAGGTCAAAGCCACCTTCGTAGAACGTGGCGACGGCGAGGGTCAGCGCACCTTCCTCGCATTCCAGGCCGACGACGCATGACCGACGGATGCAGCGAGGAGCGCAAGGAGGCATGCGATGCCGACAGCACGGGTCAATGACGTAGAACTCTACTATGAACTGCACGGGCCAGAGGACGCGGAGGTTCTCGTGCTGTCCAACGGTGTGCTCATGAGCACAGCCAGCTGGGCGGCTCAGCTCCCGGCGCTCTCGAAACACTATCGCGTGCTGCTGTATGACTGCCGGGGCATGTGGCAGTCAGAGCATCCGCAGGGTCCGTATTCCATGGAGATGCATGCTGACGACCTGGCCGCACTCCTGCGTGCACTGGACATCGAGCGTGCACACATCGCCGGAATCTCGTACGGTGGAGAAATAAGCCTCATCTTCGGCGTGAAGTATCCCGAACAGACCCGCAGCCTCGTGATTGCTTCCTCTGTGAGTCATATCGAGCCGCTCCTGGATGGCTTCATCCAGGGCTGGATTGCCGCCACGCGTGCACGTGACCCGGAGATGCTGTTCCAGGTCACCTACCCCTTGAACTTCTCGGAGGGGTGGATTGCCACCAACGCAGACGCACTCAAAGCTGCGCGGAAACGGTACAAGGACCTGGATTTCAACGCGTTTCTGGAGCTGCTGATTTGCTTCTCTGAGCTGAACATCACGGAGGAGCTGCATTCCATCAAAGCGCCCACGCTCGTCATCTGCGGTGAAGCGGATCTGCTTAAGCCTCGTAAATATGCCGAAATCATCGCAAACGAGATCGCCGGTGCTGAACTGGTGCTCATTCCAGATGCCGGTCACGCGGTTTGCTGGGAACAACCCATGCTCTTCAACGAACTCATCCTTGGTTTCCTACGGCGGGTTGATACCGCCTGACAGATCAGAGCCATCATGGTATGAAAGCGAAAGGATGACACACATCGATAAAACAGGACCATGAAAGCTGGATCTACATGATGAAGAAGGAGGTGAGAGTCTCAACAAATTCAGGTTCATAACCAGCGCAGGGCATCCGTGTCTGCCTGGTTGACATTGAATCGATCGATTGAAACCTAACTCGTATGAGGAGAGAGAAGACCATGAAAAAAATGAGTCGGCTATTGACCCTTCTGGTCGTTTTCGCAATGCTCCTGAGCGCATGCGTTCAGGCAGCAGAGCCGGAAGAACCCGCTGCCCCCGAAGAACCAGCACCTGCTGAAGTCGAGGACACGGAACCGGCCGAAGAAGCCGAACCCGTTGAAGAAGAAGAGGAAGCGCTGGGCGAAGTGCTCCGCATCGGACAGCTCTCCATGCAGTCCGGCGTGATGGCGCTTTACGGGCAGCAGCAGAACCGCGGCTTCCTGCTCGGGCTGGAGTATGCCTCCGGCGGCGAGATGGACGACGAAGGCCGCTACATCATCGCTGGCCGTCCGGTTGAGGTGCTCCTGCGCGACACCGAGGGTGATCCGGAAAATGGCGTTGCACTCGCCCGTGAGCTCATCGAGCTCGAAGGCGTTGAGCTTCTCCAGGGTCCTGTGAGCTCCGCGGTGGCCGCCGCTCTCACCACCGTTGCGCTTGAGAACGAGATCATCCTGATGGTTGATCCCGCCGCTTCAGCGTTCACCACCGGCGCCTACTTCAATCCGTACGTGTTCCGCACCAGCCGCACCAACTACGATGACGTGCTTGTCATCGCCAAGTACCTGGTGGAGAATGTCGGCACGCAGTTCGCCCACATCGGCGTCGACAACGCCTTCGGGCAGGGCTCGGGCCTGGCGCTGGCATACGCCGTTGAGCAGTTTGGCGGCGAGGTCATCGCAGACATCTATGCCCCCTTCGACACCACTGACTTCACCCCCTACATCCAGCAGGCCATGGATTCAGGCGCAGACTGCCTCTTCCTGACCTGGGCCGGCACCGGCTACGTCACGCTCTTCCAGCAGCTTGGTGACCTGGGCGCGCTGGACGAGATGCAGGTTGCCACCGGCTACGGCGACAATGCGTCCTTCGCGGCGGTCTACGGCTCCGCGCTGGGCCAGATCGGTCTGAACGTGTATCACTACACCGTTCCTGACAATGACATCAACGACTGGCTCACCGAGCGCCATCTGGAAGAATACAATGAGCCGCCAGACCTGTTCACCGCAGGCGGCATGGCCTCCGCGCTCGCGCTGGCAGCCGCACTTGAAGAAACCGGCGGCGACACCTCCGGCGACCTCATGATCCCCGCACTGGAAGGCTTGATGTTCGAAGGCCCCAAGGGCACCTACTACATCCGCCCAGAGGATCATGTCTGTGAGCAGCCGATGAACATCCTCCGGCTCGTTAACCTGGAACCGGATGCTGATGGTGATGGCGTGAACGAATACGCCTTCTTCGAGACCGTGTATGTATCCGCATACGACGAACTCGGCGTCCCCTGCACACTCGAGGGTGACTTCGCAGACCGCTGCGGCGATCTGCCCACGCCGTAATCGACGTAGAACATTGTGGAAGGGGGCGTCCTGGACGCCCCCTTCCCGCTCATGATCACTCATCATCACTTAACCAGAGGTCAACGCCATCTTTGATATCATTTCATTATTATCCTGACCTCCGGGAACGAGATGCAGAAATGGAGAACGCTTCGGTGGATCCCAACAACATTCTTCTAGAGACCATCGACCTTCGAAAGCAGTTTGGAGGTCTGGTCGCAGTCGACAATGTCAGCCTGAAAATTCGTGCCCGCCAACTCCACTCCATCATCGGGCCTAACGGGGCGGGCAAAACGACCTTTTTCAACCTGCTCAGTGGCACCCTGCCGCCCACCAGCGGCCAGATTTTCTATAAAGGCGAGGACATCACCCGCCTGCCGCCCCACCGTGTGGCCCATCTCGGCATCGGCCGCTCCTTCCAGATTACGAAAATCTTCCCGAACCTTACTGTCCTGGAGAACATCCGCCTTGCCGCGCAGGCGATGGGCAGCGACAACTTGAAGTTGCTGCACCATTATGCTCGTTTCGAAGGTTACATCGAAGACGCCATGCATGTCATCAAGCAGGTCGGCCTCGTTGGTCGCGAGTCACTCCTGGCAAGCGCGCTTCCCCACGGCGACAAGCGCAAGCTCGAACTCGGCATCATGCTCGCGTCCAAACCTGAGGTGCTCCTTCTCGACGAACCCACGGCCGGGATGTCGTCGGAGCAGGTCCCCGCGCTGCTCGATATCATCCGCGCCATCATGGCCGACGGCGATAAGACCATCGTGCTGGTGGAGCACCGCATGGACATGGTGATGAGCATCTCAGATCACATCACCGTGATGCACGAAGGCCGCATCCTCGCCGAAGGATCACCACATGAAATCGCCAGCAACGAGACGGTGCAGAGTGCGTACCTCGGGGCTCTCTATGGCGACCTTCTCAACATCGAGGTGAGCCGATGACCAACATACTCGAGGTTAACGACATTCAGACCTATATCGGCCAGTTCCATATTCTGGACGGTGTCTCGCTCTCTGTCCGCGAGGGCAGCATCACCGTGCTCCTCGGACGCAACGGCGCCGGAAAGACGACCACGCTCAAATCCATCCTCGGCCTGATCACCCCTCGAAGCGGCAGCGTTGTCTTCAAGGGAGAAGGGATCCGCGGCAGGCGGGCGTTTGAAATCGCCGCCCTCGGGATAGGCTATGTGCCCGAACACCGCGCCATCTTCCGCGATTTAAGTGTGATGGAAAATTTAAAAATCGCCGAACGTAACAAGGGCGATTTTGAGCGCCGTGCCGATATGATTTTTGACCTGTTCCCGGACCTGAAGCGCCTCTCCCGGCTTCCCGGAAACCATCTCTCCGGCGGCCAGCAGCAGATGCTCGCTGTGGCGCGTGCGCTCGTCCCCGAGAACCAGCTGCTGCTCATCGATGAGCCCAGTCAGGGTCTCGCACCCCTCCTTATCGAACAGATGATGGAGGCTATTCACCGTCTGCGCGCAAGCACGACCGTCCTGCTGGTGGAGCAAAACTTCATCATGGCCAGCCAGCTGGGCGAGGAATACTACATCATCGACGACGGAAAAATCGCGAATGAGGGTCTCATGAAGGATCTCGTTAATAACAAGGAGCTCATCCAGCGCTACCTGGGCGCATCGACAGCCATTCCCGAGCGCCTTGCAGGAAGTGAGGGTCGTTAAGGTGAATTCTCGAGAAACCATGCGAAAAGTGCGCCCTATCGCCATCGTGATGGTCATCCTGATTGCCCTCTTTATCGTGGGCTGGACGACCATGGGGCAGAAGCCATTTATCCGCACCACCCTCTCCGGCCTGACGCTCAGCGCCCTGTTCTTCATGGTCGCTGCCGGGCTGACGCTCATCTTTGGTTTGATGGACGTCCTGAACTTCGCCCACGGCGCAGTGTTCATGATCGGCGCGTATGCAGGCTGGCAGTTTTACACCAATCCAACGTTCATTTTCGGACTGCTGCCCCTCGTGTTTGCTGTCCTCGCCGGGTTGAGCTTCGGCTCACCCATGCGGCCGCGGCTGCAGCGCCTCTCCATCCCGGAGAACATCTACTCACCGCTGCGGTCCCTGCTCTACCTGGCTGCCGCAGCCCTGGTGGTGGGAAGCCTGCTGGGCTATGACATCCTCAGCCTGGCAGAAACCGCCATGGTGGCAACGATGACTGCCAGCGACCCGCTGATGGAGGCCACCCCGCAAGAAGCCCTGGGGGGCTTCTGGTTCCGTCCACTGCTGCTGCTGCTGGCCGGCGTGCTGCTCTCTATCGCCGGCGTGCTGCCGCGCACACCCAATACGGACGATGACGGAACGACAAGCTGGCGGGGATGGCTCCTTTCGGCAGGTCTCCTCACAGCTGCGATCATCGCCAGTCTTGCGCGCGAATCCGGCGCCATCGCTGTGCTACAAATGAATGCCGACCTGCGCTTTGTCCTATCCTTGCTGACCGGTTTCCTCGTCGGGGCAGGCCTTGGCGCAGCGATCGAAATCACGCTCATTCGCCCGCTGTACGTTCGCCCGCAGTTCCTCGTGCTGCTCACCCTCGGGCTTGCCTTTGTTCTGCAGGAAATCACCCAGGTCCTGTGGGATCCGCTCGCCTATCAAATGAGCCGACCGCCGCTCTTCTCACAGCCAGGGAAGGCAGACAGCATCCTCGCCTGGTTCAGCGGTCGCAACGTGACCATCGACATCCTGGGAGTCACCTTCCCCAGCTACCGGCTGTTCATCCTCGTCCTCGGTGTAGTGATGCTCATCGCCATGGCCATCCTTATGTCAAAAACCCGTCTTGGCATGATTATCCGTGCCGGCGTCCAGGACCGTGAGATGGTGGAGGCGCTGGGGATCAATGTGCGTACCGTCTTCACCCTTGTGTTTGCGCTCGGTGTGGGCCTGGCTGCTCTGGGCGGGATTGGGGCTGCGCCCTTCATCCCTGTCGAACCAACCATGGGAAACCGCTTCCAGCTGCAGGCGTTCATCACCGTCGTGCTGGGAGGCATGGGCAGCTACGGCGGCGCAGCGATCGGCGCCCTGTTACTGGGCTTCGCCCGGGCCTTTGGCGACTATCTTGCGCTGAGATTTTCCTTGAGCCCCGCTATCTCAGAGGCATCCACCGTCATCATCATGGCTATTGTGCTGCTGGTCCGCCCGGCCGGGCTGTTCGGCAGGAAAGAATAAGGAGATGACACCCATGGTATCCAATTCTTCCCCAACCTCATCCCGATTTTCTTCCCTGCGCTCCATGCTTCAGAAGCGCTGGCCGGCTGCTCTGCTCATGCTGGGGCTCATCCTGTTCCCCTTCATCTTCGGCAGGATTACCGGATCACCGGTCACGGAGGGCGCTCCGAAGTTCTGGCAGGGCCAGCTCATCGTGGTGTTCATCTTTGCCGTGTATGCCATGAGCTATGACTTGCTCATCGGCTATACCGGCATCCTCACCTTCGGACATGCCGCGTTTTTCGGTGGCGGCGCCTACGCCATGGCGTTGTTCCTCACCCACGTCGCCCCCGACTTCACCGACGCCTATGACATCGTCATCGGCGGTCTGGAAATCACCGGTGTGGTCATGCTCATCATCGGCACCCTGCTGTCCCTCATCACCGCCATTCTTCTGGGGCTGCTTTTCAGCGCTGTATCCGTGCGCGTGAAGGGACACTACTTCGCGATGATTACGCTCGCCATGGCAGAAGCGGTGAACATCCTTTCCAAAGCGACGGACTTCGTGGAATGGACCGGCGCGGACGAGGGGCTGCACGGCGTTCCCGTTCCGATGTGGATTAACCCCACCCAGAACCGGCTCACCTTCTACTACATCGCCCTTGTCTTCGCCGTGCTGATGTACCTCTTCGCCCGCCGTGTGGTGGACTCCCCCACCGGCAAGATTTTCGTGGCCATCCGGGAGAACGAAAGCCGGGTACGCATGATCGGCTACAACCCTGCCGCGTACCGCACTGCGGCCTTTGTGGTTTCATCCGTCATCGCCGGTCTCGCCGGCGGGCTGTACTCATTGTGGACCGTGAGCGCTACACCCACCATGACCGGCGTTGGTACAACCATCGACGCCCTGCTCATGACCATCATGGGCGGCATCGGCACACTCACCGGCCCCATGCTCGGAGCAGCCGTGCTGGAAATCTTCGGGCACTTCTTCTACCAGTGGTTTGGCGCCCGCTGGCCGCTCGTGTTTGGCCTCATCTTCATCGCCCTCGTCATCTTCCTCCCCTACGGCATTGTGGGCACCTGGCGTCTGCGCAGCGATCAGTGGAAACGGGCCTGGCAGCGCTTCCGGAAACCCAGGGAAGCCGCCGCCGACTGAGCATCAGGGCAATAGATATCCTACCGTCCGGCTGGGATCATCCTCAGCCGGACGGTTTGCGTTTCTCAAGCAGTAAAATCCTTAGGGGAGATACAGGTCCTGATAATGGGAAAAAGCCCAGGCAATGCTGCGGATATAGTTCTGCGGCTGGCTCAGTCGGATAATCTCCAGGAAAAGATCGGGGTCGCCCTGGGCATCTGCCTGCCAGATGAGGGCATTGCCCGGACCGGCGTTGTAGGCAGCCAGCATGGCATATGGGTCGCCATCAAACAAATCCGCCTGGATGGCGAGGTAGGCGGTGCCGAAACGAACACTCACAACAGGCCGGTAGAGGTCATCGGCTTCATAATCGGGCGGCCAGCCAAGCTGCAGCCGCAAGTAGTCTCCCGTGTCGGGGATGACCTGCATCAACCCATACGCGAAGGCATAGGATGTGGCGAAACTCTCAAAGAGACTTTCCTGCCGCACGACCGAGAACACAAACAGCGAATCGAGGCCGCTGTCCAATGACTCCGTCACGATAAGATCGCCAAAGTAGGGGCCAAAGCGTACTCGCTCAAAATACGACGGCACCGTGCCGCCCAGGCTTTCTGCCATGTCCATCAGCGTGCGTGCGGCGTAGATGGCGGAGCGGTAGAGTCCAAGGTCGAGGGCATGGTTCATGAAGCGATAGGTCCCTACGGGGTCCGTCTGCAGGTCCAGCCGCAGGGCTTCAAGCTCGACCTGTGCGTCGCCATACCTGCCGAGCGCCCACAGCTCATTGCCGCGCACAAAGCGCGCATCCAGCGCCAGCGCATCCGGTGTCGAGAGGTCGACGGAATGCTCCAGCGCGTACGCCAGCCGCAGCCATGCCTCTGCAGCAAGCCGCATCGGTTCCAACGGGAGGCTGAAATCAGGCACACCACCGCTCTGGAAAGGGGGTCGACCGTCTAGCAATTCCGCCGCGCGCAGTGAATAGTAGCCATCCGGATCCGCGGCTGCTGCCGCCTGCCACGCTTCTTCGGCCCGCCCAGAATCGCCCTGCGCCTGGGCGCTTTTGCCCACCCACAGCTGCGCCTGGGCCTGGTCAAAAGGTTCCAGGGCGATCGAAAAAGCAGCCTCAAACGCACTCAGCGCCAGATCGTAATTCGCCTGCCTGTAGCGTGCCACACCTGTCAGAAACTGCGCACGATACGCGTAACTGGAGGAGGGGTACACCGCGACAAGCCGCTCCCAGAGCATAATGGCGTTATCGAGCCAATTCATGCGCTCGCGCACCATGGCCGCGTCAAAGAGAAACTCAGCCGCGCGGGGGTGGTCCGGCACGGCATCCACGAACCCGAGCAGCGTCTGGATGCCCGAATCATACGCCTCGAGGTACGCCCACTCGGTGTAGGCTTTCTGCTCCCAGGCATCATCCCAATAGGGGTTGGAGGGATAGCCGGCGATGAGCAGGGACCAGTCGGAAAGGGCTCCGGCGTAATCGCCCGTTGCGCGCTTGGAAAGCCCGCGGAAATAGAGCGCCTCAGGGCGCACGTCCGCCCCACCCCCGGCGATGAATCGATCGAAGGCGGCGATGGCCACGCCATACTGGCCGGCATAGTAATCCACAATCCCGCGCTGGTATTCGTCCACCGGCACGCCGGCCTCCACCAGCTGCACCAGC
>Ga0272442_10003470_pt1 | contig 22102 bp, 13 predicted proteins | sample SSMForm2O_FD_200262 | JGI IMG/M metagenome (GOLD analysis project Ga0272442, IMG submission 200262) | Marine sediment archaeal communities from Little Sippewissett salt marsh, Falmouth, MA, United States - SSM-Form-2O | ecosystem: Environmental > Aquatic > Marine > Wetlands > Sediment ...
GGTGTCACCGTCTCCGGCACGTAGTACTGCAGATAGTCGGTGTAGGGCCGTTCCTGCTCGGCCTGGATGAACTCGTCCAGCTTGCGTTTGACGTCCTGGCGAATCTGCTCGGCGACCTCGGCAAACTCGCCCAGGCGGGCCCCTTCCAGGCCCTGGGCCCACTTGTTCACCGCGTGATACCCCAGGCACGTCACGCCGCACAGCGCGGCCAGCACGATCATCGACAATAGCAGAAGTCGCCAGTACACAGCTTGCCTCTCGTCCTCAGGGGACGTATTTGTAGCCGGCGCCGCGAACGGTCTGGATAATTCTCGGCCGGCCCGGCTCGATCTCGATTTTCGCCCGGAGCTTGGCGATGTGCATATCCACCGTCCGCGTCTCTATCTCGGTGAGCGTCTCCTTCCAGACCTCCCGGTAGAGCTCATCCCGGTTGATGACACGGTTCGGATGCGCCGCCAAGTGCTGCACGATCTGCGCTTCGCGTCTGCTGATTTCAATCTCCTTGCCGTCGCGCGTGACCTTCAGGGCCTCCACATCCACTACCAGATCGCCGAACGCAAACGTCTGCCCCACGCCCCGGGCGGGGTCGATACGCCGCAGCACGGCCCGGATGCGAGCCAGCATCTCTTCGAGAGAAAACGGCTTGGTCACATAGTCATCCGCCCCGCTGTCCAGACCCCGTATCTTGTCGCTCTCCTGCCCCTTGGCCGTGAGCATAATCACAGGCGTCTGGACGCCCTGCCGGCGCCAATCCGTGCAGAGCTTCTCTCCCGGGACTCCCGGCAGCATCAAATCCAGCAGAATCAGATCGAACCGCCCGGCCGCGACCAGCGCCGCCGCCGCCGGCCCGTCCGCCGCTTCGCTCACTTGAAAATGATGATACTCCAGGAAGTCCTTGAGGGCGGACCGAATCCGCTGCTCGTCCTCTACGATCAGGATGTGGGCTTCAGCGTTCATGAGGCACCGTCCTATTATACTATAAGCTCCTGCGCCGGCGAGGTCTGTAAAACCTGTGTAAAAAGCCGGCCCGTCATTTTACCTCCATTTTACTTGGTACTACATCGGTCGTTTTGGACAATTGACTGTAACGAAAGACACCAACGTACAACCAGATTGGAAAGGGACCGGAAATGAAAAACTCTCACATCATGGGCATCACAGTACTGTTCAACATGGTCGTGTGTTTCCCTGGTCTTGGCGCCGAAGGCGTTTCGACAACCGGGACGATCGCGCGCGTCACCGTCTATCGAGGTCAGGCCCTGGTGACGCGGCGGATCGAGGTCGATCTACGGGCGCAAAGCTCGGACCTCATCGTGGAAGACCTGCCGGCCAACATCGTGCCCGAGAGCATCTACGCGCAGGCTGCCGACGGAACGAAGATCCTGAGCGTGCGCTATCGCGAACAGGCCGTTAAAGAAGACACACGCGACGAAGTCAAGAAGCTCGACGTGCAGAGCGAGGCCGTTCACAACAAGCTCAAGTGCGCCGAAAACGAGCTGGAACACATCGGCAAGCAATGGCAGATGTTCGAGAAGCTCAGAGAGTTCGCCGTTGTTGCGGCCGGCAGCGACCTGAACCGCGGTCTGCTCGCGTTCGAACCGATTGAGAAGCTCGCCGCTCTGATCGAACAGAAGGGTTCCGAGTATCTCCAGAGCCGCCTGACCCTGGAAGACCGGATCGCCGAGCTGAAGAAGGAGCAGGAACTGCTGGCACGTCGGCGCAACGAGCTGACCGCCGGTCGCTCGCGGACCCGGCGCCAGGCGGTCCTGTTTCTCGGGCCCAGCCCGCAGCAACGCATCTCCATCGAACTGAGCTACCTCGTCAACGGCGCGAATTGGCAGCAGCAGTACAACCTGCGCGCCCGACCCGACCGTTCCGCCGTCACGATCGAGTACAACGCGGTCGTGAACCAAACCAGCGGAGAAGACTGGAATGGAGTCGCTCTGAGTCTCTCGACCGCCGAGCCGACCATGGTGGCCGCGCCCCCGACGCTGGAACCCATGCTCGTCGGATTACTGTCCCGCAGTCAGGTACAGGCCGCCCAGCAGCCCGGCGCGGTCTTCGACAACTTCGCGCAGTTCCAGCAGTCGCGCAAGGACTATGCGCTGAAAGGCACCGCCGCCAACACTCGACTGAACGAGCTGTCCGTTGAAAACCAGGCGTTCTTCTTCAACGCAGGTCAGCAGGAGGTCAAGCAGTACCAGCAGCAGATGGCCGCGGTGATGCGGACGGAAGGAATCAGTGTTACCTACGAGCTGCCCGGCAGGCTTACCTTGCCCAGCCGCAGCGACCAACAGCTTGTCACCATCGCCACGATTGCCAGCGCCGCCGACTTCCGGCTGGTCGCCACTCCCCTGCTGACCGACTACGTGTACTTGCAGGCCGACGTGTCCAACGACAGCGACACGATCCTGCTGCCCGGACCGGCCAGTATGTTCAGAAACGGAGAATTCGTCGGCCGCAGCCAACTGCCGCAGGTCACGATCGGCCAGAAATTCACCGCCGGCTTCGGGATCGACTCACAGGTGCGCGTGCATCACGAGCTGCAAGAGAAGAAGACCCGGATTCAGGGAGGAAACCGCATCGACATGTATCATTATCGCATCGCGCTGAGCAACTACAAGGACACGGCGGTGGCGCTGAGACTTCTGGATCGGCTGCCCTACAGCAAGGACCCCTCGATCAAGATCGAGCTCGACCAGACCGAGCCCGAGTTGTGCGATGATGCCGAATACGTCAGAAGCGCCCGCAAGGAAGGCATCCTGCGCTGGGACCTGACGCTCGCCCCGCAGACTCTCGAGCAAAATGCAACCATCGTCACGTACAGCTTTGCGATGGAATACGACAGGAACATGCAAATCCAGGCCAGGCGCTCGGCGCCATAAGGGACGTCAAACGGCAGGTTAGCTCGCCCCGTTATCCAGCCTGCCGTCGCGCAGATAGACGGTTTGGGTGGCAAACTCTTTCGCGGCCGGCCCGTGGGTCGCTACTACCACGGTCCCGCCGCTTTTTTGGAAGTCCTTCAGATGCTCCAGAACGGCGGCGGCGTTTTTGGGATCGAGATTGCCCGTGGGCTCGTCGGCAAGGATTAGCTTCGGTTCATTCAGCAAAGCGCGCGCGATGGCGGCGCGCTGCTTTTCCCCGGCGCTGAGCTCGGCGGGCTTGTGCCAGGCGCGCTGCTGCATCCCCAGTTGCTCCAGAAGCTGCTCGACCCGCGCCTTGCGATTCTTCTGGCCGACGGCCCCGGCCGCCACCAGAACATTCTCAAGGACGCTAAGATAGGGCACGAGGTGAAACATCTGAAACACAAAGCCGATGTTGGCCGCACGGAAAGCCGCACGGTCCCGACCGCTCATCGCATAGATGTCGCGTTCGCCGAGCCGCACCGTCCCGCCGGTCGGGCGCAGCATAGCCGCCATCGTCATCAACAGCGTGGTCTTGCCGCTGCCGCTCGGCCCGCAGAGGGCCACGAATTCCCCTTTGTCGATGTGCAAGTTGACGCCGACCAGCGCGTCGACCCGACCCTTTTTCATCTGGTATGTCTTGGTAAGGTCCGTGACGGTAATCATCTCTACTCTTCTCTCAAGGTCGCCGCCGGATCGTACGTCACTGCAATCATCGTCGGCGCGAAGCTCGCTACGCCCGCGAACAAGGGCGCCAGCACACAGGACCACGCAAGCATGGACCATTCCGGACGCAGGATCGTCTTGGCGGTGATTCTGAAAATATCCGGGCCGAACGCCAGGCCCAGCCCCGTCCCCACGGCGAAACCCGCCACCGCTCCCAGCAGGCCGATCACGAGGGCCTTGCCCGCGAACAGAGATATGATCGAGCCCGCGTTGTAGCCGAGGGCCCGCAGCAGGCCCACCTCCTGCTGTCTGTCGCGCACGTTCATAACCGCCAGGACGCCGATCCAGACGCCGCACGCGATCACCACGAAAGGCACCATCACCGCGAAGATCTTGCGGATCATCTGCCTTTGTTTGGCCCGGGCCTCGGCCAGCGATTTGACTTGCAGGACCTGCGTCCCGGGAAGAATCGCACCAATCTGCTTCCGTAAAATGGCGACCGGATCACCGTCTTCCAGATAGCACAGGCAATCGACCGCCTGGATCTCGCTGATCTGACCGGGCAGGTTCAGTATCTCCTGTGCATCGCGAAGGCTGCACTGAATCCGCACGTCGTCGGGGCCGCCGGACTCGGCCAGACAGTGCGCCACCTGTAGCGGCTTGTTGTTGACGACGATGGACTGTCCCTTCTCGATCTGGAGCCGCTGGGCGATTTGATAGCCCACGTACGCCGTGCCCGGCTCGATTTCAAAAACCATCGGCGGCTTCTTGCTACCCGGGGGACACACTTCAGGAGCAATGCCGGTCAGCACAATCTCCATGCCGCGCCACTCCATCCGTCCGTCCAGCTTCGCCAGTAGGTGGTTGTAGGAGATCTTCTTCTGTGAGGCAAGCTTGTCCAGATACTCCTGCGGCATCGTCTCATCCGCGATGCCGCTCATGAGAAAACCGCCCACGTCCGCCTCCTTGGCGATGACGTGCAGGTTGTAACCCATCGACAACATCAGCCGGGCCGTCTCGCGCTCCGACGCTCTGGCGGCGGTCTGAAACGCCACGAAGAACGCAACCGCCGTCGTCACCGCCAGGACGCCGAGCAGGAAGTTCACCTTCCGGTGCCACAGCTCTTTCACAATCAGCTTCGCCATAGACATAGCACTAACCGAACTTCGTACTCACTGTAATTGGCCCTGGTCTCTGCTTCTGCTGAGCCTGTCCCGCGGAATGTACGCCAGGGAAGTCTGCAAGGGAAAGCCACAGGTACAACCCGAACTGGCTTCCGGGATAAGCAGCAGCCCGCCGGCTGGTATGATGTTGATCCAGCACCCGGGCCGGCTCACGGCATTGATACGTGCCGGTCCTCCCTGAGCCCCAAGATCGTACATCCAGGGATTGCCGCCGCGCCAGAACAAACACCGGGCCGAGGCTGAGACGCCGCCGCAACCATGGCCGCGGCGGTTAAACTCCCACCCATCCAGCTTCTCGCCGCTGCGAATTGAATAGGCATAGGGCCAGGCGTATGCCACGCCATCGACAATCGTGGGATGGCGATTGTATTCGCCGTGCCCGCCGTCGATGGCCAGGCCGGAATCATGGGTGGCGTGCCAAAGCGCAGCGCCGGTCTGAGCATCAAACGCGTCATAAGAATACCGTATCGACTTGCCCACCAGGCGCGAGCCACTCAACAGCAAGGTGCCCTGTGCCAGATTCAAATAGACGGGTTCTTCAAAATGCGTCACGTCAATTTCTTGCTTGAAAGCCACCTGTCCCGTCTTCATATCCAGAGCCACAAGGTACTGCCGGCCGCTTTGGAACAAGGCCTTCACCGGCATGCGGCCGTCTGCGTCCGCCAGCGCCTCGGGACTGTCCGTTTCCACGAAGTAGAGTCGCTGCGCGTCGGCCGCAAGCGTCGTGTTGATGACCAGGCCGCCCTTATACGTCCAGAGCAATGCGTCGCTGCGTTTGTCTTTGGCAAACAGATAATCACTCGTCACCAGCTTCATGTTGCGGTACCACAAGGCCAGATCGGCATCGTAGCTGGTCTCCGTATACGAAGCTTTCGCCCGACACCCGGAGCCCACGAGGACCGGGCCCAGGTAAGCGAGGTAGCCCCAGTTGCGCGCCTCCCCCGCGAGAGGCTGAGGCATCGTGAAGGTCTTTAGGGGCTGTCCGTTCGCAACATCATACGTACGGCATTGGCTGCCGACGGCAAGGTACAGACGATCTGCGTCAACGACCATATTGCTGCTGTCCAGGAAAACACCCAAGCGGCGTGAATCAGGCACCTGGCGCTTCCACAGGAGCGTTCCGTTGTACGCGTCCACCGCAAAAACAATACCATCCCCCGGCACAAAGAGACGTCCGTCTTTGAAAAGCGGAGGCACGTTTCGGTGATGGCGATCGATCATGTCCCTGGGGCCCGGCTCACCAAACCACTGCACCGTCAACGGCCCCTTGACGACCCGGTCTCCGCTGCACGCGCTGTTGCCCGGCTCGGCGTACGTGTGCGTCCACTCGCCTACGTTTTCAGGCCGGCCGCGGCGATACAGGCCCCACGTGAAGGGGCCGCTGCTCTCTACCTGCCAGTTGGGCAGGCTGGGCCGGCCCCATCTGCGCATGGCGTTCTCACTGTCTGCGTCGCTGGGCGCGCCCAGAAGAAGCACGCCTCCGTAAGGAGATACGAAACGCGAGGCATCCCGCAAGAGACCGGGGCGCCTGCCGGCGGTGAGCATCCCATCCGAAACCACCGCGTTGGCAAAAAAGCTCGTATACGGCAGGTCGGCGGCGTCCCTATGGTGAACGGCAACGCGACCATAAAGACCCGCCTCGTCGAGCAGGCGGCGCGCCTTCGCAACCTTCTCAATATCTGACTCGACCCCGATCACCTTGAGCTGCGTTCGCTGCGCCAATTCGCATGCCAGGCGTCCCTGACCACAATCCAGAACCAGGCAGTAACCTTTTGAGGACGGCAGATGGTCCACGATGTAATCGGCCGCCCGTTCATAGTACTCGGCATGCGAACCCTGCGTCCCCGCAGGTCCGGCCGAAGACGCTCGCACCGTCGTCTTGCTCGGAACCGTTTGGGAGTGTCGGAAACAATGAATGCGTCCGACATCCGTACTAACCAACAAAGCGTGGTCCGCCACGGCCAGTCCATACGCTTTGCCCCGAACTTTGGCCGTCCAGATCACGTCCCCGTTGCGGCTGTCGTACGCCGCAACGCCACCGGCGCCACCGGCCACCAGGGTCTGTCCGGCCAGAATCAGTGCATGTGGATACCCACATTCGACCGTCCAGAGATAGCACGCCTTCAGTTCTCGGTCCAGCCGTGCGATTTGGGCGTCGAGACCCTTCAGTTCCGACCGCAAGCGTTCCGCCTCCGGCGAGTCCTCTGGCGCTTTCTTTAGCGCCTGTTGCGCGGCGGCACGTTTTCTCTGCGCGTCTCGACGTTGTTGTGAAAGCGCAAAATGCCGGCTGCGATCGAAAGCCCTCAACTGCCGCTCGGACTGCATATACGCGATGGATCCGCCGACCAGCATCCGCAGCCCGCCGAACGTCGCGATTGTGTCTTTTGATTGGACATCGCTGGCATGCAGCTCTTTGGCCCCTCGCCCCGGACCGGTGACCAGAACGTTGTCCGCCAGCAAGGCGTAGGCGCCGCCGGCACTGGCCAACTGCCCCCGGGGGGCTCCGCCGTCACGCGTGAAGATCACCGGATTGGTCCGCCCGGTCGGGACATACAAGCGCTCAGCGGATGCCAAAAGATAGCCCTGAGGGGACACATTGATCCGCCGCCGGTATTGCACGGCCCCCGTCTGCGCGTCGAGCGCTGCTATGTATGTTCCCTCCGTCGGAAACAGGCCCGCCGTGCAGTAGACGGTCCCCTCGTCCACCACGACGCCGGTGCGGACAGGAAACAGGGAAATGACACGTCCGTTGCCCGGAATCAGGCGTTGCTCCGGCGCGATCCTGCGCTTCCACAACAGCGAACCGTCGGCGCCGGAGAGGCAATACACACAACCATCGTCCGAGCCGGCGTACAATTTCCCTTCGCACAGCACCGGCGCGAAACGCACCGGGCCTTCCGTGAAGAAGGTCCAGCAGATCGCCCCCGTGGCGGCATCCAGTGCGCGGATCGTGGCCTGCGAGGAGGAGCCGAAGTAAACGCGGCCGCCGGCTCCCACGACGTGGAACGCGCGGTCGTATGCCACTGTGGGGCGGAGGTCGTAATGACGGTGGTAGTAATCCTGCCCGGCGGGATCGGGCCAGGCGGGCGCCGGAGGCTGCCCCGACTGAAACGTCCACACGTGGTGCAAAGGGAACTCGAGTTGCGTTTTCGTTACACCCGTCCTGGCGCCGTCGTGCATGTAGGCGGGCCAGTCCTGGGAAAATACCGGATTCCCCAGGACCATCAAGAAGAAGGTGAGTCGTAGCAGGCAGGATCGGATCATGCTTTCCTGGCCCTCAGAACAATCACACACGATGCCAGCGCGACGAGCACAATCATGCCACCCACGGAGGCGGCCAGGACAGTGAATTCGGAACCGGCCTCCTCGGTCACCACCGGCTCGCGCGCGGCTTGGACCACCGGCTCCCGCGCCGCCTGGACCACCGGCGCCGTCACGGGAGGCTCTTCGATCTTCACCTCGGCCGCCTGCGGAACACAGGGATCGGGTGTCTGACCTCCCACTTCCACCTCGCGGTAGCCGAAGGGCACGCCGGGGTAGGCAAACCCTCCCATGCCGCGTCGTATGATGGACACCATTTCCATCTTGATCATGGGGCTTTCCGGATCGAATCCCAGGTTCTGAGCCACCTTGGCCTGCAAGCCTTCGTCCCATCGGCCCGGCAGCATCGTGCCTTGCAGCCAGCGATGGTCCAGGCCGCACTCGCAATCGGCCCCGATGATAAAGAGAAGCTCGGTCAAATGATCCTCATGGATCAACTCTCCCTTGAACAGCGGTCCGATCCAGCGGCCCCGCCCGTAGAGAACCGCGGCACAAGGCTCGTTGACGTCCTGCGGCTCCAGGCCCAGACTCCACAGCAAGACCTCCTCGCCCGTGAGCGATTCGCGCTCCAGCACTACCAGCGCTGGACCGTGCGCCATGGGTTTGGGCAGGAATTCCAATTGTTCCTCGATGCGACCGGTGGCGGTTGCGATCGCCTCCCGTGCGGTAGCATTGGCCTGCGCATCGGGTCCCTCCATGAACAACACCACGCCGTAACTTTCGGCGCACTTCTGTAGCACCGTATCTCGCACGGGCGAATTCAAAATCGGCTGCAACGCCGAAACGAGCCGTTCTTCGAAGGAGCCGGGCGGCCCAGCGTCCAACACCACTCTCGATTGGCCGTCGGGCGAAACCAGAACCGCGGCGTTCGCCCCGGTAATCCCGTGCTGCGTCCGGTATTCCAGAGCCGGATGGTTCGCATCCTCCCCGGCCGAAACAACCTCGAACCGGATGTTCGTCTCCGCCAGCATAACGTCGGCACCGTCCTGGAGACGCGCGACCGCCTGGTCGGAGATGTCGTCAGGGACGTAGGCGAAAAGACCATAGGGTTCGACGCCGACGTCGATGAAACCGACCTCGTGCACGTTGTAGCGGCAACCATACACGGATCGCGCGGGCAGCGCCACGCCGCAGCAGAGAATCGCGCAGCAGAGAAATTCTTTCGTCACAAAACACTCCTTTTGATCATCCGAATCATCCCTCGCGCGACTCCATACGGTCCCGACGTGCTCCCGGTTCGCAGCACGCGCCGGATGTCCTGCACGAAAAGCGTCATAGGGAGGCCCGCTGGACACGCTTGCCGCCGAAACACACCACCTCGCCGCTGACGAGACTGGCCGTCACCCTGCCCGACTGGTCTACCGCCAGCCCCCAGGGAACGACCCGCTCAGGCAGCGGGCGCTGCCAAAGTACGGTTCCCTTGTGGGGATCAAGGGCAAGGAGCTTGGCCTCCGTGGCGATAACGACGGCATTGCTGCATACGGCCACGGCACTGACCTGCTCGCAATCAAAGGCCCAGCGGTGATCGGCCCTCGGGGCCAGCTTCGCCCAACTCACATGGAACCGCCCGCCCGGCCTGTCAAGCTTGTCGGTCAGAGTCCTGCGATCCAGGTTAGTCAGCCCCATGATCTGCTGCTCGTACTGCTCGGAAGCCCACACAATCGACGTATTTTGCACGGAACTCATGAACACCTTGCTAAACACGGTGTTGTCGTAGACGTCGTACGAGGGATGGGCCCAGAACGGCTTGCCGCAGGCAACGACGCGATCGGCAAGGACAAAGAGCTCCCAGCCGCGCGGGCTGCGCGAGACACACTCCGCCAATTGCCCCGGCCCGTTGAGACATTGGCCCGTTTCCGCCTCGTACATGGCCGGCGAGATGGACGTGCCCCCCGGCAGATAGAGGATGCCGTCATGCAGCAGGAGGTGTCCCTGGACGCTGACGCCGGTGCGGGCGTCCTGGTCGAGATGGCCGGAAGTGCTGTTGTGCCATTTGACCTCACCGGTGCGAGCGTCCAACGCATAAACGTAGGTCCCGTCGAAATTGGCGATGCCGGCTGCGAAATACGCGACGCCGTCCTCCACCAGGACGCCGCTGGCCACCGGCCAGTTTGACATGAGCGAGCCGTAAACGGGGATGCGCCGCTCGGCGGGAGCCGCGCGGAATCGCCACAGCAGCCGGCCCGTCTTCGCTTCGAAGACGTACATCCAACCGTCGCCCGATCCGACGTACGCGCGTCCCTCCCAGATCGTCGGCGGCATCCGTATGGCACCTCCCGTGTAGGCCTTCCAGGCGAGCGTGCCGCTGCCGGCATTCATCGCGCGGACGATGCCGTCGGCTCCGCCGACGAACACGAGACCGCCGGCAGCCACCGGGGCCGTCATCCGCTCGATACCGGGCGGCGATGGGATCTCGGTGTCCACCTCCCAGAGCAACCGCGGCTCGTTTCGCACGGATGCCGGCGTCGTGGCGGTGCACAGGCTGTTGGCGCGGAACGCAGGCCAATCGCCGTCGGCAACGGCCAGGGCCACCGGTGCGGCGTCACCGTTCTTCTCCAGGCGTGCGGCCGGCGTAACGGCCGGCGTGAAATCGAAATCGCCGGCCGGCCCCAGGCTCGTGATGCCGTAGAGCGTCAACTGGCAATCGCACACCGAAGGCCACCAGTATAGCAGCCCGTTGGCGATGGTGACGCCGTCGTGACAGTTTGGCCGCATCGGCGAGACCCACTGCGGCCGGTTGGAAGCGGCGTCGAGCCGAATGGACCCGCCCTCGGCCCGGCAGAAAATCGCATCGGCCGACCCGTTCGGGCGCGTGCACGCGCGGCGGTGCATCGCGATCTCCGCCAGGACCTCGCCGGTCAGAGGGTCGAATTTCTTGGTCGGATGTTTGTCAATCTGCCCGCTGAGACCGTAGAGACCGTCGTCCCGCAAAACCAGTTGGAAATTGCTGTACGGGTTCTCCCAGAGGATGCTGCCGTCTTTCGTCGAAACAGCCAGCAGCTTGCGAATCGGCGGCCCGGCGAAGTACAGGGCCTCGTCGCTGCACTTGAGATAGCACGTCGTTCGCCAGTTGGTACGCCAGTCCTGGCGGTTCTGGTAGTCGCCGAGCGATGCGAACAGCTTCGGCGCATCCTGGGGCGTTCTGCGCCAGATCGGCGTCCCCGTCCGCGCATCCAGACACGCCAGGTAGCCGCCGAATCGAAAGATGTAGATGCGGCCGTTCTTCATGCAGATGGCCCGCCCGTCGATCGGCTGGTCCTCACGGTGACTCCAGAGCACCTTCTTGCTCGCCGGGTCGATGGCCAGGACGTTGCGTCCGTATCCCCAGGGATGCTCGGGTTGATTGAATCCCTTGGAGATCGGCGACCAGGGCCAGCCGTGCTTGTCCCGGTGCCACCGCTTCGTCGGGTCCCGCTGCTCCTGCTGGCCCGTCAGAACGTACATAACGCCGTTCTCCAGGGCCATCCACTTCCAGAACGTCCCACCGGCAACGTCGGCGGGCGGAACGATCTCGTCGATCAGCTCGCCCGTAACGGTGTCGATGACTTTGCAGGATTTGTCGTCGCCGACGTAGAGCCGAGTCGGCGTCGCGATCATGGTATTGCGGTGGATCATGACGCCCTCGGTCAGGTCCCGCTGCCACAGGATCGTCCCGTTGTAACCGTTGAAGGCCACGAGCTTGTTGAGATATGGCTCCTCGCGCGTCTTGAACGCGATGTGGCCGAAGGCCTTGAAGACGCGGCCCGCCGAGGCCACCGTCACCTGGGGCATCGGCGTGTAGCGCGGCTCGGCCAAGAACTGCGTCAGGTACGGCGCGACGACCACTCTGTCGGCGGACTGCGGATTATTGTCCGGGCCGTGGTAAGGATGGCTCCAGTCATCGACGCCCTTCGGAAACGGCTTCGTCACGACACTGTCGGCAAAAATGAGCTTTCCGCCCGGGCGCAGGATGCGCAGCAACTCGCTCCGGGGCGTACCGCCCAGGCCCGCCGGCACAAGCACCGCGTCGGCCAGATTGTCACCCATCTGAATCCTGCCCGGATCGCCCTGTCCGACGAAGATTCGGCTCCCGTAGAAGCCGGCGTCTTCCACCTTCCGACAAGCCTGCTGGCACTGTTCGTTATCCGGCATTTGAGTATAGACCGTGAATCCAGATCCCTGCGCCACCTTGATCGCGTTGCGGCAGAGGGCGTCATCGAGGACCACGCAAATGCCGCGATCTGCACCTAACGTCTCGATCACGCGATCGACCGATACGCCGTCTGCGAAAGCGGGCTGCAGGAAAACCAGTACAAGCGTGGTCAGTAGACTGGACAATCGTGCCTTGCTCATCGTGCCTCCCTTTCAAAGATCAGGGGTATACAAACGGGCCACGGAGACCAACTCGAAAAGCTCCGATTGCTTTTCCGCAAGCGAGGTCCATTCGAGAGCCTTACACATGCTACCGTGGGCCGTGCAGCTTGTCAAAGACATAGCGAGACGCTGACGGTCGCGTCAGAACGTCAGTTTCGCTTGGATGCTGACGCATCAGCAACAGCCAGTCCGAGGCGGCGAAGGAACTCGCCGTAGACAGCGTCGGTGATCTTGCGCTGTCTCTGATCGAGGCCCAGGCGGACAATGACCATGTTCCAGATGGGAATGACAAACATGTCGTTGTTGTTGTAGCCGCAGGCGGCGTACGTGTCAGGCGGGGCGCCGGGCCATTTGCGCTTGCCGTCGGCCTTGACGCCGTTGGCCCACCAATTGAAGCCGTACACGCCCCGGCCGTCGGCTCCGCTGTCGGGCCACAAGGCAAGTGATGCGGGTACATGCGGCTTGGTCGCCAGCGCGACCCAACTACGGCTGATGAGCTGGCGTCCGTCCCAGTTGCCACGGTTCAAGAACAGGTGGCCCAGACGGGCCATCTGCCGTGCCGAAATGGACACGTGGTTGTTCGAATTGCCCGAGCCGCCGTTGACGGAGATCCCGTCAATCTTACCGAAATCACCCCAGTCCCATTCATCAGCGTCCATGCCGATGGGATCGGCGATCTTTCGCTTGAAAAGGCCCTCCACGGGCTCGCCGGCGATGCGGGTCAGGACGTTGCCGAACTGGTTCATGGCCGAATCCCAGTAGGCATACTGCGCGCCCGGAGCGAACAACGGCGCGCTGCAGGGATCGAACGGCGTGGGGCTGGGTCCGTGCCGGTACCCGCCGCGCGGCTCGTCGTTGGCGGCCCGGTAGCCGCTGGTCATCGTCGTGAAGTGCCGCAACGTGACGTCCGGATAGGCGGTCGCCATCGCTGGCAGATGGTCTTTCGCCCGCGTATCCAGCGTTGCCTTCCCGTCCTCGATCAAGAGGCCCAATACCGTGCTGGTGAACGACTTCGTGCACGACCAGATGCCGTGGACCTTGTCGACGGCGGGTCCCTGCCAGATGAGGTAGCCGTTGCGAACGACGACCAGTTCCTTGACGCCGTCGGGACCGGAGTTCTCGCGCAGGTAATCGACCGCCGCCTCCAGTTTCTTTGCATCCAGATACTGCGATTCTGGCTCAGCCTGCTCCCACCGGCGGGCTGGAAAGACCGTCTTGCGTTCGATAAAAAGCACGCCGTCGCCCTGGACGGGGCACGGGAACTCCGTCGACGCACCGGTGACAGACTTCTCGCCGCGCTGAGCCCGGCGTCCGCGCGTCGGGTCGAACCATTCGTAGGTGTACGTACCCGCCGGGAGCTTCACGCGCACAGATGCCTTTTCGTTGGCGGGCTTGTAGATGACGTACTGCCGGCCCGCGTTGGCGAGGCAGTATTTGGTCGAGGCCACATTCGGCATCGGGCGAGCAGCCGCCAAATCCATCCGCCGGGCATACCGGCGTGTGTATCCCAGGCTGCGGCGAATCGGGTCCCACTTGGGATCGAAGCGCTTGCCGAGCACGACGCCGCGGTATGGATCCATGAAGATCGGATTGCAGCCGCGGGTAAAACTCTTCCAGACCCACCCCTGGTTGCCGCCGAGGCCCCAGAGATGATCGGTGTCGGCGAGGACGACCTTGCGACCGTCGGCCGCCGGCGGATTGTCACGATAGCCCCCCTGCGGATTGGGAGAAACCCAGTCGGCCGGACTGTCGAACAACGTCTTGTTTGACCCGTTTTTGTACTGAAACGTCATGCCGACGGGATGCTGATTCGGCTTGGTTTTCTCGTATTTCTTGATGAAGCGAATCATGTGGTATTGCCACGGCGTCGAGGGCGGGTGGTTCTCGTTCGATATTTCGTAGAGAACGTTGTCAAACTCGTTGACGGTGTCGATGACCTTGCGGACGTACGCCTCCTGAATGGCCGTGACGGCCTTGTTGCCCAGCTCGTGAACCTCGACGCCTTTGCCGTCGTCGTTGGCATCGCCGTCGATGCCGTTGACGTTGTTTTTCGGATGGAACGGATGCCCTTCCCAGGCCTTGGGCGAGAACTGCAAACCCCAGCCTTCGAAGAGCATCACCGAGACATAGATTCCCCGCTTTCGAGCTGCGGTGACGCGCTGTCGCAAACGCTCGAAGTAGGCCGGCTCGAATTTCGTCAGGTCAAACTTGGGTTTGCCGTCGAGGGCCATGCCCGGGCCCGTCCGCGCGTACGGCATCGGTGAAACGGTATGCAGCTTGTCGTGACGGTTCGCCGTTGTGTCCCAGGTGACCAATTCCCAGGTCCAGAGCCGGATGAAATTGTGGTTGAGCTGCGCCATCCAATCCACGTACGCCTCGAAATCAAACTTCGGCGGCGGGTCGCTGGGACCCATGTCGACCAGGTTGTCCCAGGTGTGCGCGCCGGTCACGTACACCGCTTCGCCGGTCGCGGCGTTCTGGAAGTAGCGCGGGTTCGCCGGATGCACGACCAGCGGACCCAGCGGCAGCGAACTCTCCGCTTTCCGGTTCTCCCCGGCTCTCAGGGATGGAAACGTAACCAACAGAGCCAACGCAACCAACACAACGCTCGATCTAACGTATCGCATGACAACTCCCCTTGCCCCCACGTTCCTGTTTCACAGCCGACAAGCCGCGGCCATACGCGAAACCAACGAATCTGAGCCAATCGCAACAGCTAAAACCGACGGCTGCGAATGATGGAGACCAGCAACCAGACGCCGATGATGGCCGCCATGATGTAACCCACGATCCCCATGGTTTGCAGCCGGAACAAGCCCAGCACAGTTCCCTCTTGCGGCACCAGCATGCTGGAGGCGATCAGCAGCGCCGCAATGATCAGCGCGAAACTGATGCGATTGGACGATTTATCCAGCGTCTGGGTCAAGGTCTCGAGATGTTCGTGGTGCACGCGCACCTGGAACTTGCCCTGACGGAATTTGTTGAGAATGACGTTCACGTCATCGGGCAGCCGAGACGCTAAATCGCCGGCGTCGTGCATCGCCTGACGCATGTGGCGCAGGACCTGCTTGGGCTCGAAGTCGCGCAGGCTCGCGCGCCGCGCGTACGGCTGGAGCGACTCGATCAGACGAAAATCAGCATCCAGCGAGCGGGCAAAGGACTCCACGGTGGCCATGCTCTTGAGCATCAGCGTAAACTGGGACGGCGGCCGCACGTAGTTGGACCGAAACAGCTCGAACGTCTGCGTCACGACGTTGCCGAACGGGATATCCCGCAAGGGCAGATCGCGGAAGGTCGCGATGAGCTGCTCGGCGCCGGCGGTGAGTCTGCCGGCGTCGGTCTTCTCGTGCAGCATGTCCTCCCGCTCCAGCGCTCGCGTCACCCGGCTGGCTTCATTATCCACGATCGCCAGCACAATCTCATTGAAGATGCGCCGGTCGCGCAAGGATAACCGGGCCACCTGGCCGAAGTCGATGGGCGCCACGACGTTGTCGGGCAACAGGAAGAAATTCCCCGGGTGCGGGTCGGTATGGAAGAATCCCAGCTCGAAGATCTGACGCAGCACAAAATCGGTGCTGCGCCGGGCGATGAGCTTGCAGTCCAGACCGTGCTCCTTGACGATCTCCGGGTCCCCCGGCTTGAGCCCGTCGATGTATTCCATCGTGAGCACGCCCCCGGTGCAATACTCCTCGTAGACCTTCGGTATATGCACCGTCGGGTCCTCCGCGAAGCTTCTGGCGAAGCGCAGCAGATTGCGGCGCTCGTTGGCCAGATCGGTCTCCTGAGAGACGGCATCGGCGAACTCCTTGACCATTTCCTTGGGATCGACGGCTTCGTGGGGAAAGACGGTGGCCTTAAGGATGCCGGCCAGTTCCTCCAGGATTTCAGACTCGGTCCGGATGATCTGGACAATTCCCGGACGCCTGACTTTCACCACCACCTCGTCGCCTCCGCGCGTCGTGGCGCGATGGACCTGCGCAATGCTGCCGGCGGCCAGGGGTTTGGACTCAAAGCTGGCGAAAATCTCCTCTATCTTCCCATCCAACTGGCGTTCGAGTTCGGCCCGAATCCGCTCGAACTTGTCGGGCTTGACCTGGTCCTGCAACCCCTCGAACGCGCGCACGTACTCGGTGGGAATCAGGTCGGGCCGCGTGCTGAGCAACTGCCCGAACTTGATGAAGGTGGGCCCCAGTTCCTCCAGAGCCAGCCGCAATCGCTCCGGACGGCTGTGCCCCTCGGCGGCGCGCTTCACGCGCAACGGCGCGGCCCCCTCCCCCAGACGGACCAGGATCTTGGAGCGAAACGCCTCGGCCACTTCCTCAAGACCGTACTTCATGAGCACGGCCATGATGTGCCGATACCGCCGCAACCGGTACAACCGGCTCTTGAAACGGGGCCGCCAGAAGTTCAACGGCTACTTCTCCTTCCGCCAAACAGCCGCCAACTCGTCCAGCTTCTGCTCCAGCCGCTGGATATCGGCTTTGCCGGCCAGTTGAAGGTTGTCCACCGTCTGGGCGACTTGTTTGGATACGAGGGTCTCCAGCTCCGACCGCGTCCGGTCGGCACTGTCCATCACCTCCTTGACGAACCCGCTGCGCGTGTCCTTGGCCGCCTGACCCTTGGCGACGTACTCATCGAAGATTTTCTCCGCCCGCTCCCGGCTCATGGAAAGCGCCCCCAGACCCGCCAGCATCAACTTATCGAGTGTCTCAAACATAGCTCAGCCTCCAAACAATCGAACGAAATGCGAACGCCTCTCGGCGCTATCCCATCATACACGATCCTTATCTTAGACGCCTCGGCCGCAAATACAAGCCAAACCCTCGTCCCGGCCGGCAGGAATTCCGCCCGCTCCCGGAAGTTCCCTTTCCCGCCGGAAAACAGTGAACTCGCCGCCAGGGTGCCTCATAGATAGAAGGGAATGTCCTTTACAATCAGAGGTGCACGTATGCCTTCCCGACACAGGAAAGTCGCTGTCATCGGCACCGGCTCGGTCGGAACCACGTACATCTACGCCCTGCTCCAGACGGGTCTGGCCGCTGCCGAAAAAGAGGCTCTGAGCCAATCGGCCCGCGCCGTCGCCCAGACCCTTGCGACCGTGAAACCGTAGGCCGCACCTCAGCGATTGCTTCAGAGCATCGTAACATCCGAACGGGTAACAACACGCAACACGCTCTTGCCGCTCGCCTCAGACAGTCCATACGCAGCAGGCTTGCAGGCTACGACGACGCTCCTGACACCGAACGCTTGGCTGTCCATACTGCCATGCCGCTCAAGGCCATTGCCATTGGGTATGAAAAGACCGAGCATCTGTTAACCCGACCGTCGGGGGTCCGTCGGAGATGCCTATTGAGAGCCAGGGCGGAGTTTGAGGCGATAGAATCACTGACAGCACAGCGAAAAATTTCAGGACTGAGGCAGAATTGCCGGTTGGCGTGCGTCGAAAAATTGCCGAAATGCCGGTTTTTCGGCGAATTGCTGTGTCTTGGGACTTCTCTCGGAGGCGTATCGGCCATATTGAGAACTGGACGCCTTGAAATCGAGGCCCTGATTTTGTTATTATTGATTGTGCTGCGTGTGGGAATGGGAATCATGACGTTACATGGCAAATCCCGGCTACGGACAAATTGCCTGTCGGGACACCAATGTCGGCTTGTCGGAAGGAGGTTCCGTTATGAAGACACGAGTGATTTACCTGACTGCTTTGGTGTTGGCGCTGTCTCTGGTGGGGCATGTACAGGCTGTTAGTTTCATTGATACCGGCGACCAGCTCTGGAGCAATCCTGACAACTGGGACACTGGTGTACTCCCAACCGCCAGCGACTGGGTCAAGATTTCGCAAGCCTCGGACCTCGCCGAGAGCGTGATTATCAGCGACGGATTCGATGCGGTGGCTGACAGGGTGCACATTGGATATCAAGGAGAGGACAAAACCCTGAGCGTGGATGGGGGAACCCTTGTGATTAGCGGGGATGACTTGAGAGTGGGCAAGGAATGTACCGGGATACTTAATATGATCAGTGGCAGCATCGATATTGCTCGTGACTTGGACATATGCGACAACGGCGGTACGGGCCTGGTCAATATGTCCGGCGGTACGATCAATATTTCTGATGATCTTGAACTTCCGAATGTAGCTGACGCTACCGGTACCCTCAATATGACCGGTGGAACGATCAACATTGCCGATGACTTTGACATGCTGGAACCCGGCAGCACCATAGTGCATCTGAATGGTGGCACGATCAACGTTGGTGACGACTTGCAGTTGGACGATCCGGGAGAGTTTGATATCACAGCCGGAACGCTGATCGTAGACGGCAACGCCGTCACGACGGTCCAGGGATACATTGACGCGAACGTGATTACTTCCTATGGCGGTCCCTATGGTGTGAACGGGGTTTTGCTGGTGGACTATAACGCCGTCAATGACCAAACCATGGTCAAGGCTGTCCACAAGCTTGATCCGTATCCAGTCGACGGTGGCATCGTGCCCCCTGGCCAGGTAGAGCTGAGTTGGACGTTGCCGGATCCGTGCACGCCCGGTCAGCCGGTGCGGGTTGACGTCTACCTTACCGACGACTACGACGTACTGAAGCAGTTTAGCGATCCGGCAGCCATCGCCGCCATCCAGCTTGTCAGCGAGCAGAACGTGGCTTCCGTTGTCGCGCAGGTGCAACCAAAGATACGGTACTATTGGGCCGTAGATGTCTATCTCGGCGGTGACGATCCCAACGATAATCCCCGTTTGGGGCCTATTTTCAGTTTCCTGGCAGACAATATGCCTCCCGAAGTCCTGGCCGGCAAAGATGTACTTACCTGGTTGGACAACGGTAGTGCAGACGTGGTACTGGCCGGGGCCGTGATAGATGCCGATCCTACGAGCACGGTGTGGACCGTGGTTTCCGAACCCAATGATCCCAACAGCCCCGACGCCGTGATCGCCGATGCCGCGGCCTTGGATACGACCATTACCCTCTCTGCGCTGGGTGAGTACGTTTTGCAACTGCAAGCCGATGACGGCGAATACCAGGGCACTGACACCCTGACGATCAATGTATACAGCGATCACTGCGCCGCCGCTAAGTCGCAGCCGGGTTGGCAACCGCTGCCTGGAGATATCAATCTCGATTGCGTCGTGGATCAAACCGATCTGGATCTCTTGCTCGAGCAATGGCTGAACTGCAATGGTCTCGACTGCCCGGATATTGATCCGATTGACCCGAATGTGCCGTAATGATGCCAATGTCTGTGACAGAGGGGTCCTGCAAGGTTAGGGCCCCTCTGACGTATTTCACCTGACCTATCACGCACCCAACAGACCGCAGATATCCGGCCTCAGAATAAGAGGTCTCTTCCATGCGCGGCCCAGATCCTTCACTGCGCCTCGCTTCGTTCAGGATGACAAACTGTGCAAGGACCTTTCCTAATCCGTATTCCGGGGTTGTTACGAGGAACAAGCCCCGGCGATATGGCGCATCGAAGCGACTATTGCCGCTATTATGACATCCGAGCCTGAGTGCCGAATCGGGCGTGTCTATACCTCATCCTTCTTGTAGGCTTCGGTTTCGTTGCCCGGGTCTATTCCGTGTCGTCGGTCACAGATAACCACCGAATTCTACCCCAATGTAGTCGGCCGCGGAATATGGATATTTCAGATGGCGTGCCCGGACCGCTCTTTTAGGCGACGGTAATGTCCTGCGCCAGGTAGACGTCCTGGACCGCCGACAGCAGCGCGACGCCCTCTTCCATCGGCTTCTGGAAGGCTTTTCTGCCCGTGATGAGGCCGGTGCCGCCGGCCCGCTTGTTGATCACCGCCGTCTTGACCACCTGCTGGAGGTCGTTGTCGCCCGAGGGGCCGCCCGAGTTGATCATCGGGACCCGACCCATGTAGCAGTTGACAATCTGGTATCTCGTCAGGTCGATGGGATGCTCGGAGGTCAGCTTTTCATACACCGCCGGGTGCGTTTTGCCGAAACCCACGGCCGTATAGCCTCCGTTGCACGTCGGCTGCTTCTGCTTGACGATGTCGGCCTCGATCGTCACCGCTAAGTGGTTGGCCTGGCCGCTCAGGTCCGCCGACGTGTTGTAATCCACGCCGTCCTTTTTGAATTCGTTGTTGCGCAGATAAGCCCACAGTACGGTGAACATACCCAGCTCGTGGGCCCGCTCGAACGCCTCGGAGATCTCCTCGATCTGCCGCCGCGACTCCTCCGAGCCGTAGTAGACCGTCGCCCCGACCGCGACCGCTCCCAGGTCAAACGCCTGCTCCACCGACGCAAACAGCCTCTGATCGAACGAATTTGGGTAGCTCAGGAACTCGTTGTGGTTGATCTTGACGATGAACGGAATCTTGTGGGCGTACTTGCGCGAAACAGCTCCCAGGACGCCCAGCGTGGAGGCAACGGCATTGCACCGGCCTTCCATGGCCAGCTTGACGATGTTCTCCGGGTCGAAATAAATCGGGTTGGGAGCGAACGACGCGCCCGCCGAATGCTCGATCCCCTGGTCTACCGGCAGGATCGACAGGTAGCCGGTCCCGCCCAGCCTGCCGTGATCGAAGACCATCTGGAGGTTTCGCAGGACGGCCGGCGGCCGGTCGGAGGCCGAGAAAACCTCGTCGATGAACGCCGGCCCCGGAAGATGGAGCATATCCCGTGGCACCGTCCGGCATTCGTGGCCCAGCAAGCCGTCTGCGTCTGCACCTAAAATCTTGGCGATATCGCTGTTCATGTCTCTCTCCTTCAAAAAGCCCGTCAGGTTCAGGTGGCCTGTCATGCCGCCGCTCGTGTTCGTCACACTATAAGCGTGCGCCGGCCCCGTTCATATCAGAAAATCCCGTAAAGCCGCCTCAGCGCAGTCCCATCGACCGCGCCGTAACGAACAACGTCGTACGGAATTCTCACGATCCGGCGGGAATGTTCGGACAATCTCGTTGACCCATGCTATATATATGGTAATTTCATCCTGATACGGATTATGATTGATTCGCGCGCGATGTGTCATCCTGAACGCAGCGCAGCAAAGTGAAGAGCCCGCCCTGAGCGTAGCCGAATGGGATCTGGCCCTCGCACGGAAGAAATTCCCCGGTCCAAGGCCGTCCCGGCGCGCCGGGATTCGCCTACGGCTCAGGATGACAAACCTTCATTGCGAGAGGGTCCTTTGTAAGCCGGCTGAGTCGCATCTGTGGCGCCTTGAAGCGCGATTTTGCGTTGCAGTTGCACAGGATGGGAAGTAGTCGGCCGCATCTCGCAAGCGCTTGGCTCTGGGTCCGGCAGCGCCGCTCAGGGAGGAACGATAGATGCAGATCAGGACGCTCATGCTGGGCTGGGAGTTCCCCCCGTTCATCAGCGGCGGGCTGGGCACGGCCTGCTACGGCCTGACCAAAGCGATGGACCGCCTGAGCATGCCCGTGGTCTTCGTCCTCCCCAAAGCCGCCCAGCCGTGCGCGACCGCCTCCGGGGCCCTGGCCGTCATCGGGGCATCGGCCGAATATCCGCAAGCCGGCTTCCGCCACATCCGTTTTCGCGCGGTCCCGTCGTCGCTGTCGCCCTACGCCCCCGCGGGCAACGGCCGCAGCTCGAAGGCCCGGCGTCTCGCAGCCATCGCCATGTCCGAGACGGGAAACGGCAACTACGGGCCTGATATCGGCGCGGAGGTCCAGGCCTATGCCCT
>Ga0272442_10003471_pt1 | contig 22098 bp, 24 predicted proteins | sample SSMForm2O_FD_200262 | JGI IMG/M metagenome (GOLD analysis project Ga0272442, IMG submission 200262) | Marine sediment archaeal communities from Little Sippewissett salt marsh, Falmouth, MA, United States - SSM-Form-2O | ecosystem: Environmental > Aquatic > Marine > Wetlands > Sediment ...
AACAAGGTGTAATTTGCTCGCCTTCTTTTGGAAAAAAATATATACCTATTTTTATTTTTGCTACATTAACCACCCTCCAGTATATACTCAATAAGACATAATTTAAATAAACTTAGGCATTTGTTACTCTGGAGGGGGCATGAGTTATAAACTGTGCGATACTACTTTAAGAGACGGAGAACAAACACCTGGTGTGGTTTTCAGCTATGACGAAAAGTTAAACCTAGCCTTGAAAATAACGGATTTCGGCGCCGATTTCATAGAACTCATGCCGGCAGTCTCACAGTCTGAAACCGATCTGGTTAGATATCTTTGCAGCGTCGGCCTCAGAGAAAAGATTCTGGCCCCCACGATGCTCCGCCGAGACCATGTCGAGCTTGCTGCGGATTGCAACGTTGACTGCATAGAGCTTTTCACTTCTCTCTCCGACATACACCTTGAGCACAAACTGGGCATAACCCGCTCTGAGAACCTTGAGAAAAGCCTGGAGATGATAGATTTCGCCAGGGAGGCCGGATTGAGAGTGATATTCGTAGGTGAGGATTCCAGCCGGGCAGACATGGAGTATATCACAAATTTTGTAAATGAAATCTCACGATATATCGAGTACTTTATGCCGCCGGACACGGTCGGCTGCCTTACCCCCTTTTCTACCTATGATTTCTTCAAGACCCTAAAGGAAGAAACAGATTGTGAACTTTTCACGCATTGCCACAACGATTTTGGAATGGCAACTGCTAACACCCTGGCTGCTTTAAAGGCTGGCGCGTCCGTATTCTCCGGGACTTTCAATGGGCTGGGTGAGCGTGCCGGCAATTGCCCTATTGAGGAGATATGCGCGGCACTTAGATTCGCGGAAGGCGAGGAACTCGATTTGCATTACGAGAGTCTCACAGAACTCTCTGCCGAGGTTTCGAAGTGTTCCGGGATACCCATCCCGCCGACAAAACCGGTAACAGGCTCAAATGCGTTCAAACACGAGTCAGGCATACACGTTGACGGCGTTTTGAAAAATCCCTCCAACTATGAGTTTTATACGCCATCATCAGTCGGCCAGAAAAGAGAATTCATGGTGGGCAAGTATTCGGGCAGCGGGATCATAAGACGAATTGCATCACGCTATGGCTTACCTCCGGAAAACACCGAAGTCTTCCTCAGGAAGATCAAAGAAGCCTCCCAAAAACAAAAAAGATCCTTTTCAGAAGCCGAAATAATGCGGATGCTTCAAACTGCAAGCAAATACAGGCAATACACGATATGAATTTGACGCTAAAAGACTTAATCGGATACTTCAGGCTTGACATCTCAGTATTTGGCACATCCTTCGGGGCTGTAGCATATCTTCTCGTTTCTCCGCCGGGCTTCAGACTTCTCCCGGTTCTATCATCCTGCTTTTTCCTGACTGCTTTCACGTATTCCCTAAACCGGCTCTTTGACAGGGAGGAAGACCGGGCGAACGACAATACAGAAACTACGCTTACGGACTCCAACGTAGGCCCTTTCCTGACTTTCGTCTGCCTGGTTTTAGGTATCTTGTCTGCATATTATATCTCGTTCCCCGCCCTCTCCATAGCTGCTTTCGGGGCTTTTCTTGGGGGTACTTACTCCTTTTTTAGGCTCAAACGGTTTTTCCTGTTGAAGAATCTTTACACGACATCAGGCCTTTCACTTCTCGTGCTGCTTGGCTTTGCCGGTGCCGGAGAGTTTGGGCAGGGAGCTCTGTTCTACGCGACTTTCATACTTTTCCTATTCTTGGCTTCCATAGTCTCCGATATGCGGGATTACTACGGAGATAAGATCACTAACTTACGAACATTGCCCGTCAGGATAGGCCTCAAAAAGACGAGAAAAGTCATCTCCGGGGCTTTTGCGGCACAAGGTTTGGCCTTATCAGTCGTAGGCGCGTATCCCTACCATATATTATCTGCATTTGCCCTCGTCATATCGGGAGCTGTGTACATGGGACGATACAGGATAGCCCACAAACTTTCGGGGCTTTGTTTTTTGTTCCTTGCGGTCTTGCTTTTCTTCTCCAAGGCTTACCCCGGGATATTATAGGTGCCGGTGTGGGTGCCTCCGCGGTTGCAAGATGAAACAAGCTCAGTGCCTTCGTCGATTATCTTCAAGTACCCCAAGACCATATAATCCAGGTAATCCCAGTTTTCAGGCCCGGAATGGAGGCCGTGCGGAAGCTCGGTCGTGACGACCTTGACGGTTCTGTCTTTCAAAATCAACCTTACCTTTCCCCACCCCATTATCTGCAGCAGATTTTTCATTAAAAAAAGTTTTTCCCTTCTCCCTGCTTTTTCGTCCACCAGTTCCGAGAAAAAGTTTCTGGATGCGATTTCTGCCCCTTCAAGAAGCTCGGAGTTTATACCAAACAGATGCAGGGCAGTGTTCTCGAAGATAAACATCCTTTTCCCCCTGTATTCCAGTTTGTTCCCTTCTTTCAGCTTTACCAAACCCTTTTTCATCAAATCTTTCAGCCTGAACCCCTCTACCTTTCTCGTTTTGTTGAGTTTGTCGTATTCTGTTTTCTTCCTGCCCTTTACATGGAACTTACCACGTCTTATCTTGAAACGATAACAGATGATTCCGGACTGGTTTTTCGAGTTCAAAAAAGTGATATCTTGTTTATACAGTGCAGAAAGCACCCCTGCGAAAAACCCCTCCATAAATCGGTTTGGGCCTATTTTGGAGCTTATGGTTTCGCCCTCTGTTTTCAGGATTATCTCTTTTCCCTCCTGCTTTATCTCAACCGACTCCAGCACACCTATGTTCTTCCACGCAGGGCCGCAGAAATTCTCGACAGTCCCCACAACGCCCAACTTCCTTATAATCGAGGGCAGGAGGTTGTTTATGCACAGGAACGCCCATTCTTTCCCAACCCTGAACAGCACCTCACCCTTCCCTTTTTCTTGGAGATATTGAAAATGTTCGCACACGAGGTCCTCGAAAATAAGGATATCGCGCCTGGAATTTATCTTGAAGCGGTTGAGCACACTTCCAACTCCGACCTCCATCAAACCTTTGTATAGCGAAGTAGAGAGTTTCATTTAGGTTGGAGTAATTTATGGGCCGTCAATAAATATAAGCTAAACTATCTCCTCTTCACCGAGTCTAAGAATATAAGCTAAACTATCTCCTCTTCACCGAGGCTAAGACCTTCTTTGGATATCTTGAACACGTGAGGAACTCGCGGTTCGAAGTCCGTGTACCTCATCTTCATGATGCTGAGTATCCTTTTCGGCTTTTCCTCCAGGTCTATGAAGGATAGATCAACGACTCCGTCAACCTCGAAGTACTGGCCGCTGTAGGACTCGTCGTCCTGATTCATGCTCTCATAAAGGAAGATGGCACATTTGACGTTCTTCTTAAGGTATCTTACGAGTTCGGAAAAGCGCATACGGAACTCCTTGTTGTTGTTCGCATACAGCAGGAGTTTGTTCATATTGTCTATCACCAGCCGGTCTATCTTTGGATAGTTTTCAAATGTTTTTGCGAGGTAGTTGATATCTATTATCTTGCCGAGGTTGACTTCCTCAATTATCAGGGTTTTGTCCAAAACCCCGTCTATCTTCTCAAGACTCTTTATTCCCTTACAGGCCCTTAGTATCTCGGATTTGGATTCATTGAACGACATATGGTAACACTTCTCCCCTTTCAGTGCCCCCTCCAGAAGAAAGTTCAGACTGAATAAGGTCTTTCCGGTACCCGGGCCGCCTACGAGAAGAGTCACGGTAGAGTCTGGAAAACCGCCGCCCATGACTGAGTCCAGTTTCTTTATTCCTGTTGTTATGCGTTCCATCATTTGTTTCTGGTTGCGGGCTTTTCCCTTTCGATTGCAAAGCTCGGCACCCCGATTTTGAACTGGTCGAGTCTTATCAAAAGGTATTTCCCATGATCTCCCTCGAATATTCTTGAAGGCGCTTTCTTTATAAGCTTTTTGATATTGTGTCTCTTCAGTATCTTGTTGGGCATCATTATCCGGTTTCCGCTGCCCAGTTTTCCGGTCGTAAGTATTTCATTCAAACTCGTTTCATCGGTCGGCAGCAAAATCAGCTCCTCAGTTACGAAATTCAGCAGCTGGCATTCCTTCTTTGTTACCCGAAGGGTTATCAGGGCTTCATCATGTCCCATTTCCATGCTTTGTATTCTGGCCATTCTATATTTTGAAGAAGAAGTTCAGAGCTAATATAGATATTTAAACTATAAAAATATATTTATAGCATATTTATATCATCAAATCAGGATTTTATTTTAAAAAAAGCCCTTATTTATAAACCTATCCCTTGGCCACACCCATAGGCTTAAGTCTTACGATTTTTCTGGATATGCCTGGAAGCTCCACGCTTTTTATCACGTCGTCTATGTCCTTGTAGGCCTCTGAAGCTTCTTCTGCCAGCACCTTCGGAGAGGCCGCTCTTACGACCTGCCCTCTGGACTCGAGTCTTTTTATCACCGCCATCCCATCATGTTTCTCTGTCGCGGCTTTTCTTGACATAACCCTCCCGGCGCCGTGACAGGTGCTCCCGAAGGTCTCTTCCATAGCGTTCTCGGTTCCGACAAGCACATAGCTTGCAGTGCCCATATCTCCGGGTATTATGACTGGGTGTCCTGTTTTTTTGTAAATCTTCGGCATGCCTTCACTGCCTGCCGGGAATGCCCTCGTGGCCCCCTTTCGGTGGACGCATAATCTTTCTCCATGGTCTTCGAATTTAGCGACGTTATGGCAGACGTCATACAGAAGTTTCAACTCCGCATCTTTAAATAGCTCCTTAAATGTTTCTCTGACCCAGTGCGTTATTATCTGGCGATTGCAGAAAGCGTAGTTTACTCCACAGTTCATGGCGCAAACATAGTCTGTCGCCTCTTGTGACTGCAGGGGCGCGCATGCCAGCTGACGATCAGGCAGGTCTATCCCGTACTTTTTAGAGGCGTTCAGCATCACGGCTATGTAGTCGTCTGCTATCTGGTATCCCATTCCGCGGGAGCCGCAGTGTATCATCACGGCAGCGTTCCCCGGAACAAGCCCGAATTTTTCCGCGACATCTTTGTCGAAAACCTGCTCCACCTCTTGAACCTCCAAGAAATGGTTTCCGGAACCCAGCGTTCCGAGTTGCGGTTTTCCCCTTTGTATGGCTCTTGAGAAGACTTTGCCGGAATCAGCCCCAAAAATGCATCCGTTTTCTTCAGTGTGCTCTAAATCCTCCTCAACCCCGTAGCCGTTCAGGATAGCCCATTTGCTCCCGGTTTCGCATATCTCCCTCAATTCACCTTCGTTAACATTCATCCGCCCCTTGCTCCCAACCCCGGAAGGAACGGCTTTGAAAAGTTTATCTATGACTTCCTTTAGTTTTTTCCGCACTTCTTCAGCCTTTAAATTGGTCGTCAGCAGGCGCACTCCGCAGTTGATATCGTAGCCCACCCCGCCGGGACTTATCACTCCGTCTTCCAAATCGAAAGCCGCCACCCCGCCTATCGGGAAGCCATAGCCGTAATGCGCGTCCGGCATTACCATGGAGGCCTTCTTTATCCCCGGCAGCTTTGAGACGTTTTTAACCTGGTCTATAACGCCCTGCTCGACAGTGTTTATGATGGTCTCATTAGCGAATATCCTTCCGGGAACAGGCATATCTTTCTCCTGAAACTCCCAGATTCCGGGTTTTGTTTGTTCGAGTTTCATCAGTACTCATGTTCAGGGCTTTATAGATAAAAGCACTTATCTTTTGAGTTTTTCCCTGACGCTCTCAAATGAGAGTGATACTAGGAGCAGGGCAATAATCAGAGCTAAAATGGCGTAAAAATTAGCTTGTGAGAATATTGTGCTAACGACGTTGTTGATGACATTTTCTATCTGTGAGCTGCTTAAACCCTCCACTGCAGGTATCTTTTCAGTCTTTATACTCGACATCATCATTGCGGAAAGTCCAGAGCTAAGCGCGAGCACGAATATCGCGGCCACGGCCAAAGAACACGAGACTGCCCTTATACCGTTTTTCAAATCACTTGTTATCATTCCTATACTTACAAGAAGTGCAACGGCACAGATAAATAAGAACATTATCCCGAAATTCATGAGGGTTTTACCTGCTGAAAAAAGGTCTGAGGTGGTGCTTAAGGTGTTCCCTCCGGACAAAGGACCAATGATTCCCAGCAAAAGCGGATATGCAGGATTTGCCTTTGCGTTCAATGGCACTCCTTCTTTGAAAAAACCCATATATTCTTCAAGTTCTATTTCCTCTGGAAAATCCATTTCTATTCTTTCCCCGCTCTCTTCAGGGCTTATATTGTACTGCGAGCCAATATCCTGCATTTTGTCTATTATTTTGGGTTTTATATTCGACTTGAGTTCGTAAGTATCTATTTTCAGGTGGCTCCTACCCCACCTACTTATCTTCCTGTTCTCCATTAGATAATAGATTTCATCTATGGCGTCCTCTGTGACATCTTCCAGCCAGTTATCATGTATTTCATCCCGGACAATATCCATAAACTGCCCGCCTTTTTCTTCAGGTATCGCCTTTATAGCCACGAGTTGCTTAACGGTTGCGCCGGCGACGGCACCTTTCAAGGGCTCATAAAGATTGTTTTTTTCTACCTGCACTGCAACGAAATCTGGGTTCAGTATTGTCTCATTGAAGGAGTTTAGGAAGATGAGTCCCGTTAAATACGGTATCAGCATGATTGCAAACAACACCAAAAAGACCTTTTCTACGGTATCCATTTTATTGTGGCGAGAACGTCATTATAGCATATAAAAACCCGCAAAGCAGGAAAGTAACAAAAAGCACAGTCGTGATTATGACGGGCAGAAGCCAGGCGAGAATCGCCCGCCCTGTTGATAACTCATGTGTCGTCTTGAGCGCGAGCACGAATAAGTAAAAAGAGTAATACAGGGCAACAATGGGTAGTATCGAAGCAATTGTACTTATAGTGCGGGAGCCAATCCCCATGAGCATGACCATCAAAATACACAGCAGTATTAACAAAGGCATAAATGGTGCCTGATGAAGAGACATAAGATAAGCCTGCTCACCATACCCCCCCTTGCCCCCGAGCATTTTTGCCGAAACCCAGTATATGAACTGGATTGCAAGAAGACTTATAGCAAACAGGAGGGGAAGAACGATTATAATCCCAAAGCTGAGAATCAAGCCTCCATAGAGTCCACTGTAACAATCTTTTTCAGAAATTGATTTTGGCGAAGAACAACCCTCGTGTTTTGAATAATAGTCGGGAAATAATACGAGCATGCTGAACAGGCATATCGCCAAACCGATAATAAATCCAGCCTTGACCATTTCTAATATTGCTTTCTTAACGCTGGCGTTTTTCTTCTCTTTCTTGAATGTTTCTTTCGGTTTTTTAAGGACTGAAATCCATAGTTCAAAGGTCCCTTTAACCTCTTTTTTGAGTTCCATTTATAAACCTGATTGAAATGCTAAGAGTAAGTTAAAATATGCGCTGACAGCCATGAAGTACGCTATTGTGATGAGTAGTATAATCACAAATGAAGGAAGCATCCACGTAAGTACGGCCCTTCCCCAGTCGTATCCGTGTGATATTTTAAGGCATAGAGTAACCAGAAAAATGTAGTATATGAGTAAGAGCACCTCTATAAGGACGCCAACAGCAGGTAACAAACCCAATAGCATAATCGCTACACCATACAGCATATAAAATGGGGCAGTACAGAGTGCGAGTAAGGAAGTGTGCTCCTCAAAAGAGCCCTTACCCCCAAGCATTTTAGCCAAACCAAAAAGCAAACCTGCCTGAATGAAAAACCCGATGAACATTATTATTGCAAGCACTAAAGACTCAGCAATAGTCCGGTCTATCAAATACGCCAGATATTCTCCGGGAAGACTGGATCTGAAAAACAGAAGCAAAGCTCCCAGAATAGCAAAAACAGGGTATGTGCTAACACCCAATATCATGCTTTTGACAGAATCACCCATCCCCTCCTTTTTCTTAGCTTTTGTGAGGGTATCAAAGGGTTTTGTATAAACGTTATACCATTTCCTGAAAATTTGTTTGATTATTTGCATAGGTAGTCATAATGGTACGAACTATAAAAGCTTATATGTCACACACAACTACGCAATGCCACAACCCCTCATTGTTCTCAACGAGAAGGTCATGGTATGTTACGGCTTTAATCTCTGCCATGCATTCGTGTCTTTCGTTGTCGTATCTTATGAATCCACACTCCGCCGTTAGGCTGTGGTCCATGGTGCTTACCTTGAATTCCATGAAGATGTTTCCCTCCGTTGAAAACCTGAATAAAAGTTCGTCAAGGAACTTCTTCAAAAGTTCGTCGTCGGACTCTGCAGAAACCTGTATCCCTGCCCACTCTTCGGCTTCAAAACCCTCGATATTAAACATGCCCGAGAACAAAGCCAGGGCAGCGTTTTCGAACAACTCTCGCTGACTGGAACCCCAAGCTTCGAATTTTAAATCCCCCGTCTGCTCGAGGAAGCGGAATTTTTCCATTTGCCTTTTATATCTACCTTTCTATAAATGATATATCTCATAAAAGTGCGTTATTTCAAGCTAAAATGCTGCCCAATTTAACCTTATTAATAGCAATCGTACTGCTTTTCATACTCTCTGCGACATTCTCCGGCACAGAGACGGCTTTCATGAGTTTGGACCACCTCCAGAGTGAGAAACTTTCCAAAAAACGAGTTGTGGGCAGGTATATCAGAAAACTGAAATCCAATCCGCGAAGGTTCATAATAACAGTCCTCATAGGCAACAACATAGTGAATATAGTCCTTACTATACTCACGACTATGCTCTTTATAGACCTCTTCGGAGACCTTGGGCCTGCCATAGCTACGGGCGTCCTGACGTTCATGCTTTTGACTTTCGGCGAGATATTCCCCAAAACATATGCAAGCGCAAATAACGAGGCTCTTGTAAGTTTAGTGGCCATACCTTTCTACTACCTCCAGAGGCTTCTGAGACCGTTGACTATACTTTTCGAGCTGATGACTGAGACGATTTTCTTCAGGCAGAGGGAAACAGTTAAAGAGCTCTTTGGGGATATGGAGTTGGAGACGGCTCTTGACATAGGTGTAAAACAAAAGAGTTTCAGCGAGATGGAGCGAGAAGTCATACTGCGCTACCTGAAGATAGACGACACCCCGGCACATAAGGTTATGATCCCCATTAAAGATGTTTTTTCCCTCAGTGAAAGGACAACGGTCGAGAAAGCAGTGGATGAGATATCCGAAAAGGTCTTTTCGCGAGTACCCATATATGGGGGTAAAAAGACCAACATAACCGGTTTTGTCCATGTGAAGGACCTGCTCGATTTGGACGGGAAGGACGACAAGAAGCCTCTCTCGGATTTCAAGAGGGACATACTCCGGATGAACGAAAACCGGGTAGTCGGAGATGTTCTGAAAGAGATGATGAACAGCACAATTCACATGTCAGTAGTAAAGGACGAGGATGAGAAAGCAGTAGGCATAATAACCCAAGAAGACATATTCGAGGAGTTTTTGGGCGAGATATACGATGAGACCGATAAGGAATCCGGTAATATGATTGAGATGGACAAACGCCAATACATCATCGAAGCCTCTGAGAAGCTGGAACACGTCGACGATATCTTCAGGCAGCATATACCTGAAGACTACCACGGCCAGACGCTTGCCAACTTCATGAAAAGAAGGATAAAGGGGATAAGAAAAGGCGCATCAACGAGAATAAAAGGACTTCGATTCGTAGTCCACGAGCTGGACAAGGATAAAAAAATCAAAAAAGTCAGGATAGTCAGAAGACTCTAAGATTTCTTTCCGGCGGAGTAATTCCCCATCAACTTCCAAACACCCGAACAACACACCACTCCAAACTCTCGAACAACACACCACTCCAAACTCCCGAACAACACACCACTCCAAACTCCCGAACAACACACCACTCCAAACTCCCGAACAACACACCCTTCTAAACTCTTCGGAGTTTTAACACTTCTTCCCGCGCTGCTTCTTCAGGTCTTTGTAAACGCCGGTTTTATCCTTGGTCTCCACAGGCTTTAATTCATCCATCCCCAGCCCAAGCTTAAACTTACTCCCTTGTCTGGTTCCCCTTCTTTTCAGCTCTTTCTCTATCTTGGGCATAACTTTCAAACGGTAGGTATCCCAATCCGGCGCCAGCTTTACCTCAAGCCCGCAGTCCTTGGAAAGCCTTTGTATGATGACGTGGGGGCTAAGGTGCTCCAGAAAATCACAGACTCGTTGGACGTAATCCTCTTCAGATATCGGTTTATATTTCCCTTTCTTGTATTGCTCCGCGAGTTGTGTGTTCTTCATCACCACGAGAGGATATATCTTCACGGCATCAACACCCAAGGCAGAGAGTATTCTTGCTGTTTCGATCATCTCCTCCGGCGTTTCTCCCGGCAATCCCAATATGACAAAGACGAGTACCTTTATCTTCCTCCTATGGGCTTCGTCTACGACCCTTATAAGCTCGGCCAGCCCGTGCTGCCGGTTTATTTCCTTGAGCGTATGGAAATGCGTGGTCTGCTGTCCCAACTCCAGCCATACGTCATAATCTTTTTTCACGTACTCCTCAAGAAGCTCCAGTATCTCATCCGGAACGCAGTCCGGCCGCGTACCCAAAGTAAAACCTATGATGTCCTTATGAGCCACACAGTCCTTCAACAGCTTCTTCTGGACTTCGATTGGGGCGTAAGTATTCGTGGCAAATGCGATGTACACAAATCCCTTCTCCCCCGCACCCATATCCTGATAGTGCTTTACCTGGTGTGCTATCTGCTCTTTATAACCTTTATCCATGACGTGCCTGAAGCTCTCATAAGTGAACTGCCGCGCCTGCGATGGACAGAAAGTGCATCCCTCTGTGCTCAACCTGCCGTCCCAGTTCGGGCATTCAAAACCGGTATTAAGCGGGACCTTAAACACCTTGTAACCCTTATTCCGCCTCTCGTAAGCTCCGTAACTCGCGTACAAAAAGCCTTCTTTGTATAGGGAATCCGCGATTTTCGTATTGATAATTTGTTTCATCATGTTTTTTCAGACTATCTAAAACTCCTCCTTCAGACCGTCGACTATAAAACAGGCATTTGCAATGACTTGTATGCCCGCATCATTCGCGTCTTTTATCGCTTTATCCGACTCAGACCCCGGCTGCATCCATATCCTGCTTATCTTCTGCTCCCGCATTTCATCCACCACCTTTTCGGTAACAACAGGAGGAACAGCAGAGATAACTACATCGGGCTTTTCGGGCAGGTCTTCCAGTGAGGAATAACATTTATCTTCCCCTATCTTATCCGCCTTCGGATTAAGCGGATACGTCTTGAATCCGTCCCTCTTTAAGGTCTCGTATATCTTCCTGCCCCACTTTTCCTTATTTTGAGAAACTCCGACTACAGCCAGCACGTTTCCTTGTTTAAGGAACTCGTCAATCATCCCAAGTTCTTGTTGAGCCACTCCCTGACACTGTCTTCGGGTATGCAGCCGATAAACTCATCCACTACTTCTCCGTTTTTGAACATCTTGACTGCTGGGATACTGCGTATGCCGTAAGCGCCTGCAATCTGCTGATTCTTGTCTACCTCGACCTTCGCGAGGACGAATTTTCCGCCGTATTCTGCAGCGATCTTCTCCAAAACAGGCCCCAACATCATGCACGGTCCGCACCACGCCGCCCAAAAATCCACAACAACGGGGACCTTTTCAGAAGCCTTTACCACCTTTTCTTCAAAGTCTTTTTCGTTTACTTCTATTTCCGTTTCCATTTTGATAACCCTTGACTATAAACGCCGAGGTTGGGATTTGAACCCAAATTCCCCGGAGGGAACGAGATCTCAAGTCTCGCGCGTTACCGGATTCCGCCACCTCGGCAATTAATGTTATGCTTACCCGAGTGGCGGGTTCTGAATGAAATGAAGTCATCCGCCACCTCGGCATAAAGCTAAAGCTAAATTATACGGTTAACAAATAAATAGGCTTTAAACCCTTATTTCAACATGCACGTCTCGGGGTATCTGGATTCTCATAACGCGCCTGAGAGCTTTCTCGTCCGCAGCTATCATCATAAGCCTCTTGTGGATTCGCATCTCCCATCTCTCGAACGTTGCCGTACCTTCGCCGTCTGTTGATTTTCGCGTTGTGATTTTCAGCTTCTTGGTAGGCAGCCTGATTATTCCCGAGGCCTCTATCTCAGCCTTCTTGGAAATATCCAGAATCTGCTCACAGATGCTGTCCAACGTTTCCTTGCTTCTGCCAATCAGCTTTATCTTCGCTTTCTGCATTTCGAATCCACAAAAGAAAATAAAAAATAAAAAAAGAAAAGAAGAAGGATTACTTCTTCTTCGGTACTACCTCAATTATCATTCCGGCTGCTACCGTCTGACCCATGTCACGGATTGCGAACCTGCCCAAAGGCGGGTAGTCACTCGCTTTTTCCACACACATAGGCGTAGTCGGCTTGACCTTTACGATTGCGGCATCACCGGTCTTTATGAAGTCCGGTTTTTCCTGTATCACTGCACCTGTCGCCGGGTTTATCTTCTTGACTATCTCGGTGACCGTACAAGCAACCTGAGCCGTGTGGCAGTGGAATACTGGTGTGTATCCCGGAGCCAGAACTGAGGGGTGGTTAAGCACGATTATCTGTGCTGTGAACTCCTCGGCAATTGTTGGCGGATTCGCAGGGTCTCCGCAAACATCGCCCCTTCTGGCGTCCTTCTTGCTCACGCCTCTGACGTTGAATCCGACGTTGTCGCCGGGCCCTGCCATAGGCACTTGCTCGTGGTGCATTTCTACACTCTTAACTTCACCAATGACACCCTCAGGCTGGAATATAACCTTCATTCCAGGCTTAAGCGTGCCGGTTTCAACACGACCTACGGGAACCGTTCCAACACCTGTGATGTTGTAAACGTCCTGTATCGGCATCCTCAAAGGCTTGTCCGTCATCTTGTTTCCGGGCTTCAGGCCGTCCAAAGCTTCGATGAGTGTCGGCCCTGAGTACCAAGATATATTTTCACTCTTTTTCATGACGTTGTCGCCCTTGTAGCCAGACATCGGAATTATCGGAACCTCTTCAGGCTTGTAACCCACAGACTTCATCAGCTTGGTCATAGCCTCCTTGACCTCTTCAAACTTCTTCTGGTCGTAGTTGGCGACGTCCATCTTGTTGATTCCAATTATCAATTGGCTTACCCCAAGTGTCTTTGACAGGAAGATGTGCTCCTTTGTCTGAGGCATGATACCTTCAGCCACCGAAACAACCAGCACTGCGGCATCTGCCTGACTCGTTCCTGTAATCATGTTCTTTACGAAGTCTCTGTGCCCGGGGGCATCGATTATCGTAAAGTAATACTTGTTGGTCTTGAACTTCTTGTGAGCGATGTCTATTGTAAGGCCTCTCTCACGTTCTTCTTTCAAATTGTCCATGACCCAAGCAAACTCGAAGGTGGCCTTTCCCCCCTTCTCAGCTTCGTCTTTGTACTTCCTGATTACGTTTTCGGGCACTTCACCGTGCTCGAAAAGCAACCTACCTACTGCTGTCGACTTACCGTGGTCGACGTGTCCGATGAACACCAGGTTCATGTGCGGTAGTTCTGCCATTTTTTATCAATTTTTGTTTTTTAGTTTAGTTTAAATTAAACACGATATTTTATAAAAAGTCGCTAGCTTGTGGTGGTCTCGGATCCAGTCCCTTCCTCTTCCTTATGCTGCTTACGAGTTCCTTCTGCAGCTCCCTCGGAACTTTTTCAAAGCCCGCGTTTTCTGTATTCCACAAAACATTGCCCTCGGTGGCGCTTCTTATGTCGCCGGCGAATCCAAACATCTCGGCAACCGGCACGCTGGCCTGAATTGTACTCTGCTCGCCTTCTTGTTGCATATCAAGTATCATGCCCCTTCTCGATTGTATGTCTCTTGAAGCAGAGCCCATAAATGAAGAAGGCGTTTGGATAAACAAGTTCTGTTTCGGTTCCATGAGTGACGGTTCTGCCTGTATCATGGAGGAGTATATCGGATTTTTAACAGCAGGATACATCTGCGCCGGACCTCTGTGGATGGCATCTTCGTGAAGTTTGACGTCAATAAGTTTTATCTTCACCTTAGTACATGGTTCGTTAGTCAAAGGCCCCTTTTTCATGCACTGCTCAAACCCGTCGTGTATGAGTTCCATGACCTCGTCCAGGTGAACTACACCCCTCGTCGAGTCAACGAGGAGATTTCCTTGGAAGATGTTCTTTACTTTCCTCGCCTCGTCTTTTTCCATGCCGAATTCTGCCAGTTCCTTCCATATGTCTTTGGTGTTTTTCCTCCGGCCCTCCGATATCTTCCCTTCGTGTATCGCCTTATATACCCCGTCTTCCAGAGGCTCTGCGACTATGAATATGTCGTTGTGCTTGTTCGGGCTTCTGCCCTGCACTTCCGGCCCTTGCTTATTTATCGTTTCCCTGTAGACGACAATAGGCTTACCGCTTGTTATTTCCACGCCCCTCTCGTTATTTATTCGGTATTCGGTAACCTCGAGGTGCAATTCACCCATACCTGAAAGCAGGTACTCTCCGGTTTCTTCGTCAATGCTTACCTGGAGTGTTGGATCGGCTTTCGCCATGCTCTTAAGAACCTCAATGAGCTTCGGTAGGTCCGCCGGCTTCTTTGGCTCTATGGCCTTGGTTATTACAGGTTCTGAGTAGTGTTTTATACTCTCGAAAGGAGCTATTTTCCCTTCTGAGAGGGTGTCTCCGGCAAACGTCTTTTTCAAACCTGTTATTGCCAATATGTTCCCGGCACTGACTTGCTCCACGTTTATCCTGTCCGGGCCCATGTACACTCCCAGCTGTTGTATCCTTAGGTTTTCTTTGGCGCCGTCGCTGTAAAGCTCCATACCCTTCTTTATCTTTCCTGAGTATAATCTGCCGTTTGCTATCTCACCGGCTTGTGGGTCTATGGTTATCTTAGTAACCATCATTGTAACCTGCCCACTTTCATCGCATGCTGCCATGCTTTTCCCCACTGAGCTCTCGGGGTCCCCGTGCCATATGTTGGGTATTCTGTACTTTTGGGCCTCCAGCGGATTCGGAAGGTGCCTTACTGCCATGTCGAGAATGACCTCGTGCAGTTTGGCCTTCTTTGAAAGCCCCTTTTGGTCCTCGTTATTGCAATAGTCTATTATGTCCTTGAAAGTGATGTTGGTACTCTTCATGTAGGGTATTGAAGTCGCCCAGTTGCCGACTGCAGAACCGAAAGCTACTTTGCCTGAGTTCACATCCACAAGCCACTCTTTTTTGTACTCGTCCGGAGCGTTGGCCTGTATGAAGATGTTGACCTCGTTTATGATCTTCATGAACCTCTTTTGCATATCTTCAGGGCTCAGCTGGAGCTCGTTTATCAAGCGGTCGACCTTGTTTATGAACAACAACGGCTTTACTTTCTCCTTAAGGGCTTGTTTTATAACGGTTTTAGTCTGGGGCATGACTCCCTCGACAGCGCACACAACTATTATAGCACCGTCAACCGCTCTCATGGCCCTTGTGACGTCCCCGCCGAAGTCAACGTGTCCGGGGGTGTCTATCATGTTTACGAGATATTCTTTATCCTTGTATTTGTGGACCATAGACACGTTTGCCGCGTTTATCGTGATTCCCCTTGCCTGCTCTTGCTCATCGAAATCCAGAAATAACTGCTGGCCTGAAAGGTCCTCGCTTATTATCCCGCATCCAGCAAGGATATTGTCGCTTAGGGTGGTCTTGCCGTGGTCTATGTGGGCCGCAATACCCATATTCCTTATACTTTCCTTTTGGCCCATCAACTTCACGACCTTCTCAACCATCTGTTCTCGTCTGCCCATTTTCTTATCTTGATGACCTTGCTATACGCTCAACCTCTTCCTTTTTCTTTACTGCATAAGACTTTGTGTCGTTATTTGCCGCGTTTATTATTTCATCTGCGACATTCTCTCCTATCGTGTTCTTGGAGTTGAATGAGTTTGCGAATGAAGCGACAGCAATGTTCTTAAGGCCTATGTCCACCCTCCTCTGGGGTGCGGTGTCGACCGCCTGGTGGTAGTGCACTCCTCCATATATTATAGTGGTGGTCTCCTCTCTCGGCCCCGCATTCTGCACGGCGTCGACGAAGACCTGCACCGGGTTGTCGTTAGTCCTCTGATTTATTATCTCAAAGGCGTCCTTGACTATCCCCATGGCCTTCTGTTTCTTTCCCGTGGCTCCGGCGCCTCTTATGTACTTTCCGCTGAACTTCTTGGAACCTTGTCCGGACCTCATAAGCTTGTTAACCAGCCTTTCTACGATGTTGTTTCTCTCCGACTTCCAGAACCTTTTTTTGCTGTGCCTCCCGCTGCTGTGGGGGAGTATCACGGGCTCGGTGTTTATGTACGGTTCGAGACCTGGGTCCACGACTTCTACGTCAAAATCCCACTTATTGAATAACTTAATATCGGACATCTTTACTTCCTCGCCTTTTCTGCCTTTCCTCTCACAAGCTCGTTGAGTGATTGGTCGTTCACCTGTATGACCTTGTATCGAACACCCGGAACGTCACCGTATGAACGGCCTTTTCGTCCGCCGATTCCCTCAATAAGGACCTCGTCGTGCTCGTCTATGAAACTTATTGCGTGGTTCCTCGGCGCAAAGCAGGTTATCTGCCTTCCGTTCTTTATGAGTTGTATCTTTACACACTTTCTTATGGCCGAGTTCGGCTGCTTTGCCTCTATACCGACCTTCTCCAGAACGATTCCCTTGGCTTGGTGTGAGCCCTCGAGAGGGTCGTGCTTCTCCTTGAGATTTTTCTGGCGCCTCATATAGTACTCATCGTCCCATCTAAACCTGTGACGATCGTCTTCAAGTTTTTTTGCTGCAAATTCCCCGTTTGCCATCGTGTAAAAATCAACCGTTGAACGATATGTTCAAAGGAAAAGGGTACGGCTCAATATCACCCCTAAGGGCCGTAGAGCGCATATTTAGACACTTCAACTATAAAAACCATGGCCCAACACCGGCTTCTCTTTTATACTTTTAGCAATAATAATTAAAACACAAGATGGCCAAAAGATCGCAAATCAAACGACAAAACAAAAAACCCCCTGGAGTTAACTTTAACTCACGGCCTAAGCTTGGACCTCACCAGAAGGCCATATTGAAGCTGCTGAGAGAGTCCGGGGACGAAGGCCGGAAAGCAATCCACAAATCCGAAATTGCACAAACCTTGAATCTCACTCCAAAACAAGTGCATGGAGCCCTTAAACGTCTTGAGGGGCGCAAAAAAGTCTTTGTTGAAAGGGAGCTAACATCGACGGTCTCTGATTCGAAAGGCAATAAAATAAAAACCCTGAAAATACCGACTAAAGATATAATGCCCGGAAGGGTCCGTTTGGTACGGGAGGATAATCCTGCCATGAAAACGCATGCGCAGCAAACATATGATTACCGAATGCGTATGCGTAGAATGTCCGGCGGCAAATACAAGGGCTGACTTGGCCTCTGCTTTCTGGATTTTAGTAAACCCGCTTCCTTTGCTTTTCTATCTCAAATGAGGCAGTGTCAGCTATAGCAGTTACCGACATGACTCCCGCCTGAACAGGTTCGGTAACCACGAGGTCGCATTCCTTAGGCGCGGACCCCGCCATGTTGGTAGATATGACTATAAGTCCTTTTTCGCGAATCTCCTTTACGGCATCTGTTATCTTCCCGCCCATGAGCGAGCCGCCCAGGACGACTGCCTCTGTCTTCGTCATATTGCCGGCAGCCTTTATCGCCTTTTCCAGCTCTTCCTCTCCGACTGTTGGGATTACCTCGACGGATATCCTCTCACCTCTCAGATTGTGCCGGTCGGCCTCGTTTATCGCGCCCTTCGCAATATCCGCAAGCTGCGCGCCTCCTCCCAAAACAACAATTTTTTTATCACACGCAGCCTTCAGGGGGACTACTTCCGTTGCCTTGAAAACAGAATCAAGGGCTGATAATTGTTTTATGAGTTTCTCGCTTTCTTTAATATCCTCTATCTCGACGTAGATCATGACTCGTTCCTTCCTCTTGCCTGTCACGTCTATGTCTGTTATGTTCCCCTTGTGCTCCAGTATAATTTTTGTTATCCGGTTCAGAACGCCTGCACCCTCCTTTACAAGCAGATTCAGCGCTATCATGGTCATAACTCCTCAACACATTCTTTAAGCGAGTTGTAGATGATATCAAGTTCTTCTTCTTTGATGTTCAACGCAGGCGCTATACGTATGTTCACGTCGCTGGCCACGTTCACCAGCACGCCTTTTTCCTTCATCTTCAACCGTATTTTGCCGGCCGTTTCCTTGTCCTTTACCTCCACTGCCACCAGCAGTCCCAGACCGCGCACCTCCTTGACTGAAGGATAAGAACAGAGTTTATCGAGCTTTTCCATGAATCTCTTACCGATGTCCGCGCTTCTATCCATAAGCTTCTCATTGAGTATCTCCTTCACAACAGTCGTGGAAACCGCGCACGCCAGAGGGTTCCCCCCAAAGGTAGTTCCATGGTCTCCGTAAGAGAAGCCCCCTGCAACCTCATCCTTGGCGAGTACGCAGCCTATCGGAAAACCGCCTCCGAGGCCCTTTGCCAGCGTTATGATGTCCGGCACCACGCCGTAATTCTCACAGCAGAACATCTTTCCTGTCCTGCCCATTCCTGTCTGTACTTCGTCCGAGACCATCACTACGCTCTTTTCGTCGCATACACTCCTGACCTCTTTGAAGTATTTTTTTGCCTCTGCGAAAGCTCCGGGAAGCCGTACTCCGGATTCCCCTTGCACAGGCTCTATGAATACCGCCGCAGTGTCCTCGTCTATTGCCTTCTCCAGTTCCCGGATATTCCCGTATTCCACGAACCTCACCCCCGGAACCAGCGGCTCGAAAGGCTCTCTTGCCTTCTTTTTCCACGTTATGCTCAATGCGCCCATAGTCCTGCCGTGAAAACTGCCCTTCATCGCGATTATTCCCTTCTTTCCGGTCTTCTTGCGTGCAAGCTTTATTGCAGCTTCGTTAGCTTCCGTCCCTGTGCTGCAGAAAAACGCCTTCGACGCTGGAAAAGGACTTATGCTGTTCAGCAGACGGCCGAGCTGAGCCTGTTCCTCTATATAGAAGTAGTTAGAAACGTGCATGAGTTTTTTGCCCTGCTCTTCCAAAGTTTGGACTATCTTGGGGTTTGCATGTCCCAGGGAGCATACCGCGATACCTGCAAACGCGTCGAGGTATTTCTTCCCTTCTGTGTCCCAGACATAAGAACCACGACCTTTCGCAATAGAAATATCGTACCTCTTGTACGTCTGCATGAGGTTCTCCTCATCCAGTTTTTTTATCTCTTCGTGTTTCATTTACTTGGTTATCGTTATTTTCACCAGCTGCAGATGTCTACTTGGTTATCATGGTCCCCACGCCGGAGGTGGTGAATATCTCCAGAAGTAATGAGTGGGGTTTCCTGCCGTCCAGCAGGTGCACGCTGCCCGTGCCGGACTCTATCGAGTCTATAATCGCCTTGGTCTTTGGTATCATCCCTCCGGAGACCTCTTCCCACTTGAGTTTCTGCTTGAGCTCCCTTGTGCTTATCTCCCTTACGAGGGTACTCTCGTCCTTCAAATCTTCCAGAAGTCCGGGAACGTTCGTGAGGAATATTAGTTTTTCGGCCTTCAGCGCCTTTGCCAGAGAGCTTGCCAGTTCATCTGCATTTATGTTCACTGCCTTGCCGGTTTCGTCGGCACCCAAGGGCTGTATTACAGGCAAATAATCCTTATCCAGCAGGTGCTCCAGCATTGATGGATTTATCTTGGTTATCTTACCCACCAAACCGAGCTCTTCCACTCGTGCAGCCTTCACCAGCCCCCCGCTTTTGCCGGTAGTTCCCAGAGCCTTACAGTCCATGCCCTCCAAGTCCTCGACTATCTCTGAATTCAGCTTGCCCAGGGCCATCCGAACGATGTCCAGAGTCTCCTTGCTTGTATGCCTGAGGCCTTTGACGAACTTGACGTCCACGTCCAGCTTTTCCATGAGCTTCGATATCTCAGGTCCACCGCCATGCACGAGCACGAGCTTTATCCCCACAAACTTCAGCAGCGCACAATCCTGGAGTATGCTCTTCCTGAGCTTTTCATTGCTGACTGCAGCGCCGCCTACCTTCACCACAAAGACCTTCTCCTTGAATTTCCGTATGTACGGCAACGCTTCTATAAGCACCTCCACTCGTTTTTCCATCTTAGTTGTATTCTGCGTTAATCTTTACGTAATCTGCTGATAAATCACTTGTCCACACCGTGCACGAGCCTTTGCCCTGTTTCAATTCCACCTTTACGGTTATCTCCCCGGCCTTCATAGCCTTGTCGACCTCTTTTTTCTCGACGTCGAGAGCCTTGCCAAAGAACAATTTGAACTCTTTTCCGGACGCCTTGACGCTTATCTCCATAGTTTCCGGCTCGAAATCAACCCCCGAATAGCCCACTGCGGAGGCGATGCGCCCCCAGTTCGCGTTGCTTCCATACATAGCGGTCTTGAAAAGCATAGAATCAGATATTGACATCGCGGCCTTCTTAGCCTCTTTATCATCATTCGCGCCTGAAACACTTACCTCTATGAACTTCGTAGAACCCTCCCCGTCCTTGACTATCATCTTTGCCAGCTCTTGACATACATAAGTCAAAGCATGTAAGAAATTCTTACTTTTATCGGACTTTACAGAGGAGGTGGACATCAGCAACACCATGTCGTTCGTGGACATATCGTTGTCTACGGAGATGCAGTTGAAGCTCTTATCCGTTGCCTCCTTAAGCGCAGCTTGCATATCCCCCGCATCTACGTCCGTAACAAGGAAGCACAACATAGTGGCCATGTCCGGCCGTATCATCCCGGAGCCTTTGCATATTCCGGCTATCGTGCCCTTTTCCCCGTTCTCGAGTTCGAAACGCACCGCAAGCTCCTTGGGTTTCGTATCCGTGGTCATAATGGCTTTGGCAGCTTCCGAACTTCCGGTTTTCATCCCCCCCACGGCCTTTTCCAAAGCATCCAAATCCAGATACTTGCCAATTATTCCTGTCGAGGCAACTGCGACATTCTTAGGCTCTACACCCAACTTCTTCGCGGCCATCTCAGCCATCTTCCGCGCGTCTTCCATTCCCCGCTTTCCTGTAGCGCAGTTTGCGTTCCCGGAGTTCACGATTACTGCCCGGATACCGTTTTTGACGTTCTCCTTAGTCACGAGAAGGGGGGCCGCCTTTATCTTGTTCCTTGTTATAACTAGCGCGGACTTGCATACTTCCGGAGCCTTTATCATGGCCGCCCCGTATTTCCCATACCTCCCTCCCCAGGCCCTTATGCCCTCGACAGAGCAGAGACCGTCAGGTAGGATTTCAGGCTTCATAGCCAATAGTTGAGGGTATTGGGATAAAAAGAAGGCCGAAGCCGGTTATGGACATTACCGGTCTTCGGCAAATATTATTGTGTCTGCTTATACTATTCTCGCGCATATTGCATGGCAGTAACCGTCGCCTCCAAAATAGCATTTGCAGCAGTTGCTTCCCGTTGGATATGAATATGCAGTCGAGTCTCCTGATTCACCGCAGCCCGTACGAAACCAACCGGACGGACAGCAAATAGAGGGCTCGTGCTTTTGTTTTGTATTTGAAACTATGGTTGTCTCCATTCTTCCCGAAGGCCATTCTATTCTGCAGTCGCCGCCGATGCAAACTTGGGGGCCGCCAATAATCTCCCCATAAACAGAATCAACACCCACAATACGTTCGGCAGTCAAATCTCTGGTTGAACGGATATTGTTGGCTTCAATATCTCCCGTAGTTTTGATATTTCCGCCAACATCCAGTTTTTCAGAAGGCATCGGAGGAATTACCACGCCACCCCCGGCCGCGAACGGGAGGCCTATACCCACCTTCCCATCTCGGATTACCAAAGGTAAGCCTTCGCCTATGTACACACCGTCTTCTTCTACAATCAGCTTACTGGGTAAACCCATTCTCACTTCTCCCCCCTCCACTGTCAGCACACCGCCGATGGTTCCTTCACCTAATTCATCCGCCGGATGTCCATGTATCGTTGGATTCGTAG
>Ga0272442_10003474_pt1 | contig 22089 bp, 13 predicted proteins | sample SSMForm2O_FD_200262 | JGI IMG/M metagenome (GOLD analysis project Ga0272442, IMG submission 200262) | Marine sediment archaeal communities from Little Sippewissett salt marsh, Falmouth, MA, United States - SSM-Form-2O | ecosystem: Environmental > Aquatic > Marine > Wetlands > Sediment ...
CTCCTGATCGACGCACCGGACGATCCCTTCGCCGTCGGCGGCGTTGTGCAGGAGATCGACGGCATCAAGCCACAACAGGCTTATGCCATCGCCGCCGTCTCTCAACTGCGTGACGTTCGCGCTCCCTTTCATTCGCTTCTTGTCCGCGTAGGCTGGACCAAGGCCGGGAAGTTGCTTCACCCGGCAGGCGTACTGGTGAAAGGCCCCTTGGTTGAAGGGGACAAGGCGCGCTTCTCAGATGTGTTGGTGGCCCCGCCCGGCGCAGATGGCGCGCGACTGTCGCTCGAAGCGAAATGGCTGGGCAAAGGCGCGGTCTTATGGGAGTCCGTCAGCATGCGTCCGGCCGCCTCGCCTGCGCCGCGCAAGGTCAGGATCGGGACCGTGTTCCTCAGACCCAAAAACAGCACCCCCCAGAAGAACCTCGATCTCTGGTGCCGGCAAATCGACGCGGCCGGCCAGTTGCATCTCGACGCCCTCTGTCTCGGAGAGGCGATGACCATGGTAGGTACGGGCCAGAACGTCAAAGATGTCGCAGAGCCGATACCGGGACCGGCAACGAAGAGACTGGCCCAAGCCGCACGGCGAAACAGCATTTGGCTCATTGCCGGACTCACCGAGCGCCAGGGTGACATCGTGTACAACACCGCCGTCCTCTTTGATCGCCAGGGTCAGATAGCCGGCAAGTACCGCAAGGTCCACCTGCCCCGTGAGGAGTGGAAGCAGGGCGTCCGACCCGGGCACGCCTACCCCGTCTTCGAAACGGATTTCGGAACCGTCGCCATACAAATATGCTACGACTGGTTCTTCCCGGAATCGACGGCGATCTTCGCTTTGAAAGGAGCCGAAGTCATCTTCGCGCCGACCTGGGGCAACACCTTGCCGGACCAGGACGGCAAGGTCGATGGCGAATCGACCTTCCGCGTCCGCGCCCGCGACAACGCCGTCTACATGGTCCCGTCCGTCTACAGCGGCAACAGCCTCGTGATCGACCCGATGGGCAGGATGCTCGCATCGAGCAATGGAAAGACAGGTGTCTTCTGGGCGGAAGTCGACCTGAGCGAGCGCGAGAGTCTCACATGGGTAGGCCATTGGGGTTCCATCGGACCTCGGCACCGCATGCCGGTCACATACGGTCCCTTGGGCCTTGAGTAGATCTCGGATGTGTCACGTGCCGCCGGCATCGAGCCTGTCGCCTGACGCGTTGTAGCGGTCGGTCACCGTTTCCGCAGAGCCAGCGTGTGCGTCGTGCGCTCGTCCCGCAGGTACTTGCGTTCGTAGTTCGTCCCCGTCAGTTCGCCCTCCTCAGCGCCGGCTGGACGCGTAAACGCGATCTCCTCCAGGGCGCCCCGCCAGCACGACGCCACCTCTTGCATCTGCGCGAAATACTCCGCATGATCGGTGGCCAGCCGGATCTCGCCCTCGGCCTTGAGACAGCGAACGAGAATCCCCATGGTAGACTGTTGAACGAAACGTCGCCGCCGATGCCGCGTCTTCGGCCAGGGATCGGGGAAGTAGATGTGGAAGCAATCGACGGATGCGTCCGGTACCGATTCGCTCAGGAATGTCACGGCCTCGGCGCGGATTATACGGACGTTGGATAGACCCCAGCGACCAATGCGATCCACCGCGTGGCGATAGTACTTGCGGGCCCACTCGATGCCCAGGTAATCAACCTCACGATGCGCGGTTGCTTCGTTGACCAGAAATGTCCCTTTGCCCGAACCGATCTCAACGTGGACGCACCCCGCACGTCCGAAAAGCTCATCCCAATCGAGCCGCCCGTCTAAATGTTCCGCCTGAAGCGCAACGTCATCGTACTCTTTTAGTGTACGTCCCATTGTTTGATTGTGTTCAGAATCGCAAATCCAACCGCGCTGTGTAGGGTTCTTACGTCCTATTATATGACAGACTCAGATACTCCGGAAGCGGCAAATTATTTTCCGACGAACCCGTTACTAAAGTGCGCCGTTGAGGCACTCGATTATAGGCATGTGAACTCTTTTGTGGGCCGTGCGTAATTCCTAGTGAACGGAATCGCCGACGCCCGGAAAGGAAGTAGAAGGATGATACTTCAGATGATTAGGGCGAAGCGGAGACAGGTTCTCGTCGACATCAACACGCAAAGGGATTTCTTGTTGGCTGACGGCAGCGCGTGCATCAGAAACCATCGTCGCGTCTTGGCGCACATCCGCCGCATGATGGCATGGGCCAGAGCCCGAAACGCGCCGATCATTTCCACCTGCGAGATTTATCCCGACGACAACACGCACAACGGTGACCCCAGGTTCTGCATCGACGGTACGCCGGGCCAGAAGAAGATCAGCTACACCCTCATGCAGAATCGCATCCTCTTCCAGGCCGATGGCAACACCGATCTGCCTCGGGACATGTTGCGACGCTATCAGCAGGTCATTCTCCAGAAACGCTGTGTCGACCCCTTCGACGAGCCGCGTATTGATCGCCTGCTCAGCGAAGTCTGCGCCGCCGAATTCGTTCTCATCGGAGCCTGTGCCGAGACGGCTGTAAAAGCCGCCGCCCTGGGACTGCTCCAGCGAGACAAACGAGTCGCGGTCGTCGTTGATGCCATTGGCTATCATGACAGCCGCGAAGCGAAGATGGCCTTCCGTAAGATGGAGGCCAAAGGCGCGCGACTCATCGAAACGCGACGCCTGGCCGGCGCATCGCATCTGCGCCAAGTAGGCGTCTGCAACTGCGAAAGTTGCCAGCGACTCGGTCAGAAGGTCGTCGTCGGCGCCCCGCAGGACGACTAGTCCTCGCTTCGCATCCCTCATTCTTGGCGCACCCGATTCTGCCTCCTTCCACGGGACCGCTGCGCGCCTCGATCGTCATGTCGCACGCGGCGCGATGTTGACACCGCTACCACCTCCCGGTATAGTGCGCCTGTGACAATCGCTCATGGTAGCTGCCGCTATGGCTTCCTGGCCACTGAAGGGATACGCAATGAAGCACGCTCACTTGTCTTCCGTCCTTCGCATCACGCCCGCCGCATCGACCCTCTCCAGCTTGACAAGAAGCAGCCTCCTTGTCCTGACGCTGGCTATCCTCTGGGCCCAGGGCGCCGCCCGCGCCGCCTCGTTCACAGTCGATGCGGACTACCCCGGTGGTAACATCATCGTCGAGCGAACCGAGGGTGACACCATCTACCTCCGGCCCGACCTGCGCGACACGCAGGGCTGGTGGTTCTACTGGAACTTCCGTGTCAAGGGCGCCCAGGGCAAAACGCTGACCTTCCAGTTCACCGGAGACAATCCCATCGGTGTCCGCGGCCCGGCCGTCAGTACCGACGGTGGCAAGAACTGGTCCTGGCTGGGCGCCGACGCCGTCGACGGGGCATCGTTCCAGTTCGCCTTTTCACAGGATGCTGACGACGTGCGCTTCTGTCTTGCGATACCCTATCAGCAGCAGAATCTCAAAGACTTCCTGGCTCAGCACGCGACCAGCCCTCATCTGAAGATCGAGCAACTGTGCAAAACGCGAAAGGGCCGCACCGTTCCGCGACTCCACGCCGGCCGCCTCGATGGCGATCCACGCTCTCGCGTTCTGCTCACCGCCCGGCACCACGCCTGTGAAATGATGGCCAGTTACGTTCTCGAAGGCATCCTCGAAACCGTCCTCGCCGACAACGACGACGGCTACTGGTTCCGCCGCAATGTTGAGGTGCTTGCCATACCATTTGTGGACTTGGATGGTGTCGAAGATGGTGACCAGGGCAAGAACCGCGAACCGCGCGACCACAACCGTGACTACATCGGACCCAGCATCTATCCCTCCGTCGCCGCGCTGCGCACGTTCGTACCCAACTGGTCTAACGGCAGGCTCAGCGCTGCGTTCGATCTGCACTGTCCTTACATCCGCGGCCAAACCAGCGAAGTCATCTACATCGTGGGCAAGTCCGAGGAAACCATGTGGAGCGAGCAACGCAAATTCGCCCGCATTCTGGAGGAACTCCAGCGCGGCCCCCTCGTCTACAGGGCCTCGGACAACCTCCCGTCCGGCAAGGGCTGGAACAACCCGAGCAGCTACAGCAAAGGCAAGCCGTGCAGCTCCTGGACGATGGGGCTGGATGGCATTCGTTTGGTCGCGACCTTCGAGATCCCTTACGCCAACGCGGGGGGGCAGACGGTGACCGCCGCAAGCGCCCGCGCGTTCGGGCGCAGCCTCGCCCGGACCATTCGCGCCTACCTCGAACGCACCGATAGGCAGGAGGCCGAATCCAACGCGGCCAAGTCCCAGCCCGTATCGATCAAAGGCGTATTCCCCAAGATGACCGTCATGGCCCGCGGTTTCGGCAGCAACTCCGAGGCGGGTATCGGTGCGCTGATCCCCTGGGCCGACAAGCTCTGGGCCGTGGGCTACGTCGCTCATATCAGAGGCCAGGGACTGGGGCTCTACGAGATTGATGAGAACATGACCATGCGTCGCCATCCGGCCTCCGTCACCGGGACCTTCGCCAACCGCATGGCCCACTGGCCCAGTGGCCAGGCCTTCATCGGTCCCCACGCCATCGACATCGACGGCAACGTGCGCACCATTGAAGATCTGCGCGGCTTCCGCCTCACCGCGACCTGCGCCCACCTGACCGATCCCCAAAACAAGGTCTATGTCCTGGGCATGGAGGGACGCTTCTGGGAAGTCGACGTCAATACCTTGGAGGCCAAACGCCTGTTCAATCTCGTCAAGGAGTTGGAGATCACCAACGCCAAAGAGCACTTCAAAAGCGCCTACACCGCCGCCGGTCGCGTCGTTGTCGCCAACAACACCTACGATGAGAAGGAACACCTCGGGCACCGCGACGCCGGACGACTCGCCGAATGGGACGGCAAGAAGTGGACCATCATCGAACGCAATCCCTTCGTCGAAGTCCATGGCAGTGCCAGCGGCGCTTCCTACGGTGGCCACACCATCTACGCCGTCGGCTGGACGAAATCCAGCGTCGTCTTGCGCGCCCTCGTCAAAGGCCGCTGGCGCCGCTACCTCTTACCCAAGGCCAGCCACTCGTTTGACCATGCGTGGAACACCGAATGGACGCGCATTCGCCACGCGGTGACCGAGCGTTTGCTGATGGATGCCCACGGCATCTTCTACGAACTGCCCGCCCTGTCCTACAGCGGAGAAATCTGGGGCATCCGCCCGATCTGTTCTCATCTCCGCGTCGTGCCGGACTTCTGCCATTGGCGCGGCCTCTTCGTCATGGCCTCCGACCAGATCGACCACGACCAGGGACAGCCCCAGTCGGGACTCTGGTTTGGCAACATCGACGACCTCTCGCAGATGGGCAAGGCCACCGGCTGGGGCGGCCCTTGGTGGGACACACCCGTCAAGGCCGACGAATGGTCCGATCCCTTCCTCATGACCGGCTTCGACAAGAAGGTTATGCACTTAGCCCACGATCAGGATACCAAGGTCCGCTTCTGGGTCGAGGTGGACTTCCTTGGTGATGGCACTTGGATGCGATACGATCCCTTTGACGTCCAGCCCGCCACTCGCTACCTCCACCATGAGTTCCCGGATGGCTTTTCCGCCCACTGGGTGCGGGTGCGAGCGAACAAGGACTGTCGCGCCACCGTGTACTTCATGTACAACTGAGACAATGACTGACCAAATTCGAGATAAGGCGATATGAGGAGAAGCACCATGGAACACCTAGACATAAATCGTAGGATGGGCAACTCGTTGCCCATGCTGTGCGCTCGTCGTACGCTCATCCCGCTCCTGGCGCTGCTGCTGTTCGCCGCGCCGCCCGCCGTTGCCCAGGACTTGGCCGAGTTCGAGTCGCGCGTCACCGAATTCACCCTGGACAATGGCTTGAAGTTCCTCGTCCTCGAGCGGCACGAAGCCCCCGTCGTCACCTGCTATACCCACGCCAACGTCGGCGCCGTCGACGAGGTCAAGGGCATCACCGGACTGGCCCACCTCTTCGAGCACATGGCCTTCAAGGGCACCGAGTCCATCGGCACCAAAGACCACAAGGCCGAGGCCAGGCTAATGGCGAAGATGGACGAGACGTTCCAGGCCATCAAGCTCGAGCAGCGAAAGACCGGCGGCCCCGACGAGCAGCGCCTCGCCGAGCTTCGTGAGCAACTCCGCGAAGCCCAGCAGGAGACGCAGCAGTACCTCGTGCATGATGAGTTCGACGAAATCCTCAAACGCGCCGGAGGCGTCGGCCTCAACGCCGGGACCAGCTCCGACTACACCGTCTATTTCGTGAACCTACCCTCCAACAAGCTCGAACTCTGGATGCTCCTGGAAGCGGATCGCTTCGGCAGCCCCGTGCTGCGCGAGTTCTACAAAGAAAAGAACGTCGTGATGGAAGAGCGCCGCCAGCGCACCGAGAACTACCCGGTGGGCAAGCTGCTCGAGGAGTTCCTCGCCGCCGCCTACAAGGCCCACCCCTACGGTGAGCCCATCGTCGGCCACATGAGCGATCTCGAAACGCTCACGCGGGCCGAAGCGCAGGCCTTCTTCGAACAATACTACTGCCCCAGCAATCTGACCATCGCCATCGTCGGTGACGTCGATCCGGACGATGTCAGGACATTCGCCCGCAAGTACTTCGGACGTATCCCCCCTCGACCCAAGCCCGACCCCGTCGAAACCGTCGAGCCCCCCCAGCAGGGCCAGCGCCGCGTCACCATCGAAGACCCCGCCCAGCCCTTCGTGTTGATCGGCTACCATAAGCCCGACGTCCTTCATCCCGACAATGCCGTCTTCGATGCCATCACCGACATCGTCGGTACGGGACGCACCTCGCGACTCTACAAGACCCTCGTCAAGGACAAGAAGATTGCCGCATACGCTTCCGGATTCCAGGGCATGCCGGGCGACAAATACCCGGGCCTGTTCCTCTTCTATGCCGTACCCGCCCCCGGACACACGAACGAAGAGAGCGAAGAGGCGATCTACGAACAGATCAATCGGCTCCGCGACGAACTCGTCAGCGATGAGGAATTGGCCAAGGCCAAAACGCGGGCCCGCGCCGGCCTGATTCGCCAGCTCGACTCCAACTCTGGACTCGCCGGCCAACTGACCTACTACGAAGTGATGACCGGTGACTGGCGCAACCTCTTCAGGCAGCTCGAACAGATCGATAAGGTAACCGCCGAAGATGTGCAACGCGTCGCCCGGACCTACTTCACCACGAAGAACAAGACCGTCGGCGTCATCCAAACCACGGCTAGCGAAAAAGAATCCTGACCGAAGGGAGCGGGAATATGAAAAGCAACCGGTCATATCGTTGGGCCTTGATCTTGAGCGTCCTCTGCGTCACCGGCGCCGCACTGGCATCGCCGGCCGCGCCCGACCACAACAAGCTGGACTATCCCAAGCTCAACGACATCGTTGTGCCCGAGGTGCAGCGCCTGACCTTACCGAACGGCATGCGCCTGTTCGTCCTTGAGGACCACGAGCTGCCTCTGATCTACGTCTCCAGCCGTATTCGCGTCGGCTCCATCTACGAGCCGGGCGACAAAGTGGGCCTCGCCGACATCACCGGTGAAGTCATGCGCACCGGCGGCACCACCACCAAGACGGGCGACGAACTCGACGAGGAGCTGGAGGCGATCGCCGCCTCGGTGGAAACCGGTATCGGCCTCAATGCAGGTTACGCCTCGGTCTCCGTGTTGAAGGAGGATATCGATCGAGGCCTCGCAATTCTGGCCGACGTCCTCATGCACCCGGCCTTCCGAGAGGACAAGATTCAACTGGCCAAGATGCAGCACGGCAGTTCCATCTCACGCCGCAACGACTCCCCCAGCCAGATTGCGGGGCGGGAGTTCAACAAGCTCATCTACGGGCCGCAGAGCGCCTACGCCCGACACACCGAGTACGCCACCATCGGCAGCATCACTCGCGACGACCTGATGGCCTTTCACAAGCGGTTCTACGGCCCCAACAACATGATGCTCGCCGTCTGGGGCGACTTCGACGCACAAGAAATGATCGCCAAGATCGAGAAGGCCTTCGCAGGCTGGCAGCGCATCGACCTCGAGTTCCCCGACAAGCCCGCAGTCGACTACGACTGGCAGTCCACAGTAAACCTCGTCAACAAGCCCGACCTCAATCAGTCCAACATCTACCTCGGCCACATCGGCGGCACCATGGACGACCCGGACTACTTCGCCCTGACCGTGCTCAACCAGATCCTCGGCGGTGGCTTCACCGGACGCCTCTTCAAGAACGTCCGCTCGCGACAGGGCCTGGCCTACTCGGTCTTCGGCCGCTACTCCTCCAGCTTCGACCATCCCGGAATGTTCTACGTCGGCTGCCAAACCAAGTCGGAAAGCACCGTCCAGGCCATCAAGGCGATGAAGGCCGAAGTCCGCAAGATCACCGAGGCACAGGTCGACGACGAGGAGCTGGCCGTGGCCAAGGACAGCTACCTGAATTCCTTCGTTTTCAATTTTGACAGCAAGAGCGAAGTCGTTGGCCGCCTCATGACATATGAGTACTACGGCTACCCGGCCGACTTCCTCCAGAAGACCAAAGAAAGCGTCGAGAAGGTGACTAAGGCCGATATCCTGCGCGTCGCCCGAGCGCACCTGAAGCCCGAGACCATGCAGATCCTGGTCGTTGGCAAGCCCGACGATTTCGACGAGCCGCTCACCATCTTTGGCGACGTCCAGGAGATCGACGTCACCATTCCAGCACCGGGCAAATAGGAGCCGCGCGTGAAACGCATTGATCGCAGGCAATTCATCCGGTTCGCCGGGTCTGGCCTGGTTGTTCTGACGACAGGTGGCTGCACGTTCAAGGGGACGTCCCAGCATGGCGAAGGGCGACCCAACTTCATTTTCATCCTTACCGACGACCAGCGGCATGATGCGCTGGGCTGTGCGGGCAACGTGTCCATTCGCACGCCGAACATGGACGCCCTGGCCTCCCGAGGCGTTCGTTTTGAGAACGCATTCGTCACGCTGTCAATTTGCAGTCCTTGTCGAGCGGCGTCTCTCACGGGACGGTACGGCAGCGCCAACGGCGTCACCTCCGTCCCCGGCACGATCGACCCCGATGAGCGGACGATCGCGCACATACTGCGCGACGCCGGGTACCGGACCGGCATGATCGGCAAGTGGCATCTGGGCAACACGCCCCAGCAATGCGGGTTCGACTCAGCGACCTACTTCATGTCTAACGGTCCTTACTATGGCAGGAGCGTCATCGACAACGGCGTTGAGAAAACGGCCAAAGGATACATCGAGGACTATAACGCCGATCGCGCCATCGAGTTCTTGAAGAAGTCCGCAGACTCGGCCCAACCGTTCTTCTTGTTCTACTGTCCGCAAGTGCCGCACATGAATCACGAATTCGACTGGCCCGCGCGCGAAGAAACCCTGGCGCTCTATGATGCGAGCGAAATGCCCCTGCCCATGACCTGGCGCGATGACCTGGCAGACAAGCCGCCGTACCTGAAGGATTCGCGCAGTCGCACGCAGGCGTTGCATTATGGATACGACCAGGCCGAGAACGTCCAGCGGCATTGGCAGCGCTACTACGCGGCGATTACTGAGATGGACGCGTCCCTCGGTCGACTGCTGGGTGCCGTCGATGATCTGGGCCTTGACGACAACACGTACATCTTCCTCATGGGCGACAACGGCTGGTTCATGGGCGAGCATGGCTTCACCAGCAAGGTCTTGCCCTACGAAGAGTCCATCCGCGTACCGATGATTATGACCGGTCCCACCGTTCGCCCGCGCGTGGACGACCATCTGGTTCTCAATATCGATATCGCGCCGACGGTTCTGGACCTGGCCGGGTTGACGACGCCGCAGGGGATACATGGCACCAGTATGAGGCGCCTCCTGCGGGGCAGGGGGCCGAGGTGGCGACGCAGCTTTCTGTACGAGGCCCCGACGCCTTCACTGGGCAGTTGGCCGCTCTACGCCGTGCGGACCGATCGCTGGAAATACATCCAGACCTTCGACAAAGCCAACCCGCAGCGCCTGGCCTTCGAGGAACTGTACGACCTCAAGACCGACCCGAAAGAGACGACCAATCTCGCCGGCCTGGCCCGGCACGCCAAACGCCAGGCCGCCCTGAAGGCCGAACTCTACCGCCTGCGAGCCAAGCTGGACACGTGACCCCGCGCTGCGCCGATTGAGCGTAGCCTGCAGAATCACCCCGTCCCACGAGCCAATCCGGCAAGATTTTCAGAATTTCGTCTTTTTCTGCAATCCACCGCCAACAATTTCCGTCTTTTGGTATTGACATCTACGACACCTTGTCGTATCTTTACGACAAGTTATCGTTTTTAGGTCGAATATTGAGGACTACCACCATGAAACAGCCCCCATTGGCCGATGCGGAATTGGCGATCATGGATCTGCTTTGGCAGACCGCGGCCCCCATGACGGCCCGCCAAATACGCGAGGAACTCTATCCTGACGCGGCCAAAGCCCAGCACGGAACGGTCCAGCGCCTCCTCCAGCGCCTCGAAGACAAGGGCTACGTCGACCGCGACCGCAGCCTCTTCGTCCACCTCTTCTCCCCGGCCATCTCGCGTCAGACCTACGCCGGCCAGCAACTGGAGACACTCGCCGACAAGCTCACCGCAGGCTCCTTCGCGCCGCTCATCACCCATCTCGTCGAGAAGAAGAAAATCTCCCGCGACGAAATCGAGCGGATCCGCGCCATTCTGGACGAGCAGTCGCCCGAAGGAGGCCGACCATGACGGATCTCCTCCTCCAGATGGCCCTCAGCAACGCCTGTTTCGCCCTCGCCCTGGCCATCGTGGCGACCGTCGTCGCCGCCAAAACCAGGCGTCCTCAATTGACTCACATGCTCTGGCTGCTCGTCTTCATCAAGCTTCTCACCCCGCCGATCCTGACGATCCCTGCTGGCGTATTCTCCCTGTCGCTCGATGATATGGTTCTCGCTGGCGAGGATCTCAGCGTCGATGAGCAGTTGGCTTCCGCCGACACCGCCCCGGCCTCTTCGCTGTCGTCCAACCTCGCAGCCCTTGCCCATCGGGCCAAACCATGGTGGGTCGCCACCTGGCTGGTCGGAAGTCTGCTTGTCTTCGCCGGCTCAGTGGTCCGAGTGTGTCGCTTCAACCGCCTGCTGCTGGCCGAGTCCGAGGCGGCGCCCGAGGCGTTGCAGACGGCCGCCGCCAGGCTGGCACGTCGATTGGGACTGAGCGCCGTCCCGGCAATCTGCACCACCTCCGCCCATCTGTCCCCCATGGTCTGGTGGATGGGCGGGCCCGTCCGCGTGGTCCTTCCCGCGATGGTCCTCGACCAGATAGACACACAACAATCGCAATGGATACTCGCCCACGAACTGGCGCACGTCCGCCGACGAGACCACCTGGTCCGCTGGCTCGAGTGGCTGGCCTGTGTCTTGTTCTGGTGGAATCCGGTCGTCTGGTGGGCCCAGCGCAACCTCCGCGCCGCAGAAGAGATCTGTTGTGACGACCTGGTCCTGTCCTGCTTGAACCCTGAACCCAAATCCTATGCGAACTCCCTGCTCGCAGCAGTGGAGTTCCTCGCTCGCCCCGTCCTACGCCCGCCGGCCGTGGCAAGCGAAGTCAATAGCGGCGGACTGCTTGAAAGGAGATTCAGAATGATCGTGGCTGACAAACCGAATCGACCGAACGCACGTTGGTTGCGGGCGTGTGTCTTGCTCGGGGCGCTGATCGTCCTTCCCTTTGGCCTCGCCTCAGCCCAGGACTACGTCGCCGTCGCCCAACGCCTCAAGAGCTCTGTAGCGAACGGCGAGATCACCTCGCAACAGGCCGACGCCATGATGGCCGCCCTTGACACAAAGACCAGCCCGGCCAAGGGCGACGCCAAACTCGACGCGGCCGCCAAGAAGCTCAAGGCCATGGTCAACTCTGGCGAGCTCACCAAGAAGCAGGCCGGCGCCAAGATGGCCGCCCTCAAGAAGCAGGCCGCCCAAGGCAAGAGCGATGCCAAAATGGACGCCACTTGGAAGAAGCTCCAGGCCATGGTCGAAGCCGGCGAACTGACCAAAGTCCAGGCCAAAGCAAAGATGGACGCCATCAAGAAGCAGGCCGCCGCGAAGGCCGATCTAAACCAGGCAGAGAAGAAACTCGCCGCCGCCGTCAAAGCCGGAAAGCCCACCAAGGAGCAGGCCGCCGCGAAGGCCGATCTAAACCAGGCGAAGAAGAAACTCGCCGCCGCCGTCGAAGCCGGAAAGATCACCAAGGAGCAGGCCCGCGAGAAGCTCGCCGCCTACCAGCGAGATCAGGGCAAGACCGTGCGAGCCGGTGACGACACGAGTGGACTGATCATCCGCGCCCTGATCGGAAATGGCATGGCAGGCAAGCAGGTCCAGGGTGCCGTCGGCGCGCTGTGACAGACCGTCGGCGAGATCCAGCGTGAGGGCGAAACCTTCCAGTTCGATCCGGACGTTCGCAAACGCCTCGCCGGCATGGGCCTCACCAGTGAGCAGATCGACTTCGTCGTCGGCCTCGCCCGCCGCCTCGCCCACGACCCCACCGGCTGACCCGCAAACCACCAGGCGACAACAACCCGACCAAGGACCCGCCTGCCCCCGGCACCGGGTCCTTCCACCTTTCTCCAGAAGAACCAGCAGCAGGGCGGCCGCTTCCCCCATCAACCCCCAATCGTTCCCTTCCGCCTTCGGCCTACCGCCTACGGCCTCTCCCCAGCCCCTCGACCCCGATCGGGGGCCCGAACCCAGACCTTCAATCCTAGGATGGCCGTCAGTCCATGCCGTCTCTATTCCTTCAGGGCCAGCAGCATGCCCTGACCGGGTGCGAGCCAGTTATTCTCACCGCTCCACCGTCCAATGGCACCGGTGTACGCACTGACGTACTGAACCTCACCCGGCTCCTTAAACGCGACATGGAAATTCGTCGAGTCGTGCAGGTCCTTGTTCACCACCATCACGAAGGGTTGGCCCTTCGGCCCCTCGAACTCACCCACCAATAGATCGGCGCCCTCCACCCGAGCGAGCCACCGGCTCGTCTTGAACCCGGAGCAACCACGCGGCACCTTAGGATGGTGAAACACGTTGACGCTCTTGAGTGTCAGGTAGACCTTGCCGATACGGTGCAGTTGCAGATTGACATGGCGAAGCATCTCCCACGTGGGACTCTTGTGACCGAATTGATCGATGGGAGCCAGACGGTAGTTGCCCGTAGATGGCGCGAAGTAAGTGAAGTAGCTGATGCCACGCCCACCATAGGCCAACGTAGTATAGAGCTGAAAGCGCAGCCCCGCCTCCGTCGGCTCCGCATAGCGAAAATGCGCATTGGCCAGCACAATATTCCAGAACGGTAGCCCATGACGCTGCGCCGCATCGCGCACGGCCTCCAGATTCTGGAAGTACCCGCCACGCAGCGAGCCGTCGTCCATTAGGGCATAATGATCGTAGCTAATGAATTTAGGCTGTACCGTCTGAACGTAAGACTCCAGGTACTCCGCGTACGTGGAAACGCCCATCTGCTGGGACGAGGCATAGTTCGGGAACAGGTTGACATAGGCACAAGCCTGCGGCGCCGCTTTTCCCAAGGCCTTGACCCACTGGCCCAGGCTCGGGAAGAATCGCGCTCCAGGCTCATCCTTCAGATAGTATCCGAACACCGCCGGGTGTTGTCCCACCCGCTGGACCAGCGCCGCCGCACGCTGTGCGGTCTCCGCTTCATCCGGCCCCGATTCGCCGTCGCCCACCTGTATGCCGCCATCGCTAACGATGCCCTTCAGTCCCGCCTCACCGACCAGATCGAGATGCCCCGGCGCAACGAAACCCGCCAGATTGAATCCGCAAGCGCGAATCTCCTTGAGCGCATCCAGATCCCCCGGCGTCCATCCCCAGGGCAGGATAGGAAACGCCTCCGCCTCCAGCATCGTTTCATCTCCCGCCGCCTGCCCGGACGCTGCCACACAGCCCATCAGGCCGACCACGATCACCCGCAGAAGCAACGATCCTCTCATCGATTGGGTCTCCTTAACCAACGTACGCTTGCCATCATGCCGCCTTCCCGGCCCATCCGCAAGCATTCCTTCGCCCCTCACCAGACGCAAGGTGTGCACCGTCCCCCATGGTGCTTCCGCCCCAAGGGTCGCCCTCAACCCCGACCAGGCCCCAGAACCCACCAGCACTGAGCAATGAAGACACAACCGTGGGATCCCGACCCCCGCGTCCCTTGCCACGCTCGCGTGTCACCGGCAAGCGCCAGCAGCAGGGCGGAGTTCGCCCCACCCCGATCCTTCCGTCACGCATCACCTCCGACGCCTCACCGGTCACGCCAAACCAAAAAACTGACACCAATAAAATATTTTTCCAACCGCCCAGGGCCGTCGTGCTATCATATATAGAGAGCGTGCGGAAATGCCATGTACGAAAGCAAACGGGAAATCCCAATTGAGTTCGTCATTGACGTATTGCGAGGGAGGTTGTAGCCATGCAAAAGACAATTCTGGGTATAGGTTCTATTCTCTTTGGCCTGGCTTCCCTGGCCGGCGCCTACTCCGGCGGCACCGGTACACCGGAAGATCCCTATCAAATCGCCACCGTCCAGGATCTCATCGATCTGGGTCAAACCCCCGACGACTACGGCCACGCGTTTGTCCTCACCGCCGATATCGATCTGGCCGGCCACGTCTTTGAGCGGGCCATCATTGCGCCGGATACCGCCGGGGATTTCGTGTTTCCCAGTGGGATTACCATCCCCACGTTCGACGGCGCCCATTTCTCCGGGCGCTTTGACGGCCAGGGCCATGTCATCCGCAACCTGTGCGTCGACGATCCCACACGCAGTTTCCAGGGCCTCTTTGGGAAACTGGGTACCGGCGGTCAGATCGCCAATCTCGGCCTGCACGGGGTGCAGGTCAACGGGCGCTCGTACGTCGGCGCTCTGGTCGGCCAGAATGACCAAGGCGCAATCTCGTCATGCCACATCACCGCCACGGTCACGGGAGGAGAAAAGGTCGGTGGCCTGGTGGGAAACAATGACAGGGGCTCCATCGCCTCCAGCCACAGCGCCGGCACAGTCACTGGAGCCAGAGAGGTCGGTGGCCTGGTGGGAGACAACGACTCCGCCACGATCACGCTGAGCCACAGCACGGCCGCCGTCCATGGCGAAGAACGAGTCGGTGGCCTGGCCGGGGAAAACAGCAGCGGCACGATCACGTCAAGCTACAGCACCGGTATGGTCAGCGGAAACCGGGACGTCGGTGGCCTGGCGGGGAGGAATGGCTGGGGCACCATCTCCTCGTGTCACAGCACCGGCATGGTCAATGGAGCCAGGAAGATCGGCGGCCTGGTAGGAGACAATACCTACGGCACCATTGCCTCCAGCTTCTGCACCGGCAGAGTCTACGGAAGTTCCAACGTCGGTGGCTTCGCGGGATATACTCATCAGTCCGGTACGATCACATCGAGTTGCAGCACCTCGCCCGTCCATGGAACGGACGGCGTCGGTGGCTTGCTGGGAAGAGTCTTTCAGGATGCCACGATCACCTCCTCCTACAGTACCGGCAGCGTTTATGGAGGATGGTTGATCGTCGGCGGCTTGGCAGGTTCTATGTTTTCCGGCGGCACCGTCTCATCGTGCTACCGCACCGGCAGCATCTTTGGAAATGAGGATGCCGGCGGTCTCGTGGGGTATACCTATAACGGCTCTGATGCAAACATGGTCTTCTCCGGTACGATCGAATCGAGCTTCTGGGATATCGAAACCACCGGACAAACAACCAGCGAAGGGGGCACCGGCCTGACAACCCAACAAATGCTGGACCGCTCCACCTACGTACAAGCCGAATGGGACTTCATCGATGAAACCGCCGACGGCACCGAAGATATCTGGTGGATGCCACAGGACGATACGCCCCGACTGTGGTGGCAGTACGGCTATGCCTACGCCCCCACGCCCGCCAGCCACGCCGCCGCCCCGGCGCCCGACCTGACGCTGCAATGGAGACCCGGAGGCCAGGGGTTGCAGCACGACGTCTATTTTGGTGACGACGAGACCGCCGTCGCCGATGCCAATACCCAGACCCCCGGTCTCTATCGCGGGCGACTCCCCGCACAGACGCTCACCTACGATCTCCACGCCCTCGAACCGGGCAGAACCTACTACTGGCGCATCGACGGCGTCAGTGACGCTGATCCGCCCACCATCTACCCGGGCCTCCTCTGGAGCGTCAACGTCACCGACTATGTCTGTATCAGCGTACTCGAGGATTTCGAGTCCTATGACGACCACTGCAACAGGATCTTCTTCACCTGGCTCGATGGATTCGGCCACGCAGCCGGCGAGGACGTCGGAGGCTGTGACATACCCCCCTATAACGGCAACGGAACCGGCGCGACGGTGGGCCATGCGGAACCGCCGTATGCGTCACATGTGCGCATTCACGAGGCGTCACAGTCCATGCCGATGTACTACGACAACAGGTTCCCGCCCTCGGTCTCCGAGGCCGAGCGCACTTGGCCGGCGCCCCAGGACTGGACGGTTGACGGTGCCGACACCCTGACCCTGTATTTCCGCGGCGCAGCGGACAATGCTCCAGATCCTCTGTACGTTGTTCTCCTGGACAGTCACGGCCAATTCGCAACCGTGGTCCATGCGAATGCCGACGCCGTCCTGAGCACAGAAGCACAGGTATGGCACATCCCCTTGGCCGATCTGGATACCTTGGGTGTGGACCTCAGCGCCATTGAGACGATAGTGATCGGTGTGGGCAATCTGGACAATCCCCAGCCTTCGGCTGTCGGCCTGCTCTATATCGATGATATCCAACTGACCAAACGTGGGTCTTGACGCAGTAGGCCGAACGCAGCATTCTCTGATTCTGGCAATGCCGCCAATGGGCCGGCAGCGACGGACGGCTCTGACGACAAGAGGTCAGAAGTGATGAGTCGAAAAGCGAAACGGAAAGACAAACGCGGACCGGCCATAGGAATTCCCGCGGCCTTTACGCTCATCGAACTGCTGGTCGTCATCTCCGTAATCGCCTTACTCTTGGCGCTCCTCTTGCCGGCCCTGCAAAGGGCGCGGAATCAGGCGCGCAAGGTAGCGTGCCGCTCGAACCTGCGCCAGTTCGGCAACGTCCTGCTCATGTACGCCGAGGAAAACGAGGGATGCATTCCCTGCGGCGACGCCAACGCGCTGTGGCTTCTGCGCGGCACGATTCCAGGCGAACGCGCCGACCCGAACGTCCCCGACGTCTCCCAAAGCGTGCGCATGGCGCGGGCCGCCTGCTGCCCCAGCGCGGTCAAGATCCTAACGGAGCCCCGACAAACGTTTCATACACGCAGTAGATCCAACGACGAGATCGTCTGGGAGGTGTACGGGACGCTTGGCTCCACATTCACGGCCTGGACGATCACCAGCCCTGGCCCGGCGTTTCGCGCCAGCTATGGATACAACTTCTATCTGTTTGATTCACGCGCGGGCGGCGGCTTCTTCCCCCCGGCCACCAGTCTGAGAGCAACGCGCGCGGACCTGAATGTCTTCACGGTAACCGGCAGGGCCGCAATACCCGTCTTGCTCGATTCCTTCATGATAGGTGCTCACCCCACGCCGGCGACGGAACCGCCCCCCCATGAGTCCCGACTCGATCCGGAGCTGCGCAATCCGGAAATGAACTTCTGTATCAACAGACACGACGGCCGCATCAATGGCCTCTTCCTCGACTGGTCCGTACGCGAGGTCGGACTCAAGGAACTATGGACACTGAAATGGTGCCCCAACTTCAACACCGCCGGACCCTGGACCCGAGCCGGCGGCGCCCGACCCCAGGACTGGCCCAAATGGATGAGAAACCTCAAGGACTACTGAACCACCCCCAGCCCCACAATCACCCCAACACCAATGGCCCAATACCGAGGTCTATCGGTGATTTGCTTGCCGGGCTAAGCAACTGTTTATCTGGCAATAAGAACGGGGCCTGTGTCACAACGACACAGGCCCCATTGGCGTTCATCAGTATGCCTGGCGGTCGGCCGACTACGGCTGAAGCATCGGACGCCCGTAGCCGACGTCGTCGATGAAGATCAGGCCGGTGCCGCCGGAACTCGGGTTGTCCCGGTCGCCGACCCCAATGTACATCGTGCTGACACGGTTCAGGTTGACGCCGCCCAGGTCACTGTACGGGATCAGCCACTCTTGCCAGGCCGAGAGGGCCCCTGCAACCGGGTTCGGATTTGCTACGACGGCCACGTGTCCGCTCGTGTCTTCCACCGCCACATACAGCGGCTCGATGGCATTGCCGCCGGTCGGCTGGGCCACGCCCATTTCCGCGAACTCCCAACTGCCAGTCACGTTGCCGGCGAAGCTGATGTTGGAGAAGGCGGCACTGGTGGTCGCGGCCGTGTTGTGGCTCGTCAGAGCCAGGCCGATTAGCACCGGGTCGGACATCGCCAGCGTGATAACGTCTCCACGCTGCGTCCAGTTCTCGCCATCGGGCGAGGTGTATCCCAGAAGCGTGTTGCCTTCGCGCGTGACCCTGACCCAGTACGGCCGAGCAAGGGGACCATCCGCATACGTGTGCTGCGAAACCGACGCCCCGTCGGCCTCCATACGCTGCTGGTACGTCGCGCCGCCACCGTCGCCGCCGGTCAGCGCCATGAACGTGTTGATCGCACCGGCCTCGGCACTCTGGCGAATCATCACGCCGCCCTTGGCCCAGGTGCTGGGGGCTTCGTCCAGCGAGTCGACGCGAGCCGTCATGGAGCCATCGCCCGTCAACTGCCGATAGACGTAACGGCATTGATCCGCGGCGTTCCAGATGTCATCGCCGATAGCGCTCATCACGATCGTGCCGTCAGCGGTTTCCACGAATGCGGGGGCCTGCCCGGCCACGAAGACCCGCAACGTCTCGGCGCCGCTGACACTGAGGTTCATGCCACCCAGATCGTACTCGGCCTCGGAGTAGAAGGGAGAGGCTGAATTGTCGTACTGGAGCGGCATGGACTGAACGCCACTGTGGACGATCGACGTCTCGGCGAACGGCTCGTCGAAGTAACCGACGGTCGAGCCGTTCTCCCTGACCCACCCGTCCAGCCAGGAGTCGAAGATGCGGTTGTCCTCATTGTCATAGTCCTCGAAGCCATCGATCAGAGCGAAGTCCTCCGTCGAGAAGCTCCAGAGACCACCTTCCCACGACTCGGTCTCCTGGACCTCATTGACCTTCCAGAAGTAGGTCATCCCGAATTCGAGCGTGTCGGTCGCATAGCGGCTCTCATCGGTGGTGCCGACCAGAGCCGTGCCATCGACGACCGCCTGTTCATCGGGGCTCACATAGACCTCGTGCGAGATGGCATCCCGGCCTGCTCTCCAGCCCAGAACCGTCGTGGGGCTGATCGCGGTAGCGCCGTCCGTCGGCTCTGGCTCGCGGGCTTGCGCCGGGATGCGCAGGAAGCGGACTTCGCTGAGACCGAACTGGCCCAGCGGGCCGTACCCGCTGTGGACCGTCAGCCGCACGGACTGCGCCGCGACACCATCGAACGCGACCGTCGTGTTGGCCGTGTAGTCGTCCCGTGTCGTCCCCTGAGCGAAGACCGTATCGCCCAGCGTTTCCCATTCGACCCCGTCGGTCGAATACTCGATCGAAACGTCCTTGATGCCGAAGCCCAGGGCCAGCTCGAACTGTACGTTGTAGTTCCAGACGAGCATCTCGTGCAGTTTGTAGACCTTATCGAACGCGTAGGTCAGCACAAACGGTGTCGTCGTGGTCGTGGTCAACCACATGTCGGCCGAGTCGACGGAGTGCTCGCCGGCGGCGTTGAGGCCGGAACCATCGACCATGTTTTCAGGACCGGCCCCGGCCTGGGAGGCCACACTGCTGCTGGCCAATACGCCCTCGATCGCATAGGCCACGGGTTCGGTGGTGAAGCGCCAGACGGTGCCCTCGAAGATCGTATCGTCGGGCGCTGCGTTGACCTCATCGACGCGCCAGTAGTACGTCGTCTCGAAGTCCAGCAAGCCATCGGGATCGTAAGTCGTGTCGGTCTGGCCTTGACTGACCAGCACGCCCATGGGATTGGCGCCAGTCGCATCGTCGACGTCCGAGGAAGACGTGCCGAAATACACGTCGTGCGTGGCGGCAAACTCACCGGCGACCCAGCCAAGCGCCACGTCCGGCGGCACATCAACGGCCTCGTTGGCAGGATTCGGCTTGGAGGCCAGCTCCTTATCGCCTAGCCCAGACATGGCGGACCGGATGTCAGCTTCTTCCATCGCATGCGAGAAAAGCGCCACTTCATCGATCGTGCCGTCGAAATAAAACGTATTATTGCTCTGACGACCGATTGTGACATTGGCGTCGGTTGAAACCGCCTCAGTTGTTATACTAAGGGTCCTCTTCTCAACCCCATTGAAGTACACCTTCAGGTGGGTCTTACTCTTTCTTACACCGGCGATATGTGTCCAGGTGTTCAGTGGCAAATCTTCGGTGGGATTCCACATACATACGATGGCGGCCGATCCAGTACCGTAGTAAAATTGTCCTTCCGTCGCAGTCTTGTAACGAAAGTTGTATTCGACATGCTGATCGTCCACAAGTTTGGACAACATGTTTCGCCACGACGTTGGGTAGGCGGATATCTTGACCCACATGGAAAACGTAAAATCGTCCGTGATGCTCAGGTTTCCAGCATTCCCAAGGTTCACGCAATCGTCCGCGCCGTCGAATTGTACGGCATAGCCTGATTGGCCGTCCGTCCACGCAGTGCCATTCTCAAGCGTTCCGTCGTTGCCGTTGCCGGAGCTGTCTTTGGCAATCTCTCCCGAGCCTTCGTCGAAACTCCAATAGCCAACAAGTTCTGCGGAAGCGGTCCGGATAAATCCAAACCCCGCAACCAATGCCATGCATACCAACATCAGTTTCCTGCACATGACCATTCCTCCGGATGACAACAAGGTTAGCGTCTTACGCTGTTAGGCCTCTCCCTCCTATCGGCCGAGATGTCCCATCGAACCTCATGATCGGTACTCCTGCACGCCACATTCTCAATAGTACCACAATCGGACCCTCGACACCACCTCTCCCAATCGTCCATCTGGAATCTGCAATGGCCTGCCGCCCACAACCTACGACCTCTCCCGACTCGCACCCCAACTACACGCCCGCGTCACCCAGGGTCTTCTTCAATACGTTCGCTAGGTTTCGCGACTCGCGGATGGCCGCCTCGCCGTCTTTGAGCAGCCATTCGAGGGGTGGCCCATGCCATTGACCCGCTTCGTCGATCAGCAGCGCCAACTCCAGTTTCAGATCGAGCACCCGCTCCTGATGCCTGTGAATTTCCTGCACCAGCCCTCGCACCTCCCGTTGCACGGATGCCGACGGTTCGACCGGGTTGTCTCCCGGATTCTCCAATGGTTCGAGGGTAAGCCGATGCAGGCGGGCAAAAGCCCGATCTGTCTGCTCTGTCACTTCGTCGAGACAGGGATTGACACGCTGCTGCCCGTCTGCCTCCCATTGTTCGAGCGTCGATTCCCTCCAACGGACCGACGTGCCGATCAGAACCGGGGCAGGAAACTGGCCGGCCTTCCGCCGGCGCCAAAGGGTCGATCGCGTGATCTGGTACCGCCGGCACACCTCATCCTGCGTCAACATACCTGCCTCCGGCCCCTCCGGCCCCTCCGGTTCCTGCCACCGGCACTTGCCCCGCACGATCTTGCGCAAAGCCTTTATCTCAGCGATCAACTCCGCCTTCGGAGGAATCTGCCCCGGTATGCCTTTCTCCCCATAGGCCAGGTGCGGACGGATCACGACCTTGCGGTACCCACCGATGCGCATGCTGCGGACAGCATGGTAAAGGCCGTCAATCATTTCTTCGCGATGGATCCGGACGTGATGCTCGAAGAATCCGTTATCATTTCGTCCCAGGTTCATACCCGCCTCCCAGGGCCGAGCGGTCAGCACCTCGCCGTTGTTCACCGTCAGCCGGATCGCCAGAACGTACTCGCGCCCGCGCTCCACCGGCGCCCCGTCCCCTGGCGTTTCCTCCAATAGCTCGACACCTTTCGTAATCAGCATAATCGCCGCCCAACCAGGAACAGTGGATTCCGCGTGACACGCCTCGTCTCTGTCACAATGTCTCGTCCCCATTGTAACTCTGACGCGCGAGGGGGGC